>Ga0247765_1001273_pt1 | contig 12979 bp, 8 predicted proteins | sample UWRJL106311C6_FD_179949 | JGI IMG/M metagenome (GOLD analysis project Ga0247765, IMG submission 179949) | Plant litter microbial communities from Arlington Agricultural Research Station in Wisconsin, United States - UWRJ-L106-311C-6 | ecosystem: Environmental > Terrestrial > Plant litter >... | reverse complement strand
GATCGGGTAGAAGTCCAACAGAGCATTCTCGGTGGGGAACGGCAGAAGTTCCTGCACGTGGAAGGGAAGCGATTCACGAATCCGCGCAAGTGGCGCTTTGGGCACCGTGAGGTCACGGGCGAGAACTCGCGAGTTGCCAATGCCGAGAACGACGTCCCTCGATGCGAACCCTCCACTCGACCACAGCTGGCGCAGAGCGGTTGCCACGGTGCTCGGCTCCATCACCTCGCCACGGAGAACCGCTCCCTCGGGCAGCGGCACCGAGTGATACCGCACCAGAGTCTGCTTGCCTTTGACGTTTGTCGTGAGCTCTGCCGCTCTGATGGCGTTCGCGCTGATGTCCAGCCCGACGATTGTCTTCCCCATTATTCCCCCTAATAAGTGGTCGGTTAAGCGGCCGCGAGGCCGAAGAGTCTGAGATAGCCGTCGAACACGGCGTTGCCGATCGCCACGCCGAACCAGGCACCGATGAGCATCCACGGCCCGAACGGGATTCCGCTCTTGCGGTTCGCGCGGCGGGAGACGATCAACACGATCGCGAACAAGCCAGCCAGGATGAAAGCGGCGAACGCACCCACGGCGAGCGCGCCCCATCCGGTCCAGCCGAGATAGAGGCCGATGACACCGGCGAGTTTGACGTCACCGAGCCCCATCCCTGCCGGGTAAACGAACGCCATGGCGAAATACGCGACGAACAGAATGGCCATGGCTATTCCGGCGCGGATGAGCGGCGTGTAGTCACCCGAGACGACGGCGGAGGCCACGAAGAGCACGATGGCAACGAGATAGCTCGGCAGCACGATCGCATTCGGTAGCCGATGCGTGTCGATGTCGATCATCGCCAGTGCGATCGAGATGGCGGCGAAGTACAAAAATGCCACGAGAACAAGCAACCCGGATGCCGCTCCCGCAGCCCCCGATGGCACCGCGACCGGGTGCCCGAACAGCAGGGCGACGCCGGCGAAGGCGACGCCCGTGGCGAGCTCGATCACCGGGTAACGCGCCGAGATCGGTGTCGCGCACGACCTGCACCTACCCCGCAACACCAGCCAGGACAACACCGGGACGTTGTCGTACCCCGCAACTCGCGCGCCGCAATTCGGGCAGGCGCTCGGTGGGGAGGCGATCGATTTTCCGGCCGGCACCCGATAGATGACGACATTGAGGAACGACCCGATGAGCAGACCGAGCACTCCAGCGACAATGGTGACGATGGCAATCACTGGCCGTACTCCCTGTAGCCGCTGACCTCAGACGCGGTGAAGGTCGCCGGGGCATTCCACTTCTGCTCGAGCGATCCGTTGCACGTAGCCACGATCATCTTCGACCACTTACCGGCCGTATAGGTGTCGCTGGCGTCTACCGAGAGGCAGCGGCTGAAGCCCTTATCGACGAACGTGTAACTGGTGTCGGCGCTGTCGGTAAGCGAGAATCGCGTCCACTTCTGGTTGGTACTGAGCGGGCTGCTACACAGTGTGAACGTCACCAGCTTCGACCCCTTCGCCGGAGCAGTCAGGCAGTACTTGCTACTGGTGTTGCCCCCGTCATAGACGATGATCGCCTGATCAGCGACGGATGTGTTGGGCTTGGTCGGTTCCGTGTAGTACCACTTGTGGTTCCAGAGCAATTGCGTTCCCGTGCCGGTCGGATCCTGCTTGCACGGGTAGCTGATCATGAAAGCGTTGCCGATTTTCTGATCGGTCACGTCGGCGCAGCGACCGAACTCCTTGTAGTTCACGATCTGTTTGGTGTCGAAGCTCGCGGCACCCGCACCGACCGCCGTCGAGGGGGAGAATCCACCGCTGCACGAGGTCTGGACGGTCAGGACGGAGCCAGCGGCAATGGTTCCTGGCGAGAGACAGAACCCGGTGTTGCTGGTGTTAAGGGCGTTCTGTCCGACCCAGGAGTTTGAACCGGTCCAGCTCCACAGCTGCGGCCATCGCGACGCGTCCGTCTTCGCCTTACACGCGGTCAACGTCGCCGCGCCGGAGGCCGCGGCGGTGCTGGTTGTGTTAACCGGGCTCGTGATGCACAGCGGCGTCTTCCCCGCGGCGAGTGAACTCGCGAGCTTGATCTCGTAGTCGGTGTCGTACACCCACAGCTGGGTCGAATCGCTCGCGGACGTGCAGTTCGCGGTGGCTTTCAGAGTCACCGTCGCGCCGACCGACGGTGATCCCGATTCGAGGCAGAAGGTGTTTCCGTAGTCCCAGATCCTGCCACCGGGGATGTTCACGTTCGTGACCCTGAATTTATAGATGGCGGAGATGTGTCGATCGCCGATCGTGGCGTCAGACTTGCCCGGGATCGCGGCGCCACGACCATCCGCGAACGCCATGGCGTAGAGCGGCTGGGTGGTGCCGGGGAGTACGGTCCCCGTGCAGTCCATGTCGTTGGAATTCTGCCAGGCGGTGTCTTTGCCGGTTGGGTCCGTCATGAAGTACTTCATGGTCACGAAGTAGGTCGACGTCGAGTCGCTGCCGTCCACCTTGCCGCTGACACTACACGGCAAGCTGGCGCGGATTCCGGTGGTGTTCCCGGTCGTCGGATCGACCTTCGCGAGAGATCGCACCACTCCGAGTGCCGCCTGCAGGCCAGCCTGCGCCGAGTAGACGGTCTTCGTGCTCTTCTGCGCGGTGTACACCGGCATCGCCTGGGACAGGATGACACTCAGCAGCACCACGGAGAGCCCCGCGACGAGGATCATGAACAGCAGAGCGGTCAACAGGGCGACTCCCTCGTCATCCCCCCGACGCATTCGAGCGTTAGTGCGCTCCCAGGACAGTCGTATTCGCCTCATGGTCGATACCCGCTGAACGTGCAGACCGGAGTGAGTGGATCATTGCTCGTCGACTTGATCGAGCTGTTGCGGGCGAAGAAGGTTGTGCTCGTCGATGCGCCGGAGTCGAGCGCGCTGTTTCCCGCATCGATCGTGAGCACGAGCTGCTGTCGCGGCGAATCGCCGTTGTTCGCCGGAATCAACTGGAACGGATGCGTCGCAACGCCATCGTTGATCACGTTCTCCAGTTTGGTCGACCACGCAGAGGCGCTCGTGGGAGATCCGTCGGGCCACTGGCGGGAGTCGAGCTGTTGGGTGGAGAGTTGAAAGCGCCACTGAATGCACGTGGTCACGCCGCTCGCGCTACTCGCAGCAGGGATGCGGAACTCCACGTAACGATTTCCGGACGATCCCGCGCCCGGGTAGTTGATCGAGTCGGCGTATCGCACCTGGCGGTCCATGTTTCCGAAGACGACGAGCGTGCTGTTGGTCGATTCACCGGTGAGTTGAGTGCGCGCCGCGCTGCGCGACATCGCGACAACCGTGGTGAGCAGAATCGCGATGAAGACCGTGAAGACGGCCATGGACACCAGCAGTTCGATCAGGGTGAATCCGGCGTCGTCGCGACGGGCGACGGCGCCATCGCGTCGGTCAGCCATTCGTCGTCCACTCCAGGTCGGAGTGCGCGTCGATGAGCGTCGTTGCCGAGTAGGAGCACGGATTAGCGGATGTGCACCCCTGCCCACCCGTCCAGCGAACGAGAACGATGACGCGGGTCAGGGGCGTGTACCCCGGGTAGAGCAACGGAAGGGTCGGCGAGGCGAGCTTCGTGCAATCGCCGCCCGCGGCCTGCCCGGGCGCCGTGCCGAGCTTTTGAAAGCAGGTGCCGATGAGAGTCGTGATGTTGTAGACCGTGCCGTCTTGGGCGACCGTCTTGTTGATCGGGACCTTCTGCGCCGAGGGCAACGGGGTTGTGTGGTCATACTCCTGGTAGGTATTTGCGACCGCCGAGGTGGAGCTGTTGGCAACATAACTCGCGGCGACGTCTGCCGCAGATCGACCGCCGTAGAGCATGGCCGCGGGAAGTCCCGTCACCTGCTCCATCGCGTCGTTCGCAACCGTCACCGCGACGGCGCGATGCTTCTGCGTGACTGACCCGGTCAGGCTCGAGATGGCCAATCCGGTCGCCGCTGTCGCGACGATCCCTATGATTGCGATCGCGATGATGACCTCGATGAGTGTCATACCTTGCTCGGCCGAAGACGTTACGCGATGACGGCGAGGACTGGTGACCACGACACCTCCCCGATGTTCGCGATAATTCGTTCAGAGCATGGGCTTGTTGTGGGCAGCGGCAGCCGCCCACAACAAGGCGAACTTGCTTAGGGCATAACGCCCGCATCGTCCCATTTCAGAATTCCGCCCTTTGCGGAGTCGTACGTCTGGCTCCCGGGAGAGATGTTTTTGTTGGTTCCGATGATGGTGTATGAAGTACCGTTCGTCCCCAGGATCACCTTGATTTTGTTGTCAGGGCTGACTTTGATATCGGTGCCTGTTGTCGCGTTGTCGAGGACCGTTCCCGCGAGCGGCAGGCCCGTGAATGAACCGTTGTTGCCACTTCCGTAGGTTTCGACAGCCGTGGCAGCGTTCTTCAGGTCAGACTCGACCGAAGACTTCCAGGCGCCGGTGCGCTGGTTGAGGAAGACCGGGATCGCGATCGCGGCGAGGATTCCGATGATGATGATGACGACGAGCAGCTCGATGAGCGTGAAGCCCTTGTCGCCCTTCTTGAGCGCCGCGTGACGCGTGGCCACCGACTGGTTGAATCGCATGAACATGATGTTGTGTTCCTGTCTGGATAAGTAATGGTGCGGACAGGTGGCCCCCAAGTGAAATGCCCCCTGGCAGCAATATTCCCTGAGCGCGGGTCCCCCGTACATCCCACAAACAGGGGTACTATCAGCATTTTTCGACCCCAGTGCGGGGGTCGCGGCGCTAGTTTCTGGCCGCCGCATATTCCAGATCGGGAATACGACGACACCGCGAAGACTCCGACATGGTGTTCGGAGTCTCTGGGTGTTCGATCGGGTTACTTGATCTGGTTGAAGATGGTGAAGATCGGCATGTACAGCGCGACGATCATGCCGCCGATGATGCTTCCGATGACGGCGATCATGAGGGGCTCGATCAGCGAGGTCAGAGCCTCCGCTGTGGCCGTGACCTCTTCGTCATAGAAGTCGGCGATCTTGGTCAGCATGGTCTCCAGCGCACCGGAGTCCTCGCCGACGGCGATCATCTGCACGACCATCGCGGGGAAGATCGGCTGCTCGGCCAGCGGGCCGGCGATGGAGTTTCCCGTGCGGACGGAGTCCTGAACCTTCCTCAGCGCATTCTCGATCACCCAGTTACCCGAGGTCTCCCCCACGATGCTGAGGGCCTGCAGGATGGGTACGCCGGCACCGATCATGGCCGCGAAGTTACGGGTAAACCGCGCTACCGCCACCTTGGCAAAGAGTCCGCCGAAGACCGGGATCCTGAGTCGCAGCGGGTCGAACACCGCGCGAACCGAGTCCTTGTCTTTATTGAAGCGCCACCACAGGCTTGAGCCGATGATGGTCACGGCAAGGAGGGGCGCGATCCAGATCATGTTCTGCGACAGCGTCACCAGGATCTGAGTCGGGACCGGCAGCTGACCGCCGAGGCTGGTGAACATCGCCTGGAAGACCGGAACGATGAAGATCAGCATCGCGATCACGGCGACGAAGGCCATGATGAGCAAGGCGACGGGGTAGGTCAGCGCCGACTTGATGGTTGCGCGCAGCTTCACGTCAGACTCGAAGTTCGAGGCGATCGACTCGAGCGCGCCATCGAGGAATCCGCCCGTCTCACCGGCACGCACCAGGTAGATCATCAGACGCGGGAAGATGCGCGGATGCTTGGCGAAGCTCTCCGAGAGCGAGACGCCGCTCTCGATGTCCGATCGCACTTCGGCGAGCGTGGCCGCCAGCTTCTTGTTCTCGGTTTGACTAGCGAGGATGGTCAGCGTCTTCAGCAGCGAGAGGCCGGCGGCGATCATCGTCGCCATCTGACGGCTCATGATCGCAAGGTCTTTGAGTCCGACCCCCTTGCTGAGAAATGAGATCTCCATGTTGAGGCCCGTGCCGTCCTTCGCCTCGGAAATCGAGGTGGGAGAGACCCCCATGGCGCGAAGGCGCAGAGCGGCATTGGATTCGGTCGCCGCATCCACCTTGCCCTTCACGACCTTGCCCGACGTGTCGCGGCCTGTGTAGGCGTAGGCGAGAGTCGCCATTACTCGGCCTTCCGGGAGTAGACGTCACCGAAGTCGATGCCCGACGTCGCCATGGCCTTGGCCGCAGCATCGGTCCCACTCTCTGCCCGATGGATGAGCAGCTTGAGCGACTCGGCATCCTGCGCCTTGTCCATGGCGGCCTTCACCGTGATGGTGCCGGCGTTCGCGAGGTCGGCGAGATGCGAATCCATGGTGTGCATGCCATGATCCCGGCCCGCCTGCATGGCAGAGGCGATCTGGTAGGTCTTGCCCTCGCGGATGAGGTTGTTGATCGCCGGCGTGGCGATCAGCACCTCCGTGGCGACGACGCGCCCTTTACCGCTCGCGCGCTTCACCAGGGTCTGACAGACGACGCCCTGCAGCGTGGCCGCAAGCTGCGACCGCACCTGCCCCTGCTGGTGAGGCGGGAAGACGTCGATCACACGGTCGATCGTCTGGGCCGCATCCTGGGTATGCAAGGTTGCGAACACCAGATGACCGGTCTCTGCTGCGGTCAGGGCCACTGAGATGGTCTCGAGGTCTCGGAGCTCACCAATGAGGATGACATCCGGGTCCTGCCGCAGAACGTGCTTGAGTGCGCTGGCGAAGCTGTGTGTATCGGGCCCGACCTCACGCTGGTTGACCAGCGACTTGTGATTCTTGTGCATGAACTCGATCGGGTCCTCGACCGTCACGATGTGGTCGGCCCGGGTGCGGTTGACCAGGTCGATGAGGGCGGCCAGCGTCGTCGACTTGCCAGACCCGGTCGGGCCGGTCACCAGCACGAGGCCGCGGGCGAGGGTGGCGAAGCGCGCAACACTGTCGGGCACGCCCAGATCTTTGAGCTGCACGATGTCGGTCGGGATGAGACGGAAGGCAGCACCCATGGCGCCGCGCTGCTGGTAGACGTTGACGCGAAAGCGGGCGTTCGCCGAGACCGTGTAGGCGAGATCGAGCTCGAGCTCCTCGTCGAAGGTTGCCTTCTGCTCGTCAGTCAAGATGCTGGTGAGGGCGGCGGCGACTTTGTCCTTGTTCCAGACCGACAACCCGTCGACGGGGCGCAGGCCGCCATCGACGCGGATCATCGGGATCGCATTTGTGGTGACGTGGAGATCGGATGCCCCGAGCCCCAGCACCTCGGTGAGAGCTGCGATCAGTTCCGGATCTGCCTTCGCGCGGAAGGCGACGCTTTCGGCATCCATCGGAAGGTCGAAGAAGCCCTCATTCGGGTCGAGCACGGCGGGAAGGACCGGAACGGGAATCACTGAGGCCACGACGGCAGGCTCCGGCTCGGGAATCGGCACGACAGCGGCCCGGTCCACGATCGGCGGCCCGACCAGCGGATTGACGGGCGCCTCTCCAGCCGCTTCGCGTGCGAGCAGGGCAGCCCGCCGACGTTCGGACAGGACGACGGGCTCGGACGGGAGGACGGGTTCGGCGGCCGCGGCATCCGGAACCACGGGGGCCGACACCTCCGCGGTCGTCTGCGCTGCCATAGGGCTCACGAACGATTCATCGACGATGTTCGGAAACATCTCCTCGACATAGGAATTGCTGAACGTCTCGGTTTTCGGCTCGGCGAAGGCGACCTCCTCGAACGACGGCATGGTCTCCGGCAGCAGACTGGCCGCGAGATCGGGTACCGGGGCGGAGGAGTTCGTTCCGGGCGGACCGACGAAGGACCCGGGTGCCGGGAACTGAGCCGCCCCACCAAAGGAGGTGAACGGGTGCACCTCGGCGGGCGGTGGGAAGCTTGCCCCCGCGGGCGGGAAGCCGGTGGCCGGTGGATTCGGGCCGAGCGTCACCGCACCGGGCGGGGGAGGGAACGAGGCGATGTCAGTCGCGACGATGCCGTCGGTCGACTGCGGATAGCTTGCAGGCGGCATCCGGAACTCCAACGCCTCGGCTGCTTCATCCGCAGCCCGCTGGGTTGCCTGGGCATCCCCCAACGGAATCTCATACGGCTGACTCATGTGCTTTCCCCTCGTGTTGCACTGACCTGTCGATGGCACCCCCGCGCCATCGGATTACGCGACGACGCGAAGAATCTCTTCGATCGACGTCAGACCCATCTGTGCCTTTGCCCATCCGTCTTGCCGGAGCGTGAGCATCCCCTCGCGCATCGCGACGTTCTTAATCTCCGCGCTCGATGCCCGTGCGACCGCGAGACGCTCGATCTCCTCGGTGACCGTCATGATCTCGTGAATGGCGATGCGACCCCGGTACCCGGTGTTCGAACAGACCGAGCAGCCAGTCGCCCGGTGCAGCGTGGGCATCGGGTAGTCCGGGTTGAGCCGAAAACCCATCGCAGCAAGGTCATTGAGGTCGGCCACGTACGGCTCTTTGCACCGATCACAGAGCCGGCGGGCGAGGCGTTGCGCGACCACGGAGTCAAGCGCTGACCCCACCAGAAACGGCTCGATCTCCATCTCGGTCAATCTCGTGATGGCGCTCGGAGCGTCGTTGGTGTGCAGGGTAGAGAGCACGAGGTGCCCCGTGAGCGAGGCCTCGATGGCGATCTGAGCCGTCTCGTGGTCGCGGATCTCACCGAGCAGCACCACATCGGGGTCGGACCGCAGGATGCTGCGCAGCGCGCTCGCGAAGGTGAGGCCGGCTTTGACGTTCACCTGCACCTGGTTGATACCGGCCATGCGGTATTCCACCGGGTCTTCGACCGTGATGACGTTGATCTCGGGCTTCGCGACGGTATTGAGCGTCGTGTAGAGGGTCGTCGACTTGCCAGACCCGGTCGGGCCGGTGACGAGGATCATCCCGTACGGTTTCGTGTACGACTTCTTATAGGCCGCCGCATTGCGCTCAAGCAGGCCCAGATCTGCGAGCTGCATGCTCGAGCTTGAGTTGTCGAGAATGCGCATGACGACCTTCTCACCCCAGACCGTCGGGAGGGTGGCCACACGGAGATCGACCTTGCGCCCGGCGTGAACGACAGAGAGTCGGCCATCCTGAGGCTTGCGGCGTTCGGAGATGTCGATATCGCTCATGATCTTGAGCCGCGAGATCACACCGTTCTGGATCTGCTTCGGCGCCTGCTGCATCTCGTGCAGCACGCCGTCGATGCGGTAGCGCACTCGCATATCGTGTTCCGCGGGTTCGATGTGGATGTCAGACGCGCGGTCCTGGATCGCCTGGCTGATCAGCAGGTTGACGAATCTGACAATCGGCGCGTCGTCTTCGAGCGCCTCCTGACCTGTGGCGACGACATCCGCTGACGGACGGTTCTCCTCCTCGATGGCGGTGGTGAGCTGGTCGAGCTCCCCGTCTGCACGAAGAAAGCGGTTCATCGCGTTGCGCAGGTCTTGACGCTCGGCGACGACCACGGCTATCTGCATTCGTGTCGCCGCACGGATGTCGTCGAGGGCGAAGACATCGCCGGGGTCGGCCATGGCAACGGTGAGAGTGTCGCCGTTCGCGGTGATGGGCAAGAGGTCGTGCCTGCGGCAGAGCAGGGCGGGCACGAGGGTCACCGCGGTGCGATCGATGGGGAAGTCGAGCAGTTCGACGAACGGCAGCCCCGCCTGCGCCGCACGGGCGGACGCCACCTGCGCATCGCTGAGAACACCGCGATCCACGAGGCCGACGATGGCGAGTTCCTCCGTGGTGGGATCACCCGTGAGGGTGTCCAGGCTCTCGATCGGCATGAGGCCACGGATGATCAGGATTTCAGCCAGAGAAGACATCGCGCCCCTTCCATTCGGGTAGGGGGTGACGATGCTTTCCCCCCGGAGATGCCAACGGTATCCCGGCGTATCAGCGACGGACAGACCCGCTTTAGGGGGTAGATAACCCCCTCTCACCAGGGGTTAACGAGGAATGGCCCCTCGCGAGACGCGAGAGGCCATTCCTACGGGCACTGCTGGGTAGTACGGCTCTGCTAGTTGTACGTACCGGGCGTGTAGTCATCCGACGAGAAGCTGTCGAAGTCGACGAAGCTCAGATCGGCCTCACTGAACGACGAGTCGTCCGTGAAGATCCGGTTCGGGTAACGCTCCGCCTTGGCCTCTTCGGTCGCCTCGACGGCGACGTTGCGGTACTTCGGCAGACCCGTTCCGGCCGGGATGAGCTTTCCGATGATGACGTTCTCCTTGAGCCCCATCAGCGGGTCGGACTTGCCCTCCATGGCGGCCTGCGTGAGAACACGCGTGGTCTCCTGGAACGACGCGGCCGACAGCCACGACTCGGTCGCCAGCGATGCCTTGGTGATACCCATGACCTCCTGGCGAGCGGATGCCGTCTTCTTGCCCTCGGTGAGCGCGGAGCGGTTGAGCTCGTTGTACTTCAGGCGGTCGACGAGCTCACCGGGCAGCAGTCCGGTGTCGCCGTGGTCGACCACGGTGACCTTGCGGAGCATCTGGCGCACGATGACCTCGATGTGCTTGTCGTGAATCGGCACACCCTGCGAGCGGTAGACGCCCTGCACACCATCGACGAGGTGCTGCTGGACGGCACGGACACCGCGGACACGAAGAACTTCCTTCGGGTCGATGGCACCGACGTGCAGCTGCTGGCCGAGCTCGACGTGCTGGCCATCCTCGACGAGGAGGGTGGCACGCTTGAGCACCGGGTAGGCGATGGGCTCTTCACCGTTGTCGGGGGTCAGGATCAGCTTGCGGCTGCGGTCCGTGTCCTCGATCGTGATCTTTCCTGCGGCCTCGGCGATCGGGGACGCACCCTTGGGGGTACGGGCCTCGAACAGCTCGGTGACGCGGGGAAGACCCTGGGTGATGTCATCCGCGGATGCCACACCACCGGTGTGGAAGGTACGCATGGTCAGCTGCGTACCGGGCTCGCCGATCGACTGGGCCGCGATGATGCCGACGGCCTCTCCGATGTCGACGATCTTGCCGGTGGCCAGCGAGCGGCCGTAGCAGACGGCGCAGACACCGACGGCGGACTCACACGTGAGCACCGAACGGACCTTCGCGTGGGTGATGCCGTTGTCGATGAGCTCCTGGATCAGCACGTCTCCGACGTCGTCGCCGGCCTTCGCCACGACCTTGCCGTTCGCGTCGACCGCGTCCTCAGCCAGGCTGCGGGCGTAGAGCGAGTTCTCGACGTTGGCGTCGCGCACCAGCACACCATCGGCACCGACGGTCGCGACCAGCAGGTCGAGGCCCTTCGTGGTGCCACAGTCGTCTTCGCGGATGATGACATCCTGCGAGACGTCCACCAGACGACGGGTGAGGTACCCGGAGTCTGCGGTCCGCAGTGCGGTGTCGGCCAGACCCTTACGAGCACCGTGAGTCGCGATGAAGTACTCGGCGACCGAGAGTCCTTCGCGGTAGCTCGAGATGATCGGGCGGGGGATGATCTCACCCTTCGGGTTCGACACGAGGCCACGCATACCGGCGATCTGACGAACCTGCATCCAGTTACCGCGGGCACCGGAGGTGACCATGCGGTTGATGTTGTTGTTCGCCGGCATGTTGTCTTCCATCGCCTTGGCGACGTCAGCGGTTGCCTTGTTCCAGATCTCGATGAGCTCCTGGCGACGCTCGGCGTCGGTCGTGAGGCCCTTCTCGAACTGGGTCTGAACCTTCGCGGCCTGCTTCTCGTAGCCACCGATGATCTCGCGCTTGGTCGGCGGGGTCAGGATGTCGGAGAGCGCGACGGTCACACCGGAGCGGGTAGCCCAGTGGAAACCGGCGTCCTTGATCCGGTCGAGCGCCGCAGCGACCTCCACCTTCGGGTACCGCTCGGCGAGATCGTTGACGATCGCGGAGAGCTGGCCCTTGTCGGCGACGGCCTCGACGTACGGGTAGTCGGCGGGAAGCGTCTCGTTGAAGATCGCACGACCCAGGGTCGTGTTCACCAGAACGGGCTTGCCTGCCTCGAATCCGGCCGGCTCCTCACCCTCGGCGAAGGCGACGTTCTCCAGACGGATGCGCACCTTGGCGTTCAGGTCGAGCGAGTGCTGGTCGAACGCCAGGATCGCCTCGGAGATCGAGGAGAAGGCACGACCCTCACCGGCGACATCGCTCTTCAGCGTGGTCAGGTGGTGAAGACCGATGATCATGTCCTGCGTGGGCAGGGTGACCGGGCGGCCGTCGGAGGGCTTCAGGATGTTGTTCGACGCGAGCATCAGGATGCGCGCCTCGGCCTGGGCCTCGACGGACAGCGGAAGGTGCACTGCCATCTGGTCACCGTCGAAGTCGGCGTTGAACGCCGCACACACGAGCGGGTGGAGCTGGATGGCCTTGCCCTCGACCAGCTGAGGCTCGAAGGCCTGGATGCCGAGACGGTGAAGCGTAGGTGCGCGGTTCAGCAGCACGGGGCGCTCGCGGATGATCTCCTCGAGCACGTCCCACACCTGCGGACGCGAACGCTCGACCATGCGCTTGGCGCTCTTGATGTTCTGCGCGTGGCTGAGGTCGATCAGACGCTTGATCACGAACGGCTTGAACAGCTCGAGTGCCATCTGCTTGGGCAGACCACACTGGTGGAGCTTGAGCTGCGGTCCGACGATGATGACCGAACGACCCGAGTAGTCGACGCGCTTTCCGAGCAGGTTCTGACGGAAACGACCCTGCTTTCCCTTGAGCATGTCGCTCAGGGACTTCAGCGCGCGGTTACCGGTACCGGTGACCGGGCGACCACGACGACCGTTGTCGAACAGTGCATCGACGGCCTCCTGCAGCATCCGCTTCTCGTTGTTGACGATGATCTCGGGGGCACCGAGGTCGAGCAGACGACGAAGACGGTTGTTGCGGTTGATCACACGACGGTAGAGGTCGTTGAGGTCGGAGGTCGCGAAGCGGCCACCATCCAGCTGCACCATCGGGCGAAGCTCCGGCGGGATGACCGGGACGACCTCGAGCACCATGGCGGCCGGCGAGTTGCCGGTCTGCAGGAAGGAGTTGACCACGCGCAGACGCTTGATCGCGCGGATCTTCTTC
>Ga0247765_1001272_pt1 | contig 12980 bp, 9 predicted proteins | sample UWRJL106311C6_FD_179949 | JGI IMG/M metagenome (GOLD analysis project Ga0247765, IMG submission 179949) | Plant litter microbial communities from Arlington Agricultural Research Station in Wisconsin, United States - UWRJ-L106-311C-6 | ecosystem: Environmental > Terrestrial > Plant litter >... | reverse complement strand
AGATGCGCACCTCGGATTTTTCCAAGGACCACACCGTTCCCCGCCGGTCAGAAGTCAGCAAGGTGCGTACCCGTCCAGCGCCCGCGCCCCCTCTCGAGGCGCCGGCTCCGGCGGATGGCTCGCCGGCTCCGGCGGATGGCTCGCCGGCTCCGGCGGATGACTCGCCGGCTCCGGCGGATGACTCGCCGGCTCCGGCGGATGACTCGCCGGCTCCGGCGGATGGCTCGCCGGCTCCGGCGGATGGCTCGCCGGCTCCGGCGGATGACTCGCCGGCTCCGGCGGATGACTCGCCGGCTCCGGCGGATGACTCGCCGGCTCCGGCGGATGACTCGCCGGCTCCGGCGGATGACTCGCCGGCTCCGGCGGATGGCTCGCCGGCTCAGCTCTCCGAGGTGCCACCCGATCCGCGCCTCAGATCCAGGGCAGCGTGAGCTGGTGAGCCCATCTCCTTATGAGCGGAGCTGACGCCTGAGGATCTTGTCCCTCCTGGCCAGGAGCGAGGCAATCCTACCCGTACTTCAGACAACGACCGTTAGGATCGTGAGAATCCTAGCCAGGAGGGAGGCAATCCTGCCCGTACTTCAGGCAACGACCATTAGGATCGTGAGGATCCTAGCCAGTAGGGAGGCAATCCTGCCCGTACTTCAGGCAACGACCGTTAGGATCGTGAGAATCCTGGCTAGGAGCGAGGCAATCCTACCCGTACTTCAGGCAACGACCGTTAGGATCGTGAGAATCCTGGCTAGGAGCGAGGCAATCCTACCCGTACTTCAGGCAACGACCGCCAGGATTGTGAGAATCCTGGCTAGGAGCGAGGCAATCCTACCCGTACTTCAGGCAACGACCGCTAGGATTGTGAGAATCCTGGCTAGGAGCGGCCCTCTCCTGCTCAGGGGCGACCGCCTCCTGGCTACCTCTCGAGGTTCTACCCGATCCGTAGGCTGGACGGGGAAGATCTGGGACCGGCGCTACCAGGCGATCCTGATCAGCAACGAGGAGGACGTGCAGGTCGCGCGGCTTCGGTACGTTCTCAGCCACGGGGTCAAAGAAAATTTGCTGGCCGACCTCCGCCAGTGGCCCGGCCTCCAGTCCGTCCGGCAGCTCGCGGACGGCGAGCCTCTCGTCGGCTCCTGGTTCGACCGCACCCAGGAGTACCTCGCCCGCCGCAAGGGAGAAGTCGTCGATCGTCTCCGCTATGCCACACCCGAAATCGTAACCTTCTCGCCCCTCCCCTGCTGGAAGCATCTCTCCCCGGAAGCCTACCGGGAACGCGTCGGCAACATGGCCACCGAGATCGAGGAGGACGCCGCCGCGGCTAGGAAGCGGACGGGCGCCGAGCCGCTAGGAGTCAAGGCCATCCTGGCTCAGGACCCGACGAACCGTCCCAAGCGCCTGAAGAAATCGCCGGCCCCGCTCTTCCACGCGGCGAGCCAAGCTATGCGCCATTACTTCTACGAGGGCTTCTCCTGATTCGTGGCCGCCTATCGCACGGCGGCCGAGAAGCTCCAGAGGGGAGACCCCGCCCCGCGTTTTCCCATCGGGAGCTTCCCGCCGCCATGCCGTTCGTCGGCGGGTTGGACGCGACCGGCCGCAGCAGACCCTGATCGGATCGGATTTCCTGACCTTCGTCGGCTGAAGGAAGGAGAAGGTGTATCCAAGAGACCGATTTGGCGTGAATTTCAGGAAATTGCTGTCTTAGATTGCCGTCGCGAGAGGCCTCTCGACCTCCCCAAGGCTGCTTCCTGAGGGCTTGACAAGTTGGAAAGCCCCTCAGGAAGACGCGATTTTCTCCAGGGACGTGGCACTTGGGGGAGGAGCCGCTCGGAGTCGCGGCCATCCTGGCTCAGGAACCGACAAGCCGTCCCAAGCGCCTGAAGAAATCGCCGGCTCCGCTCTTCCATGCGGCGAGCCAAGCCATGCGCCACTACTTCTACGAGGGCTTCTCCTGGTTCGTGGCCGCCTACCGCACGGCAGCCGAGAAGCTCCAGAAGGGAGACCCCGACCCGCGCTTTCCCCTCGGGAGCTTCCCGCCGGCGTTGCCGTTCGTCGGCGGGTAGACGGCGACCGGCCGCGGCAGACCCTGATTGACTCTCTGGCGGTCTCGACCTTCACCGGCTGAGGGAAGGAGAAGGTGTATCCAAGAGACCGGTTTGGCGTGAATTTCAGGAAATTACTGTCGTAGATTGCCGTCGCGAGAGGCCTCTCGACCTCCCCAAGGCTGCTCCCTGGGGGCTTGACAAGTCGGAAAGCTCCTCGGGGAGGCGCGATTTTCTCCAGGGACGTGGCACTCGGGGGAGGAAGAGAACAAGGATTTATCCACGGACCTGGCACCTAGTCTCACCTAGTCTCGGCCCCACCTAGTCTCGGCCCCACCTAGTCTCGGCCGGCCGGCCACCTAGTCTCGGCCGGCCGCACGTAGTCCCCCGGCACTAACGTGCCCCTACTCAGCCTTGGCCCGGTTCTTGCTGTGATCAAGGTTCGCTGTGAGAGACTACCTGAGCAAGGCTGGGCCAACGGTTTTTGAAGGAAGAGGCGGCATGGTGCCGCTTCTTTCCTGCATTGGGAAAAGGAGAAAAAGCTATGAACTTAGTATCTTGTCAGTGGCGATCTTCCCTATCTCGGAGTTCGAGGTAAGACCATGGGAAGGTCGCCTCGCATTGAAATTTTAAGTATTGATTTCATTGCGTGGCGCCGCACAAGCGCCCACCTAACACCTATTAAAAAGAAAGGAAGCGGGTCACGTGGCCATCCGACAAAGATTTCTCTGACAAAGGCTATAATTATAGCCGAGCTCATTTTCTTGTTGGTCTTTATAGGAGTAGTCAAGTTGCTTGGACTCAGCGATACGCAGAGCACCATAGTAGCGATCTCGCTGGCCATTACCCTCATTAGCATTCTTCTGGCGTGGTATCCGGAGCGAGCGGAGCTGTTTGAGAAGGTAGGAAGGCTCTTCCGGCTAAAGTAAAAAAGGGAGGGGCCGGGTAACATTTCCGGTTCCTCCTTTTTGCTTCGGGGCCATATAGGATAGCACTTCGGGGCCACGGATTGATCAGCCCCTAGCCTAGCATCTCGGTACCGCGGGTGGTATTAGCGTCTGTCCGAGCTATCACTTCTGGTAGGCAAGTGACGCACATCCTACTGCTGGCATAATACTGTATGGTTTGCCCTCATGAATCAAAAATATTCTTAATGTGCTGACACTTTCCGGAGTTTTTGAATAAGTTGGCTAAGTACGCATCGGGATAGTGAGCATCAAGCAGTTGTAAAATTTGTTGGAATATGGATATCGTCAGCGATCTTGCTAGACGGATTGCAGCAGCATCGATGGCTTGGTGGGCTTCTAATACTTCTTTGGGCAAGCATTGGAACACCAAGTGAGATATGAATCGGTTGCCGTGAATTGTGAGCAACCGCTCCCTCCCCTGGGCGCTAGTACGTATTTGGGTCAACTCTGCTTCCACTTGGCGCACGATCTGGACCGCTCTCCAAACTCCAGGACCATTTACGGAAGGATTGAAAAGAATCTTGTACGGAGCCTTTGTTATATCTTCCCAAAGCTTACCAATTTCACGCTTGGCCTGAACGGCCAAGGCAACGTCAGTCTGCAAACAGGCTCGCGCCACTGTCGCTTCATCCAAGCCAAAGCCGCTCTGGTTAGGGATCAGAGTCTCGCCAGATTTATAAACGTATGCCACGCCTTCTAGTTGTAATTCTCCGCGAATACGCTCCTGCTCGATATCCAGGGCAACGAAGTCTCTACGGTCAATCCGATTCTGCGTATTGTTATAGCGTGTTACCTTGCGATCAAAATCCGCAGGACATGACTCCAGCGACACAAGCCTAATAGAAACCCTCGCCAAGGCAACGGAGTCAGGATTCTTCTGCGCCGCACTTGCTATTGCCCCCACTGTCTGGGCGCCATTGACGATTCTTAGATCGTGGCATTCGAATATGCCGTTCTCTCGTGTGTTGCCGCCTATGGGCTTCTTGCGTATGGTTCGACAGAGAGCGCTTATGCCGTTGTTGAAGTACCAGAAATCCTGAGGAGAACCCTGAAGGGTGTCGAGTATTGTGGTATTCACCTCGGTAGAACCCAGGAACATTCTGATATTGGGAGCAAACAATTGATTGTTATATTGATCGTACCACCTAGCTATGTCTGCCGCGGAGACTTGGCCATAAAATGCCGAATACGGTTCACGAACTTGGCCCCAATCATAGAGAGCAACCTCAAGGTCGATGGGAGAGCCTTGAATTCCTTGCGCTACTGCAGAATAAATATTGGTTTGGCGTAGTATCTGTGTTGTCACCAGCTCAGTGGGGTCGTTAAGCTCACTTACGATGTCTTGCAAATCTTGACCAACCTCCATTGAAAGTGGCTCTTGACCTGTGTACGCGACTACAACCACAATCCGCGTAGAGGCGTCGTTTAAGGCTGCCTCTAAGTCAGGAGATTTTGCTTTGATCTTGTCATTGAATCTCTCCCACCGAGCGTTAGTGAGGTCTCGCAGTCCCTTTAGGAACTTTTGCATCTCGCCTCTATCAATGCTGCCGGTTCCGTCATTGCGCCACTTTGACTGCCCGACGTAAAGAATTCTCTCCGAGGCTTGGTAAAGTACCCCGTCGATTCCGTTGTCGCTGAACCCGTCTGTAATGGCCTTGGCGGCATCCTCCGGAGTAACGCTTGCCAAATACATGAGCACATAAGCCATCTGGCTTCTTGTCAAAAAAATATTCATCTGCTCGTCTAGGGGACGATTCTCAACGTCAGAGACATCAATATGTGCTCTAAGCTCTTTTTCCAGGGCTGCCCTGATCTGCCTTACATGAAGTTCGCTCATGAGTGCTCCTCTACGAAACGCAGTCATCTACTTGTCAATGCTTGGTTAAGACCGCCATGCCGTCCAAGCTTTCGCAGGAAGGGTCGCCCCAATCCCAGTAGGAGTAAGCTTACCTCAAGTGAGCTATCCCTATGCTTGGAGGGCAGGAGATAGATTCGCAGGAAGGACTCCGAGCCGGGGGGGGGGTAGGTGCCAGCCGATCCGGAACAGAGAATCTCGAGGATCGGCTGGCACTCGTTGTGTAGCCCGCGAGGGCTCCTGCATGGGCGCCCGGGGAGGCTCCTGGTAGGCTCACCCGCAGGATTCCATCTTCACGGAGACCCTATACCTCGCTTCCCCGTCGTGGCCTCGCTCGCTCTCCTCTCCCTGCTCCGCGCCATGCCTGGGCTGGCGGCCCCGGCTCCCAAAGCCTGCCTTCCCGCCTATCCACGGACGTGATGGCACCTAGTCTCCCGGATCCAGTCCAAGTGCATTCGTTTACGGATGGATCTTTGGCTTTTGGGCTTGCAAGTCCCCCTACTCCGCTTGGCCCTAGTGGGTGGCGTTTAAAGCATCTAAAATCTTGGCTTTATAGTCGCGCACCTCGATGTTCTCGGGATTGAGCTCAAGAGCACTGTCATATTTTTCAATAGCCTCGGCGTAGCGTTTTTTCAGGACTAGCGGAATGGCCCATTGAATATATACCTCCGGGTCACGATACTTGGTAATTTGTTCCATTTCCGCGAAAACCTTGAGGGCCTCATCCGTTCTTCCTCTTTGCGTCAAGAGGTGAGCGAGATTGTAGTGCGCAGAGAGAATGTCTGGCTTGCGTCGGATAGCCTCGCGATATTTTGCCTCCGCCTCTTCCAGGTTGTTTTCTTTTTGCCAAGCCAATCCCCAGTTGTACAATGAGTCAATATATGTGTCGTCAGCCTCCCAGGCTCGCGCGTACTTCTCTCTGGCGAGATCAAATTTTTTCTGATTGGCCAACAAGATGCCCCAGTTGCTGTAGATTACGGCCGTCAATCTCGGATTAGGAGCGACCGCTTTCAGCCGCTTCAAGGCACGAAGGAATTTGCTTTCTGCTTCATGGAGTTCACCCCTGGATTTGAGTAGCAGCCCCCAAAGGTTGTAGGCCGGGGCGTCATCGGTCGAGTTATCGTTGAGGAGACAGTATCGAATCGTCGCTTCGCAGCGGGCAGGATTTCGGCCATAGTAATACGTCGCCAATGCGTATGAATCGAGAGTCAAGTAGGCTTGCTGAGCCGCTTCTTGAAGTAGTGTCTTAATACAATCGGTCAAGCATGGGTGACCCTGGGGGCTCTCGATAACTTTGGTTCGGTAACCGGCTATCCTCAGCGTCAAGACAGTTGATTGTTCAGTGCGCAGTAGGCTGCCTGAAATTTTGATCGGTGAATGGCCGAGAGCATCTAGGATGGTTTGGGAAAAGGCCTCCATGGAGACACCTGTGCCAGGCAGCTTTGCCTGTTGCAGTAAGACCTCTCCGAGTAGCGGAGAGTGGTCTGGCATGGGCTGCCCAAGGCTTCCGGAATGTACTCGGCTGTTTGCGGAGTCGTGGATCGCCTTCATCTCCTCCATAAGCAGGTCTGAGATGATTTGCCCGGTAAAGCCTGCATCTCCCAGTTGTTTGGATACCTCGAAAGACTTGATTGTAACGATCGAAAGCTTCCAAAGGGTCTTGATGTTGAACAACAAAAGAAAGGTAAGTACGATTATCCAAAGGCACGCCAAAAATTTGGTGAATTCGGTCAGGAATGTAGTAGCCATTTTGATGACGTTCTGGGAACGCGTGGAATTGTCTGACGGTTTAGGGTCACTGGTGAGGCCCCTCCGGTTCCACGAAGGGAATACAAATTTCGGACGAACGCCCATAGTAGATCCTCCCAGAATTAGGTTGACCTGTAATTATAACCGAAACTTCAGCATCTGAGGGCCTGACACCCATCCGGCACCTGTTCCGCTGGCACCAAGTCTCCGGGAGCTTGACAGATGGAAAACGCCCTCGCGAGAGGGGGGTTCTTCCAAGGTCGTGAAAGGTGGTTGGTCGTCCGTCTATCTATTCAAAATCTCTGGGATCGCGCGCGCGATCCCACAACCCGATGAGGACCGGCCATGAATACAACGCGATCCGCTCGACTCTCCCCCCTCCTTCTGTCGATTCTCAGCTCTCTGTGGCTCCTTGCGCTCCCCGCGCCCGCCAGTCCCGCGCCGGCCCCGCAGCCGGCAGCCGGCTCCCACGGCGCTGGTACTCCCGCCCCCGCCGAGGGTGCAGGGGGCGCGGTGGTCGCCCCGGTGCCGCCCGGGGCCGGCGCGACCTGCGTGATCACGCCGTTGAAAGTCGAGAAGGCATATAACGCGGCCACGAGCTCCCCTAATCTCCAACTCGCCGACATCCTCACCCTCACCGTCGAGATGCCTGGGCTCTCCCAACTCAGAGAGCAACTCGCCAAACCGGCCTGCAAGGACAAGAAACTCGTCCTCTATCTCGACGGCCGGCCGATCCCGGGCCTCGAAGACGAGGCCAAGCTGGCCGACCCAAACTCACGAGGAATCCTGCGCTTCAACCTATGGCCGACCGACGCGTCACGAGCCGCATGGAGCCGTCTCCTGGGAAGCCCCAAATGGAACGCGCGTCCTATCGCTGTAAGCCTGGGTCTGGCGGACGGGTCTGCCTTTCCTACGGATCCGCCCATCCTCATCAACCTCGCTGGCATCCCGCACGATCGCTTTTTCTGGTGGGCGCTGCTTGTTGGGGCGATGCTCGTCGGCTTTCTCGTCCTCGCAGTTAAGAGCGATCTCCTGCGCGATGCTGGTCCGTCCCCCGGCGGGGGCGCCCGGCGCCCCTTCAGCCTGTCGCGCACTCAGGCCGCTTGGTGGTTCTTCATCGTCCTCGGGGCGTATCTCTTGATTGGCCTCGTCACCGGCGATTATCTCAGCTCGATCACCAGTCAGGTGCTTGTGCTGCTCGGGATCAGTGCCGGCACGGTTGTGGGCGCCGCTGTCATCGACGCGAGCCAACAGAAGCCCGAGAGTCAGGTCCGCCGGGCGGACGCCTTGGCTCGATTGACTGTGCAGGTGGCGCAGGCCGACGCCGGGCTCCAGACCATCCAGACGGCGCACCAAGAGCAATCGGATCTGGCCGCGAAGGCGGCCGAGGTCGCCGAGGGTGCCAAGTCGATTCTGACCCAGGACTCCAAAAACCCCCAGGCGGCCCAGTCGGTTCAGGCGACTCAGGCAACCCACGCCGTCCAGGCTGCCAAGGCGGCGCAGACGGGGGCGGTGGTCGCCGCCGCGAACGCCAACCTGTCAGAGAAGCTGTCGCAACTCAGGGCGGCGCGCAACGAGACCGAAAACTTCTTCGTAGACATCCTGAGCGACGCCGATGGGGTCAGTTTCCATCGTTTCCAGAACGCAGCCTGGACGGTCGTGCTGGGCATCATCTTCGTCTGCCAGGTTTATCGCGACCTCGTCATGCCCCAGTTCAACGGCTCTCTCCTCGCCCTCCTGGGCATCAGCGCCGGCACCTATCTCGGCATGAAGATTCCCGAGCCCAAAGTCCCGACGGTCACTCCCTGAGGGTGAAGTGACCGCTCCGGCCCGACCGCCCGGGGGAGGCGGGGCAGCACCCTAGAAGGCGCCGCGATGGCCAGTGCCGAGGCGGATTTGGGCTCCCCTGACGAAGTGCCTGGCAGTGCGGCACGAAAGGAGATCTGACGTGAGCTGAGTTCAGTTGACGGAGAGACCCCTGGGTCTCGAAGGCTAGCGGGTGCAAGTCCCGTCCGGGGAATTGTCGGTTCGTCCGGTAGCCACTGGAGCAGTTGAGGCGAGAGATCGCCCACTGGAGCCTCCGGGGAAATCCTTGGCGCAACCAAAGTGCAAGTGCGCAGACCGAAAAGAAGTTGAACCCTGAACAGGCCTCGATAGTTTCTCGCTGGAGCCGACCCTCCTGCCAGAGGGGAAGGCCGTCTGAGGACGGGGAAGCAACCGACCCGAGAGCTCGTTCTCTTCCGCCGGGGTAGTGGGTCAGCATGCGCACAAGGTTTTTCGAGGCAACGGCTGCAAGGACTTCAAAATCTGCGACTACCAATGCGCTCTGGGGGTGAGCACTCAGATCAACACAGCATGGACTCCGGCGGGAAAATGCAACGAGAGTCCGTCTCTAGAGAAGAAGCAGTCGAACGTTACCGGTTACGACCGGAAGGAGGAATCTCATGGCCCAGAAGATCACCGACTTTTTTTATCGCATTTCGCCTACCGAGGATATCACCTTCACCATCTCGGGACAGGCTGACCCGCATGTCTTTCTCGACAACCTAACGCTCAATGTTGCACAGGGAGTGCCCTTCACTATCACACCTAAGATGCTCTCCGGAATGGGAGCCGTGCACTTCATGACCTGTGTTCTCATGTTCCTGGCCGGCCCGGGCTCCTACTTCTTCGATGTCGCCGATACGGGCGGCTCGATCAATCAGTTCACCTTCACTGGCCCAAATCAGCAAAATTTCTCTGAAGCCACAATCACCATCCAAGTTGTATGAGGAATGCCATGAACATAAAAATGATACTGTCTAATTTCTTTCGCAGTACGAGTCTGCTTTCGGCGCTGCTCTGTTTGAGCCTACCCGCATCGGCTCAGCCATCTAACCCTCTCAAGGACCTCATAGCACAAGCAGCCGGGCCTGCAAGCTTCGGTAATAGCCAAAGACTCCTTGCAGCCTATCTCGCAGGAGAGCGGCAGATTCTCCAAGCTGCCGCAGACCAGGCACGACAAGGCCCCAGCACCAACCAGCAGAACGGGGCCACGGCCGAGGCGTCGGGAACTACCACACTTGTCGAAAAGCCTGGGATTCCCGAGCTTCTCAACATGGCAATAGAAAGCGGTGCCATTAACAGGACAACTTCTGGAACAGGCTTCACGCTACAGACCACTCCTTATCTTCTCTATTCGAGGTTCGGCGCCCGCGATACGGCAGAGACCTGGGATAGGCTACCCGCGTTGCGGCACATAGGGCTCTCTGCTACCTTCAAACAGGGTACAAGCAGCGCTGACGCTACGAGAAACAACTTCGAGAAGGGGGAGGTTAAGTACGCTTGGGGTGAGCGAAGCCCTCGGGACAAAGAGTTCCGCGACCACTTGCGGCCGATCATTGAAACTACGATCAATGTGCCGGTGAGCGGGGCGAATACGGAGTTGACAAGGTTCGTCAATGGGCTTACACCTCCAGTGCAAGCAGCCTTCCTAAGCGCGCAGTCCCAATTTGACACTTGGTGGACTGCGCAATCAAAACCGATTCCTTCCAATGTCCTGATTGATGAACTCCAGAAGATCATCGGGCCGGTTGTGCCACAGCTTCGCGAGGAGGATCGCGTCTCGCTCTCAGTACTTATGGAGGCTCTGGGCAATGAAGGAATTGGACTCGCCAAGGCCTCCCGGCGCATAGACGAGGAGGCCAAGGCATACCTCAACGCCCCGCATCCGCAATTCTCAATTGCCTATGCTCTGCTGCGTGACCCCACGGACTCGGATACAGCCAGTACTCATCTCTCAGAGGTCAAGGCAATCCTCGGCTACGACACAGGTGCCAATCTCTCCTTCAGCCTTAACTTAGAGGCCTTGCTGAATAATGACCGGACGGGTGCCGACGGTATTCGGCTCGACCGCGTGCGCTCCTACTCGGCGGCCAGCGACCTCACCATCGGGAGATTCGCCCAGAACGCGGCTGACTTTACCTTGGCCGCGCGGTTGACCCGGCCAGAAGGGCCGTTCCACCAGATGCTTTCTGCACAGGCAAAGCTTAACTTGTACCTGATCCGCGGCATCACCATTCCGGTCGCGCTGACCTATTCGAACCGAACAGAAGATTCTCCGAAGAGCGTGGTACGCTTCAATGTCGGTCTTTCGATAAATGGGGACTCTCTCCTCGGCTTGGCCAAGAACAATTCTTGATCTCCCTGTAACGACGGTCTTTAAAGAGGTAGCACCTAGTGGGGAAGAGCACGCCGAGCTTCGAATCACTTCCGAATAGGTTATCGACTCAACTGGCGGTGGAAAGAACGAGAAGGCTTGAACGAAGAGCAAACGTACTATGGGAGAAGTGGCTTACGCTCCTCTAGAGAAGCTTCGGTCTATAAGTCCTGTCCTTGCACGGGACCTCGGCCGCCCTGCCCCCTTGACACCCCCGCCCGCCCGCCGTATTGTCCATATATGAATGAACCGCCCTCCCAATCCGGGACGGCGGTTCTTCGTGCTCTCCTGACCGGGTGAGTGGGAAGCGCGGGCGAGCCGCGTCCTCGAGCTCGATCCAAGGAATCAGAGATCTTCGGCAAATGCCGGCAAGCGCTGGGGTTCCGGCATGGGGCCACGCTTTGCCTTGAGGGAGACCAGAGATGAAGCTCTTATCGGTTGCTGGACTGGGGATCGCCCTCGCCGTGGCGGGTGGATGCTATGGCAAGGAGGCTCCGCCGCCTCCGCCGCCGCCCCCGGCGGTGGTGGTCACTCCGGTCGTCCAGCGGGACGTGCCGGTCTTTCAGGAGTGGATCGGCACGACGCAGGGAAACGTCAACGCCGAGATCCGGCCGCAGGCCGAGGGGTACCTGCTGCGGCGGGTCTACACCGAGGGGAGCTTCGTCAAGCGGGGGGATCTGATGTTCGAGATCGACCCCCGGCAGACCCAGGCGCAGCTTCAGCAGGCGCAGGCGGATCTGGCCCAGGCCCAGGCCCAGTTTTCCAAGGCGCAGCAGGACGTCAACCGTTTCCGCCCGCTCGCCGCGCAGAAGGCGATCAGCCAGCAGGAGCTCGACAACGCCCTGTCGTCCGCCGCCGCTGCCAAGGCGGTGGTGGATGCCCGCCAGGCGGCCGTGCACCAGGCCCGCCTCAATCTCGGCTGGAGCCGCGTCACCGCGCCGATCGCCGGCATCGCCGGCGCCTCGCAGGCGCAGGTGGGCAATCTGGTCAGCCCCTCGACCGTCCTCGCCGTGGTCTCGCAGTGCGACCCGATCCGCGTCGCCTACCCGCTCAGCGAGAAGGAGTATCTGGGGCTTCAGGAGCGGCTCCGGCAGGACCCCGAAGCCGCCCGCGGGGACAACCTGGAGATGATCCTCGCCGACGGCTCGGTCTTCCCCCACAAGGGGCATCTGCTCTTCTCGGACCGGCAGGTCGACGTCAAGACGGGCACCATCAGCACCGTGGCCGTCTTCCCCAATCCGGGAAACCTGCTGCGCCCCGGGCAGTACGCCAAGGTCCGCGCCATGACCGAGGTCAAGAAGGGCGCGATTCTGGTCCCCCAGCGCGCGGTCAACGAGCTGCAGGGCGGATTCCAGGTGGCCGTGGTGGGCGCCGACAACAAGGCCGAGCTCCGCCCGGTGACCCCCGGCGTGCGGGTGGGGAAGCTGTGGGAGATCGACTCGGGGCTGGCCCCGGGCGACCGCGTCGTCGTCGAGGGGTTCTCGCGCGTCAAGGCGGGCGCCACGGTGAGCCCCCAGGAGGCGCCGGCGGAAGCGGCCGAGGCCGAGACGTCCGCCTCTCCGTCGTCTTCGTCTCCCGCCGCGCAGGGAGGGAGATGACGCCATGGCTCGCTTTTTCATCGACCGTCCGATCGTCGCGATCGTCATCGCGATCCTCACGGTGCTCCTCGGCCTGGTGGCCATGGTGGGGCTGCCGGTCGCCCAGTATCCGGACATCATCCCGCCGCTGATCCAGATCCAGGGGAGCTTCCCGGGCGCCGACGCGGTCACCGTCGAGCAGTCGGTGGCCACGCCCCTCGAGCAGCAGATGAACGGCGTCGAGGACGAGCTCTACATGCAGTCGGTCAACGCCAACGACGGCACGGTCACCCTGCGCGTCACCTTCGACGTCGGCACCGACCGCAACGCCGACCAGGTCAACGCCCAGAACCGGGTCTCGCAGGCGGTGCCGAGCCTGCCGGCGGACGTCAACGCCATCGGCCTCACCTACCGGAAGACGCAGGGCACCCCCCTGATGCTGATCTCGCTGTTCTCGCCGAAGGGGACCTACAAGGGGCTGTTCCTCGGCAATTACGCGCTGATCAACGTCAACGACGCCCTCTACCGGGTGCCCGGGGTGGGCCAGGTGAACAACTTCGGCGCCTCGGAGTACGCGATGCGGGTCTGGGTCCGGCC
>Ga0247765_1001271_pt1 | contig 13012 bp, 10 predicted proteins | sample UWRJL106311C6_FD_179949 | JGI IMG/M metagenome (GOLD analysis project Ga0247765, IMG submission 179949) | Plant litter microbial communities from Arlington Agricultural Research Station in Wisconsin, United States - UWRJ-L106-311C-6 | ecosystem: Environmental > Terrestrial > Plant litter >... | reverse complement strand
CTCCGACAGGAGGCGATAGCTCCAGGCGAGGGCGGCGCCGGAAGCATCCGCTCGCCCGGCAGCGTTCCATCGCGCCATCCGCTCGCCGGCTGCACCGACGACTCCGGCGCCGCCGGCCGCAGGCAGCTCTCTCGCCCGCGCGCCGACGACCTCGATCGCCAGAGCGACATTCTGGAATCTCTCGCAGATCTCCGCCGCGGTCTGCCCGCTGAGCGGCAGCTCTCCGGCCCTGTGGTAGGCGCTCTGCAGGAACAGATGCACCGCGTCGGCAGGCGCCAGCGCCGTGGGGAAGGCCATATTGAAGGCGTCGCGGATGCGCAACGGGGCGCGCCCTGTGGTGAGGATCTGAAGCCGCGGGCACGACCCCAGGAGACGTGGCAGGAACGCAGCCGCCGGGCTCGGCGCATCGAAACTGTCGAGGAGGAGCAGCATGTGCCGGGCCTCCAGATGCTGGCGCAGGCTCTCCGCGATGGAGATCCCCTCGACCTCTTTGACGCCGAGGGCCTGCGCGATGGCGCACGGCACGACGGCGGGCTCGGCGATCCGCCCGAAGGAGACGAAGCAGACGCCGTTCTGGAAGCGATGGGAGAGATGCGCCGCCGCCTGCTCGGCGAGGCGCGTCTTGCCGGTGCCGCGCGGACCGTGGAGCGCCACCAGCCGCTCTCCCTGCACGAGCAGGAGAGCTTCGAGGTCCCGCAGCTCCGCCTCCCGGCCGACGAAGGGGGTCGCCGGTATCGGCAGGTTGTTGAACCGGGTGTCCAGCAGGTGCTCCCGGATGCCGCGGACGATGGAGGCGAACGCGTCGTCGCGGTTGCGCCAGAGCGAGACCGGACGGCCGTTCCCCGGCAGGAGGTTCAGGTGGCGGTAAGGTGCGCCCGGCCACTCCACCGGCCGCAGAAGCACGGGGAGGACCTCGGCCTCGCCGGCCGAGGCACGGGCGAGAGCCCGCTCCATCTCGGAGCAACAGAAGTCCGAAGCGGCAAAATGGGAGCTGATGAGGAGGAGGATCAGATCAGCGGAGCCGAGCTTCTCCTCGATCGAGCGCCGCCAGTCGGTGCCGGCGCCGATCTGTCCGTCAAACCAGGGGAGGATCAGACTCTGGCGGACGAGACCCGCCATATGCGTCAGAAGCTGGGTTTGTAACCGGGCGTCCTGATGAGAATAGGAAAAAAAAACAGAAACGGGTGCTGCGGCCATCTGTACAACCTCTCAACGGCCATACTTTAATAAGCAAGTCTTATGCCCACAACTGTATCTCCGGCGACGGCGAACAACCTGTCACCTGGGCGAGGACGCACCCGTCCTCCCCCGGTGAATGCGCCGAAGGCCGGAAGGATGCCGCCGGTCTCGCGGAAGAGGAAGCAGGGCAGGGTCTCGCTCCATCGGCCCTCCCCCTCGAGGGAGACGACGGGATGGATGTGGCCTGCCAGGGCATAGCCGTCTGCGGAAATTCCGGGCTCCTCCCGCGGAAAGTGGCGGAAAGCGAAGGGAGGATCGAGAAACGGCTCGTTCACACAGCGGAACCGCCACTCCGGCGGCGGATCGCCGGCGCCGCGGTCGTGATTGCCGCGCACCAGGAGCACCTCGAGAGGGGCGTGCCGTTCGCGCCATGCCGCGATGGCGTCCAGCGTCCGAACGGCGCGCCCCGCACGGGCGTGAAAGAAGTCGCCCAGGAGGACCAGGCGGCGCGCCTCTGTTCGTTCCAGAGCCGCGCTCAGCCGACCGAGGGTCTCACTGGTGGTGCCGCCCGGCAGCGGGAGGGCGGCGGCGCGGAAGGCCGCGGCCTTGCCCAGGTGAGCGTCGGCCGCGATCAGTGTGGCAGTCCTCTCCCAGAGCAGGGCGCGCTCGGGGAGGAGGACGACCGCTTCGCCGCTCAGCTCAATGCGCAGGCTCACGCTTTTTCCTTCCGGCTCTCGATCTTTTCGCCCCCTCTTTGACCGCGGCCGCCTCCAGGCGCGCGGACATCCGCCGCACCCGGTCGGCCAGCTTCTCCGAGCTGAGCTTGTCGCGCATGTGATCGACGAGCAGCGGGAAGGCCAGAGGGCTGGGAGAGGCGATCTCCACGATCGTGACGCGGGCCGCCGTGAGCCGGGCCAGAGCCTGGCCCAGGCGGCTGCTCTCGAGCTGCTGCTCCAGCACCTCGCGATGGGCTTGGTGGAGGAGCAGGTTCCCCGGATCGTGACGCGCGAAGACTTCGTAGAAGAGGCCGCTCGACGCTTGCAGGTGGCGCGCCGGCTTGCGACTCCCGGGGAAGCCCTGGAAGACGAGGCCGGCGATGCGGGCGATCTCGCGGAACTGCCGCTTCGCCATCTCGACGGCGTTCAGGCTGGCCGCGATGTCGTCTCCCAGAGCGTCCGGACTGAGCAAGCCGGCGGCCAGAGCCTCTTCCAGCGGGGCCGGCTCCGGGGACAGCAGCTCGATGCCGTAGTCGTTGACCGCGAAGGTAAAGCTGCTCGGCCGTCCGCGGGCGAGCCGCCAGGCGAGGAGCGCGGCGAGCCCCTCGTGCACCAGGCGCCCCTCGAACGGATAGAGGAAGAGATGATGCCCTTCGCGGGACTTCAAGCGCTCGATGAGCAGCTCGCCGGCCGCCGGGAGGAGAGAGCCGGCGGCCTGCTGCTCGAGGACCGGCCGGACCGCTTCCATCTCCGGCCCGGCGTAGACACCGCGCCGCGCCTCGTCGAGCTGGCCGCGCACGGCGGCGCCGAGCTCGGTCGAAAGCGGCATGCGACCGCCCATCCAGCGCGGGAAGGCACCGCCGCCGCGCGCCTTGCGCACGTAGGCGGTCATGTCGCGCACCGCCTCGAGCTCCAGAGTGCGGCCGGCGAAGACGAAGCGGTCTCCCGGCTTGAGGCGGGCGACGAACGACTCTTCGATCGTGCCCAATTTGCCGCCGGCGCCGGACCGATACTGGACCTGGATCGCGGCGTCTGCGGTGATGGTGCCGATTTGCATGCGGTGGCGCCGCGCCATGGTCGCGTCGGGCACGGTCCAGAGGCCGTCCTGCTCCACGACCCGGCGGTACTCGGGATAAGCGCGCAGCGCTTCGCCGCCGCGGGTCACGAAGTCGAGCGCCCAGCCCCACTCCGCTTGGGAGAGATCGCGGAAGGACCAGGCGGTGCGCACCTCGGCGAGCAGCTCGGCGGCGCGGAAGCCGCCGCCCAGAGCGACCGTCACCAGGTGCTGGGCAAGGACATCCAGCGGCTTGCTCCGCGTCTCCCGTGGCTCGATGCGGCCGGCGGCCAGCGCACGCCGGGCGGCCGCCACCTCCACCAGCTCGAAGGCGTGCGTCGGCACACAGGTGACCCGGCTCTCGCCGCCCGGCTGGTGGCCGGAGCGCCCGGCGCGCTGCACGAGCCGGGCGATCCCTTTCGGGCTCCCGACCTGAAGCACGCGGTCCACCGGTGCGAAGTCGACGCCGAGATCGAGGCTCGACGTGCAGACGACACAGCGCAGGCGGCCGAGGCGCAAGCTCTCCTCGACCCAGTCGCGCATCTTGCGATCGAGCGAGCCGTGATGGAGAGCGATGTCGCCGGCCCAGTCCGGCCGCGCTTCGAGCAAGGCCTGGTACCAGATCTCGGCCTGCGAGCGGGTGTTGGTGAAGACGAGCGCCGTCCGCCCCTCCTCCACCGCCGCGGCCACCTGGGGCAACAGGCGGAGGCCGAGATGGCCGGCCCACGGGAAGCGCTCGACGCTCTCCGGAAGGACGGCGTCGATATGGATCGTTTTCGGATCGGCGCCGCGCACGATCCGGCCCCGTTCCGTGGCCCCGGTTCCGAGGAGAGCGGCGAGAGCGGTGTCCAGGTTGCCCAGCGTCGCCGAGAGCCCCCAGGTGCGGAGCCCCGGGCTGAAACGGCGCAGCCGGGCGAGCGCGAGCTCGGTCTGGGAGCCGCGCTTGCTCCCCATCAGCTCGTGCCATTCGTCGATGACCGCGAGGCGCAGGCCGGCGAAGGTTTCGCGGGCATCGGTCTGCGACAGCAGGAGCGACAGGCTCTCCGGCGTGGTCACGAGAGCGGTGGGGAGGCGGGCGCGCTGGCGGCTGCGCAGGGAGGCCGAGGAGTCGCCGGTGCGGCGCTCCAGCGTCCAGGGCAGACCGAGGTCGGCGAGCGGCGCGCGGAGCGACTCCTCGGTGTCGGCGGCGAGGGCGCGCAGCGGGGTCAGCCAGAGGACGCGGAGCGGGAGTGCCGCGGCGCGGCGCCGCGGCGGGCCCGGGGTCCCTTCCCTCACCGCCTCCAGGAGGGCTGCCCACCAGACGGCGTAGGTCTTGCCCGTGCCGGTGGCGGCGTGCACGAGGCCGCTGTCACCCGCCGCGTACGCCGCCCAGACCTCGCGCTGGAACTCGAAGGGGACCCAGCCCCGCCGCCCGAACCAGGCCGCGGCGGGGGCGAACGGATCGCGGTTCATTCAACCGTCGGTCGCGGCTTCTCGATCCCCAGCCACCGGGCGACCTTGCCGGCCACGTCCGTGGACCGGAGAGTGCCGGCGCTGCCGGGCGCCAGACCGCCGCCGATCGCCAGGTAGATGCTGGCCATGCGCGGATCGGTGTTGGGATAGCCGTGCATGCCGTACGGACGGGTCGGAGCGATCGCCGTCCCCTCTGGAAGCCCCCCGGAGCCGAAGGCATAGCCGTCCGCCGCGAAGAGGATCAGGTCGCCGCTGTTCGGATGATCGAGGCCCAGGGGAGCGGCCTCCCGGCGCGTCAGCACCTGAGCGATGGGCCGCTTCCCGTCCGCCTTCCAGCCGGCGAGAAATTTTTTCAGATCGCCGATCAGGCGTTCGCGGTCCGGAGCGGCGGGATCGACGTAGACGTGGGCGATGCCTCCGGCGGCGATGGAGTAGGCCCGTGTGCCGGCCGCGGGCTTGCCGTCGGCTCCGGCGGTGAGCACTCCCTTGTCGCGCAGCAGGACATCCGCATCGAGGCGTGAATGGACCGGCGCCATCCCGTGATCGCTCACCACGACCACAGCGGTCGTCGCGAGGTCGACCGATTTGAGGAGGCTCGCCAGCTCGCGGTCCACGCTCTGCCAGACCTTCCGCCGGGCCGCGGCGAAGGCGTCGCGCTTCTCCACGGAGTAGCCGGGCTGGGACGGCTCGGAGAGAAGGAGTGTGTGGCCGGCCTCGTCGATCGAGGGGATATAGCCGAGAATCAGGTCCCAGTCGCCCCGCCCGGCGGCGATGCGCAGAGAGCTGCCGAAGAAGCTGACGAAGCGCTCCGACTGCTCACTCCAGGTCGCGAGATCGATCCCCGGCCGTCCTGCCCAGGACTCCTGCAAGGAGTGGTCGTCCGGCGGCCCCGGCCAGACGAGCTCCTTCTCCCCCATCGACATCTGGAGGGTCAGCGGATAGACCTCGTTGGCGTAGAGGGCGTTGAAGTAGACCCGTGCGCTGCCCAGGGCGGGATCGAGGCTCAGCAGCTTGATCCAGCAGAAGGTGCTGCCGATCCGGCGGTCGCCGGTCGGGTTCTGGCAGGGGACGCGGGCCCACTCGCCGGGCCGCATGTAGATGTGGCTGCCGGGGACGAGCGGGACGATGGAGTCGTAGTTCTCTTTGCCGTCGTCGGTGCGGTCGACGGCGGCCAGCTCGAACTCGCGGCCGTATCCCTCCGTTCCGACCACCGCGACAGCGCGCAGGATCGGCGAGCGGCTGTCGATCCCTCGGCCGAGCGGATGGGGAGCCGGCAGGCGGCTCCAGTCGGAGCGGCTCAGGGAGACGAAAGCCGCCGGACGGAGGGCCTTCTCCGGCCAGACCATCCCCCAGTTGGCGGTGCGCCGGGTGACGGTGGCATCGGCGCCGGGCCAGGTCACCACGCCCACGCGCTTCCCCTGGCGCGGCAGCGCTTCCCAGAGCGTCTCGGTGGCGATCGGCGCCGCGAAGCCGTTCGCCGTTTCCAGGAAGGGCGCGCCGGCGGCATGGAAGCGGTTGCTGACGATCCCGGTCTGGGCCGGCGGATAGCCGGTGACCAGGCTGATGTGGTTCACCGCCGTGATGGTGGGATTGACCGGCACCATCCTCTCCGCCACCTGTCCTTCCCGATAGAAGCGCTCGAATCCGCCCGCGTTCAGGGCCCCCTCGTCGTGGAGCTGCCGCAGGGTGTCGGCGCTCGCCCCGTCGAGGCTCACCACGATCACCTTGCGCGGGTGCACGTCATCGGAGACCGCTGGAGCCGACGCGCCGGACGGAGCGGAAGGCTCGGGCGTGCTCCGTGCCGGCGGCGCGCTCTGGCAGGAGAGAAGGAAGAACGGGGCGAGTGCGAGGAGAACGAAAAGGGATGACGGGCGGCGGTCTCTCATGGCGGGTATCCTATGTCACGCCGTCTCACGCCAGGCCCGTCGACCCGAAGCCGCCGGCGCCACGGTCGCTCGCGGAGAGATCCTCGCCGGTTTCTCCGGTCTCTTCCCATGTCACCGCCTCCACGCGGGCGAAGACGAGCTGGGCGATCCGGTCGCCGCGCTGCACGGTGAACGGGGCCTCGCCGAGGTTGATGAGGATGACTCCGACCTCGCCGCGGTAGTCGCTGTCGATGGTGCCGGGGGCGTTGAGGACGCCGATGCCGTGGCGCAGAGCGAGGCCGCTGCGCGGCCGCACCTGCCCCTCGCAGCCGGCGGGGATCTCGAGCGTCAGCCCGGTGGGCACCAGCGCCCGCTCGCCGGGACGGATCACCAGCTCGGTTTCAAGGGCGGCGCGCAGGTCGAAGCCGGCGCTGCCCGGCGACGCGGCGGAGGGCAGCGGCAGATCCCGCGCGGCGGCGGAGCGGCGGACTCGCACGTTCATGGTCAAGCCCCGCTCAGCCGTTCTTGCCGCGCGGCGACCGGCCATCCGGCGGATTCTTCCCGCCGGGAGCAAGGCTTCCTCCCCCCGGATGCAGGCCGGAGCCGCCCGGGACCGGCTGCTGCTGGTCTCCCGGCAGGCCACCTTCGGGAGGCTGGAGGAAGGCCGGGAGAGGCCGGCCGATCCAGCGGATGCTGAGATTCATCCCGGCTCCCGGCGCCAGGACCGGCGGTTGGCTCACCTGCGGCTGGCCGCCGCCGCCCGCGGGAGGGCGCCCCTGGAGCATCAGGTCGAGGGTGAAACGCCACTCGTTGTAGTGCTCTTTGCCGGTGAAGACCAGGAACGACTTCTTGGTGCTGCGGCTGCGGACGCCGATGATGGGACCGACCGAGACCGGACCTTTCGGCGTGCTGCCGGGATTGAACGAGCCCGGATCCGGCCCCTCGGGATTCTCCTGGTCCGAGTCCGCCGGCGGCTCCGGGACATCCTGACCCGGCTGCTGCGGCTGCATGCCTCCCGGCTGCGGCTGGTCGGGGTGGATCGGCACGAACCTGGCGCCGTCCGTGATCGGATCTTTCCACAGGCGGCGGATGCAGCGCGGCTTGACCTCGGTCAGCTCCTCGAGGCGGACCGGCAGACGCTGGAAGCGGTTCTGGAAGACGCGGATCGCCTCGACGTACTGGAAGCCCCGCGAGATCAGCTCCTCCTCCCGGTCGCGCTGGATGACCTCGCTCCACATCGGCAGCGAGACTGCCACCATGATGTTGAGGACGGTGATCGCCATGATCAGCATCACCAGGTTGTAGCCGCGCTGCCGCATCAGGGTTCCAATCTCACCACTCGCTGTAGGCCGTGCCGTCGAGCGCGGCGAGCGGCGAGCCGGAGTGAATGTCGGTGATCCCGGGCTCGGCTTCCAGCTCCTCGGTCTCCGGCCGCGCGGTGTCGTCGCCGCCTGCCTCCTCGTAGACGAAGACCCAGGTGTCATTCCGCTTGGTCATCGGATCGTTCGGCACTTTGCGCAGGTAGCCCTTCTCGACCAGCTCTTCCAGGCTCGCCGGGTACTTTCCCTTGTCGCCGTAGTACTGGTCGATGACGTCCCGCATGGTGTGCAGGTTCGTCTTGAGCACGGCCTCGTTGGCGCGCCGCGGCACGTCCTTGAGGGCGGGCATGGCGATGGTGGCGAGGATGCCGATGATGGCGATGACGATGATCAGCTCGAGCAGCGTGAAGCCGCGCTCGGAGCGCTTGGAGCGCTCAGAGCGCTTGAAACAAGGGACAGCCATCAGCTCACCAGTCGCATCACCATTCACGGTAGGGCACTCCATTCAGTCCGACTCCCTTCGATTGGGAGTAGACGTCGTACACGTTCTCGCCACCCCAGGAGGTCGAGTCGAAGTCGTCCTGGTAGCTGCGCATCCCCCACTCGTCCTCGCCGGTCATCGGATCGACCGGCAGGCGGCGCAGAAGCTTCAGCTTCTTGTCGACCTGGCCGGCGAGCTCGACCCCCTCCACCAGCACTTCCAGCTTGGCGGGGTAGCCGTCCGTTCCGAGGTCGATCTGGATCAGTCCCATGTCGCTGTAGCGCTTGTATTCGTCGATGGCGGCGCGCATCTGGCGCAGGTCCTGGCGCAGCTCCATCTCCTTGAGCCGGCGGGAGGTGAACTTGGCGACCGGCACCGTCACCCCGGCCAGGATCACCAGGACCGCGGCCACCATGACCAGCTCGGCCAGAGAGAAGCCCGCCTGCGCTCGACGTTTCATCATGGCTCTCGATCAGCTTCCCGGCCCGGCCGCCGCTCGCGGTCCACGACCGTCACCGTGGCCGCGCCGCCGGTGCGCAGCGGCAGCACGGGCCGCAGCGCGGCGTCCAGCGCCTCGGGGTGGGAGAAATCGATGCGCGCCGGGCCGGGAGCGAGCGCACGGAAGACGACGCGCGCCACGGTCCCCTCGCCGCGCACGGCCGACGCCTCGCCGAGCCGGCTGGCGCCGAGGACCAGCTTGCCGGGGTGGGAGGCGTCCGCCATCACCTGCGCCTCGCCCTGCGCTCCCCCCGCTCCAACACCGCCGAGGAAGTCGCCGGCTTCGGCCGACTCGAAGGCCAGGACCGCCGGATCGTAGGTCAGCGTCAGCGGCAGGTGCGACACACCGCGCACCGCCGCGGCCTCGACCGCCACCGTCAGGCGCTCCCCCGCGGCCACCCGCGGCCGGTCCGGCTCCAGCCAGAGACGCACGGCGGGCGGCCGCTTCACCGGCTCGCCGCCGCCCGCCTCCGACGACCGCTCGGTGCGGAAGGCGAGCAGGGCCCGCGGGTTGACGATCTCCATGTCCATCCCCGAGGTCGGCGAGGCGTTGGGCGTCGAGAAGACCGACACCGCCGGCGGCGGCTCCTCCTCGCCCTCCGACGGCACCTCCTGGCTCGGCGGCTGCGGCGGACGGAAGATGTCGGTCGGCGGCGCCGACGGCACCAGGTTCACGCCGCCCGGCTGCTGCTCGGGCTGCTGCTCGGGCTCGCCCTGCAAGCCGTCCGGCGCCAGGTTGGGGACCATCCCCTCCTCTCCCGGCTGGAGACCGCGGGGCAGGCGCTGGAGACGGCGCCGGATGGCGTCCTGGATCTCCTCGGGGGTCCCTTCGTTGGTGTCGAACGGCCCTTCGACGTCCGACTCCACGCGCGGGCTGCCGCCGCGGAAGGTGATGTTCGCCTCGGTGCCGACCCAGATCGGCTGCAGGTCCTCTTCGGTGATCTCGGCGTTGCGGATGATGTGCGGCGTCAGCGTCAGGATGACGTCCGTGCGCTGGCCCTCGGTGCGCTTCTTCGAGAAGAGGCGCCCGAGGAGAGGGATCTCGGAGAGGCCGGGGACCCCGGAGTCCGTGTTGCTCTCGTCGGTGCGGATCAGGCCGGCGAGGAAGTTGGTCTCGCCGTCCTGGAGGCGGATCACCGAGTCGAAGGTGCGCGTGCCGATGATCGGCTGCGACTGTCCGCCCGACGCCGCCACCGAGCCGTTGAGGTTGCTCACCTCCACCTTGACGTGCAGCGTCACCTCCTGGTTGTGGTGCACCCGCGGCTCGAGCTCGATGCGGATGCCCACGTCCTGGTACTGGAACGAGGTGATGGGGACGATGCCGCCGTTGCCGCCGACGTTCTGGGTGTTGAACGTGGTCAGCGGGATCGGGATGCGGTCGCCGATCACCAGGTTGGCCTTCTCGCCCTCGGTGATGCGGAGCTGCGGCTTGGCCAGGAGCTGGGCGTCGGTGTTGCTCTTGACGAAGTTGTAGATGAAGTTCGGCAGGCTGAGGATCCAGTCGCCCTGGTTCAGGTACGGCAGCTCCGAGATGCGCAGCGGGTTCGAATCGCCGCGGTCGAGGGTCTGGGTGACCGAATACTGCGACAGGTCAACCCCGAGGTCGCGCAGGCGCGCCGAGTTGATCTGGAGCAGCTCGACGTCGATGACCACCTCGGCCTTCGACTTGTCGTTGGTCTCGATGATCTTCTCCGCCACCTTCACGCGGTCGGCGGTGTCGCGCAGGATGATGGCGTTGAGCTGCTCGTTGGTGGCGATCTTCTTGGCGTCCACCAGGCTGCGCAGGATCGTCATCATGTCCTTCACCTCGGCGTTCGAGAGGAAGAAGGTCTGGATGACGAGGTCCTCATAGGTGCGCCGGTTCTGCGGCGTGTCGGCGGCGATGAGGACGGTGTGATCGTCGAGCACCTTGTAGAAGTGGTTGACGGCGCGCATCAGCGTCTCGAGGGCGGTCTGCGCGGTGACGTCCTTGAGATCGATCGAGATCTCCTGGTCCTTGAGGTTCGGATCGAACAGGATGTTGATGCCGAACGCCTTGCCCAGGGCGCGGTAGATCTGGAAGATCGAGACCGGCTCGGGGAACTCGAGGGAGATCGGCTGGTTCGAGCGCGGGTTGAGCACCGGCGGCTGCGGGCGGTCGCTCTTGGCCTTCGCCTTGAGCTGGTCGATCGTCCCGGAGCTGCGGTTCTGGCGCTGCGCCAGGTAGTTCTGCCGCACGTGCTCCAGGCGGGCCTTGGCATATTGATTGGTCGGGTCGAGCTGCGCGGCCTGCTGGTATTCCACCAGCGCCCGCTCGGTCACCCCGGCCTTCTCGAACTCCTGGCCTTTTTCGAAGTGCGCCTGCGACGCCTTGATCTTGGCGCGCATCAGAGCCGCCCGGAAGGTGATGTTCTCCGGGTCGTCCTCGAGAGCCTTCATGTACTGCAACACCGCTTTGTCCCAGTCGCCGCGCTGCGCCGCCGTCTCGGCCTGACGGTACGCCAAATGACTGGTGCAACCGGCCAGAGGAGAGAGGGCGATCAGCAGGGCCAGGGCCCGCACGATGGGAATGCGCATCTTCGACACTGTTCCTCCGTTCTATCGGCTGGGGCGACCGACCGCCAGCCGCTGGGCGGGCCAATCCGGGAACCCGACGAACTGGATATCGACTGACTCGTAGCCGATATGGGCCACGATGAACTTGCCTTCGAGCACTTCGCCCTCCTGGGCGTTGTAGATCGTCTTGCCGTCGGTGAAGACGGCGAGGCGCTTCTGGGGCGATCCGAAGTTCCCCAGGTAATTCATGGTGAAGGGCTGCGGCTTCGGCTTCGCGGCTTCGGCCTGCTGCTGCGCCAGAATCGCGGCGCGCTCCCTCGCCAGCCGCTCCTGCTCTTGCCGCATCCGGTCCAGCTCCGCCTGCGAGGGCGGCTTGGGGGGAGGCGGAGGCGGAGGAGGAGGAGGCTCCACGAAATGCCAGGGATCACGCCCCGGCGTGAAGCTGTGGGACTGCCCGACGAGGTCGGCCACCCGCAGCTCTTCGACGAATTCGACCTGTTTCTTGGCGTCCGGGTCTCCCGACGCCCTGGGGATCGCGCCGGCGACGCCCGGCGGCATCCCGTTCGAGCCCGAGATCTGATCGCCGCCTTCCGGACCCAGGTAGTGCCAGGCCATCCAGAGGAGGAGGACTCCCAGGATGCCCAGCAGCACTTTGGTGCGGCTCTCCTTCGCGGTCGTGCTCACGAGGAGGCCCTCCGCACGGCCGGCAGGTCGCCCCTGGTGTTCGCGGCGTTGGGATCCTTGGCGAACAGGGTGGAGAGGGTGAGATTGATGCGCAGCTCCGAGCCCGGGCTTTCCGGCACGGCGGCCATGCCGCCCCGGCCCGGACGGCCCGGCTGGCCGGCGGTGCCTTCGCTCAGCGTCACCTCTTCGAGGGTGAGGAACGATTCCGACAGCTCCAGCAGGTTGATGAGCTTGCGCAGCTCCACGTAATTCCCCTCGACCGAGAAGATGAACGAGCGCTTGATCAGGCCGTAGCGCTGGATCTTCTGCTCCGGGTAGCTGAGCGACTTGGGATCGAGGCCGGCCTTGCGCGCCAGGGTCTTCACTTCGGTCGTGATCTCGGTCAGCCGCTGCTCGCGGGTCGCGAAGGTCTCGTTGTAGAGCTTGCGGACCTCCACCTCGTTGCTCGCGGAGCGCGTGAGGAGCCCGTCGAGCTTCTGCTTGCGCGCCACCAGAGGAGCGAGCTTCTGCTTCTCGTCCTCGAGGTCCTGGCGCAGGGAGGCCACGCGGTCGGCGAAGCCGAAGCGGTAGACGGTGTAGGCCGTGGCATTGGCCAGGAAGAAGACCAGGGCCGGGACCCACACCCAGAGGCGCTGGCGCCAGATTTCGCCCGCGCTCCTCATTCGATCCCCGTGTCCGGGTTGGCCGGACGGGTCGGCGCCGGAGGAGGCGCCGAGATGTTGGGACCGGCGGGCTGCTCTTCGATCACGATGGGGGCCGCCTGCGGCGTTCCTGAGGGTAGGTACATGACTTTGATCTCGAACTTCACCAGGCCGTCGTCCTCGCGCGATTCACGAGAGATGTCGGGATCCTCGAAAGCCGGGTGCGCGAACAGATTGTCTACGAACCGGAGCGGCTCTTCGTCGCTCTTCGCCTCGCCGGAGATGGTCAGCGTCACCCGGTTGTCGCGCTGCGACTGATCCTCGGTGAAGTCGCGCGACTCCTTGTCGACCAGGCCGGACGGGGCGAGGCGGTTGAGGCGCACGCCGTCCGGCATCACCTCGGCGAGGCGGTCGAAGAGCAGGCTCCAGGAGAACGTGCGCTCGGCGATCCGGCGGTTCAGGAAGCGCACCTGGAGGTTCTGCTTGTCGAGGCCGCTGCTGGCGAGGCGGGCTTCGAGCCGGGCGACCGCCTGGCTCTCGTTCGCCACCTGGGTCTCCAGGCGCCCCAGCTCGGCGCGCTTCTCGCCC
>Ga0247765_1001269_pt1 | contig 13027 bp, 11 predicted proteins | sample UWRJL106311C6_FD_179949 | JGI IMG/M metagenome (GOLD analysis project Ga0247765, IMG submission 179949) | Plant litter microbial communities from Arlington Agricultural Research Station in Wisconsin, United States - UWRJ-L106-311C-6 | ecosystem: Environmental > Terrestrial > Plant litter >... | reverse complement strand
AAAAAAAAAAAGGAAGGGCCTAGACGAGATTGTAGTGGTCCTCAATGAGGCTAACGATGGCAAGATGTCCATGTCCCGATGCAAGTTTCATAGCATAATCGAGGCGATCAAAGTCCCTGTCTTCCCCAGCCATATTGTTGAGCAAGAGTTGGCACATGTCGAGACGACCATGCTCCGCAGCTCCTTGAAGAGCCGTACGCCCTTCCCGCGGAGCAGCAGCATCGACCTCAGCACCAGCCTCAAGAAGCTTTTGCGCTATTCCCAAGAAGCCACCGATAGCCGCCGCCTGAAGGGCTGTTACTCCGTAGCTGTAAGCCGGCTCCGCATTGACATCAGCACCGCGACCAAGCAGAAGCTCGACCAAGGCAATATTTCCCTCTTCTGCTGCAATTTGCAATGCTGTTCTTCCTCGCATAACCGCCGGTTTAGCATTGATGTCGGCTCCGCGATCTAAAAGCAATTGCAACATCGTGACGTTATTTCGCTCTACGGCTGCCTGAAGCGCAGTCCGCCCTTCGTCTCCGAGGGCTTCTGCGTGGATATCTGCGCCTGCTTCGAGAATATGGTAGATAATAGTAGGATTGCCTCTAAAAATGGCTAAATGCATTGTCGTGCGCTGGTTTGCGGATCTAATGTTGACATCCGCACCAGCATCGAGTAGGAGGCGAACAAGAGTCAAGCCTTTGTTCTTTACTGCCATCTGTATTGGCGTCATACTGTACTTGTCGTAAGCAACATAATCAATGTCTGCGCCAGCTGCCAGCAGGGCCTTGACAAGAGGTTTACTGCCATTTTGAAGGGCAAGCGCTAGAGGTGACCCTGAGTAACCGTCATCGCCGCATCGATCAACATCTGGCTCTCTTTCGAGGAGAAGCTCCACTATATTGAGCCTCTTGGTCCAGCAAGCTACTTGAAGTGGCGTCTGATTGAGAACATAGTCATTCTCTATGTATAAAATAGGCCCGGGGGTGTTGATATTTGCTCCTGCTGCGAGTAATATCTCGGCCATTCCGAGTTTTCCTCTACTTATTGCTGAAAGAAGGGCCGGCGTGTCATCGTCTGTTCCTGCCGGAGCATTTATTGCGGCTCCTGATCCGAGGAGAAGTTGAACAAGTTCTTCGTTGCCATACTTAGCAGCGGCGTTGATGGCAGATATTCCGTTAGGCCGCACAGCACGGGCATTGACATCCGCACCGGCCTCCACCAAAATGCGGACAAGATCGATATCCCCTTCGGCTGCCGCGGCTTGGAGGGCTGTGAGAGAGGCTTCAATGTCGAATTCGCCATAATAAGTCTTGGCCGGACGGGCATTAACATCAGCACCAGCTGCGATAAGTCGGCGTACCAGGTCCGGGACTTGCGGGCTTTTGGGAGATGTAAAGATCAATGTTTGTAGAGCGGTTCTCTCCTCGTGTATTGCGTTCACATCGAGCCCAGAGTCGAGTAGGATCTTGACAAATTCCAGCGCCTCATCCACATGGGAAATCGATAGGACAGCCGATTTGACAGCTTGATGGAGAATGGGCTCGGCTGAATGAGGTCTTGAGGTGGAGTAGTAGTAGTCCCAGTTTGCCCCCGCATCCAAAAGCATCCGTACAATTTGAAGCTGGGGTAGGGATAAGTACCCGACATCTTCGGCCCCGCGAAGAATCCGATGCACGCTGGCCGGAGGCAGGCTTCCAAAACCAGCCCCAAAACTGGTCGCTGCTTGTAGGGCGGTTTGACCCTCCCATTGTGAAGGCCGGCGGTTGACCTGTGCGCCCTTGCGCAACAATAGCTGAACAATGTCAGGAGAAGCGCTCTTCGCTGCCGCTTGAAGTGCAGTAAACCCTCCCCGAGGTGCTGCGGGAGCATTCAAGTTAGCCCCATGGGCTAGTAGGAGGTTCACAAGGTCGATGTCGCCCCGTTGTGCTGCCAGTTGAATAGCTGTGCGGCCGTCGTCAGGGCTTGGGTCGCTGTTGATGTCAGCCCCCCAGTTCAGCAGTGTTTGTACAATTTCCATATCCTGTGAAAACACTGCTTCTTGAAGAGCAGTTCTTCCTCTCTCCCCCAAAGCAGGCGCGTTGACACCAGCCCCATGCTCCAGCAGAAGGGAAACAAGTTCCCGCATTCGAGTCCCTCCGGCGCATGCTTGTTGAAGTGAGGTTCGGTCGCGGTACGGACCCCAGCCAGCCCTCGTCTCAGCGTTTGCGCCAGCAATCAGGAGGATTGTTGTCAATTTTGTGTTCCCATCCGCAATGGCCACGCTCAACGCGTAGGGGGCGGGGGCGCGCCCTCTTTGGCGTTGGTCATTGCAATAGTTGACATCCGCATCATGATCAAGCAGCATCTGCGTCGTTTGCAGATTCCGCTGGCAGACAGAGATATAGAGCGCAGTTTCAGGTTGGTCGAAAGAGGTGCCATCGGCGATGGCCCCATAGTCCAGGAGTAGGTCAACTAATTCAGCGTTTTCTCGTTTTGCCGACTCCTGTAACGCTGTGCCTCCGTAACCTACTTGAGGTTGAACGTTAGGAGATGCGCCATGTTCCAGTAAAACTCTTGCTATGTTGACGAATCCACGGGTGGCGGCGACTTGAAGGGCGTTGCGTTTCGAATAACCGAGAGCCATGTCCGGATCCACTCCAGCGTCGAGGGTGATGACCACTAGTTTTTCGTCTCCGCTGTCGATGGCCCCTTGAAAGAGTTTTCCTGCTATAGCTTTCACGGTGTGTCCACCAGTCGATAGTATGGATGTGAGAAATTCGTAATTTGTGGTAGAGCCAACCCACCGGACCATACTTTGCAGTTCACCTGCGTTGAGCAAATTGTTTGATAAGGAGCAGATTATAAAGTTGATTATCTGCCCCTCATTCGCGGAAAAGAGCTCCTGGGCCAGAGTAAACAGCTGTCCCTTGCATTGCTCTATCATGACACTTCGTAGGTAGGCGTGGAGAGAGCAAATTCCGTTACCGAGCCGCTTTGCAAACAACGTTTCTGCCAGCTGATTGATCGGGTCTCGAGCGTGAAATGGAAGACCATTTCCGTCATCATCGAGATCCATGCCGTCAAGCGTGCCGTCTGCTGTCTTGGAAGCTCCTGGTAGAGGATCCCAGGAAGAGATTACCTCGATGACAGAGGCAAAAAGTGGGTCGGTTTCATCGAAGTGAAACTGTCTTCCAGAGCGGAGAAGTCCAGAGGCTAATTGCGGGAATAATGTCAGTTAAAAGGGAAGGACTTTTGCAACACATCACGCACCGTACTGTTGTCTCAACCAATCCGCAAATATGCCTGACGGTATGTTGGTGAGATTCAAGCGACGATGAGATATGATTGGAGTCGGGTCTCGGATTGCAGGCGGCGTTTTTACCATGAAGCCTTCGGGGAGTTCAGGACTGCGAACTATGAGATTATCAGCATCCCGGTCAAAAATTTCCAGTTGGCGGCCAGTACCTTGTCTGTGTTTTTCCAACAAGGTTGGAAAACTGTAGCGAGATATTCCCTTCTTGGCCTTTTTCAAGGGGATCAGATCACCTTCGAAGTACACCTCGCTTTCTTTGCCCTCCTTCTTCCGCTTTCCAACTCGGTGGCTAACCGCCTTCCATTCTTGTGTCGTGAAGTTTTTGCGTAACTTCCACTCTCTGAATCTTAGCTCATACTGAGCTTTTCTGTGCAGAACCTTAGTTTCATATCTCCCTTGATGGTGTGCGACGTGAGAAGGAATCAGAGAAACACTTACGACGCGATGAATCCGTACTTCTCCTCCATATATTTCTTGACAAAAGAGAGTGGTTTATCCTCGACCAAGTACAACTCCACGATCTCGTTCCTGTGGGCTTCCCATTGCCCTACAATATCTCTCGGCGCTGGTGCTGTCAAAGACATGTCGGACAGTCAAACCGGTCCACAATCGAGGTAGAATGTGCGCGCAGGGAGCACCTAATGCCGTTGGGTAGTTGGTTTGGGTAGATTGTTTGGCTGGGGGGGAGTTCTGACACCTGAGGGGGCATCTGTGATCGATCGATACGGCCTAGCGCCGAGCACGGATCGCAACAATGCCCAGTTGGGGTGATCAGAGCACTGCCCCACTTTAAGATTTTGGTCAAGGCCAACCATAGCGTCCCAAATGGAGGGTTCCGCTTCAACGGGCCCCGGATTGGCTTGAGCAGGCAGCCCAGCCAGCTGCACGAGAAAATGGCCAGCAGCTAGAAAGTTGATGACAGCTGACAAAAGGTGCCCTGCATAACTGGGATGCCCGGTGTGGGGTGTTCTATTGCTAGGGACATCATCAACAAAAAGGAAGTAAGAAGAGGAACAGTATAAGATAACACTAAGGCTATACAAACACTTATATAACTAAAGTTAGTGTCGCCACAAAAAAGAATGGTTAGAGGGGAGTTAGACGAAGAGACCCGCCGCCTAACGGTCAAACTGTAACAAAGCCTCTAAACTCTTTACACTGGAGAGCATCTGACTTTCGGAGCACTCCACGTAGCTAGCTGTCTTCTTCCGCTAAACATCCAGACCAATCCGCACAACACCTCGGCAAGTTCACAACGAATTACACCGGCCGGATCGCAAACTCGGCCGCAATCACCACCGGACATGACAACGGCGTCGCTGCCACCCCCATCGCCGTACGCGCATGCTGCCCCGCCTCCTCCCCAAACAACTCCACCAGCAATCGCGAACACCCGTTAATCACATGCGTAGTCTTATCAAACCCCGGCGCAACCAACACATACCCTTCTACCTTCAACACCGCCTCCACCCGATCCAACGAACCTCCTAGCGCGCGACGCACACTAGCTAACAAGGAAAGAGTAGCAAGCTTCGCAGCCTCGGTGGCTTCTTCCAGCGTGACTTCGGCGCCAACTCGTCCAAACGGGCCTTTTATAGACCCGTCGGGAAACTGCGCCGAATGACCTGAGGCGAAAACACGATCGCGGTGTACTCGCGCCCAGGCGAAATCGATAGACACGGAGGGGGGAAGGACCATGGGGTTGGGGAGGTAGAGGTTGAGAGAGCGGATTTTGTCTTCGACGGACATGTTCTCAACTTTTCAGTAGGGATGGCACTGGGTGTCGAGTTCATCTGTTGACGGCTAGATACCTAATTACCCAAGGTGAGTAGTGGTAAGTGGATGAGAACATAAAGTCGCGCAGTGACTGCGATTATGTAAAGAGGTGTGGCAGGGCACGTGTTGAAGTGGACGATGGTCCTTTCGAATTCCTGACGTAAATGGTCAGTGTTGAATGCATGCTAGGTGGGGGATACAAAATCCTGCAGTTCTTTCATTAACACGTAACAAAAATAAAGATGTGTTTAATTCTTTTTGGTAGAGCAAAATGAACCCGTTCAAATCGTCACCGAAAAGATGCCGGGAAACAACTTCCAACGGCCCCGCCCCGCCGGTGGCCCCACATTAACGCCGATGCCCCATTATCGCCGGGTCCGTCTCCGGACCGGAACGCCCAAAATCAACACCTGACTCCAAAAAACACTCTGCTTCCCCAACCCATCCTGCCCTGCCGGATCAAAGGGTCACTCAATATCCCTCCCCCTCGTCATCGTCCAGAAGACTCCCCTCGTCAGTCGTCTTTTTGTCCCCCCAGTCGACTCTTTTATTTCCACTCTTTTCGGGACCGCGCGGCGGGGGGTTATTTAGCTCCTCGTCGCTATCACTTAGAATTGCGCCTATTAGCCCATTACCTTGCTCTACTTGCTCTTGCTCTGCTTCTTCTTCTTCTTCCGGCGGGGGAGGCGGAATAATAATCGAGTGTTCTTCGCAGAGACGATGGCTCCAGTGCGGATTTAGGTAACGACAATCTCGAGGCAAGCAGGGGAAATCCTGGCTTCCTTGTGCGTCTCTTTCCTGCTGGTCTGGGCATTTCTCAACGAGCTCGTCAAAAAAGAGACAGCCGCATGCCCAGAGGTGTTCTTGGCGTATGCACATTTTTGTGAATTTGTTGCTGAGAAAGGGGTGTGGGGGGTATGTGGTAGGGGGAGACCTGAATCGGTGAGATACTCGGCGAGATACTGCTGCTGGCAGAGGATATCTAGACGGTATGTATTTACCTTGACCTCAGTTCCTCAGCAATTGGGTTTTGAGAAGGGAAACGGTGGCTTGCAACAGTGTTTGAATAGGTAATAATAAAAGTCCGTTGACGACAACAATATAAAACTCGCTGGTAAAAAGGGTAGACCCCTTAAACCAAGAATCGTGAATAGGGTTCAAAGGCCGAGTCTCCCTAGTCGTTGATATTCTGTCAATGAACAAAAGATCTCTCCACACAGAACAAGGGCCTTGTTGTGTTATATACACATCGGATCCAGTTGAGAATTCATCTGAACCATTCATTGACCATTGAAATCGAGATTCGTTGCCAGTCTCCTTCCAGTCGTTACAGGTGTCGATAGAGAGAGGACAGATCAGTCAACCTGCCTGGAATCGCATCGTATCGCATCACAAGGAGAATTTCCGAGGGTCTGATGTTGGTGAAACAAGAGCGCCGAAATTCGCAACAGGCTCTCACCTCACCTCACCTCACCTCAATTATCTTTGTCGGAGTCTGGTTTGGTTTGGTTTGGTTTTGTGAAATGAGATTTAGAGTTTTTTCTCCCCCCAAAAATTATTGGTGGTGTCTAGTGCGCATCAGACAGGATTCTGATGATTCATGTTACCCGTCAATCCGCGGCACAAGACACAGAGCAATAGGCAAAACATACGATGCCTCCAAATCAGATCGAAATCACCGTTCGTTTACACGGACACGTATACGAACATCAAATACGGACCTTCGTTAAGTACACACGTGAAAGGTAGTTGTTTGGCTAAGGTGACTTTACTTGAACTGAAAGAAGAGTGTCATTAAATTTAGCAAAATATACACGGGATGAACCAACCTTCTTCTCCGTGTGCGTATGCCGAGCAAAAGAACCACGTGGTATAGAGCTGACTTATGCACTCCTAAGTGACAGGATCGAGATAAACATCTCAACTCTTGACAAACGCAGTCAAGACACAAGCTCTACAACTGTGATCCACCACCACGTGTCACCAGCAAAACCCCGAAATGAACTATCCAAATAGTTCTGGCAAATATTAAAAAACCTTACGACATGCTGGAATACACTAATCCATGTACGCCTCATTGTAATCCGGACCCCGCTCCACCAACCTCGACCCCCAGTGCGCCGCCGAGTCATACGCCGGCAAGGACCCATACTCCTTCACCACCGTAGCCTTCCTCGTCTCCACCACCATCACCACCATTAGTCCCGCCATCAGCACATCCATACGCACCTGCGCTTCGGCCCGTCCACAAACCAACCTCGGGGGCGTCTTGCCATCACCAAAGAAATACATAACGGCCAAATCTCCCGGCACGTTTCTCGGGTCCATATACCTCCCACTCGCATCCCTCGCCGCAGTCTTCACCCTCACCGCACCCTGGGTACCAAACCCTCTCCACCCCTCGCAAACATAAAACGCCTCGGCCGCACCTTGTTCCCCACCATCATCCCACCACAGACCATATGCCTCCCCTAGCGGGCCGAGCGTCGCTCTATCTCCCCACGTCAAGCTCAACCTCGTCCCTCTTTTTTCTGCTCCATCCACAGCGGTCTGCATGACCTGTCCGGAAACCATCTTTTTCCAAACCGGCATTGCCTCCAACACCAGCTTCGCAACCGTCCATCTCCCTGCCTTGACGAGCTCCAAAGCCGGTTCGATTTCCGCCGTACATGTCGACAACCAGGTCCCCGCGATTGGATCTCTTCGTGAAATCGCTAGTTCGTTGAACTCGGTTGCTGAACGAATACTTGGCTGTGATGAAAGTGAATAGAGAGGTTGGCGATCGGCGGGTCCGAGATGGAATCGTTCAGAAATAGGGTGGATGTCTACGCGCGTTTGGCGGAAAAGCGAAAGCACGAGGAGGGCGGTCGCGTCAATTCCCCCTCCCCCTCCCCCTCCACCGACGCCGCCGCTGGTATAACCCGGGGCACTGGAATAACTAGTAGGACCGGTGGGGGTGGAGGTGTGTGAGTAAGCCGGGGGTGCGTCGGCAGAGGGAGCGGCGGGACCACTAGTGCTGGAAGGGAGGTTGGAGAAATCCCAAGGGGAGGTACCTGGACCTGTGCTAGAGGAGGAGGGACTGGCACTGTTGGTAGGACCAAAGGTGGGGTCTTCAGCGGGGTCATATAGCGATGCGGCGAGACGGAAGAAGTAGTAGAGATCGCGGGTGCTGATGGCGGGGATATTATCGCCGTGGGAAAATGGTGTCGCTCCGGCGGGGGGATTGGGACGGATAGGTTGGTAGGCGGTAGGTCGCGACATTTGCAGTGAATAACTCCCCGTGGGCGCTTTTGCGTCGGGAGGCGGGGCAGCGCCCTTCTTGACCGTGTTGCGAATGGGCATTTTAGTGTTTTGCTTCCTGCGCTCTTCACTTGACAAGTCTCGTAGATCAGAGCAATCGGACTAGGTGAGCAGTGTTTGGCAGGCACTTCGGCTCCTGGTGGAAAAAAAAAAAAAAAGCTGGATTCATGGAGGGGAAAAAAAGTGTTGCGTCCAAAAAGAGAGGGGAGAAGGCTGTCTTTGCCAAGAAGGGCCAGACGAGGCTCTACCCCCTGTTAGTGCGTCCTATGCAAGGGACAAGCCATGGCGCACGCATGGGGTGGTGTGATTGCCGAGCGCCAGCGGCAGCTCTGACAGGCTTGGGATTTCAAGCTGTTACAATTTCAGCCACTGTTACGCCTTCACTGTCATATCTAGCTTCAGCTGCTGATGGTCGGGGTTTTGCAACAGGCTTTTGGAAAAGATTTCCGCGCACGTGTGATCATTGTTGTCAGTACCTACCTTACTTTTTGTACCTGCGTAGGTACCTATCTAAAAATTGAAAAAATGGCCCAGTGGCGTTTACTATTAGGTCTTGTCCTTTCAGTGTTTCGCACGCAAAACCGAAACTTTCCACTCCTTTACCCCGCCGTACCGGGACAGAGCGCGCTTATTAGCGTCCCCAGGAGCTCAAGCCTTGTCAATATTTCGCTGCACGATTCAAATCAACGCCCCCTGGGCGCCTTGCCCATCCCGGCACAACTAACGAACTAACGAAAAAAATAAAATTATCAGACCATGCGGCTGAGAAGAGAAAGCGGTGGGCTGGACCGAAGGAAGGAAGGGGTTTTTATTGCCAACCAAAACGAACTTCGAAATAAATTCGAACTGGACCTTGTCAATCACCAGACCCCTCCTTTTTCCCCTCGTCAATCCACCACTCGCTCACTCAGGGAGACTTGAACAGTGAGAGAGAGAGAGAGAGGGAGAGACATCACCATGGACGCTCGCGAGATCAAGCAGATTGACACGAGCGGTCGCAACGGTCTCCCCGCTCCGGAATTCTTTGAAAAACGTCCTGCCGAAGCCCCCGTGGGACAACCCGGTCTACACGGTCGGTCGGCCGGAACACCCACCGCCGGCACTCCCGGTACGGATATTCGCATCCGAGTCGGCTACTCGGGAGACGAACCGGGTGTTGTGCAGATCGTGGGGGAAGGTCCCCATACTGGACAGAACTGGAAAATCTATCGAGAGGAAAAACTCCTCTTGGCTGCCAAGGGAGGCGACGGCGGCGCGGGAGGTCGAGGTGAAGATGGCCAGGCCGGTGGTCGCGGTCGAGATGGGAGAGATGCGACAAAGTATCGCAACGGCGAGGATGGCGACGATGGAGCTCCAGGTGGAAATGGCGGCTACGGCTCAAGCGGTGCCGACGGTGCTGGTGGTGGAAACGTCTTCGTCACGGTCCAGGACCAAGATACCGACATGTTGATGCCGCTGCTCTTTGATGTTCGCGGTGGAGCAGGAGGCATGAGCGGTCATCATGGCCAGCCTGGTGATGGTGGTGTTGGAGGACGGGGTGGAGAGGGTCATGTTTGGTGAGTCAAGTCCCCTGTCTCAACTCGGAATTCCGACTTGGGAATTGCGCGCAGTTTCTAATAATTATCCAGGACAGAGAAGCACAGCAACAGCGTCTCGGCCCATGCACGGCCCGGCGGTGCCAATGGCAGAAACGCTGCACCAGGACAACAGCCAAGTACCAACCTGACAGCAGGAAAGTCGTATGTCACTCATTTCCCCGACATGATGCTGCCTTTTTTCTGACATGATCGACCAGAGGCCCCAATGGTAGTGTCCAGATCAAGGTCATCCGAGGGGATTTGACCGAAGCCACCTACCCTGGAGTCTACATGTTGCATGTTGTCGGTTTTGACATTATTGACGAGAATGAGGACGGCATCAACGAGCCTGGTGAGCACCTGCTCGTTCACAACATCCGAGTCCGCAACAGCGGCGGCATGCCCTCGCCCGAGCAGAGGTCGATCCAACTTCTAATTCAGGGAACACAGTTCCTCGAACCAATTGCCACCGAGCCTCTCGAGCTGCCAATGGGCATCCAGCCAGGCCAAGAAGTCAGCATTCCCGGTGTGCTACGCGCATTCATCCGCCAGGAGTGGGCAGAAAAGGCCCTCGGCCAGGCTTTGCAGTACAAGGAGCAAGTCAGTCTTGTCGCCTTCTTCAACGAGCGCTTGTCGCGACCGCTCCCCAATTTCTCGGGCGCAACCGTCATTTACATCCAATATCCTCTTACTGTGGACCCGCCAAAATACCTCGATTGCGTGTCCAAGGGCAATGCGGTCCGTTTCAGCTGGACGCTGCACAACAACTCGACAAAGTCATATGGTGTCGACGGAATCCTGCGAAGAGCCGCGGCAACGAGATTGGCAGATCCACACCACTTCTTCAACCTCACACACGCCACCGAAGACAGCCCCGGCGAGGCGCTGGATGAGATCCCAGAGCTGGAACCCAACTCGTTCATGACCATCGAGCAGGACTTCCGCGTCGACGACAACGCCATGGAGTTTAGCGACGGCTTCTTGACACTCGAGTTGATGCTCTCGGACCCTGTTACTGGCAAGATGCGCCCGGTCATGAAGCACCAGATGCACATGCAGATTTCGGGAGTCTACAGCTTAAGCCCGAATCCCAGCTGCTTGCTGGTGGTCAACGCCAAGACGCCCAACCACGCCATCCACCAGATCATCACTCTTATCCGCCACGGTCTCCACACGAGCTTGGATATCTTCAACTTGAGTCTCAGCGGCTCATACGAGAGTCCAGTGACAGGGAAGAACGTCCTCAAGTCATACGAGGGCAAGAGCGTCATCATCTTTGGCAACACCTTCCCGTTCTTTGACAGGGGGGCCTGCAGTCCGTGGGATATCCTCGATCATACAGAAACTGGCAGGTTGGTACAGTCCCAGACCAATCTCCTGTTTGCTGCTGTGGACGACTGGGCAAGTCTCAACGCCTGGGTCGCCAAGGTGGCTTTCCCCAGCATCGGAGTTGGGTCGGTGCCAGTGAGCCAGGAAACCACCAAGGGACTCGTCGCTGAGCTGAAGAATGTGGAGGATCCACAGGCTTCCAAGGCCGCCGGGTTTGTCACGCATCGTGTCCCTGTCAAGAAGGGCATGTTTGGATCTCTGCAGTCGACTAGTGTGAAAGCCGCTGGAAAGGCCGCCAAGATGCTCAACAAGAACATGCCACTGCGACGGTTTGTAGCTGTTCCCGACATGGCTGCGTTGGAGCAGTCGACTACCGAGGGAGGTATTCTTGTCTGCGAAGGCGCTCCCAAGAACGCACACATGTGGGCGTGCGCTGGTCCGTTTGCACCCTCGCCACCAGGCACTCACGACATGACTGACTACCACATGTATTTTATTGTCGCTTGTCTGCCATTCGAGGTGAGGGTTCGCATGTTTTGGAACATGGTGGGCAAGGCGACCGAGGGATCGTTTATCGACTGTGCGACGCTCTACTCTGGTCTCGAGGGATTCTGCACTGCCGCGCCGGGGATGCCGGCGATGGTCCATTCCAAGGTATGTACCTTTTTTATTTCGGATCCTTTCTGTCCCACGATACTAACCTACGCATCCAGATCCTCTCGGCCTTGTGTCTCTCCATCCAGTTCACCCTCACTTCGGAAATCCACCGTTTCACCTCCACGCGACCACGCTTCCCGGATCCGATTCCTACCAAAGAAAAACTCACCCACCTTACTCTCACCCGTCAATTCCTCTCTGCGGCGCCTACCAACCCACAAATAACCGACGCTACCGCCGCAACAACGCAACTTCTCATCTCTACCCTCGGCGCTATCCATGCGCTGGCCAACCCCCTTGGCGCATGGCAAAGCATAAAAGGCGCGTTTTCATGGCTTGGTAACCGCAAGGGGCAACTCACCTCACAACTCAACGGTCAACTTCTCGCCGCTCTTGCGGGTGCCAGTGCCGCGGACGCTATCCCTACACTTAAAAAGGAGATGCTCACCCGCTCGAAACAAGTCAAGACGGGCATCCGCGCGAACCGCGGACCGAAACGGTTTTTCGACTACGGAAAGACTGAATTGGCGGCATTAGTGGGTGCCGAAGGAGCAAGTCAAATGCCGGGCATGGTGGACCTAAGTGAGGTTGAACCCAACAGTAAGGGGATGGGCGTAGCGGATTTACAGGCGTACGCGCAGGACGGGGAGATGCGAGGACAGAAAATGCGGTATTTGGAAGGGGCGGCGAAGGAGAAGTTGGAGGTTATGGTGAATCCCGTGGATTGATCTCTCTCTGTTCTCTCTGTTCCTTTTGCCCAGTTTTGTACCCTCATTCACATTTCTTTTGTTTTGACAGTTCTTTGTCTCTACAGCAGTCTTTTTATTTTTTTATTTTTTATTGGGATGTTGAGCAGGGTGTTTAGGATGCAGTCATGAGCCAACGCGGCTCGATTTCTTTTGTTGTCTACCTGGGGATGTCAAGTGTACTCCTAATCTTGTCCTTGTATATTTGTTTGTACAGGTACTTGGTTTATTCAAGATTATAACAGCCCTTAATACCAATCATGATGAGAATAAATATAAAATTATGAGAATGAATACATACATACTCATAACAATGTCTCTTTGCAGAATAAAAGTGCCCTTTGAACAGAAAAAAAAAAAAAGAA
>Ga0247765_1001268_pt1 | contig 13037 bp, 14 predicted proteins | sample UWRJL106311C6_FD_179949 | JGI IMG/M metagenome (GOLD analysis project Ga0247765, IMG submission 179949) | Plant litter microbial communities from Arlington Agricultural Research Station in Wisconsin, United States - UWRJ-L106-311C-6 | ecosystem: Environmental > Terrestrial > Plant litter >... | reverse complement strand
GTTAATTTTAAAATTGAAAAAAAAAAAAAAAAAAAAAAAAGGGGGGGGGGAGCACGGCAGCAAAGATCTGAGAGACACGACACAAAAAATACCATCCTACCAGACACGCGAGCCCAAGGGAATTGGTTCTAACTTGATCTTATCTGGGGACTACCGTCCAGTCTCTTTCCTCTGTGTTTTTTTTTTCTTTTCATAAAGTACAAAGCTCTCTTAACTAGACCTAGACTCTTCGAAGGCTTCTATCAACCAGCTGGGTGCACCCGTTCTGACAGGCATGACAGGCATGACAGGCATGACAGGCATGACAGGCATGACAGGTCATCGAGAATGGTTTGGTTGGAAACCCTGTCGTGGACTGTGGTCAGTGCGGTGGCTGTCAAACATTGAAGACGCGCCTGGACGCGTTAGGCCGTGAATGTCTAATGACGGGGAGAACCGAGCGGGACCTGCGTGGAGCCCCACTGAGAGGTGTGGGTGGGGCGGACCCCTACCGCGGATGCTGCCAGGTGATGTCAGCGCATTGGCGTGCCGCATCAAATTTTTGTCTGCACAACCGCATCTCCAAAAAGCCGACAAAACTCGCAGCCATTATAACATCTTCACATGTTCCCAGCCCGCAGTCATGGGCGCACCTTGCTCTCACTCCCACCAGGGAGAAACTCATTCCTCTGGCATCATCTAAATCCATCAATTCGTCGAACCCAGCAACAACAACAACAACGACATGCACATGTTTTGAGAAGCAGGCCAAAAGATTCCAAGGATGGCTTGCTGGAGACACCAAATGAAGTCGCTGCTGAGCTTGCAAGACTCGGTCCCTGGGGGAAATTTCCAGGGAGAAGGAAAAAGAGTGATGGACCGCCGATACCTCGCCCCGACAACCACCGCGTCCACGTTACGAGCGAAAAGCTGGTCGACGATATTGTGGAATACATGGGAGATTCCCTTCTCCGCCATAAAGGATGCGATGTTATCGACATTTTCCCAGGCTCCGGTGTCTGGAGCAAGAAGCTGAACGAAGTACTCCAACCGCGCTCTCATATCCTCATGGAACCCGAGGCCGATATCCTGTATAGACCGTTTCTCGAGCCCATGTTGGACCGGCCTGGCGTCCAACTCGTACCATACTCGGGCGTCATGTGGGATCAGCTCGGCAAGGTCCTTTCCCCCCAATACCTGCCCCATCAGGTCGCCCAACCGCTTCTTGTTCCGCCGTCCGTCCCGCTCGAACGCAACGATACGCTACTCGTGACGGCCAACCTCTCCTTCTACCCAAAGAAGATCTTCCAGTTCCAGGACAACATGGCGCAGATGGTTTTATTCCAGTTTATCCAGTCCATTCGGTCATCAACATTATTCAACAAGTACGGGCTCGTACGCATGCTCATCTGGATCCACGCAGACGAAATTCCAGGCAAGCTACCACGCTGTATGCAAAACCGCCGCCGTGCTACCGTCGAGATGGAGCTCAACACGGAATACATGCACGAGATTGCGGGCGGTGACTACGACGAGGGCACAATCTGGTTACGGAACCATAACCTGGATCTGGAAGGCGGGCGCAAGGTGTTGGCCCGGATGCGTGACAAGGGCATCCGAGTCCCCGCGGGCAGGGAGACGAAACTGTATCGCGAGCTCCACTCTGACCCAGCAAAGGTCGAGGAAGGGCCGGCTTATCGGCTGCCCCTATTCCTCGAGGCACTGGCGCTCGAGAAGAAATATTTACAAGGGTTGATCCCGACCGGTTCTGACGAATACAAGCTCTACCGACGTCGGATTAACTATTACAGCACTCGACGCAGAAGATTTGAGCAGTTGCACTTGTATGTGAAACGGCTCGAAGCGCTTGAGGCCATGTATCATGCGGGACAGCACGACGAGGCAAACCGCCTGTTTGGTATCCTCACTCAGGAGATTCAAAGCCAGACCACAGGTATCCAAGCCGATTTTTTCTTGCTGCGCGACAACATTCGGGCCTTCAAAAACGACGTCTTGTGCTGGGACCGGCGAGAATTTGAACCACTGCAGGTTCAGCCACTCGAATTCTTCCCCAACGTACAGTGCTCTCTGGTGGACATCCAGCCCAAGTCACCACATCAGCTCTTGCGGGAAGTAGGCAAGAGGTCGTGCCGCAGTGGTGACTACTGGGACCTTTTGCTCCGGAGGATGTACTCGAATCCGAACAACACAATAACCCAATCCATGGACCAGGTCTATGCCGGCGCTGCCGACGGCATTCTTCCCGAATGTGCTTCGTTGCACGACCCGACAGTTGGCGGCAGCCCGTTCTCCGGCTTCGGAGAGTGTACTGTCCGCTCCCTGACGGAGCAACAGTTCTTGGAGGTTCTAGAGAAGTGGATCGAGTGGCCGTTCAGGCCGAGCTTTTATCGTTTCCTGGGCGCCTCTGAAGAGCCCGCCGACCTAGACCAGCACAACATGTGGGTTGACTGAGCTGTCCATGTGTGTGTATATATATGTATGATACTTGTATTTGTATTATATTTGTACCTTCTTTTTAGAGGGAAAAAGGAAAATGACGTCTAGGATCCGTGTAGTTTCTGGTGCATGTAGGCAGATCGGGAAGGAATCGTCGGACAGCGGAACGGCAAGTACCATCGTCAGGTGTGGATAGTACCTACCTACCCAGCGGCGGGTAACTAGACAGAACAGCGCATCGCGTGTTGGCCCATCCTCTTTGAGAGAGTCAACCCGGGCTGTACCTAAGTCGTCGTCGTCAGAGCAGCCGTCTACACACCTCTCTCTAGAGGTCACCATCCCCACCTGGTCTGATCCGCCATGCGATCACCACTCCTTTTACCACGCCGCTGCTTGACCTTCATCCGCTACCTGCTCCCCGCCGTCATCATCGCTGGCTGTATCTCCGTCGTAACCTGCTACCTCCTTCCTTGCAAACGCTCAAATCCTTCTTCTCAACCACTACCGCCACCGCCCCCTCTTCCATTCACCCCGACGACTCCCCCGGCCGCTGATCTCGCCATCTCCAACCACCCCATCGACTACCTTGTTCGCACCGCCGAGTCCTCATTCACCTCCCTTCTCGACAAACACTCCCACTCCCTATCCGACGCTGCAGCCCGCTATCGCGACCGCCGCGGCCGCCACCCCCCACCGGGGTTCGACGCATGGTACGACTTTGCGAACAAGCATGATTCCCTTGTGATTGAAGAATTCTGGGACCAAATCTACCATGACCTAGAACCATTCTGGGCGGTCGATCCCGGAAGGATACGTAAAGATGCATGGGACTTTGAGATGCGGCTTTCGGTGAGGAATGGGACTGCCAAAGCAGAAAGTGAGTGGTTCTGGACAAGGATCTGGTTGGATTTGGTAAAGAGGGTAGAACATTTGGTGCCGGATGTGGATTTGCCGTTGAATGCCATGGATGAACCGAGAGTGGTGGTCCCATGGGAAGAGATGGATGGATTGTTGAAGAAAGCGGAGAGGACGAAGAGGAGGACCTTGAATAAGAATGAGATGATGAAGGAGTTTGAGAAGAGGAGGGAGGGTGGACCGGAGGAGGAGGAGAAAGGAGTTGAGGGATGGAGTTTGCAGTGGGAGAGGGAAGGTTTGTCGCCTACCTACGTACCTACGTACCCGTTTAAGTTGGCTTTGGTAAGAGAGGGGGTTACTGATGATTTTTTGGTCAGGACACTACTGGGACATTGCTCGCCGCGGGTGTCCCCCTTCGGCACTAGCACGACATGCTCGAGTCCTGACCAACTTCAGCGGTTCGCCAACTATTGCATCGCCGTTTTCTCTCTCACATACTCATCATGGGTTCGTTGCGAACGTGACTCTCGCTGCAGATTTCTGCAACCAGCCCGATCTACAGGGTCTCAATGGCATCTTTGTCGAGCCGCTGACTGTGTCAACAACACGGTTTCTCACTCCAGTTTTTGGCGGGTCCAAGTTATCCGTCAACAACGACATAATCCTCCCTGCGCCGATGTACTGGTCGGCGGAACCGCGGTTTGTCGGTACCGAAGAGGACGCGGCCCTGCCATGGAAGGACAAACTCGACAAGGCAGCCTGGCGGGGTGTTGCGACTAGAGGGCACAACACCGAGGCAAATTGGCGCGCGTTTCACCGGCATCGCTTCGTTGCCATGAATAACGGGAGCGCGCTGGCGAGGGCAGAGAATGGAGGACAGGCCGAAAACTTTGCCCTCCCTGCCTGTGGGTATGGCTTGAAGGCGCGAAAGCAGGGACACTTAGGGAGATGGATCGATGAGTGGACAGACGTGAGGTTTATCAATCTCATGTGTGATGAAGAGCAACAAGAGCCTTGGTGCAATTACACGGATCCGTGGTTCGAGCTCGCACCACCAATGACCATGGCGGAACAGTTTCGCTTCAAATACCTCCCGGACGTGGATGGCAACAGCTTCAGCGGGAGGTACCTTGGATTCTTGCGGTCGACGAGCCTGCCCATCAAGGCAACCTTGTGGCGCGAGTGGCACGACAGTCGACTGGTGGCGTGGAAACACTTTGTGCCCATGGATAACCGATACGGAGACTGGTACGCCATCATGGAGTATTTTCTGGGTTATCATGGCAAAGGCGGACGGGACGGAATTGCTGAGAGGCTTGCCCTGGCTGGCAGGGAATGGGCATCGCGTGTTCTTCGGAAGGAGGATATGGAGATTTACGTCTTGAGACTGCTCCTGGAGTATGCACGCGTCTCGGACGATAGGAGGGAGAATATGGGATGGGTAGAGGATTTGTAGTGGACTATCCTCGAGTAATCGAGCTGCTGGTGTCTCAAACCTGCGACCACCTATAATAAATAGAATACTCCTTGTTGGTGGTACATCCAGATTGTCTCATCGTTGAGTCAACATCGCAGAGTATCGCCGGTACTAATCAGTAATGTGGGTTTCAGTCCTCAAAAATGACTTCGAACTATCTACACTTTTAGTTCCCATGTGAAGTTGAGGTGTACATCGCAGGGTAGCAATGGATCTAAAGGGGCCGACGAGGACACCATCAATCGTCTTGGCATGTCACACTGGACGACTTCAACCAATTCCTTGATTTTTTCCCCTCTGTCCCTCCCGGATCTTCCCGTGACAAAACGCATGGCACATGGCACGAGTCATCCCCGCTAGCTGGTCATTCGGACAAGCCAAAGCCAGAAGATAAAAGAATACCTAGAGGCGCAATCCCCCTTGCCTTTCTCATTACCTAAATTCTAGATCCCGTGCTCACTCATCCCTCCCTCCTCAATAATTCAGCTGAGTAAACCGCGAGGCGGTGAGGGTGGAGACGAGACGATAGGTGGCTAGGGCCGGCTGGTCGCGGCATTCCGTTCCAGGTTTTTTTTTTGTTTCACCGATAGGCCTAAATAAGCGGTACTAAGCCGCGAGCCGACGACCTGCCATTAACTGCTAGGATTCCCGGAACGACCCAAGGGGATATATGGGGAGCTGGCTGCAGTTAATGGCAGGTGACTCCGGTCGCGGACGATCGCCGACGCGCCGACTGTTTCGGGACGAGGGCGTGTTCCATTTTACGTACAGCGGGGTCGGCCGAGTTGCAACTTGTAAGCCACTCAATGCAGACTTTTCAGGAGATAAATGTGAATTTTTGGTGGTGATTTTCGCTTTACCAGTGCTTATGTTATCCCCCTCTGCCGTGCCGTCACTAAGCTTGGCGGGGCGGCCTCGGCGGCGGCGTCATCTCACCGCGATAAGATAGCCATCCCACCACCGTTCTCGGGGATTCCGCCCTCTTAAGGTTTTTAAGGAGGGCGCCCTCCCCAGACTTTTGTTCCTTTTCTCTACGAGCTGATCAGTCAAACTCATTTCTCACATTCAGCTTGAACCGAATTGGCCGGATCGCCCGTTGACTAGACTGCCATCGACTAGACCGACCTAACCACCCACTCGTCTCAAAGACGCTCCACACTGATGTCGCCGTCCCGCATCAGCGACCACGCCGAAACCGCCGCCATTCCGCACAAGAAGGTTGGCAGCATCATCCCTGGGACGCCTACGTCGAGCACGGGGTCCAAAACCTTTGGGAACAACATGAACACGTCAATGGTGGAGTCCAAGTTCCTCACCCGCCCAGAGGAATTGGGTGTGGTTGCTGTCGGCTTCTCCGGGGGCCAGGTATGATCCCATCACCGACACTTGAACCAGCCTAACCGTCACAGTGTAAGCCAGGTGTTGATGCGGCCCCTTCTGCGCTGATAGAATCCGGCCTCCTTACCCAGCTCCGTGACGAACTCGGCTACAAGCTCCATGGCGATGACAAGGTCCACCTCTATACGGATCTTGTCCCCGCTCAAGATCCCCCACACCGGAATATGAAGAACCCCCGCGCTGTATCTGCAGTCACTCGTCGCATTGCCGACCAGGTCTACTCACACGCAAGGGAGGGGCGGTTGGTGCTCACGCTCGGGGGTGACCACAGTATTGCCATTGGCACAATCGGCGGGACAGCCAAGGCCATTCGCGAGCGGCTCGGACGCGAGATAGCTGTGATATGGGTGGACGCGCACGCAGACATTAACACACCAGAGACGAGCGGGAGCGGTAACATCCACGGCATGCCTGTGAGCTTCTTGACGGGGCTCGCGAAGGAGGACAACGAGGACTGCTTCGGCTGGCTACGAGACGACAACCTGATCAGCGTCAAGAAGCTGGTGTACATCGGACTGAGGGACGTGGATGCGGGGGAGAAGCGCATCTTGAGGGATAACGGGATCAAGGCGTTCAGCATGTTCGACATTGATCGGTAAGTCCTCCGTTCGCAGCGGAAGCAACGCGCTAACTTGAGCAGGCACGGAATCGGTCGCGTGATGGAGATGGCGCTGGGCCATATCGGAACGGATACGCCAATTCACTTGTCGTTCGATGTTGATGCGCTCGATCCCATGTGGGCGCCGTCGACGGGTACGCCTGTCCGAGGAGGCTTGACACTGCGGGAAGGCGACTACATCTGCGAGTGCGTGCACGAGACAGGAAGCCTTGTCGCTGTCGACCTGGTTGAAGTCAACCCAAGTTTGGCGCCTGCTAACGACATTGGCGCCCACGAAACGGTTCGCGCGGGCTGTTCGCTTGTCAGGTGTGCATTGGGGGAGTCGCTTCTGTGATCGGCGAATGGGTGGATAGGTGATTCTAGCTGCACTATGGGTGGGTAGTCTAGATGTAACTAACTCGCGATATTTGGCGCCATGGATGGCATTAGATAGCCCAGTGAAGGGTTGGGCCCACGCGTTCGGTCGTTTTCAAAATTGAACGTTTTCGTGATCTTGGTTCAGTGGTTCGGGCTGCGATGCAGGAACGGCACGACAGCTTGGTGCCAAGTGTCAGCCAACCCCCGACTTTTAGCGCTACCAGCCACCCGTGAACGCCTCCCCCACCAACCCCGCGAAAAGGGGAAAGTTCAGGAACAACTCAGACATGCGTCATTCTTCACTCCACCCTCCGCCAACACGGCGACAACTCGAGTTGCGACCCAATCGTGCCCGACCGATTGTGCGATTGATCCGACATATCTCTCCTCTTCTCTTTTCTGATTCTCCCCGTCGTTCAAGTTGCCCACATCATCCGCTCTCTAATCCTCAATCGCGCTCCACGTGTGGCTCCGATAAGGCCGCGCCAAGCCAGGATAAGAGCGCATCGCGATCCCCTCACTAAGCGCCGAACTCGTCCTCGAACAAACAAAACACGCATTGCCCAATCTTTTCATCTCGAGCCAAAAACCACACCGCCGATTCTAATTCCGACGAAACCTCGGAGCTAGATAGAAACTAAGCGAAGCGCAAACTCCACTCCACCGAGCGGAGCACCGACCTTGCCGCGGATCCGCCCACGACAGCCCCGACCCTGCGCCCAATTGTGCGCCGTTTGTTGCTCCACCTCGACGTGGCACTCCATCGTCCGGCGATCACTTCACTGATTACCGTCGCTTGTGGCAGTGAGAAGTGGATAACATTTGACGGCCTAAAACCTACCCGCCGACATCAGTCCCTAGCCGACACCATCGACCGAAACGCAGGTGGATCGTGCGTGAAGAGGCTAGCCTGAGCCAGCGATCACCGAGTGCGCGCGATCGCGGTTATCACCTTAACGCTTTCGCCACTGCAGTCTGAATTGGCTAGGCCATTGCGATGGCTTCTTCGACAGTAACGAGCGGCTCGCTCGTCTATGAAAGGCGCGTGGTTGAGCGGGTACACAAATACCACTGGCCAGCGATCCAGCTCAATTTTTGGATGGTCATCATGCTCATCTCGTCTTGCACCATCATCGGCGTCTTTTCGACCTTTATCCAGATTCAGAATACCCTATTGTTGCCGATACCTTGGTATGTCCCATGTCACTCTCCATCCTGACCAAGCTAACAGCATCGCAACAGGTACTTCCCGTACTACATCACCGTCTCGGCCCTCACAGTCACCTTTATCATTCTGCTCCTCTGGCTCATCTTCCAACGGCGGCTGCTGCCATCGATTGTCATGATCGGCGGCTTTGTAATTTTTATCCTGTGGCTCGTGGGCCTCATCGTCATATCGGTGCAGCTGTTTGGGCCTACAGGGTCCGTCAGCGCGAATTGCAATAACTTTGTCTTCGGCGCGAACCCGCTGCCGAAAGGTCAGACAGTTCAGACGCTGGCATGGCTTGAACAGAAGAGCATCTGCCAAAGCTGGCAGGCCGTTTTCGCGTTTGCCATGGTGGGCGAGATATTCTTGCTGTGGATTATGGTTATGGCCTACCAGGTATTTGTGGGGGGAGCATAAACATCTGGTGGATTGACGAGCAGCTGGGACTTGATATCTGAGGAATTTTGGTTTCGACATACATATTGATTGCCTACACACTATTATTAGGGTCTGTTTTTGGAGTTGCGGTGGTTTCCATGGAGAGCGGGATGAATGGCATAGTTCTAGATATGGCGTTTGGGCAAGCATGGCATCCGCGAGGGGCAGCAACAATGTACACTCTTGATTTAGAGTTCTATAATTCTAGTCAACCCCTAAAAGATTGTTCCCGTCAGATACTCAAGCTTGATAGCCGTGGGTAAACTATTGAACGACCTAAACGTAAATTCGACAGGAGTATTTTTGTTTCGTACCTACGAATACGAAGTATCACAAGCCGTATAATGGACTTCAAGCATGTTTGCCAGTTGTAAGGTGCTCGCTGACTTTCAAATCCAGGATCTAAATATCTTTGCTCGACGCCTTTTCGGGTGTAGATTTGGCCGCAAGGGCTTAGGAGGATGAACATACCCCATTTAGCTGCCGAGAATTGATGCCCGTCTTTCTATTTCTGAGAACCTTTCCTGGCTAGGCTAGGAAGTCAACTTCCGCAATCTTAACCCTCATCACCACATGTCCCTCACTGGCACAAAGATGTCTTTGACGACCGAGTGAGACCTAAAAGCATCAAAGGTGTAAGGTAAGGTAAAGGCGGAAGAATTTGATGCAGGAGAGAGTTGGTAGGCACAAGGAAACTTGGACGCAAGAAAGAAAAAGGGGGAAAAGAGCAAACACGAGAAAAGAAAAAGAAAAAGAATGAATGAAAAAAAAAAAAAAAAAAAAAAAGCCAATTCAAGGAGTGGGAATCGAACCGACACACACTAGGAATTACCGCGCGCCCCAGGCGAAGGTTCCCTCGTTCCTCGGGGGGGATCACCTCTGAGGTGTCGGCACTCTTACCGCCGCACCAAAATGTAGTGGAACAGCTCCTCGAATTGGTGAAAGCAGACTCTGAATTTCTACCTTAAATACCTAGGTACCTGCCATGAAACCGTGGTTTCTTCATCCGAAGTTTATGGCATTGGTTTGGTGTCAACCAGACACCAGCCCAGTCTCCCACCAGAACGGCTCGTCACATCATGCTCCCTATTCTGTCTGATATAGTTCTCCCGTCCGCATTTTGGCGTTGTCGTCCTAGAGGTGGACTATCTCGTAATGTTTAGTTGCACGCTTTTCAACACTTCAATTCGAAACTGTCTATTCCACTTGACTGATCGAATTCCTCGGTCACAAACGGTTTTTCATGAGATGCGTCCAATGCCTCCAAGCGCAGTGCCCACCGACCAGCACCAGCTGATAGGTTTCCAGCCCCTTAGAAAGGAGCCATCACCAAATCTCTTGTCGTTGTTACCGTCCCGAGCTGACTCCAATACCAATGCACAATTCTCAATATCCATTTGATCGCTGCGACGACGTCTACAAAGCAACTTTGCCATGCATCAAAATGCAATCTCCCTACTCAGAATACATGCCTGATCTCTTGAAAATTTAATAATAAACAATGGACAGCTTGTGGAGGGATCCAGGACTAGAATACCTAGGTGGTCTCAATTGTGACCAAGAAACGACCCCCAAGCCATGCCTCTGCCCGGTCTTCAGTACCGGTTTATGACGTCCATCTGCCGGATGATGATTTTTATCATTTTGGCGAAAAATTACTGCGTTCTATGTTTCTCTCTAATGTTACCTTGCTATGGGTTGCACAACTTGTTTCCTCCTGCTCTTCCTCAGGCTACCGTGCGTGGACTGTCCAGTAGCATCACTGACTTCCGCCCGATGTGGTGATTTAATCAAACCCTGATTGCTCCGTGTTTACTGGTCGTTGCATGTGGGGGGCTTATTGTTTGAAATTCACTGTTCCTGCTCTGTTTGCTTCTGCGTGCCTTCCCAATGTAAATTTCAGAGACTGTTCAAATTCCCACTTTCCAGACACTAGGCCTTCTCTCTCCTGTTTCCGTTTTCTTCCCCCAAACCATCACGCAAAAGGCTTCGCTTTCTCCCCTGCCACTCCCTTGTTCCCCCTGACCAAGTTCTCTTTTCTGTCCGCATGGCTCGTGGTCTTCGACGCCAGGCTGTCACCCAGCCGGGCTTTTGGTTTCCCCCCGGCCCCCTCTTTGCCGATTCTGACGAATTTGGCCAAAAGTTCTTCGCCTCGCTGATGGGAGAGGACACTTTGGGCCTCACCGTCGATGATGCCCGCGACCAAGTTCGCTGGTCGCTGACCAGTCTGTACTCTGCAGTTGTCCAGCACAAGAGTCTCTTTACTGCTCTTCGCGGAGGCCGTATTGCCTGGTTAGTGTCCCCCACTCTGATACTCTTTTGATCTTATGTGGCTGACTGGGACCTAACTTGTGTGATTCAGGGTTGTGATTGCCAGTCGCACCAGCCTTTATCTTGAAATGGACGGTAACGAAGTCAAGAAGATAGCCGACAAGTTTGCCACAGCCCGTGTCGCGTACCTAGAGCACAAGGCAGCCTCAGAATCCCAGAAGAAGCCGACAGAACTGATGGCTTTGATCGATCAATTCATAGACCTTGTGCAGAAAATCAAGGCCATGGGACCGCCCGTCAATCTAACGGTTGCGCTGAGGCCGGCGGTTGCCAGACCACACGCAGCCCATGCGTTGGGTGGCGGTTTCTATAGTACCAGTGGAACTGCTGGCCAGCTCGGTGGCCAGGATCTGGCGGCACCGGCTCCTTGGCCGCCCCTATACTTCTCGGACCAGGAACTGGCGGTGCTCGGCGACGACAACGTTCGCTCTATCTTGTACGGCGTTGACCCGAAGAATCGCGATCTTGTTGACGGCCTCAGCTTCAGTTCGCGGTGCCCGCCCGCTAACGTCCGCTTGGCCCTTTGCTACCTCGCTTTGGTGTACTACTCGCCCACCACAGATTGGGCCCTGTCAATGAACCCAGCGGGCTTCATCACCCGTCGTGACCGAGTCGATTGGCACGCTGCCATTGGGCCTTGTGCCAAGATGTTCGTCACCCTGTCAAGCTTTTTCGACTACGCATATGAAGTCTTCGACAAGCAGAGCAAAGAATTCGCCGTGGGCTTGCTCACCCACTGGTTCACCCGCCCCGGAAAATTCAAAGAAGCTGCCGGCCTCACCATCGACTACAACGAGGCTCCCTGTGCGTGGGCTAACAACAACCCAGACTTCGACACTACTGCACCGTCCTCATCTTGCGCCGTGTTCGTCTGCCTTCGGGACGCGAAAAACTCCAAATCATCTGGTACGATCCTTGGTACAACGATCACGCACTCAGAAAGTTGTACCGCCCGTGGGAGATGAGTGTCTTCAATTATCGCAACAAAATCGTTGGCAGGCTGGCCGAGTGGATGCGTGAGAGGCAGGCGCCACTGTATACCAGATATTATGGCGGCCCGGTTTCCGACAACGAGGAACTGGAAGGGGATTCACTTCTGCAGTGCATCCACTATCTGGATACCGCGCTTGCTGGTAACCTGAATGATGTGTTGCCTCGCTTCGACAACAAGAATGGGTTTAGTGCGCAGGGGTTTCTGCTTTCACAAGACACTGTTGATGACGAGGAGTGAGGTTCTGGCACCCACCTAGCTTCTTAGCTCCTCGCAATTTGATGATGCTCAACTGAAATTTCAGTGCATTGTGTCTTTTTCCAGGGATAAATTGATGCAGCATATTTGGGGCAAGAAGATATATGTATACTATTGAGGCAATTCATATTCTAAATCCTAAATCCTATTTCATCACACAAAGGAATCGCATGATGCAGACAGAGCAAGCTGACATGCAGGCCTCACTGATATGATCGCGATGCGTATCAACGCAACTCTTAGAACTAGTACACTGGCACACAAAATACATGTAACAATTCACCACCACCACTTCAAATTCAACAATTCGCAACTAAGGCATCTTCAACCCACTGTGTCAATCCCCAGGTCCATGCGCACGGACACCGTCACTGTTCAGTCGGTGCCGAGTAAGCCCCTATCCAACTGTGAGAAAGTAAGACCAGCGGCACAGTCCAACAATTCCTAGTGTAACTAGCTCCGAGCAGCCGGCCGACCGAGATTTGTGGGCCGAGCCGAACCAATGTATATATGTATCCATCTCTGATTTGAATCGCTGACTCTCTCACTTGCATCTCTCACAACCACGACTAGATACCAGACCTCACTCACACCACTCTCCCACATATCCATTTTCGCATTGAACCAAACCACCACAAAGGTCTGTACCTATTCCCTCTCCCGCTTCCAC
>Ga0247765_1001267_pt1 | contig 13054 bp, 14 predicted proteins | sample UWRJL106311C6_FD_179949 | JGI IMG/M metagenome (GOLD analysis project Ga0247765, IMG submission 179949) | Plant litter microbial communities from Arlington Agricultural Research Station in Wisconsin, United States - UWRJ-L106-311C-6 | ecosystem: Environmental > Terrestrial > Plant litter >... | reverse complement strand
GTGCTTCTATTCTTGTTTTTTTTTTTTTTTTTTCCCCAAGGAATATCACTTACACTGAAACACCGATGTAAAGGTAAAATCCGCCTCGCTCGTCCCATCCACAAGGTATGATCCGCCGTTAGTATAGTCCAATCCCGTACAAGTGCACGCAGCCTGTTCATCGGCAGCCGCAACTCCCCCTAGAAGGTGGAGTGCTCCGAGAGCCAAGCACTTTTTCCACAGGGAGAGGCCGTGCCGAGCCATCTTTGTTCCCCGGTTTTTTTTCCTTTGAAGTCTTCGGGACTGGATCAACACAAACTGTGGAGATAGAAAAGAAAGAGAGAAAAAAGGGGGGAATTCCGTTTTTTTTTATTCCAAAACAGGTCCCTTCCTTGTCTATATAACATCCCACCCGACCCAGAGAGATAGAGAGATAGATAAAACCAGGCAGCTCCCCACCACCACCACCAGACCAAAATGAAAAAAATCAACCCGTCATCCGTCATCCGTGACGGCGGCGAATAGTAGACGGGACTAGGCACTCTAATTTCCATCCCACCCCCCCGTCCTCTCCCCTCTATAACATAACATAATTCCCGGCCTGGGGGATTTTCATATATATATTACCCAATAAACTTACCCACCTACCTACCCGCCCTCCAGCTGACACCAAAATCCCAAAGACCAGGTGCGTCAAAGCCCAACTGAGAGAGAGAGAGAGAGAGAGAGAGACAGACACACAGACAGCCGGGGCGTCCCCTCCATATCAGGCTATTTAACCATTTGTTGTCCGCTTTTGGTTGTTGAAAAAAAAAAAAGTTCCCCGTGTGTAGATTAACATAAACACGAACCTTGTCCCCACTCCCCTCCCCTCCCTTCCCTCCCATATACAGTAGGACAAACAAAAAAAAGAATCAGCCCCAGATCCAGTCAGATCAGCACATTCAGTTTCCCTTTCCACGAGGATCAATGAATAGATAGATAAAGGAGGAAGAGGAAGGAGGAAAAAGAGGACGGGAGAGAGGAAGAGGGAGGGAAAGCACTATGGGGTTATTTTATTATTTATTTACCGCTGCGCCAAACACGGTACGTAGGTACCTAGGTACCCACGTAACCAAGAAAATGAGAGAGCAAAACCGCCATCCTCACTCTCACTAACCCACTCACTCATTCACTCACTCAATCTCAACATTGACCACCCACTCACTTTCTCTCTCTCACACGTACACACACGCACACTTTAGAGTCTAGAATCCAGAGTCTAAAAGTCAAAGAGTCAAGAGAGCTAGATAATATCATATAATAATAACCGGATATCCGGATTTCCTCGTCTGCTAATCACTCACTCACTCACTTACCCAGCCAGCCAGCCAGCGAGCGAGCCGGCTGGTCGGTCATCCATTATTGACCCATTAGGAGAATAAGTGTGATATGCACACAGACACAGACACACACACACACACAAGCAAGGGAAAGAGAGAGAGAGAAAGCCGAAAAGGGATGGGATGGGATGGGATAGGGTGTGGGTGTGGGTGTGGGTGTGGACAAGAATCTCTCCTATTGGGTAGAATGGCAGAATATTCTCCGCCCCGACAGTCCGTTACTTTATAGCTTTTATAGCTTCCGTTACATCAATGTACTTTGAGAGCGTGCTTGCCTTGCCTTCCCTTGCCTTGCCGGGTTCTGGGTGGGGACCCGGGGAGTTTTAGGTATCCATCTACTCTATACATGTAGGTAGCGAAAAGAAAAGGGGATGCGGACATTCGGCAATTTTTGAGGGGACGGAAAAGGCGACATACATACATGTACGGGAAGGTATGTGTGGGGGGAGTCAAGTAATAATAACGATGGAAATGGCGTGATGCGTTATGAGGTCAGTTTTCCTCCCTCTCTCTCCCTCTCTCTCTCTCTTTCTTTTTTTTCCTTTTGGAATTCTCCTGGTTGTGTACTGCGCAAGGTATCTATGTTGCAGAAGCTGTTGGTAATTGTTGATGTCTGGCCTCTGTCGTAGCACAAAAACCCCACTTGTATTGGCAACAAAGTTGAGGTCAAGGTGACATTGTCAACATTGAACATCAAGCTCATGGAAAAATACAACGACTCTCACATACCGGTCTGTGGACAAGACCTTGACAAGCCCTTGGCACACCTTAGCACACTTAAGTGACACCAGATATACCAATCACGGTATAGCAAACAAGAGCCTGAGGAAGCGGTTAATTATGGGGAAATGGGGCATTTTTACTCCGTCTTAAAACGATCCTATTCCACGTCCGGGTCAGACTGAACAGCATGACTTGGGGTTCAAATGAAATTCATGCGGGGTCGGCTTGTTTTTTGGTTAGATTTCACGGCGGCAGCATCACCAGCAGAAGCATCTTTCTATCTCGAGAGTTCTAGGGTTTGGTGAGGCAAGTTTTGTTCCGCATTCTGATCTCACAGGAATATTTGCCCCAATCTTTGGTCTTCTAGTAGCTGATTCCTAGGTAGCAACGTTCTAATAGGCAGCGATACCCTCTACCCGATTACACCAACCCCCGCCCACATCGGCATACGGGCTCAGTTGGCTACATGACGCGCCAACTAGTCTACCGCACAAACCAGTCTACCGCACACAGCCTCTATTTCCCAGCCGAGAACGAAACGACAGCCCACTTTCCATTCCACGCCCACTTTCTCGCCCCTGAGTCACTGCTTCCATCCTCCATCTCCGTCTTCAACTTTTCATCCTCCCCTGGTTTCAACCCAACAACGACATCCGCTTTGCACGTCCGCAGTGCCAAGATATTTACCCCTGAGCCCGGCCCAAGTGGCCCAATCGCAGTAGTAAACGGTGTTGTTGGGTCCCAGTTCGCCTGTCCTGTCAGATATTACACAACAAAACTCACGCAGTAATACTCACATCGCCGACAAGCTTCCTGTAATTCAAGTCACCCTTGAATATGACCAACTCACTCGACTTTAGGTCCTCAAGCAAGTCCTTCTCCTCGTGTGGTAGCCGCCAGAAGCTGCCGGGGTGTGTCCAGAATCGATTCGGCCGCAATACAAGTTGTCCTTCGGCGTGGAACCTGCTCCATTCACTAAACAAAAACTCCAGCTCTTCCACTTCCACCTCCGAAAGTGGTTCTGGCGTCTTTTCCTGGAGCTGTTCATCCTCGGTAGGGGTCTCGTAAAAATGTCTTGGGTTCGCGAGCGCGTTCAGCAGTGACGCAAAGTCGCTCGGCAGCACGTCTGACACAAACCAGGGAATCGATTTAGGGTGGAGCACGATATGGGTGGCCAGACCTGACGACAGCAGGTAGCCTGCTAAAATTAGATCGACGTAGAGCTCGAAACCCGCATTGTCGAGCACAATATCCACGCGGCGCTCCTGCTTCCCGGCTTTCCGGGCCTCCCGCAGCAACGCAAACGCCGCTGGCAGATCGTTGACGAGGATGTTTTTCTCCGCTTTCTTGCGGGCATCAGAACCCTGCAGCTTCTGGATATCCTCGTACGTCAGGCTCGTCAGCAGCGACAAGTCCGTAGCATTGCCCCAGAGACAAATCTCGCACATCTCCGTGAACAAAAGCTTCTCCGCCTCCTCATCCTCTGTCGCAGTATTATGCGCCTGAATCTGTCCGATCAGATCCTTATATCTCGCCGCAAGCTCGAGGACGGCCGGCCGTGACGAGCGGAACGTCTTAATCTTCTGGCGCGCAAACACGTCGTAGTTCTTCCAGTGCTGCGAGAGAGTGAACGAAGTGCTGATGCGTCTGTCCACAGCCACCGCCCAGATTAGCCCTCTTGTCTCCCCTACCTGACAGAGATGACCTACCGAAAGAGATAACACTCCGAGTACAGCCACGGCACATTCAACCAGGTGGGGCTATTCAAATTCTCCAGCTCTGAGTTGTAAATAGCCACATCAGGGTAGCCATCGTCACGAATTGGCCTGTCTCTGTTCTCAGCACCGCGCCTTTTGAGTTTCTACAGAACACCCACGTCAACTCCCTATCATGTTGGACCTCGTACTTGAGCCGAGCAAGGTCCTCAACAATCTTCTTGCCTTCATCGCGCTTCTCGGCCTCGTCGCAGTGCGAAACCGTCCGGTACGCGTCGTCAATCGCTTGTGTCTGGATCACCAGTAGCGTTAGCAACCTCGACTGGGCCAAAATCGCAACCAACTCACAATGATAACGGGCCATCTCCTCCTTGCCGTAGTCCAGGCAAACGAGGTGGGATCACCAGTAGAGTAGGCGGCTGCTCAACATGAGTTAGCCAGGATCCCTGACGGACGAATGCAACAAAACGCACGAGTCTTTGTCTCATACTCCATGGTTGAGGAAATAAAATGTCGTTTCACTTCAATCTGGTCGTTGTTGGGTTAATACCAAGCAAAAAGATATTATAGACAAGAAAGGGTTGGGCGGGGTAGCTTTGGCGGGGTAGAGTTTGGGAGTAACCCCCACATTTCCTTCCCCTGGCGGCTAAAGTACACTACGCTGCGGGCAACTCATGGGAGCCACTGAACTGCTGGAGCCCGTCCCTGAAAGACTGTTAGCGTGAGACCTGGGGGGTGTTTGGCAGGGTTCTGGGAGATGTAGATACTGATACGAATAGATACTGAGGCCCCTAGGGTATCAAATTCGAGGCCTTGAATATCATATCAGGTGGTTAGATTTCTCGTCGAGCTCTTGATCGTCGGGGAAATACCCTTGGTGGATTGGCGCTTTAACTGTCTGGACAGGTTGCTAGAGAGCTTACTACGTACTTGATGATGCCGAGTTGTAAAGTACCGCGTGAACAATCTTTCAGGGGTTGGGCTGTACTACCATACCTGGGATGTCCACCACGGACATGTCATCGGTGAACGTTGGCTAGTGGACTTGCTATGCGTGTATTTTCTCAAATCCAACCATGCACCTCTCTCCCCGACCTCTTTCCTAGCTACTAGGTAGGTACATAGGAAAGAAACAGTAGCGAGAGTACTCCAAACGGTGGTATCATGATAAAGGAAACTTGAGAGCAATCAACAGTAAGAAAAAAACCAACTCCCAGTCATAAAGCGACATAAATGGACTGTTTCCACTGCCGCGCGCGATGCATGCATCAAGTCATAACGGGTCATAACGGGTCATTCCAGGTCCCATTCCGATCCAATCAGTACCCCCTTGCTGTAACGGCCCCGACTGCCAATGTCTCGATTCTCCCCGAATACAGCCTCATGACATGGCATACGGGATCACCCCAGATCACCTTTCGAAGGTGTTCGTCTGTCGCAATATGCGCGACAACGCCCTCATTCAGCCGCTCTTCGACTGTTTTCTTTCCCTTGAGTCTTGCTTTGGGATCACCGGATCTCAAAACGACGATGCGGCCCGCACTGCTGAGTGTGCTAGGCGGGAGGTGCCATACCGGAGCCTTGCCACGGCTGCTGCTGCTGCTACTGCTTGACGTCGATGATGATTTTGACGTCTTGGATGATGACTTGCTGCTGCTAGATTTTGATGAGCCCAGCGAGGACTTGGATCCTTTCTCCTTGGGCTCCTTCTTTTTGTTCCCTGAGGTGGTGGCTAGGGTGCTGACGGCTTTCTTGCTGGCCTCTGACCCTGGTGCCGGAGTGGCAAAGAGCTCAAGTAGGCTCTTGATGTAGGCCTTGTCTGCTCTAGCTACAGGGTCTCCCTCGTTCAGAAAGCTGAGAAACAGGCTCTTCTTGAGGTGCGGTCTTGTCTCGACGTCGTCGGGCTTTTGTAAGGGGATTAGGCTTACAGGCGGCGTGCCGAACGTGATGCAGTGAATGCGCTTGAAGCGGCCTGCAATTGCGTTCAGCTCGCTCATGGCTGCCTTGGATGTTGCTAGCATGTGGCTGTAAAGCAACGCTGCAACTGCTCCGCCCGCGCTGTGGCCCGTGATGAGAAGTGAGTAGGATGACCTGTTCGGGTCTTCTTCAAGCAGTTGCCGGAGACGCCGGGCTACTGGTGTGACCATCTTGCGGGCCACGCCTAAAAAGCCGCTATGGCAAAGGTTACCCGGATCATCCTGCGGTTATTAGCAACTCGTATCTCGCTGGTTGGTAGGTAGGCTACTTACAAGGAAACCAAAAGGCGATGTCGGGGCCGCGTTTAGATTGACTGCCCAGTCCATGAAAGTGGCGGTCCCGCGAATAGCGAAGACAATGGTGTTCATGTAGTCCATGGGCACCGACTTGATGACCATGGCCTTGGACCCCGTTTTCCAATCGGCATCAACGTGTGCGTGCCTCTCGGCGCCTACGGGCCGTTCGTATGCGCGCTCAGAATACTGTGCCGCGAGGCAGAGGAGCGGATAGGTAGGGATGTATCTAGAGAAGCGCGAGAGGTCAGCGTCTGCTACATGACCAAACTGGGCGAGGAAACTCACAATCTTAGGGGCTGCAGGTCCAAGGGCAGCTTGGAATTGGCGTAGAGCTCAACTTTGGCGAAGAAGCTGCCGGAGATGACGGATGCGGCAACTGCCGTTGTTTGACCCTTCGGCTGATCTTTGGTGCGAGACTTCGGCTTCGACTTAGGGGCATGTGCAACCGTCGTTACTGACGAAGGGCTGGGGGCGTGAGACTGGCTTGGCTGCCAGGCAAAGAGATCTCTCTCATTGCCAACGTAGCGATCGCCATCGATCAACGTCATGACATCGTTGAAGCGGTCTGATATCTGATCGACGAGGGCAGCAGTCTGGTTGATGAGCTGCGTCCCGCATTCTTGCAGGGCTGGAAGATTGTTGTCTAGTGTCTGCAGCACGCCATTGTTGGGGCAGATCTCCTTGGCTAGGTCAAGCACCGAACCAAGGTTCAGTTTGCTTGGGGGACTGGCGCTCGCCTGCTCGCCAGTCGGAGAGGGCGGTGCTGGCCCGAGATAGTAGTGGTGTTGGTTAACCACAATAGGTGCAGGGTACGGGTTTGGCTGTTGGTACTGGGTCGGCGACTGCGGTACCCATCCGGGAGGAGCAGGGAGAAGGCCAATGGGTTGGGGAGGTGGTAGTTGATAAGCATCACCTCCATACCAGCTCTGGCCAGGAGGGGGTGGTGGCCGTGGTTTGTAGTGCGGCGGAGCCCATTTCTGGTCTCGGGATGAGGGCGGTGAGTCCTTTTTTGCCTTTTTGGACGACGACGACGATCGGGTGAAGAAGAAGCCCATGATGATCGTGTGACATTGGGTGTGTGACGATGGAGTGGTGATGTTCAGGGAGTAAAGACCACTCCACTTGGAGTATGCAGACGGTCTCGGGCTATAATACCATTGAGGAGTCGGCGATGACGACGGAGCTGAGTTAGGTAGTTGCGACGAAACCGGGAGAAAGTCGAGCGCGGCGACGCGAGGGGGGCGTCGAGGCCAAGGGCGAGTTTAAGAGCCCCGATGGTGCAACCCATGTGAGTCTGCTCTGAGAGAGTGGGCAACACCGAGGCGAACGAGCGCGGCGGGAGTGCCTTGCCGTTGCCTGCATTCGCGAGCGCCCTGGCATCCCTGGGTGAGGGTGGCTTCGTCCTCTCATTCGCTGCGGCCATTCTGCAGTGCCCCAATAGCAATCCGCGCTCGCGGATCTCCAACCCTGGTTCAGTGAGAGAGCATCCAACCAGAGGCCAGATACGAGCAAAAACGGGCGACTGCAAACTTGGATGGGTACCAGTGACCGAGAGCTTGCTCTGGAGCGCCGATAGCCGCGGGGCCCTTGGCGCCCTAGTGTTTCGTTTCGCCCGTTGTGCATCACGAGCGGCGAGGGGTGCAGACTGCCCACGGTGGATGCCAACACGGAATGCGGGGATGGGGTCGGGGAGTTTTTCTGGGCTTGCATCGGCCAACGGGTCTACAGACGCCGCATCTGCGTGTCGCATGGCTGTAGGTCGCTGTCAACGGCCTGTGAGAAGAATGCCAAACTCATTTGGGCCGCCATGCCGTCAATACCTCCAAACCTAACAGCCTTGAGCTGCGAAGTCGAGCCAAAAGGGGCGCTCTCAGCCACTCGTCCCAAGAGTCACCCCACGTCCAGCACATCCACCACTGAGGCGCGCAGACAGCTCATGCATCATGTCCCAATGCTGCCTCTAGCAAGCCTCGTAAAGACACCTCACTGCCATTTGGCAATCCGAGAGCTCGTCGTCGTCTGGTTCGCCAGTCAAGGTTGCCAGATCTCCAGAAGACCCTGAGTCTGGAGTGGAAAGAGCAAAGTCAGGTACGCATGCATGTCTCGGGTTGAAGCACGAATCACTCGATGTGCTGGCGCCGTACAGCTTTCTCCGTACTTCGGGGAGAGAAACCCCATGGTCCGCCTTCGAATCCGAAGTCTCCAGATGGAGCCAGAAACACTCCAGAGACCTGATGCCTGCAGAGAGCGGAAGAATATGGAAGGAGCGATGTTGCGAATATGGACAGGAACGAACTTGTCAGAACAGGGATAGTGGGGCAACTTGGGGTTGGGGGATGGGGGAAGCAGGAAGCGGGGCTTGCAGGTGGCAGGTTCGGCCTGGCCCTGAGCCAAGCGGCGGAAGGACCATGGTGTGGACGGTGGACGGTGAGTCGGGATTTGGGACTGGCTAAACCATTTCGCGACGTCTGGAAACAGCATATTTCATGCGCCCTGGCAGGAGCTCTGCAACGACGACAGGTGGCCTGCACTCGGACAACGTGCATCTCGAGATGCAGTCAGAGACGCCATGGACTTTGTATGTCGCTATTCCATCTAAGAAGCTGGGGAAATGTGCTGACGTTGGGACTTCACAGTGGTCGCGCCTCCTAGCACACACGCCGCTGTCTTCGGCGAGCTCCCGAAAGGACTTTGCGAAAGATCCTGCGCGTCGATTGCATCGCTTTGAGAAGGAGTACAGCCAATTGCTAGTGAGCTTTTTCTGTCTTGTTGCTACGCTACACACATGCTGAACGCCCTGACTCCAGCAAACATGGCGAAATTCGTCCAACCTTGCAAACGACGACGAAGCTGCCGAACGCATCGAGATCCATCTGCAAGAGCTCACGAGCCTCCTCAGTGACGAGTCCCGCCGGCCCCTACCCCATCCATGCATCGCCTTCTCGGCCGCAAAGCAGGTTTACATCCCCGTGGCCAAGATCGCCACAAGCTCGTTTAGCGAGTGGATTATCAAGGAGGCTGTGCTCTTCTTCGCGACCCTGATCGAGAGCGAAGAGGAAGCTTTTGTTGAGAACGACAGCTTCGCTGCTAGCTTAACCAATCTCCTTGTCCGAATTACTGGCGCCAATAGCATCCGTCTTGGCGCCGATACTGAAGCCCGCGTTGTCGAGCTCGCTTTCAACATAACCACCAAAATCAGACTCGACCCCGAGATATTACATGTATGGTTCAAGTCACAGCCAACAGTATCACAGGAAGGAAAGGAGCTGGGCGATCGCGAGCGGTTTGCAGGACGGACGCAGAAGCAGGACTTCCCTCTATTCTACCTACTCATTGACTACATCCACCATGAAGGTAAGGTTGGCGACTTTGCTCGGACCGGCCTTCTCTACATTATAGAGGCTGCCTCAAGTTCGGTTACTCTCGAGCAATGGATCGTCGAAAGCGATCTGTCCACCCTCATGGCCACGGGCCTGGGAGCTTTGTATAGCCAGCTGAGCCGCAAACTCGTTATCGACCATCCCGCCGCCGACTTACCCCCTATCCTTGCCTTCTCCGACTACCAGCACCCCAAGTCGAACTACGAGGTCGTCAGTTCGTGCTCGTACCAGTTTCAGTCACACTTGGACACGTTCCTCTCACATCTCCTCTTTTGGCAAGATGTCCTGAACCATTGTAGGTCCGTAGAAGTCAAGTCCACCCTTCTGGAGCATTTTCAGGTTATCTTTTTGCAACAGTTGCTGTAAGTTGCCCCACTTCCCCCGACGAGATTGTCCGGCTACTTATCGCCTTAGATATCCCTCACTGTTGGAATCATCAGATATCGACGGCGGCTCTTCCGTAGCCGTCCTGACGTATCTACGGCGGATCCTCGAGTCGGTCGACCACCCTGACATGATCAATCTAATTCTTCACTACTTGCTCGCACTGCCTGATATCGTGACATCTGTCCCTTCAGATTCGTCGGATCGAGTGAGCGCAGCGCGAAAACGAAAATCACTGGATCTCGCGACCATGATGGCTTCGATGGGTGAAGCCGCCGCGGATCCCCTGCTCTTCAACTTGGTCGATCTTATTCTCGCTTGCCTCCGATCGCAAAGCCAGCAGACGATTTACGTGACGCTGCAGCTCGTGTCGGTGATCCTCAAGAGGCATCATCGGTATGCTGTCATTACCCTTCTTTACACCGAGGGCGTTTTGGGTGCGGCTACGCACCGTACCGCTGCCGGGCACCAGCAGGAGGTTGAATATCTCATGTCTCTGGCTGGGACAATTGGTGGTCAAGACAACTTTGATGAGATTTACGAGAACATTCTGAAGGACACGCTTATCCGGCTCGAAAATCACCCGTGCTCCATAAAATTGGTCACTCCAAAAACATCAATCAACAACCACAAGCTGCCAGCCATCCCCGACAGCCTCCCCGGCGCTCCCAGAGATGTCCGGTCCCACACATTGCGACCGGATGACCCTCTTCTCAACATCATCATTGACCGGCTCCAGACCTTCTTTCTCAATCCGGTCGAAACCAACCTTGCTCTGACAGAGACCATATTCGATCTGGCTGTCTGCGGGTTCATGCATCTCGAAGGTTGGTTCTTGCGAAACCCGCAGGGCTACGTCTTTGACGAAGATGCCGATGGCCCACCTCTCCCTGAGCCGCCTCTGGATCCAGAATCAGCCGAGTACCTGGAATATAAACAAGTACAGTCTATGCAGCAGTGCCGAAAGCGCCCTAAATGGACTCAATCGAACCTTCCACGACTCCTCCGGACCCTTCAGACACTCTGCGACGAGGTGGCGGCTTTTCGTGAGATTGTTCCGCGCTTCGATGACTTGCTCCAGCAACGCCGAGAAGCTTTCCAGATCGCTGATTCAGCAGGTCCTGCCGTGCGGAATAAGAGCCAGGCTGTTTCACCATCACCAGCCAAGACCGGCACACCGGCAATAGACCGCGCGGTCGCGGACGAGCGGCGTAATACGTCACGAGAACGTCCATCAGGATTAGAGGGTTTCGCGCAGCGTATCCTATCGGAGTTAGGAACTCCGAGCCGGTCCGGTAGCCCTCGAGGCAGGAAAGAAGTGAACCGTAGTTCATCGGATCGTTCAACACCAGTTCCCTACGATACTCCAGCCCGGGGTTCGGGCCAAGGTGGGTTGGCTGCCCGATCATACTCGCCTAGCAGTATGTCGAGCGCTCCACCACCTTGGGACAGCAGGAGTGACGCAGTTGCCAACCAAGCCAAGGCATTCCAAGCGATTGATCAAAGCATATTGGCAAGACAGGTGGCAATCCCGAGCGTGGTGAGTCTCGAGGCCGGCTCACAGGTGGAACCAATACCTCTACGTTTTGACAAAGCGAATACGAGCGTAACACCAGAAAGTGAGGAAGCAGACTCCAGAGAGAGACTGATGGCCGGGGATGACGGGCAAGGTGGATCTGTCATTACCCTATCTGAAGATGGTAAGGCCGAAGCGGACGAAGCAGTGGAAGCGGAGGAGAAGACGGTGTCGGTCTCTCACGTCCTCACCAATGTCATCATCCTGCAGTCGTTTCTGTTCGAGTTAGCAAGCTTGGTGCAGGTTCGAGCTGGGCTCTTTGACGAAGTTCGGTTTACATAGCACAGGTCACCATAAACATGTTATTGGTCAGTGGAAGGTTTCAAGTAGACGGGCTGCATTGATTGGCGTCAGTAGGACCGCCGACGGTTGTTTTCTTGGTCGCTGTATACACTTTAAATTTGCATCCCTGGCGGGTTTTTCATTCCACCTTATCGGCTCTGCTGCGTAGTGTGTATCATGGCACATGGGATGGCATAAACTTAAGTATGGCTGCGGAGACCCGACAGTATCTGTGAACCAAGCGTTATAAAAGGCATTGTACGAAGTATGATGACAATATTATGACGAGACTAACTGATCACACCGTAGAACTACTCATTACCTCGAATGCAAACCTAATCACTCATAGCATGTATCAGCAACAAAGATCGATAGCCCATTCACACTTAGAGCGCAACCGCCGCGCCCAACAAGATCATTCCCAAGCCTGCCCCATAGGTCGCCGCACCGCCAGCGACGACAGGATCCCGAATACCGCCCGTCGACGAAGCAGTCGGCCCAGGAGCGGGGACGGAAGATCCAACGGGCTTGTCGTCATCATCATTGGAATCATCATCTTTGTCGTCGTCCTTGTCATCATCCTTCTCATCGTCAGTGTGGTCATCCTTATCATCCTTATCATCCTTATCATCCTTGTCATCCTTGTCATCCTTGTCATCCTTGTCATCCTTGTCATCCTTGTCGTCGTCGGAGTCGTCGTCCTTATCATTTCCGGAGGGGGCCGGAGCTGGGGTCGTTGCGGGGGCACCTGGGACGACGGCAGCGGCGCAGAGTTCGGCGGTGGCGGGCAGGACTTGGCCTGGGAGGTGTTAGTTTCTTTCTGTTTTTTTCCTTTTTTGGGGGGGGTTTATTGTGTCTCTCGGTTGAGGGTTCAGACGGGCTGGGCGGGTGGTAGAGTCCTTGAAAAAAGGGAGCTACTATATCGACGTGCAAGAAAGTTGCTCAGGTGGAAAAGGAGTATGAGGGTAGGAAAAAAAGAAAACAAAAAAGAAGAAAAAAGAGAAAGAGGTGTAAGTGAGATAGGTACGGTAGGAAGGTAACATACCAATGGCAACATCCAGCCCACACTTATCCAAGACACAGGGTGTCGCCTCACCGGTCACGGTCTCGAGGCTGGCGCAGATGCACTTCACATCAGTAGCAGTGCAAGACGTCTTGGCCGCCACGGCCGCGCTGATGCACCCCTGAGCACACGAAGGGATGACAGACAAGTCGGCGGCAAAGACGGCAGTAACGAGGCTGGCAAAGGTGAGAGCGTAAAGCATCTTGACGGTTGGTTTGGGAGAATTCTCTTTTCTTGAGATGAAAAAAAAAAAAAAAGAAAAAAATCACGGGCAGGGGGGAGAGGAAGAACGAAAGG
>Ga0247765_1001265_pt1 | contig 13065 bp, 7 predicted proteins | sample UWRJL106311C6_FD_179949 | JGI IMG/M metagenome (GOLD analysis project Ga0247765, IMG submission 179949) | Plant litter microbial communities from Arlington Agricultural Research Station in Wisconsin, United States - UWRJ-L106-311C-6 | ecosystem: Environmental > Terrestrial > Plant litter >... | reverse complement strand
CGAGGCCGCCGCCGCGATGCGGTCCGGCGAGCGGATGCCGCCCCCCTCCCGCGCGGGCGAGCAGCACGCGCTGGCCGCCCTCGTCTACCAGCTCCTGACCGGGTCCCACTACCGCGACTTCTCTCTCGAAAGGCAGGAGATGCTGCGCCAGATCGCCGAGGAGCCTCCGCTCCCCTTCGCCGAGCGGGGCGCCGAGCCCTGGCCGGAGGTGGAGGCGGTGCTCGCGCGGGCTCTCGGCAAGGAGCCCTCGGCGCGTTTCCCCGGGATCGGCGACCTGCTCGCCGCGCTCCCGGCCGCCGCGCCCCCGCCGCGGACGAGGCCGCGCGCGGGAGTCCCTCCGGCGGAGGCCCTGCTCGCGCGCGTGCTCGCCCGGGTCGGCCCCGGCGGCGACCCCTTCCGGGAAGGGCTCCCCGAGCCGCCGCGGATCACCGTCAGCTATGGCGCCGCGGGGATCGCCTGCGGGCTCCACCGCATCGCTCTCGCCCGCGAGGACGCCGAGCTCCTCGCCCTCGCCGACCTCTGGGCTCTCCGGGCCGCGCGGGGGCGGGGGGACGAGGGGGACGTCTACTCGGCCTCCATGGAGATCACCGCGGAGACCGTCGGCCGGAGCTCCATCCATCACTCCGCGACCGGAGTCCACTGCGTGCGGGCGCTGATCGCGCAGGCCCACGGCTTTCCGGCCGAGCGGCGGCAAAGCCTCCAGGCGTTCCTGGAGGCCGTCCGCGAGCCCTGCCCCGAGCCGGACCTGACGCTGGGGCGCTCGGGATTCCTGCTCGCCGGCTCCTTGCTGCTCGACGTGACCCCCGAGGACGCGCCTGAAGCCAGGACGCTGATCGAGAGGGGCGAGGAGATCCTGCGGGATCTCTGGCGCGAGCTCGACGGCACGCCTCCCCCCTGCGCGGACGAGTCTAGCCTCGGCATGGCGCACGGCTGGGCGGGTTTCCTCTACGCCGCCCTGCGCTGGTGCCGGTCGGCGGGGACCTCCCAGCCGGAACGGCTCGCGGAGAGGCTCGCCGAGCTGGCTGCCTGCGCGCGGCCCTGGGGGCGCGGGCTCCGCTGGCGCTGGGGGCGCGGCCGGGAGGAGCGGTGGGGGATCTCCTCGATGGCCGGCTGGTGCAACGGCAGCGCCGGGTTCGTCTATCTCTGGATGCTCGCCCATCGGGTCCTGGGAGATGAGCTCTACCGCCAGCTCGCCGAGGGGGCCGCCTGGAACGCCTGGGAGGCGCCGGACGCCAACGGCAGCCTCTGCTGCGGCCTCGCCGGCCGCGCCTACGCGCTCCTCCACCTCCACAAGCACGGCGGGGGAGAGGAGTGGCTCACCCGCGCCCGCGAGCTCGCCGGCCGCGCCGCGCTGGCCATCGAGCGGAGCGAGGCGCCGGACAGCCTCTACAAGGGCGCCATGGGAGTCGCCGTACTCGCCGCCGACCTCGCCCGGCCCGCGGACGCGGTCTTCCCCTTCTTTGAAGAAGAGGGGTGGTAAAGAAAACCCTGGACGTTTCCCTGCTTCTCTCCGTATACACTTCCTTGCCGTTCGATTTATAAGGAAGTGTGCATGAAAAAGCTGCCGTCGCTGGCGTCCCTCCCGCTCTGCCTGCTGCTCGCCGGAACCGCCCTCGCCCAGGGAAGCCCTGAGAAGCCCGCCCCCCGGATCGCCTTCGAGGAGTCGGGCGTCGTGGCGAGCGGACTGACGCCTGGAAAACAGGTGGTCTGGTTCGCCGTCGAGCACCGGATCGGCGCGGATTTCGCGGGGACGATCGCGGAGCGCTACGACGCGGGCACGGCAGCGGCGGACGGCACGGCGCGCCTCGACCTCCAGCAGCCCGCCGCGCCGAGCTCCTTCTGGGTGGCGGTGGATGTCGACAGCGGCACCTTCGCCGTGGCGGGACCCGACGGCTACCGTCTGCGGAAGCCGGGGCGCCCCGCCCGTCTCGGGCCCGGGGCGGGAGAGGCATCCGACGAGATCCTGGACGATCACCCTCTGCTGGTGGGGCTGGTGGTTCGACCCGCGGAAGGAGCCTGGGCGTTCGCGGTCGGCGATGGCGGCCCGAGCGACGGCGACGGCGTCAACGACGGCCACCTCCGCTTCGCCCTCGACCGGCTCCGCCCGCTTCCCGGGAGCCCGGCCGCGCCCTCCAGGCTCGGCGGCAAGGATCTCTGGTTCATCGTCGATCCGCTGGCCATGGAGATCGCCGTGCATAAGGGCGGGGTGGCGCAATGAGTGGCCGCAAGCTCCTGCCGCCCCTGCTTCTGATCGCTCTTCTCCCGCTCGCCGTGCCGGGCGCGGCGCAGATCCATCCGAACACCGCGGCCGGCTTTCCCGTCGAGCAGTCCTTCCACGTCGGGGACGTCGACAGCGTCAACCTGTTCAACGGCGCGCTGACGCTGACGATCCCGATCGGCGGCTCCTATCCGGTCAACGGCGGCTTCTCCTACAACCTGAAGCTGGTCTACAACTCCAGCTCCTGGCAGTTCAAGACGGCCGAGTACACTTTCCCAGGCAACCCGACCCTCTTCCGCACCCAGGCCTATCCGAGCCCCTGCTCCAACGCGGGCCTCGGCTGGCGGGTGTCGTTCGGCAGGTTCAATCCACCCTGCCTGTCGGTGGACCCGCTGCCGCCGGGGGTTCTCGACTATCAGGACGAGAACGGCACCGATCACGTCTTCTATCCGACGCTGCACGCCGGGGACGCCGAGGACGCCCCGGTCGCCGGCGTCTCCGATGTCGAGTACACCCGCGACGGCAGCTACCTGCGGCTGAAGGTCTACACCGCCGGCTACCGGGAGATCGAGTTCCCCGACGGCTCGGCGCGCCGGTTCGACTCGACCGGTATGCCGACCGAGCTGCGCGATCCGTTCGGCAACAAGCTGTCGATCAGCTACGCCACGCCCAACCAGTGGGTGCTGACCGACACCCAGGGGAGGACGCAGCGGATCTATTTCCGTGCCGACCTGCCCAACTACGCACAGACCGTCGATCACATCGACCTGGTGACCTTCGGCGGCGTCACGGTGCCCTACCAGTTCACCTACGCCACCCAGACCATCGGCCGCATCTGCCCCCACAACGACACGGACCAGATGGGGAGCCTCGGGGCCACCGTGACGGTGCCGCTGCTGACCAGTGTCGCGCTGCCGGACGGCTCTGTATGGAAGGCGGCGGCGAGCGACTACGTGACCGCGCTGCCCTCGGGCACCTGGCCGGACAACGCCTGCACCCAGCACAGTGGCAATCTTACCGCCCTGACTCTGCCGACCCTGGGCCGGATGGAGTGGACCTGGCAGACCGTCTTCTTCCCGACCGGTTCCACGGCGAAGTCGTTCGCGCAGATCAACTCCGGGGTGGCGACCCGCGCGATGCGCAACGCCGATGGCACGCTGCAAGGGGCCTGGAGCTACGTCCACGCGCCGAGCTCCCTGCCGGCCATGAACTCCGAGCACTCCACCACGGTGACCGATCCGCTCGGGCACAGGACGGTCAACTACTTCTCGGTCTCCACCCAGCCCGTCTACACCGGCTGGAGCCAGTACGACTACAGCTTGCCGTTCACCCGCAATCAGACGCTGAACGTCGCTCCCGGGGTGGACCTCAACCTCTCGCGGCAGACCTTCAACGCCGCCGGGACGCTGCTGCGCTCCGAGTACGTGCTCTACGAGCGGGACCCCGCCTTCGGGTCGGGGCCGCCGGACAGCTACAACACCAACCGGCGCCTGCTGCGCAGCCGCACGGTCTACAACGACGACCCCGGCATCTACAGCGGCGTCGTCAACTCCGGTTTCGACGGTCTGGGGCATTACCGCACACAGACGACCGAGGGGAACTTCCCCGGCTCGAACGTCCGCGCCCACTTCGGCAACTACAACCCGGCCCAGGGGACCTACACCGTCAACGCCGGCGCCAACACCGGCTCCGGCTACTCCCTGTTCCCGGCCGGCTCGCCGTGGGTGCTCGAGACGCCGTCCTACCTCACCGACTCCGAGGGGGGCGCCACCGCTCAGACCGACCTCTGCTACGCGCCGGGCTCGACCACCGTGACCCGCAAGCGGAGCCACCGCCTGGACGGAGCGGCCCAGAGCGCGCAGGACCTGGTCGCCGTCTACGGCCTCTCGCCGCAGGGGAACGTGACCAGCGAGAGCTCCTATGGCGGTGATGACAAGGGGGGCATCCCCACAGGGGGGAGCGATCTGTGCACGATGGGGCTGCCGGCCTCGCCCGAATTCCAGGTCACTCACACTTATGCCTCCGGCGTGCGGGCGACCTCCCAGTATGCGAGCACGAGCTTCTTCGCCCTCGACCAGACGATCGACCCGAGCACCGGCCTGGTCTCGGCGAGCCGGGACAGCGCTGGGATCCAGACCGCCTTCGAGTACGACAAACTCGGCCGGATGACCTGGGCGAAGCCGGACGTGGGGCAGGGCGGGTGGACGCAGTACGTCTACGCCCCGGCGAATCCGGTGGGGTCCGTGCAGGCCCTCGTCACCGTCCGCCGCCGCGACAACGGCAGCAAGACGGCGGCGATCCTCGGGGTCAACCTCGTTAGCTTCGACTACTTCGGCCGTGTCTACCAGGAGCAGCGGCGGTTGCCCGGGGGCGCCTTCAATAAGCGCGAGACCCTCTACGACGGCGCCGGCAACAAGGCGTCCGTCTCCGAGCTGACGACCGGGGCCGCCACCAGCAAGACCTCCTTTCTCAACTACGACCCCTTCGGCCGGCCGGGCACCATCCAGCCGCCGGACGGCGCGGCCCACAACGTGACCCTGACCTATAGCGGCGCGCGGCAGATCGACCGCGCGGTCAAGATCGCCACCGCCGTCGGCTCCGAGACCTCCGCCACCACCACCGAGGTCTACGACCGCCAGGGGCGGCTGCTCTCCGTCACCGAGCCCTCGGGGAGCGCCGGCGCCAACGTCACCACGAGCTACGGCTACGACGTCGGCAGCCGCCTCGTCTCGGTCTCTACTCCGGCGACGGTGAGCGGCATCCCGGTGACCCAGACGCGGAGCTTCAGCTACGACCGGGCGGGGCTGCTGCAGTCCGAGACCCACCCCGAGCTGGGGGCGGCCGGCAACGGCTCCACGACCTACCCCCGCTACGACTCGCGCGGCCATCTGCTGCGGAGGATCGACGGCGGCAACGATCTCACCTTCTCCTACGACGCCGCCGAGCGCCTCTTCCAGGTGAAGGAGACCGGGGGCCGGACCCTCAAGTCGTTCACCTACGCGGGGGCCAATACCACCTTCACCGATCCGGGCACGGGTACCACCTGCACCGACTACCGCAAGGGGAAGCTCAGCGGGCAATCCCGGTTCAACTACGTGATGATCTTCGGGAGCCCCTACAAGGTCGAGATGCGGGAAGCGATGACCTACTGCGGGCGCGACGGCCGCCTGTCGCGGCGGACTCTGGAGAACTGGGTCAACGACGCGGTCAACGAGACCTTCGTCCTGCCGAACGCCACCTACGACGCGCTGGGGAACGTCACCTCGCTGGGCTATCCGCAGTGCACCCACTCGGCCTGCGCTGCCCCGTCGCCGCGCACGGTCAGCTTCGCCTACTCCGACGACCTGCTGAGCGCGGTGGGGACCCCGTCGAACGCCGGCTACTACGCGAGCTCGATCACCTATCACCCGAACCTGCTGGTGAATCAGGTGGTGCACACCAACAATCCGGCGGACGCGACGAAGAGCCTGACCGACACCTACGCCAACGATCCGAACCTGATGCGCCGTCCGGCCTCGATCACGGTGACGACGCCGGCGAGCGCGGTGCGCTGGTCCACGGGGGGCTACACCTACGACGGCGCCGGCAACGTCAAGGCGATCGGCACGCACACCTTCACCTACGACAAGGTGAGCCGCCTGACCGCCTCGAACCAATATCTGGAGCCCACGAGCTCGGCGACGCTGCGCACCCAGACCTTCACCTACGACCCCTTCGCCAACCTGCTGACGATCGGCGGCAGCAGCGCCCGCAGCACGCAGACCGCGGCGTCGACCAACCACCTCGCCACGGCCACCTACGACGGCGCGGGCAACGTGATCACCTGGAACGGCAACGCCTACGCCTACGATCCGTTCCACCTGATGTGGAGCTACAAGACCCCGAGCGACGAGTGGGTCTACCTCTACACCGCCGACGACGAAAGGGCCTGGTCCTATAAGACCGACAACACCTCCCTCTGGACGCTAAGGGGGCCGGGCAATAAAGTCCTCCGCGAATACACCACCAACGGCACCTGGAGCGTGGCGGAAGACTACATCTACCGCGACGGTCTCCTCCTGGCCGCCGAGACCCCGCAGGGCACCCGTCACCTCCACCTCGACCACCTGGGAACCCCGCGCCTGGTCTCCGACACCCTTGGCCAGCAGAAGGCCTACCACGTCTACTACCCCTACGGAGAAGAGGCCACCGCCTTCAACCAGGACACCGTGCGAGAGAAGTTCACCGGTCACGAAAGGGATCTAGGAAATCCGGCCGGGGCGGGGGATGACCTGGACTACATGCATGCGCGGTTTTTCGGTCCGTTGACGGGGCGGTTTCTCAGCATAGATCCTGTTATCGATGTGAAACGATCGTTGAAGCAGCCACAAGGATGGAACCGTTTTGCCTATGTGCAAGGGAATCCTATCCGGTACACAGATCCGAATGGAAAGTGTCCTGACGGTTGCCTTGTCGAAGGGGCTATCGTTATGGGCGTTGCGGCGGTTGCGGAATCTCCTGCGGGTCAGGAAGCGATTGCGGTTGGTGAAGCGGAACTTGCCGGTGTTGCCGAGGAGGCCATCTCTGCGGCACAAAGGCTGGCCCAAAATGTTGAAGCTGGAAAGCTTGGGGAGAGACTTGCCGGGATTGTTCAGGGCGGAAAAAAAGCAATAGAGTCCCTGTCCGGGACCGCCGCCCGAAGAATACCTGATGCGTTAGACAAAGCCAACAAGATTCTGATAGAGGTGAAAAATAGTTCTCGCACGGTAGAGCTGACCAAGCAGATTAACGACTTCGTCCTGTTTGCCAAAGAATATGGCTACAAATTTGTGCTGTGGGTAAAGGATCCGACTAAAATCTCTCGGTCGCTGCAGCAGCTTGTGGACTCTGGAGTCATTTCACTGAAGCAGTTGCCGCCTAAGTAGGATAATTTATATATGGATGAGCAGGTACGCCAGGAAGATCAGTTGGTTGTTGACGCATTGAGGCGGGCAGGGTTGGGTGTTAATTCCTCCCAGGACCTCATGAACACAAGAGACCCCTATCCCGAAGCCATTCCTGTGCTGGTCGAGATGTTGGGTAAGGTCAAGACCTACACCGTAAAAGAGATAATTGTTCGTTCTCTGGGGGTGAAGGCGGCCAAAGGTAAAGTAGAGCAGGAGCTTATCGCTGAGTTCGAGTTGTCTCTGGCGGACAAGAGTGCCGACGCCCAAGGTTTCCGATGGGCTATAGCGAACACTTTGGAAATGATTGGGGGTAAGGGTGACGTCGACGCTCTGATGCGTTTATTGCGAGATCCTCGAAGTGCACGAGCGAGGGGCTTGCTAAGTATCGCGACGGCAAAGACGAAGGATGGCCGGGTGATCCCGATTCTGTTGGACTATTTGGGTTCACCAGACCTTCAGGGTTTTGCTGCCCGCGGCTTGGGAATTTTGGGAGCCCAAGAGGCAGTCCCAAAGCTTAAAGAAATTCTGGCTGCCACCAAGAATAGTTGGATTCGCCGTGAGGCCTTGAAGGCATTGAAGCGTCTGGGTGCAAGCGACGAAGGAGGCAAAGGGAAAGACTCATGAGGGAGCAGGCTTGCCTGTCGGAAACAGTTGATGCCGTGCGGTGGGTTAAGGACTGTGGCTATAATTCGAAAGTGATGACGGCTTTTTGGGGGCAGGATGCCAAGTAAGAAAGATTCCGTCCCGCTGGAAGAGCAACTGCGAGTCCTTGCTGACTGTGGGATCAAGTTGTCTCCATTCGCCACGCCCGAACACCTCGCTCATGCAGTATCTGTCAGGGGGTACGAAAATGACTCATACCTCCTACTGCTTTGTGTTCTAGGAGGAGAGGCAGAAGGTGAGTTGCCAGAAGAGCTATCCGGCTATCTGTCCGACAGTATCTGGCACTTCGACACTGAATGCGTAGACGATCACGGATCCTATGCCGCTATTGCCAATCGTATGGCTGTGCTCGCACAGGGAGGCCTTCCGCTGCTTAACGTGGAAGATTACGTCGATGTAGAAGAGGGAGAAGCGTGGCTTTCATTTACTCTTGATGATCGCTCGTATAAATGGCACGCAAAAATCGATGACGATTGGGTTGACCCATTCATTATCGCCAAGCTCACCGAGTTGCTCGACTCTCGAAACGTCGGTAAGCGGTTCACGTACATCAACCTCGGTGGGCAGGATTGTCTGATCGGGTGCGCAACTCCAGAACAGCGTAGTTGCCTGGAGTCCCGAACCGGGCTCAAGGTTGAGTGGTTGACGTGATGACGGTGCAGAGGCTGTGCGAGATCTGAGCTTTTGACGGTCAGGGGAAAAAACCATGAGTCCTGATGAAGTGTGTGACAACTATTCTGGTCGCGATGTTCGGTTGTCAATACGAGTTCTTGAGGGTGATGTGGTCTTGCTGGGAGGCGACAGGGTGTCTCTGGAATTTTTGGCTGAGCTTATTAGGGATGCTTTTGTCATGGCACATGTCGGGCTGATGGCTCTGGTGTAATACGCCCCATATATATAAAGAGAGGTTGCGTGAAAGATTCTGAGCGGATTGTTCGGGACCGCAACATGGAGTCTCAAGGGTTCCCTCGGTTCAGTTCATCTACCGTGGAGAAAAATGGACAGATGCTGGTGTTTGCTTATCCCTCAGGGAATTGCTATCGAGTTCCTTTGGATTACTTGCTCCGCTGGTATGCCGAGCCCCCGCCGCATCAAGAGGGTGTGATGGCCGGAGGAGATGTGAGGGTGATTCGCTCGCGCAAGATCTCCGGCGGACACTTGGTGCGGATCTATCTGTCAGACGGCAGGCAGTTGGATATAGCATGGGATGTGGTTCTGATGGCATGTGAGCCACTCTATGAACACTATGGTGGCTTAACTCAGGAATCGAAAGAGCTAACGAGACGATGGGCAGAGTCGATGGAGTCATTCCAGATCAAGTAGCAAGTAGCAGATGTAAGTCTCTCTTACTCTTCATGGCTGGTGTAAGAGGTCTCAGCTATAATGTCATCTAAACTTCAATTGTTAGGCCAGCTTTGGCACAAGGCTGACCTTGGCATCGCTGGAGAGGCGATCGGCGGCAGCAACGCCCGCAACACGCCGACCGCTCCGTCGACCAACGGGTGCGCAACTCCAGAACGGTGTAGTTGCCTGGAGTCCCAAACCGGCTCAAGGTTGAGTAGCTGACAGGTGACGTTGCTGAGGTTTATCCCGCAGATGTGATTTAGGTGCGCTGCTTGGCTGGGAGAGAAATTTGCGACCATTGGCGATGATGAACTCTTAATCTTCACCATCTTGTCGCCGGCAGTGGGTTCCGATGATGGGAGAACATGATAATAAGGCCGTATGCCAGGTGGTATTGAAATGAAAATAGAAGTTGCCGATCTGCGCAAGATGTTTGAGGTGCTAGCCGAACACTTGGAGGAGACAGGGCAAGCGTCGGTAGAGATACCTTGGGATTTCTACTGGGAAGTTTCCCGTGAGGAACGCTACGACCCTTACTCTGAGCCCAAGCAGCTTAGTCTCGGTCAACTCTCCGATGACTGGAATGAGTTGCTCAAGATACGCGATGGAGAGATGCCCTCCGTGGGGCACGCTTTAGTCTGGCTTTCCTCGATTTTGCGCTCAGTCGGGGAAGCGGCTAAGTTATGATCTCCGCGCTTAGAACCGCTGATGGAGGGTTACAAGCAACATGCTCACTGAGCAGTCGCTAGGTATCTTCTGGCATGGAGAAGAAGTGGATAGCCTGTTGCTCTATGCCTTCTGGCCGGGCTTGCCGGAAGCAGAGCCTCTGTTCCCAACGGGAATATGGCCTCTTGGGATCGAGGTGCAGCGGGGTCGCTTAAGCGGGAAAGGGTGGACTGTCCTCATGTGGGATATCCGCATCTCCCAGTGGCCACTGAAGGAACAGTGGGGGCCCTTGCTGGAGGAAACGCTAAAGTCGCTTTGTCGGATGGGTGCCATTGTAGCCTGGTGTGGGCTCGAAGGGCATTTTGCGGATCCGCCCTCACTCTTCGATCCTGAAGAAATGTCCGAGAGTGTCTATGCCTATTATATCCCGCGGGTGGGATTTAGGTGCACTGCTTGGCTGGGAGAGAAGTTTGCGACCATTGGCGATGATGAGCTCTTGAACCTGCATTGTCTTGTTGATGCGGCCATGGGTGCTGATATGACGGCAGAGGAATAGGGGGAGGCGTGCGCTAAGCGCTTAGCCTCTTGCTGCAGGTGCCACGAGGAGTTGGATCGGAGGCTCTCGACACATTCTCTGACCGCGAAGAACGGACCTCCAAATCCTCCCGCGAGTCAGGAGTGGGTTCAGGCCGCCTGGACCGCGCCCCACTGGCTGGGCTACCCGGGACGAGCTTCGAGGTACGGCTCCAGTGGGCGGAAACGGACTTCCGGGGAGGGGGAGGCATCCGCCCCGCGGGAGTGATAGACTGTTGGCGATCCGTTTCCAGGAAAACTTCTCGTTGATCGGCAGCACTATCTCCCGGTACAGAGTCCTCGAACGTCTCGGCGGCGGCGGTGCGGGTGTCGTGTACAAGGCGGAGGACCAGAAGCTCGAGCGGCTGGTCGCCCTCAAGTTCCTCTCCACCTACCGCAACGCCAACGAGTCGGACAAGCGCCGCTTCCTGCGCGAGGCCCGCGCCTCGTCGGCGGTCGATCACCCTAACATCTGTACTGTCTATGAGATCGACGAGACGGAGGACGGCCGGCTGTTCATCGCCATGGCCTTCTGCGAGGGGGAGACCCTCAAGCGCAAAGTCGAGCGCGGCGGCTTGGCGATCGCCGAGGCCGTCCGCCTGGCGTCCCAGATCGCCTCCGGCCTCGCCGCCGCCCATGCCAAGGGGATCGTCCACCGGGACGTCAAGCCGGCCAACATCATCGTGGCTCCCGACGGCCGGGTGAAGATCGTCGACTTCGGCATCGCGAAGCTGGCCGACCAGTCGCGCCTGACCCGCGACGGTACCGCCGTGGGCACCGCCGGCTACATGGCGCCCGAGCAGATCCGCGGCGAAACCATCGATCCGCGCACGGACATCTGGGCTCTCGGCGTCGTCCTCTATGAGATGGTCACCGGCCGGACGCCGTTCCCGGGCGAGACCGACCACGACCGGATCCGCGCCATCCTGAGCCGCGACCCCGAGCCGATGGCCGTCCTGCGGCCGGGGGTGCCGGCGCAGCTCGAACGGATCGTCGTCCGGGCGCTGGCCAAGCGGGTGGACGAGCGCTACGCGAGCATGGAGGCGATGCGGGATGATCTGCTGGCCCTGAACGCCAGTACCGGCGCCTTCGGCATCCCCGTGCTCGACGAGAGCCTCGACCCCACGCTGCGGGACATCCCCTCTTCCCCCGCGGCCGCGACCACCGTCTTCGGCGACGCGGATCACCTCGTGGGGCGCATGATCGCCCATTACCGGGTGGTCGATTACGTTGGCGGCGGCGGCATGGGGGTGGTCTACAGGGCCGAGGATCTCCGGCTCGAACGCACCGTGGCGCTGAAGTTCCTGCCGCCGGAGCTGACCCGCGATCCCGAGTCCAAGGTCCGCTTCCTGCAGGAGGCACGGTCGGCCTCGGTGCTCGACCACCCCAACATCTGCACCATCCACGAGGTCGGGGAGACCGACGACGGCCGGCTCTATCTCGCCATGCCCTACTACGACGGCGAGACCCTGCGGCGGCTGATCGAGCGCGGGCCGATTCCGATCGACGAGGCGATCGACATCGGGGAGCAGATCGCCCGCGGGCTCGCCAAGGCCCACCGCGGAGGGATCGTCCACCGCGACATCAAGCCGGCCAACATCATGGTGACCGCCGACGGGGTGGTGAAGATCCTCGACTTCGGCCTCGCCAAGCTGGCGGGCGCGGCGGCGATCACCCGCACCGGCTCCTCGGTCGGTACCCCCGCCTATATGTCCCCCGAGCAGGCCCGGGGCGAGGACGTCGACCACCGCACCGACCTCTGGTCCTTCGGCGTCGTCCTCTACGAGCTGATCGCCGGCCGCCGGCCGTTCCGCGGCGAGCACGACCAGGCCGTTCTCTACGGCATCCTGAACGAGAAGCCGAAGCCGCTCTCCGAGGTGCGCTCCGAGGCGCCCCCCGAGCTGGAGCGGATCGTCGACAGCCTGCTGGCCAAGAACCCGGGGGACCGCTATCCCACGGCCGAGGGGCCGCTCGGCGATCTGCGCGCGCTGCGCAATCAGACGATGACGACCACGGTGCGGACCCAGCCGGACCGCCCCGTGCCGTCCCGGACCCACCCCTGGTTCTGGGCGGTCGCCCTGCTCGCCGCGGTGGCGCTGGTGGCTGGCGTGGTCTACCTGCGCCGTCCCGCCGGCGGCCGCGCCGGCGCCTGGTCGACCGCCGGCCTGAGCTTCAACCGGCTGACCGACCAGGAGGGGCGCGAGTCGTTCCCGAGCCTCTCGCCGGACGGTCGCTCTCTCCTCTACGTGAAGTCGCTGAACGGCAACGCCGACATCTATCTCCAGCGCGTCGGCGGCGGCAACCCGCAGAACCTCACGCCCGACTCCCCGGCGGACGACACCCAGCCGGCCTTCTCGCCCGACGGCCAGCAGATCGCCTTCCGCTCCGACCGCGAGGGGGGCGGCCTGTTCGTCATGGGCGCCACGGGCGAGTCCGCCCGCCGGCTCACCGGCATCGGCTACAACCCCGCCTGGTCGCCGGACGGCCACCGGCTGGTCTTCGCCACCGAGGAGGTCTCGAAGCCGCTGGAGCGCAAGCTCAACAGCCAGCTCTGGACCGTGGACATCGCCACCGCCCAGCAGCAGCCTCTGGTCAAAGAAGACGCGGTGCAGCCGAGCTGGTCCCCTCACGGCCAGCGGATCGCCTACTGGGGGATCCCCAAGGGGAGCGGGCGGC
>Ga0247765_1001264_pt1 | contig 13099 bp, 13 predicted proteins | sample UWRJL106311C6_FD_179949 | JGI IMG/M metagenome (GOLD analysis project Ga0247765, IMG submission 179949) | Plant litter microbial communities from Arlington Agricultural Research Station in Wisconsin, United States - UWRJ-L106-311C-6 | ecosystem: Environmental > Terrestrial > Plant litter >... | reverse complement strand
ACACACACCACACTCCCCCTCCCCCCCCCCCCCCCCCCCCCCAAACCAACAGTCTCTACCCCCAACCCACCAGTCTCTACCAACCTCCAACAAAGAAACCACCAAAGCCTTTATCTACCACAACTACCATAACAATGGCCTGCAGCCACTGCAGGGAAGCCTCGAAACGGGGCAGCCAAGGAGTCGGACAGAACAACAACACCAACACCAACACCACCAACGACAAAAACACCAACAGGACCTTCTGCTGCAATGACTGCGAGGCTCTTAGGAACAAGGGTGGGTACTTAACTCTGCCATCAAATACCCCTGGAGATGAGGATATGACCGAAGCCCCTCCCTTGGAGAAGGAAGAGGGGGAGCAAGCTGCTCCCGCGGCGCCGGTAACTGACACTGATGTGGGCTATCTTCCCGATCGCGCTACCGATGTTGAATACGGCTATCTTGCCGATGCTCCCTCTGAGGATATCAATAATGTCACTAACGATATGGACGATCTCAACTTGTCCTAATCAACTCACTCGCTCACTACCTCACTCACTAACTTCTCACTTAGAGAAACCGGGGACACAGAAAAAAAGAAAAACAGAAAAAGAGCTCGTTGAAAACAAGCCTCGGAGATAACTAACGAGGACAAAGAAACAAGGAGCACACAGAGATACAAGGAGTCCGGAGTTCGGAATCCGGTTTGCACAAGATTGACAAACAAAAAATCAACCAATATGCTTTTGGGAGTAGTACTAGATAAAAAAGTCTAATGAATGAATGAATGATCAACTAAATCTGACAAGTCCATGAAAAACTTTGCCTACTAGTGAAAGTGAGAGGGAAGGAGGAAGAGAAGAAGGATATTGGAATGGTAGGATACATCACCAGGTACAAAGCATCCCAACCACATGTATCAAGTAGAATCTGAACGTTGCGGCACTTTGGTTTATCTGGAGACGTGAACGACGGATTGAAGGATACTATAAAATTGCAACTTGAATCGTCCTGATGGATTTTTCCCTCTGACCAACTGAACTCAACTTGGCGAAAGGCTCTCTGGGACCTATGCCTCTCCGGAATAGCTGCACTCTACATGACCGAACAATAAAAATGTCGACTTCCGTGCTTCAGCAGCGACTCTGTAGAGATAGAGGATGTGGTAGTTAGAATTCGAGGAGGAAAAACAAGATTTAACGACTTTTGAACATGGAAGCCAGAATGTGGAAGAAGCGAACCTTCAAACTGAAGAGTAAGTAGGGGCCCTATAAGTGCCAGTAGGAGTCGAGGATTGGGGGAACGAATAGTGATTGATTGCCCCTGCTCTGTGGTGGCGATAGGGGGCATCGGGGAGCAGGTACTTACAATAATGTTTTGCAGCTGTCTGAGCTCTTTTTCCTTCTCGTCTAGCTGGGCTTCCAACACCCGTCTGTCCTTTTTCCACCTTCTCCATGTCGCTTTATGTTCGCGATCTCCGTCGCTTTTATAGGTGGCAGGAGGGCGCTGTCCCAAATGCTTGACGAGGTGATCCTGAAGTATCTCGATTTCGAACCGTATCCTGCTTTCAAGGGTTTTGCCAGCTGAGGTGCTACCGACACGTCCTTTCTTCTCCTTGAGCTCTGTCTCAAAAAGAGTTGTAGGCGGTCCCCCAAGACGGTCAGTAATGTCCATGATTCCGCGGATGATGTCGTGGGCAGACTTTTGGGTATTGTAATGTTTGACGTAGGATGCCCCGTTATTTTTGAGCTCGTGCCAAACACCACCTTCGTCGAGCCGAGTCTGCAATCGCAGCGTGACAGTGTCTTCGGAGACTATGTCGTCCCACATTGTTGATGCAATGATGACGCGGTTGTAGGCATTTCTCCCAAGTATTTGTTCAAGCAGTTTTGTACGGTTCAGCTCGGACCCGCCGGCCCTGGTGTGTGTGACGGGGTGCAGGAAGATCAAGCCGTCAAGCATGCGTTCCTTGAGGTATCCCTTCTTGGCCATCCAGGTGGCAATATCTTCAAGAATGCGCACGTCTGACTTCTTATCATCATCAAATCCCGGCGTATCTATCAGGACGATGGTGCGACCGCCAAGCTGAAACTTTACTTCTTGCGGGTCCTGAGTGCCTAGGTAGATACAGGTTTCGTTAGTGTTCAAGCCAGCACTGCGCCTAGAGACATCCGGGGCTGGTTGCTCACATGGCTGAGACCCATGGCTTATCTTCATCGAACTTTTCCCACTTGCTGTGTTGGCGAATGTCGATTTCCCTGCGCCTGTTACTCCCAGCAGTGCAATCATGACTTTGTTGTCCTGTCTTGGGTTCCCTTCCCATCCGACCTTGTGCTGGGCCGCTGCCCCAACGTTCTTCTCCATTCGGCCGCTCTGGAGTCCAGCCTAGGCAGGGTTGGGGGGAAGGTTCAATGAGGGAAACACTGGTCAAGAAGTGGATGGGGGTGGGTGACTGAAAGAGAAAGGGCAGAAGCACATGCCCAAAAAAGCAAGCACCCTGGGTCCACCCCGCTCAAACATGCATCGGGCTGGCTTGGGGTCGCAGCTTCCTGGGGTTCGTCCTGCCACGCGGGCGTCGTTGGGCACCGCCAACCCACACTGACCATGAGTGGAGGATAAGAGGTGCCTTATCCCCAGACCCCAGCCAATCGAACACGGACGCAACACGCTGCTTGGGCATTTTGACCCAATGAGCTATCTCTGAGGCGAAACGAGAGGGGGGTGCGCGCTCTTTCGCGCGTGCCCAACCTCAAGAAAGAAAACGTCAGTCCCCCAAATTTTGTCTTCCCCGCAGCTGCCAAACCAACTCCCGCTCGGAAAAAAACCTTTAGGGCCCAAGGAGAATTCGTTCCATTACAGCCAATTTTTGCGACATGGAAAAAGAGTCACAACCGGATACTAGCTTCGACACCTCTGCAACAAGCTGTGCCTCACACCCTGAGATTGTTGATGGCGCCAAGGTTTCAACCAGCCACCAACAGCACGACGACCGAAGAGGGGCAAGCGAGCAAGCAAACAAAAAGATGTCCACACCACAAAAGGACTTGGTTATCCTGCTTATCGGTCCTTCTGGGTCGGGCAAGTCTTCATTTGTCAAATCTCTAACCAGAGAAAAAGTTCGGGTGGATGGTGGAAAGCCCTGTACGTGACCCGATTTCTACCATAATGCTCCTACCTATCTATCTTCCTAGACACCTATGTAGTTAGGTACCTAGTATCAGCTAGGTAGGTGGGTAAAATCAAGTGACCAGACCAGGTCTTGCTAACGACCAGCATCAACACATTGTTGTTCAAGGCACCGATGTCTGCAAGATCTATACAGTACAGACTACCATCAATGGCACTGAAATGACCTTCACCTTGATTGACACGCCCGGATTTGTCGATTCGCCAGATGATAACCTCGACATTCTCGAAGACATTGCCGAAACGGTAGCCCGGCTCCGAAAAGGGGTGTTTGGCGCCATTTATTTCCACAACATCACCGAAAAGCGCATGAAGGGAACCGCGCTTGCCGTTCTCGATGTCTTCAAGGCTATGTGCGGGCAGGAATTCTACCCCCACATGGCTTTTGTCACGACCATGTGGGACACTGTCCACAAAAGAGTCCACCGGAACCTCGACGTCACGCACGAGGAGCTCCGAAATGGGCCCATGAGGCTAAGAAACTCGGTCGGCGTCTACCAAAGGCTCGCGGACGATGACCAACTCGCAAAAGATCTTCTCAATCGGTTTTGGCTCCTCGCCAGGGACAGGCCGGCGCCTCCCACGTTGCATCTAGTCAAGGAACTTGGTCCCGGAGCTCGAACCGTGGCGAGTACCTCGGCAGGGCGCCGATTACTCAAGGATGATCGCACTAAGCCTTCTGATGGTTGTTGCGCAGTAATGTAAAGCATTGAAGGGGGACGACGGCATATCCAGGCACGTACCTAGGTATCTATCCACCTAGGTACCTTGCAAGTTGGCAGATGTATTCACCACCAGCCGGCAACAAGAGACTTATCTTTTTTTAACTGTTCGTGACTAATTCCTAGAGATCCATACTTAAAGTGCTTGCCACCTAAACCCTAAAATATCAGCTCGGCTCAATTCCGTCCCATAGAGAAATGTGACATGTCTTGACTCTTCTCAGTCGCCACTGCACTCCACCGCCTCCCCATCAGCCAGACGACAGAACTTTGTGGCGAAACCACTCGACCGCAGTCATCCTTCTCGGCCCTTTGGTAAACAAAATCAAGAACCCCGAAAAGGCATAGGTAGCGGTTGCCACCAGCGTAATTGTCGTAATAAATGCCACCATCTGCTTCGGGTCGTCCCATTGAAAGTAGTCTAGGGCGAAGAGCGTCTAATGTTCGTTTTGTCAGCTCACGCATGACAAAGAAAGAAAGAGGCGGGACGACTGGACTAGACTGGATCGAACTAGACTTACTGCAACGAAGCTCAAGGGTAGGTAAAGTATAGTAACAACGGTAAAGACAAAAATGTAGTGGTTCAGCTGGGTTGATTTTTTGGCCTCCCTGACAGTGGTGATCATGAATATCTACTTGCAAGAAGTAGTTTTTTTTTTTCGTCAGCCAAATACCCATGTGGATACCAGGGGAGAGGAAAAAAAAAAAAAAAACTTACAGCGTCTTTGAAACTTTCCACCTCGGCTTGTTTTCTCGCTATGCGAGTCAATAGCGTCTTCGCTAGACGGTGCTGTTTCGACTTGACGCTCTCCCAGTTCTTTTTGAAAACCCCAATAGCCGCTGCATCTTGAGCTTTGGAATTGGTATTGGCATGGGTATGCGCATGCGCATGCACTTCGACTTGACTACATGCACTACTACTAGGGAGAAAAGTAGCGTAGCCGGAGGAGGAGGAGGAGGAGGAATCATCGTAATGGTTGGGGGAAAAATAGAGCCGCTCCATGTCGTCGACCAACCACTGCAAATCATCAATACTCTCTTGGATCCAGTCGGCGGCATTACGCAAAATTTGTAGGATCACCGGGTAAAACTCCAGTAATTGCTTGTCGTCGACCATGGTTTCCCGAAGGCTCTCTGATTGGAGAATCGTGGATAGCTATCAAAATGTTGTGCGCGCTTGCTGTTAACAAAGAAGAAGAAGAAGAAGAAGAAGAAGAAGAAGAAGAAACTACTTAAACCGTAGGTGAGGAGTCTAGGTATCTAGTACTTACATCGGAGCTTAGAACGCTGTCTATTTGATTAAGAAGGCAGGACCACTGATCTGCCCAACCCGGGAGCAAGGACCGTATCCGGAACGCAAAGGCCGCAATACCCGTTGCGCGGATCGACGGGCGAATATTAGCGGCTCTCCAGCCATTCGCATCGTATAGCTCGCCAAGATCCTCGAGTCCGGAAAAGGAGTTGGTCATGGTAACCAAGGTGAAGACAGGAAGGTCGAACTTCCAAGTGGTCTTTAGCCCAATCGAGTACCGGATCTCGTGAATGTCCAGATTGCGTCTCACATCGCTAGGGGCAGTGAGATGGCCCGATACTCTCCCAGTATGGGTCCGTCGTAGCCCGCCCGAATGAGTCGTGAATACGCGCATGTGGTATTGGAAGAGGACATCTTCCTTGTGCGAGTTTGTCAGTGACAGGGACGTTGAACCGCCGCCGCCGCCCCAGCCGATACCTGCACTGCCTTTATCGTCCGAACTACCCCATAGGTCTCGGTTAAGATCCCACTTGGCCTCAAATTGGTGGAGAAAATGCCGAACCGGTCGCTGGCAGGGTGAGATATGGTCCAGGGAGATGTTGCTGTTGCGCCCGCGCCCTGCGGCCACGCTACCATGAGGCGCCAGCGAAGTCTCGTCGGCACGAGAGCTCAGCTGGGAGAAGACGAGGGGGGAGATCGCATCGTCGCGACCCCCTGGTAGACCAATATTTCTGTCCCAAAAAAAAAATCATCAACTTCAATCGGCCAGCATTGACCTTTTACCACTCAGGACGGACGGACGGACGGACTAACTTACAATTCTTTGCCAAAGCGCTGTTCAGCCCACGGAGGGTTTACAGTCTCGTCGCTCTCATCATCACAACGCTTTTTGAAAATGTGCTCCTCAATCTCAAGGCGACGTGTTGCATCCTGCCCCGGTCGATGACCCAGATTGCACAAATAGCCATTACCGTCGTAGCCAAACTCGCGGCTATCAACGTGGCGACCGCGTCGAAATCCATCATCAGATTGCCAAATTACCCCACTAGAGAGACCAGGTCGGAGCGCCTCTTTGTTCTGGAGATTTCTGGCCGTGCCGGGCTGTCGGGTGCGATAATCAATGGTTTTGGTTTCGTCGTAACGGGCTTTTTTGGGGTCAACGTCGTTCATCGTGATGATACCTCTCAAATCGAGATCGAGATCCTGACAGGGTGCAGCGTCACGGCCATTCGACATGAAGGGGTGGTTGTTGTTTTCTAAGCGGCCGCCTTTCTATTAGGATGGCTCTGGTGGGCGGCACGAGAGGGGGGGGAGAAACCTAGTACATAATACTTTTTTTTTTTTGATTCAAAAAGTGTCAGCCCTGTTTTCTATGCACCAGAACGCGCACTCGCAACCCTATAAACCCGACCCACATGCACGCGATTTTAACAACACAGCGTTGAATGCAAGAAAGTTGTCAATAAGCTGCTGCTGCTGCTGTCCAGTCACAAAATTTGGACGGGACTGGACGGGGCGCTAGTGACGCAAAGGGCTGTTGACGTGTGCCGGCCTGTGTCGATTTAATCTCCTGCTGCCCAACATAACATGCAACTGCCGTTCTGTGACATCTGCTAGAATTTGTTAGGTGGCACACTTGTGCGCAACATCTCAACACCTCAATCCTCCCCCGATCGGACCAGGCAGAAAAACATCCAGTTAACACATGCCTTGCACGTAGGTAAATTTTGCGCCCAGGTGTTTGTTGTGATGCTGACGTGGTGGAAGAAGCCGATCAAATTACCGTCGTGACTTTCCTCATGCGTACTACGTGGAGGGTGCACAAAACGATGAGGGGATCAGAGAAGTGGCACTCAATTTGTAAGATTGCAAGACGAAGAAAGACGAGCTGGAAATAGAAGTAAAGAAAAGGCGAGGAGGAATCAGAACATAAGGAGGAACAGTTTGTGTCAATTTGTACCCAGTATCATACAAACAGTATCACCTAAACCCCCGGAAGCCGAATACAAACCCCATAATCCATAATGATGATCCCAACAATCACAAACCCCATGATTGAAAACGCAACACAGAGCAGCAAAGAGAACCACCCAAACCACATGATGAAAGTGGGTAGTCTCGGGTAAATCCACTCGCGCCCGACCAACCAAGAATCTAAATGTAGGTGAAGGAACGGTCCGGTGAGGAAGCCATAGGTGATCCACATCGCAATGACAAGGACAAACGTTGGGTTTTCGGTTTCCCAAATAGAGAAATGAGACATTCCGCCGATGATCGCAAAAGGGATCAGCGCTAAACATAAGAGCTCCAGAAAAGACTTTTGGACCTGAGGGGTAAAGAGATATCTTTGAACTTTGCGCCAGGCTGATATTTCTCTCTTCTCCTCTATGGTCTTGTCGTTGTTGTCGTCGTCGTCGTTACCTTCTTGCGGGAAGGTATGATCGTCGCCACCAGTTGATTTCTCATCGAGCGTCCCCACTGTCAGCGTAAACGGAGGAGCTTCATCGTTCGGTGACTTTTCCCTCAACGTTCGGAGAGTGTCCGTCTCAACCAGCCACATGGCAGAGTAATCTGGGCAGACCACGCTCGCCAGGAGATTCAACAGAGACATCCACGCATACGGGACCACTGTGAGCCCAAACGCGCCCATGCCGTACCTATCAATCTGATCGCCCCGGGCACGGTACAGAGTTGTAATGGCAAAAGCAAGCTGGAAAATGGCCGCAAGAATCTTGACCAGGCTGTAGCGATAGGCTAGTAATGGCGGGGGCGCTTCCGGGGGACGGAACCATTGGAGGATGGCTTTTCGACAGGACGCGAACACGGACAGGTTTGGCTCGGGGTCGTTTTGGAATCTGGCTTTTCCGTCGAGCTTTTTCAGCGCGTAGCCTCGGGGTAAATGGAACATGCCGTGAATCGTCGATTCTAGAATCTTGGCCCGGACAAATAAAGCTAGTTCTATTGTCAATTCAACAGCGGCAGGTTGAAAGGTACGAAAAAAAAAAGGGGCGGGGGGGGGGGGGGGGGAGGGGGGAGAGAAAAAAAAAACAACTAACCCTTAAGCCCCTCTTGCTCCCCATCTCTTTCCACCTCCTCGTATCTTTCCCGACGCCTGTGTTGTCTCTCCTCGCTGTCTCGTTCCACTACCACATATAGTGCCCCCGCTCTAGCCGCCATTTGCAGTTGCGTCGGAGCAAAGATTGCGCGACTATAAATGGCATTCAAAGCCCTTTCGATTCCCGTTCCAGGAAATAGCAGAGCCATGACTGAAGACGCAATGCTCGCCGCCACGGACTGTCCGGGTTCGGTAATGACCGTCGCGACGTGTGTGACATAGTTGGCGAGAAAAAAGACCAACACATCGGTCCAGACTGTTGATCTACAGAGGAGCGCGCAGTTGTCGTTTTGGTAGAAATATCCGGGGGGGCTCGCGGGGCACTGTGTTTCGTTTGTGGACATTCTGGGGTGGCCAAACTACAGGTGGAATAGGTAGGTAGTTTAACAGAATGCAGGACAAAGGACAAAGGACGCTAGATTCAGCATAACGACAGGTAAAAAGAGAAATAAAAGATCAAAGCAGCAGTCAAGCATTTGGGTGGGTGTATTGGGTGTCAGCCCCGAACACCTGCGTCGCAGCCCAATGTGATTGACATGCAGAACTGCATCACGCAGCCACTTCAACGACCAATGGAAAGCAATTATCTAGCACCCGCATCACCAGTTTACACAATGGTGTATAGTGGATTTGATTCAAGCACTTGTATCCTCTGTTCAGCTTTTGAGTAAAGTCAAAGGATGATTTTTTTCTACAGAACACAAGGCTGTCGACGACATTAGAATGAGATATGATCAAGAATTGAGTTTCTATGCCCCAGATAACTTAGAGTCAAAGATACAACCCATATCCTCTAGTCCTCGTTTCAGCAAAATAAACCACTCAGAATACAGGCTAGTATCAACTCAGTCAACAATCTCAGCAAACTCAACCCCGATGAGACACTTGAGAAATCTTATCTCAAAACAACGGAGAAATATTCTAACTTTTCAAAACCCCCCCTTTAGATAACTGGCGATATTGTCAAGAGGTTTACGTTGACTTGTAACTGATAGAATTCCCTCCCGCATATCTCACTAAGTAATCACTGTTTCCGGGAGACAGACGGACAGACAGACAGACAGACAGGTGAGCAGATCAAAGCAGCAAAATTGGAACGATCCCTCTACGCAAAACAAGCCGAGAGGATTCAAGCAACCACGGCAGTTGAGTCTGGTCCAATTTGACAAGCCTTCCAGGCGATGTTTACGACGAGTCAGCTTGATATTTACGCCTGGTACCTATCTAGGCACCTAGGTAGCCAGGTGCCCTCCCGAACAGACAGACAGCAAGCGCAGGTATGTGGCAGGCCATGATATGGGGGAGGACGAAGCCATGGAGACGAAGTAATGTAAATAAGTGGCATGCAATGTATAAGACCCCCACCCCCCCCTGCACGACTATATCACCTCCGGAGAATGCATCATCTTCCTCACCCTCATTCACACCCGAGAACCGATTCCCCGCGGGGTACTGCGTTTTCACTTTGCCGACAGCCGGTCTCCGGATAGCCATCCAATGTCATGGGGTGTGGCTGGCGAATGGATGGCCTGACCAGAAAGTAAAGCTGTGTTGGTGGCTAAAGATAACTACCTACTTACCATGCGTTGGGCGATCGACGGGAAGGTGTGGGCCGAGGAAACTACCGTGGTAATAAACTCTGCGAGAAACTGAGCCACCATGCTCTCGGCTGATGAGGGGTTCGTATCTGGCTGGCTGGCTAGGAGACGCGGCGAACTTGAACCAAATCTCCGCCTTGTAGAGCGCAGTGGTCATGAACTAACTAACTAGGTAGTGTTTTGTGATGGCTGGCGGTGAACGGACTGGAAATGGGGTCCCGAGCGTGTCGGCACGCGGCAGCCGCGGGGGGTAGACGGAGTCGGCGGCAAGCGATGGAGCTGTCGAGACACCACTGAGAACGATAGGTTGGAGCTTGCGCCGTTATTGGATTTTGTCTTGGACTTATACAGCTATCGTTCTTGGTGGGAGGGTGTCTGGCTCGTTGCAGTTGGTTACAATGGCGTGTTATCCGTCCGAATTGTATGTTTGATGATCTCGACTTTATCTGGAGTGATTTCGGTCGACGACATCATCGGTCTTGTTAAAGACACGCATGTGATGGGACAGAAACCCAGCTGGCCGTTTTCAATGTGATGGGGAGGGATCTTGGAATAATGTGGTGATCTCTTCAGCTTGGGTAAGGGGCACTGGGTGACAACATTCGACTGGAGAAGGAGGATTCCAGCCGGCATGCATTCTAACCTTTGGACCAACTGTGGGCCCCAGAGAACAACCACCCCTCTTGTTGTTGCAACAAGCCAGGCGCTATGACAAAAAACTACATCTAGCCCCTCGTTCAATTCACGGCATCTTCCCCATCCCTAGCTAGCTACTAGCTACCAAGGGGTTCATGATGTGATTTCGGTGCGGCCCGCTCCTTGAGCCTGGCCTGCCCCAGGATCGGATCAATCCCGGTAACCACCGGATCCTGCCATGACTGGCTGCTAGAACATGTCGCAATTTCCTGCAAAGCACATTGGTTCTGCCAGTTCAGCTGCCCTGTGCATCGCGGGCTTGGTGTGGAGAGGGCTGGGCGTACTCGACAGGGGTCGCGGCAGCTGAAGCAGGGGGGTATTCTCGGCATTGAGTCTAGAATGACAACCTTTCCCCACCGCTCCCCTATTCGTCCGCAGGCAAACATCTGTGTGTTCTCGGATCGGGATCCTATTCGGTGGAGGGGTGGGTACCGCCTTCCGGAGTTGATATGTCGCGGCAAGACATTAGGTTCCCTGGACTCGGGAGTGACATTCCACAAGAGAGGTGAATGGCAGTATTTCATGAGCTGGAAGAAGGGACTGTGAATTAAAATGCCGTGATTGGAGTCGTATGTTCCACTTGTGGTTGACAATCTTGGAGACTGGCCATCAATGATGAGCACTGTTCCTGTATCTGCACAGCCAGGCGAATGTTGACTGGAACAAGCTTGTAATGGAAGCAGACACTGGGGTCGTCCAAGACCCAACCCCCGCGCCATTACATGTGCCTTGGGCACGGGGGTGATATTTCTCGCCATCATCCGATGTGGCCGCCACAATCCTCTGAGGTGAGCCCTAAGCATAGCGGAGACTCTGCTCCGGACTCGGAACAGCCCCGGACAAGGCGCGGCTATGTTTCCGGATCCGCCAACACCAGACGCCACAGTTTGCTCCATCCAGTAGAGGGAGGATCCACAGTGATCAGCGGGTTGACCTGCATGGTGGCTGCGTCTGGCAGACCTGAGCTGCAGGAGAGCCTTCCAGTCTTCTCAGCTCACCACGCTGGCGGTACTAACACGGAATGGAACAAAATTCTGGCTCTAGGAGATAGATCCACACAAACAATCATATTTTTCGCGAGTCTGAGTCTTGTCATTGGACTCGGGGAATGAGGAACGAACAAAGAACACGCTAACTGTACGGGACAGAGCAGAAAACATCAGATCAGCTCAGCCCGGCTTAGACGTGGCAGCTTGATGCGAAATGTGTTGACAAGTTTCGGGAAAATCGGCACGATGATGAATTGCACCTCGCAAGGACAAACAAAGGTGTAAGGGCCAAAATTACCTACCACACTCTCCCCAAAACCAAGATCAAGATCACGCCGGGTAAGGCGGAGGCGGACACACATCCGACAAACTATTGATCTCCGGGAGAGGAATCACGGTGCTAAGCGCATCGAGTCCTCCGCCCGGTTTGCCACGTCTCTCCTGGAAAGGAGTGAACAGCCATCGGGAACTTTGGCAAACTCCATTCACACCAACACGTTGTGGTATCGGCTAACCGCCATCAGAAGGTTGACCTTGGTGACCCACAACCGCCACCGTCGTCGTCGAGACAATTATAGCCTCTATCTCTCCCGCTGCCACAGCGCTTGTCCCGGCCGAGGACTAAATAGGGGCTGAAGTTTCCGTATCTCCGACGCGGGGGCATTCAGCTTCACAATTGTCATCACGCCAGTCCTCATCAAGCAGCATACAGTCTTCACCACCACTCTAGTCACAACACCTTTCCTAATCCAGAACCGATACATGTTGAGATCCCAGGGAATTTCAGCCTCCTCTCCATTTGAGCTTGATGCTCTGACCTCATTTCCATCCACCAGAGGCGGCAAATCCTGTATTCAGCTGTCTTGAGTCCAGAGAAGGCGTCAATAATTGGGATTTTGGAAGCCGTAGATGCTCAGAGGGGGGACTGAACAGCTCGTAGGCCCACGGATGGTTAGGTATTTCATTGCCGCCCGGACTAGAGACCACCCGCGTCAATACATTGACGGTAGTCTTACGCGGTCGACATGATATCACCACCGTCGATGCTGGAAGAGGAAAGGTTCTGTGGTCGTGGCAGAGCTGAGGTTCATCAGTTCATGTTCACCACGATCAACATGACGAATCCTTGCATGTTGAGGGTGGCTGGGGGGTGAGATAACGCTGTACAAATACTCATGCTTTGTCCTCCATTCTCATCTTGTTTTCTCACCATCGTCAACATCTCCAAGCATCATAACTGCTTTACTCTTCCTCGTCCTCTTTTACATAGTTCTCGCCCTTATCCTCCTTCAGGTCATTGCTGCCCTCTTTCTCATTCTCTTTTGCTTGTTGATCTATTCAACGGCCTAACTACTACCAAGTTCACCTTTCTCAATCCTCACCTAATAATCCTCCTTACTGAAATGGCTGGCAACGCTGTCACTTGGACACTGCCCACCTCGGGTGGTGTTCCTACCCATTCGGGCACCGAGAGTTTTCTCGTCGAGGAGACGACCGAGTCAGTCATGCAACCTGACCTCCGCTCGCGGGTTGATGCCCGTGACTTTGCCGACGGTGGC
>Ga0247765_1001262_pt1 | contig 13117 bp, 13 predicted proteins | sample UWRJL106311C6_FD_179949 | JGI IMG/M metagenome (GOLD analysis project Ga0247765, IMG submission 179949) | Plant litter microbial communities from Arlington Agricultural Research Station in Wisconsin, United States - UWRJ-L106-311C-6 | ecosystem: Environmental > Terrestrial > Plant litter >... | reverse complement strand
AAAAAAAGAAATGGCTGACACTGAGAATGAAAAGGGTGTACACCCCCCATCTGCCTCCCGGAATCCCCAATCTTGCGTCTTTACAATCCCACACCGCCGACGTGCCCGTCCCTCTCCCGGACCACTTCCCGTGTGAAACTCCGTTTTCCGCTCCCGTCAACGACCACCAAGTACGCTTTTCGGATTCCGCGCTGCATGAGAATCTGCACAGCAACATTACGCCGGAAATCATGGCGTTTACGCAGGAACCATTCCCACCTACCTTGTCGGACCGAACCCTTTCCAAGTATGGAGAACAAGCACCGTTTCGACACCGCGAGGTAATTCGGGAGTGGATTTCTTCGATTTTCTCCCGGAACCATCTTCTCGGGAAAGAGTTTCTTTCGCTGGAAACTACCGTGGAACATGCCGAAAAAATCCACGGGAAATGGATCCTCACCCTCCGTCGTCCGCTCGGAGGGGGGTCCAATTACTGGTGGCAAGAAAGTTTCGATGCTCTCGTAGTGGCGACGGGGCATTATAACCTCCCTTGGCTTCCGTCTATTCCCGGACTTGTCGAGTACGACAGACGGTATCCCGGAAGGGTGATTCATTCCAAACATTTCCGTTCCCCGCAGAAACTCGCAGGCAAAAAAGTCATTGTCGTGGGAGGGTCTGTGTCCGCTCATGAGATTCTTCATGAGATCCTGGAAGTCGAAACAGTGCAGCGGCCGGTGTATGCGTCGCTTCGCGGAGAGCCGATTCCATCGTTTGGATGGGCGCCGTTTATCCACCCGCATATTGCACGGCAAAAACAAATCTCGAAATTAGATCCGCAAACTGGCGATGTTCATTTTGAAGGAGGCACAGTGGTAAAGGGTGTAGACCACATTGTTTTGCCACAGGGTATACCTTTAGTTTTCCCTGGTTGAAAACGGTTCAGGAACGCATGAGAGGAAGGGAGAAAGAGAGAAGACTGCCGGGGGTGTTTATGCATACGTGGGATGTGTTGGATGAGACGTTGACCTTTGTGGGGATGGTATGTTTTCTTCCATTTTTCTTTCTCTTCTTCTTCCAAGGGGGTACCTCTCTCTCTCCAGCCTCGTCCCTTCTATCCTCTATCCTCTATCCTCTATCCTTTATCCTCTATCCTCTATCCTCTCTCTGACAACACTGTGCCACTACGATCTTTTTTTTCTTTCTCCTTCAAAAACGTCAAGTTACGCCAGTAAACGCTGTGCTAATAGAATACGTATAGCTCGGCGGCGGGTTCACCTTCAAAGTCCACGAATACCAAGCCGTCGCCATCGCGCGCCATCTCGCCGGGCGCGCTCGTCCCCTCCCCGCCATTACCGCCCAGAAAGCCTGGGAAGCCGAACGCGTTGCCCAAAAAGGTGGCGGCGGGAAGGAATACTACTCCATCGCGCCCGACTATAAAGATTTTTTTGAGTTTCTGAGGGAAAATTGCGGGAGATCCCGCAGAGGGCACTACAGGGAGGGTTCTCCCCAAGTTTGACACCGCTTGGCTTGATCTGTGGACGGACATGGTGGCGCACAAGATTCGCGGGTTTGAAGAGTCGAGACGTAAAGCGGAGGAGGAGATGGCGTTGCAGGGGCGTCAGGGGCGTCAGGGGCAGTTGAAAGCGAAGTTGTAGTATATTTCACGATGAAAGGATGTCTATCAACATGAAGTAAAAGTCTCAAACCTCGATATCAGTAGCGATGGAGTCCTTGGAACTGGAGATTGTCTGCAATTGCCCACTGTGCAACACGTGAATCACCAACTGCAATTCCAGCTCACTTCATCCAGTCCCTGGCTCTAGTGTTGTCTGGCTAACAGCAAAATGCAGATTCCCCCTACCAGGGCATCCGCCTTATCATCTGAAAGTTCAATTCCCAAATTCAACAACCAAGAGCACCTGGTGCAGCGGTAAGGATGTGCAGACCTAGAGGTGATTCCCCCCCCCCCCAGCCTGAGGGATTCTTCGCGGGGGGCGTGTGATAATTCCCAGCGTGTGCATTCGAGTCCTGTTCTGAGTGTTCTTGGTTGTTCTTTTTGCTCTCTTTTTTTTCTGTGTACACTGGAAATATTCCAGCCTGTCCCCCGCCCACCTGTCCTCCCACCTCAATCTGGCAGTTTGCATTACCTGGCGGCGTTTCCAAGAGATTATCCATGGATCATACACGGCCTACTATTTGGTCTTGCTTCTCGAGTCACGCCCCAGTAGCGATCAAGTAAGTGTAAAGCACGGCCTTGCCAGCATGTTTTTGAGTGCATCCTGGCAGACGCAGCGGAAATCAGGCCACTACTCCTTGGCGACATGAGCGGCCGCAGCTTTTCCCAAGCTTTCGAATTGTTCCTTCGGTAGTCATCACCTCTCCTGACCGGAGCGTGCAAAAACAGCCATGGCGTCCATGAGGATATTAGTTTCAAACGTGCTCGGACCCAGCCAGATCGAAACCCTGTCGACGGCCTACAAATAGGTAGGTAGTGGGATTTCTCGCGGCCATTATCCTAGTCAATGCAGACGACTGGAGCGCATCGACCCAAAAGCCACACATTTGATCCTCAGCTCAGGCTGGCTTCAATGCGGGGATGAACAGGGTCGAGTACAAGTTTCTCGCTCACCGATTTCTTCTTTCCGCAGAGCGTGATTGGCTGGCTGACTGCAGGTCGAAGTGCCCCAGGTGCACTTTGCAGGAAAGGGCTTGGTAGGAAATGCTTTCTCTGTTCTTGGCCGAAAAGGCTCTCGATGAGATGGCACTCAATCGGCTCTATCTTGTAGCCGCCCAAAAGCCTCGGCACCCGAATTGCGTCGGTCGCGGGGTCTATCGGCTGGTATTGGTACGAGTCCATAATTATTTATGCTCTCGGTGTCCGGGATACCGTCAAGTGTCGCCATCTGGATGCAGATTCAGCGACGCCAATTTTCGCAGCCTGGTGCAGCACCGCAGCTCGGTCACGTGGAGATATCGCTGCCAATGCTGCGCAGCATTGCCCTTGCCAATTGCTGCCTGCCCAATTGATGTGTCTGGCCATGCAGCCTCAAGCCTGCATGTGTGCAACCTTTTCTGCATCGCCTCCAGCAAGTCTAGAATACGTACCCAGAAACACATCTGTCGTCGCATCGCGATCGGGAAGCACGGGCCGGTAATGCAGAGAAAAAGGAGGTTGAAGGAAGCACGGAAGTTCCCGTGGTAAAATGGTTGGGCTGACTGACTCGCGGCAATTCAGGGCACACTGCAGCTGCAAGGAGAAACCCCCCGAAACACATTCCTCGGGCCCTTTCGACGCAAACCTGAAATAAACCTCTGGGAAAGCCTTACAACAAGCGAAACCCGAACCAGCCTCTTAATTGGCCCCAGGTTCATCAAAAGTCCCTTCCCGACCACCAACCGCGATTCCCATAAATCTGGCACAGCAAGTTTACTAGTACCCAATGACCCAATATTCGGGGAAATCCCGGCGAAGCCTCCCATTGCTCACAGATGAAAGTTGAACCACACACACCAGTGACACCAGTGCGCCACGGACGCATCTATGCCATGGGATGACGAACACCGTATTCCCCTTTTGTCGTTTCAGCACACAATGAATAGCCGAAGGAAGGTGATTTGAAAGCCACATTTTATGCGAGGTTTCTTCCTGCTGTTCCTGCTGCTGCTGCGCGATGCGCGCAAATTTTCATGACCGACCAAGCTCGGTGATTACAGTTCTCTATTGGGAGCAGAGTTTTTTTTTTTTGGGTCAGCCTCTGGTCCGGCAGGCAGTGTGGTCGATCGCGTTTTCTTCAGCGACTGCAACCTGCCCTTTTGTCTCATCGTCCCCGCCAAAAAAAGAGAAAATAACTCCACGGCCCCACTATTTACAGTGCACAACTTTCAGCTCATGTACCTCGTCACTCGAGTCAACCCCCTAACTAGGCCATGCACTTGACACTTAGAAAGTATAGTTCGTCCCACCTGGCGCGCGTGGCAAGCGATGCCATGGCGGGTGCCTGTTGGGAACTAAATTGCGACGGCATCCTCCACCTCAGATACATACAAATCGATAGAAATTCACTAGAGTCCGACATGGACCAGGTTTCATGCATCTCATCTTCCAAAAGGCAGCCCGGAAAGTGGATGTTTCGCGCGCGTTCGATCTTGTCCTCGCGGCACAGCAACTGCACCCAGTGCACCGAGAAACGGGAGCAGATCTTGGCGTCGGGCCCAGACTTTCTCCCCAGCCGGGGAAAGCGAAGCGGTTATCCTACGGCCATGGTCTTGGACGAAGGGAAGCCTATGATTGGCCCATCTCGCATCACTCGACCGGTGGACGACAGGGGCACGACCGGGGGACAACCGGGGGACAAGGATCAGAAAAACCATGGTTCGATCCGGTTCACTGTGCTTCAGCTTTTACCGTTGCTGCGAAGCAACCAGATGCGTGGCCCCGGGTCAAAAGCGAGACAGCCGCGCTCTCTCTCCACTTTCTGACCTCCCCCCGGGCTTACGCTCCCGCCAGCGATGATCACATCTCGAAATGAACACGCACGTTTCTGTTCGAACATGAGACCCTTCCCCCTCGGAGGGTTGTGACATCATTAAGAAGACATGTCGTCGAACATTACTGGCACGGGCAATAGTATCACGGGCAACAGTACCATACGCAACAACAACACCGCCAGCAACAGCAGCAACAGCAGCAACAGCACAAAAGTACTAATCCTCTCTGACGCTCTCCTCATCACTCCCGATCCCAGCATCTATGGCCCATATCCATACAATGGTCTACAAATTCTGGCCTTTGCGATCCTCGCCTTCTTTCCAGCCTTATCGCTTGCGGTATGCGGTCTTCGAGTGCACAGTCGAGTTCTCTCCAAAAAGAAGTTCACCCTCGGTATACTCTACTCTCTCTCTCTCTTCTACATCTCTCCCCACTACACGACAAGGAAAACTAACTCTTTAAAAACATAGATGACTATTTAATCTTTATCGCCACCATTCTCGCTGTCGCTCAAGCCATCTTTTCCGTCTTCGTAATCCGTTCCGGCTACTGGGGGATACACGAATGGCAACTCCCTGCCAAAATCCCCGATAATGTCGGCGCCGTCTGGATCTATCTCAATGCCGTGCTGTACAACCCCATCTTTTGCCTCATCAAGGTGGCGGCTCTGGTATTTTTATTGCGGCTGGGCAGTACCAAGACGAGCGTGCGCTGGGCTTGCTACGCCATGATTGCGTTCAACACGTTGCAGGTTCTGACCTTTTTACCCCTGACCATCGCGCAGTGTCTTCCAGTGGGATCACCCTGGGTGACGTCTACCAAGGACAAGGTCAGCTCGTCGCGGTGCATCCGGCGGGATGCGTACGCCATCGCCCAGTCGCTGGTGAATATCCTGACGGACTCGCTGACGTTGGTGATTCCGTTTTTTCTGTTTGCGGATCTGCGGGTCAATAAACGGATTCGGTGGGCTTTGATGGCGGTATTTCTGCTGGGCATCCTGTAAGTTTTTCTCTCGCCTCCTCTATCAGTGTCTTTCAATGGTCACCGCCCCTTTTGATGTCCCATTCCCTTCCTCCCCCCACCCCCCGCCCCCGCCCCCCCTTGTTTTTTCCCCCTTTCTCCATGACTGGAGTCTGACAAGTTTCATGTCCCAGAGTAACAATCATGTCCGGCGTCCGTCTCTACTACATGATCCGTGTATACTACCTCTCCCCCGTAGACCGCAAATTCTCCATCGGATACGTGACTTCGACCGTGGAGATCAACCTCGCCATTCTCACAGCATCGGTGCCTGCTCTCTGGCCACTTGCGCGTCGGTGGTTCCCGTCGGTATTTTCGTCTCTCGGAATCGATGCGCCTTACCTTGAGCCGGATATTGAGGTCGCATACGCTACTACTGGTACTGGTACTGGTACTACGACCACTACGACAACGACTACTACTGGCGTGAAGTCGGATATCATCAAGGGCAATGGAATTCCCGGCGGTGGTGGCGTCGGCAAAGCGAAAGCGAAATCTTCCCGAAAACTTACCGGAAAAGTCCACTGGCGACAGCGAAAGGGAGAGTTGCCAAGCTATGTTGACGCGACGGATACCACAGACTTTGATCTAAGCACGCCGGGTAGTACCGCCACCACCACCACCACTACTACTACTACTACTAACAACAATGCATCGCCCGTTCCACCGATGGGGTTGGCGACAGGTACAGTTCCACAGATAGGCACAGGCACAGGGACAGAGCCGGAGACCGGGATAGCAAGAGCAACTCACACAGAACATGGACATGGACATGGAGGAAACGGAGAGAGCAGAAATGAAAGCAACAGAACCAACAGTCGAAGCAGCAGCTGGTTTGACAATGGGGACGACAAAGATGACGGCCACAACAACAACAACAACAACGACAACAAAGGCGAAGAAAACGAAGGAAACAACGACGAAGAAGAAGACGACGATATCTCAGAGACAGCATCCCATGAATATCATCAACACATAAAAGCCACAGCCGAGGCAGAGCTACGAAGGAGTCCGTCGAGTGAAAAACCTGGCAGAAGCGGAGGGATAGGAATAGGGGTCGCCAAGTGAAAAGGTGAAGGAGATACACACTTGTTCAAAGTCGCAAGACGGGTTGGTTAGCAGGCAGAATGGTGTTGGGTGTTTTGGGATTACCTATTTCGGGAGGAAACTTTTATGCTTGGGATTTCGGGGAGCGCAGGTGTTATTTTATTTATTAGGATATGATATTCTAGGTGTTGTTAATCTTGTCTGTTAGATCACTCTGGCCAGCTCCAAGTAGATTTTCTGACTGCTCAATGTCTGGTCATCGCTGATGTTCGTCAATTATGCAACGCTATACTAATGTCAATACTCATGTACGCTATCCAAAAGCCAACACCAAATCACCCCGTCGTTGTCTGCTCATGTCGGATGCCCATATACAGAGCAGAATTGTAGCAAGAAAACTTCGTATTTCCGAACTTTTTTGGCTTTCCGGGCTTTCTTTGCTGCCTGCACACTGCGTTTTGCCCTTGTCTTCCCCGGATCGACCGCTCTCCTGGCATCATTCGGCGTCTGCATCACCCGCCATCTCTTTAAACACTGCACACCCAACATCAGCGGCGTGGAGGCCGAGTTATCTCTGGCGTGTGGGTCTGCGCCCTTGGATAGTAGAAACTTAACACCGGCTTGGTTGCCACGTTCCATTGCCCATGCCAATGCTGTTCGCCCGTGCAGGTCTCGCATGTTGGGAGAATCCTCTGGGTAGTGTTTGAACAAGAAACGCAGAGCAGAATCACCATTTTTTCGCCGCGCTGCCCACCCGAGGAACTGCTTTCGCGCCTCTTTCATGTCCAAAAACTGCTTGATACAATCGATATGCTCCTCGTCGATTACTCCATACTTGTCGCGCCCCAGCCACCTTTTATATCGCAAAAAGGCCACCGCAGAAGGCGGCTGGCCCTTGTCGTTCGTCACAAATCGGTCTGCGTCGCAGACAAGCAACTTTTTGATCAGCATGTAATGTCCCATGCTGGCTGCGTAATGAAGAGCTGTTGAGCCGCCTATCCTGGTCTCGTTGGCGTTCGCCTTGGCGTCATCGAGAAGTATTCGCGTCACGATAAGCTGTCTTTTCCTCACGGCTTTCATCAAAGCCGTTTCGCCAAAGAGGTCTTTGTCATTTACGTTGAATCGACATTCGCCTTTGGAGTTTCGGATGCTGAGCAATCCCTCGAGGGCGCGAACACACCCGCACTCGGCCGCCAACATAACCAAGGTTTCGCCCACCGAACCCGTTAGACGCCACTCGGGACAGGCCTTGGATATCGCGCACAAGATGCTGCCATTCCAACTGGTGTACAAAGCCAGGCGTATCTTGTCGTCCTTCTTGCAATTGTGATATTTCATATTGGGGCCGTTGGGTGCGTGGCTGGATTGGTGAGGTTCAAGTTGTGCTTTTGGGAATTGTGTTTCTGGGAATTGTGTTTCTGGAGAGATTTATTGCTGCTCCTTCTCGATCGCCTCGACAGGTACGATCGCAGCTACCTAGTTTGTACAGTGCAACTTTCGGCTGGATTGCAGGTGCGTGGGGTGGGTTTTATAGACTTCCATGGCTTTCTCTTTTTTTTAAGGTTTTATTATGCCGACAATGCTGCCGTCAGGAAGGTGGATTTCTGGCCGCCATCTTCGCAAAGGTGGTTGACTTGCCTGGGAAGATAAACTCTGTAAAAGCCATTGGATTGGAATGTGGATTGGATGAGGCAACCCAAACCTTGTTGTATTATTTCTGCCCTCGGGCAAACTTGCCTTATACGATAGAAGGATTTCTTTCAAGCAAAAAAAAATCGTGTTTCTGGGAATTGTGTTTTAGGAAACGAATCGAGTATCTGACTACTTGCTAAGTAGGCCCAAGTACAGCGCCACGGTTCCCCATGTTGAATATCTTCAACTCTAGCCGAGAAGCCCAGAACATGGCCATGTCAGATATAAAAGTACAACTATGTCCTAGGGTCAGGAAGCAGTTGGGTCCCCCGATTTTTGGTCTAGTGGGTAGTTTGCGACAGTATCCAGCCTACATGCTCTGCTTTAAGGGTGACGGATGGATGCCGCTGGGGACGCCGCTATTTCTGCTTCATGTTGTGTCAGGAATCCGTCTGGTTTTGCAGGAGAAAAAGTACTTTTTCGCTGAGCATCAAGAGCAGATTTGCGAGAACGCTTCAGCGACAGCGCGTGGGTGCGGCCCTTAATGGTCTGCGCTATGACGGCCCCGACATGAGGTTTGTGCCGGTGGGTGTGCTTAGGTAGGAGCCCGAGGGCATCTGAAGACATGACATATTGGCCGACAAAGTGGATGTTTCGCATGATACTTGAGTGAGGCTGGGCTCTTCCTTTTTGCTCTTCGTAGAATAGGTCGCAACTAAAATTTCGTAAGAAAGAATCCTCGGCACTGGAGTTTTTTTTTTTTTTTTTTTTTACTGGTTGTTGCTTGGTTGTACTGTTGGCAGCGGGAAAAGAAAAGTTCAAGCCCAGGTGATTGCTCTGGGTTTGTTCGTGCTAACCATCTACGCAGATCCTACGAAGAAATGGTGGATGGCGGGAAGTGGCAGGAGCTATTGTGGTGCTGGTACCCACGCGCCAGCGGCAGCTCACCACGCGCCGAAGCAGCTCAGGAGCGGCTGCACCAGCAGGACCTACCCACCGACAGTGCCAAAGGAACACCGTGGACACCATGGACATTCCGATTCTGGCTGTAAAACGGACCCGCAGAAAGTGGCTAAAATTTCGTCGGGCAGGTAATCAGAGTCTCATGGAAGCTTTTTCCCTACTGGAAGTGTTGAAGATCCAGCCGCTGGAGCAGTAATGGAGATTGTTTTTGCCATCTATCTTTCTCTAGCCACAGCGGGCCTTCACTCTTCGCAGAGACTTCTGGCCGAGCCACTGCAGCAGCCTTGATGGAGAGCGAAGAGTTGGCGGGAGAAAAGCAACAGAGCAGAGCCCGCGCAAACTACCTAATTACCTATCACTAACTAACTTCCCTCTTGTCTTTGTCCATTACGCAAGTTACTACTTCAACTTCACTTGTCGTCAGTTTTGAGTTACTGCATCTACAGGTGCACATGAATGCCGTGCAATGACCTCGTACGTAGGTACCTAATGCAGGCAAGGTAACCGACATGCCCTATAGGCCAATGGATCCGCCACCGCAACCCTTGTGTCCCCATCCCACTGATGCACAGTTTGGTGTCACATAACACCTGTCAGACGCGATTGAAGGGGCTTAGGACATTAATGCTGCTTTTCCGGTCTTGCACTGCAATTTTAGCCTTTTCAAAGGGGTTCTCTTTGCCAAGGCTTCAACAGGCCCACGATCGTTTGCGTTAACCATAGGTAATGAATTTATGGTGTGCAGAAGTTAGTACATTCCATCATCGGGCTCGAAGCGACGACGAACCACTTCTCTCACCTTCATTTGCTCCCCGCATGTAACACGTACAACAAGCTCGCATCCCTTCAGAACGTCTGTTTTCCCTTCGTGTCTATTTCTCTCTCTCTCATTTTTTTTTTCTTTTTCTTTTTCTTGTTTTTTTTGGGGGGGGGGGTAGGGGGGGTTACTGCCGCGACCACCCTACTCCTGCCGCGACCACCCCTCCACACCCTGACAGTGCCAGACGGCTGGGCTTGCTGCAGGGCTGTTTTTGTATGGACAATCTTGAAATTTCCATGATCCATGTCCGCGCTGGTCTACTGCAGTCCGGCTGCAGCCCGGCCCGGCCAGGACCCAAGTCGCCGTCAATCCAGGTCGCCCAATCGACTTGAAGCCGGCGCGCCGTCACGACGACCGCGCCGATTTGGATTGATGGCGCCTTGGATTGACGGTGCCATGGCGCCCTATCCCGGCGACAGCATCGGCTGAGTGCTGTTGTGTATGGGAAATGCGGAAATTTCAGTGCGGCTGGCAGGACAGTATTATTGTGGGAAGGGTGGTCGCGGCAGTAACCCCCTTTTTTTTTGGCTGCTTGTTTGCATGGTTTTGTGAAAATTCGAGCTATGAAACGCAGGCTGCACAACACATGCGGCTTCTTTCCCGGTTCTCGTGGGTCGCACCCAACCTTACGAAGAATCAACAAGTAGTTGTGTCATCAAGCCGCCGTTAAGCCTGAGAAACTCCTTTTTCCTGATCAATTTGGACTTGGCTATCAGTGACGAGTTCCGACACTCTCTGGTAGCTCGGGCGGATCAAAGAATTGCAACGCTCATCAGTGGCATTGTTCCCCAGGCTAGAATGGCCGGGACTCTACGAACCCTTCCAGGCGCGGATCGGACCTAGGCTCTAGGAAATGCACCAAGAATCATGCCTGGCTGGGAAGCGTGCCTGGAAGATGCCGGACGACTCCGGCATCCTTCTCTCCCATTGGACCTTGCTTTCGTCCACATATGTGCGGTGGCGATTTCGGCATAAAAAGGCGACTGCGATTCTGCAGGTCCGGGTCACCGGCCTTGCATGCGAGGGCAGCTGAAGCTTTCAACCCAGCATGTTTAAAATGAAGAGGATCGAAAAACTGCACAAGCTGGGCGAATCAAGCACGCGCAGCACAGCTCTGGCGCAAGGGAGGGCATCTCACCCCACCTTTGGCATCTGCGGTGTCACCAGGACTGCATGTTTCACCGGTTCTCCCACCTTCATCGGGCAAAGAAAGGTCTCGCCACTTATCAGGCCGCACGTCACCTAGGTACCTAGGTACTCGCGCTACGCAAACTTGCCGCCAGGCGAAAAAAAGGAATCTCGGTGTTGGAGGGGGGTTTCATGCCTGGCACTCATGACATATTTGGCCGATCGAAAGATGCTTAAGTTTTGACCTGGAGCTTGGGTGGCCTGGCCCCGAGACATGGAGGTGGTGCCGGCAGATTGGTAGGCAGATCTCAACGGCGAGAATGCTGCGCCTCTCGACAAAGGGCTGAGGAACAGCGCACACAAAGGCAGGGAAGGCTCTGGATTTCCTCTGGGTACATATGACCCCGGTGTCTCCCCTGTACTACATTTTCCGTCTCTCTTGGCCTGATGGAGTTTTGGTCCCTTCCACTCCGGGGCTGTCTGGCACGTTTGCTGGGTAGCACCCAACTTGCTCCTGAGTTGTACGACATCGATTTGCACCGATTTGCACCCGCTGCAACTCCGTTCCAAATTTCGAGAAGCTTGATTCTCTAAATGCTTGATTCGCCAAAGGAAAGAGACACGCACCAACCATTGACGGGGGAGGGAAATTGAAGAGGATGGAGATGTGGTGCGCCTGTCGGTCGGGGCATCAGTGGTACCGATCTGATTTTGTTTTTTTTTGTTTCGTCTTTTCCAATGTCCGGTGTCCTTCCAGTCGGAGCTAATGCACTTCCGTCAGCAGGACCTGCATGTCCGCGCTCGTGCAATATCGCTGCTGTCGCAACATTCTCGTCTTCGACCAATGACTTCTTCCAGCATGTGTGCCGACACGCATGTTTTCCAGAACTGCTTTCAGGGGTGACCGCCCATTGAGAATGATCTACTTTCCAGGGGCACGACTGCCAGACATCGGGGAAGATTTGAGAATGCGTCAACCATAAAAAGGATGGCCGGATGCCCTCGTAGCGAGGTTGGGACAGACAGTGGCCGAGTCTTCTGGATGACTTTAACTTGCATTTCGGAGCATTTCCTGGCATTCTTTGGTCTCATTCACATTCTTCCTTTCGGGAATCAGGATGGAAAATACGTTCGGTTACCCACATGCATCCGGGCCTACCGTGGAAGAGCAACCGCCCAACGCAAGTATGTCGGGGGGGTATGCAGCGGCCGGTCATGTGGTTTGTTTGAATCCGAGAAGGAAACAGGAATTAGATGTTCTAACGCCGTCCGCTAAACCAGTTTGATGCCGCGTTTTACCCCTCGCCCCCCTGTCCCGAACAAACCGGCGCACCACAGCTCCAGACCGCCGATGCTTCAATGCTTTGGTGCAGCTCGGCTGGTTTATTCGGATATCAGGCATTGGGATTTGACGGCGCTGAGCAACCTCCCCCGGCCATCCCGGTGCCTTCTTTCTTCAGTACCGACGTCACCAACCCCCTGCACTTGGGTCGGCAAGTTCCACAGGTGGCAGACTGGTGCCTGGATCCGAACTCTCAGGGTTCGCCTCTCGGCCCGTCCACCCCAATCAGGTCAGACACGGATTTGAGCCTGTTCACGGATGACAGCCAATCCACGGGCCTCAGCAGCAGCAGGCAGGTGTCTCTGTTTTCCCCAGCCTCTTCGGGCACTATGGATAGCCTATTGTCCTCATCAGATTACGAATGCCTACCGCAACGCCCTTACTTTGTCGTCCCAACTCTAGGGTTGGACCGAGCCAGAAGCATGCCGACGCCCCTACCTCAGCTCAATGGCGGCCACTCGGCCCACTACTACCACCACACGCTGTCCAACTTCAGATCAGGCAATCTCCCGTACCGTCAGCGCGACAACCTCTTCACCCTTCCCATCCTCGAAGAGCAGCAGCAGCAGACGTATGCTAATATCGGCCCTTTGACCCGGATGCCCATGACGCTGGAGCCTGCAGGTATGCTTGATCTTTCCGGCTCCGACCCCCTTACCTTCCTCCGTTCTACACATCGCCACCCATGCCCCCCCCC
>Ga0247765_1001261_pt1 | contig 13123 bp, 8 predicted proteins | sample UWRJL106311C6_FD_179949 | JGI IMG/M metagenome (GOLD analysis project Ga0247765, IMG submission 179949) | Plant litter microbial communities from Arlington Agricultural Research Station in Wisconsin, United States - UWRJ-L106-311C-6 | ecosystem: Environmental > Terrestrial > Plant litter >... | reverse complement strand
AGCTTTACTACTGCCTCGTGGCCGTTCTCAGCCGCCCGTAGTAGTGGTGTCCAATCATAACTATCCTTCGATTCGATCTCAGCACCCTTCTCAAGCAGTAGCTTTACTACTGCCTCGTGGCCGTTCTCAGCCGCCCGTAGTAGTGGTGTCCAATCATAACTATCCTTCGATTCGATCTCAGCACCCTTCTCAAGCAGTAGCTTTACTACTGCCTCGTGGCCGTTCTTAGCCGCCCACGATAGTGGTGTCCGGCCATTACTGTCGTGCGACTCGATATTCGCTCCCATTTGGATTAGAATCTCAGTGGCGTCAAGGTACCCTTCTCGACATGCGTAGTGTAATCGGGTTGATCCTCTGTCCTTCCTAACCGCTGAGGAAATAACTTGTCCCGTTGCTTTTGACAGCCGTAAAGGAGTTCCCCCTTGTTGCTGTCGCAAACTCTCTCTGACCGAACCTTTAAAAACTCTTCTGTATATATCGCTGGGAAGTAGCTCTTGATCGAAGTCGAATACGATTGACAGAGGCCGCTTCAACGTGGCTGATAGCCTGGACACAGAGGACCACCCACTGGTGGTAGAGCAACTTAGCAGTGAATCAATATCCCGATGGACAATCAATGATGCGGTATCTGCTTCTACCTTCCCGAGAGCCCGTCGAACGACTGGTTTCTCGAGAATTGCTTTCTGGTCCGCTAGCGATGCGCTAGCCCCCCGCAACATTAGTAATGCGTAACAACCCCATTGATGTATTGAATAGGTATAATAAGCTCTATACATACCTATTACATGCTCCCAAGATCAGCCCCAAAGTGTTTGTCACATGCTTAATCATTTCTTGAGCTTCACTCATGCCTTGCGTCTTGAAGAGAATGCGGATTTTAGCCGCCACGTCGCCGTGCTGAGAATCCTCGCTCGTCCGTAAATTCGCTATCTCCCTGTCGATGGCTGCAATCAGAAGTCGGCAGTGAGAAAGACAATGGTCAAGATCCATAGATAGCTGGTAATGAGGATCCTCCTCAGAGTTGCGGTCGACCCATTTGCTGACCTCCGATAGAGCAACGTTGAGACTTGTGAGCTGCATCTCAAAGATAGAGACAGTTAAATCAGCCATGTTCCATTTGCTTCGGAGCTCCGACACAGAGCGAATGGTTTTGGCGAGGAGGTCAATGATGGTGATAACCGCGCTCGTCGCCCCAAGAATTGTAATTGGGTCAGCCATATCGGAATAAGGTAGGTAGTGATGGTGATGAAGAACGAAACTTTAAAGTAGGGATATCTAGAACCCTACGGTATCTCCAGATATGTCCAGAATAAAACTTTTTATCTACAAGAAGTAAGGGAGATCAATAAGATTGGGTTGGGTTGGGCGGGGTTGGGCTGCATTCGGCTCACGTGTGTTTCGGCTTGCAATGACCTTTTGCTGTTCCAGGTTGCCTGTCACAATTCGCTGCCGATTCGTTGGATGCACGACCCAAGAAGTGGCCGCCTCCAACCTGAGGCATCCAAAAAACTGGGCATCCTAGGAGCAGCTAATCACAAGGGACCCGGCAAGACGACTGGGGAAAACAACCAATTACGATGGACCCAGGGCACCAGGACATCGCGGCCGCATAAATAGGTATATACACCAGTCAGATGTGGCCCTACAGATAGTTCCTTTATTCTCAAGGACATCTGCACTGAAGCATCCTTTGACTCTTACGGTCAACGTGGCCTACCACCTTCTAGCACACTCTGCGTTTGCACTCCCCTCAACTTGTGTGTGCGCATCTCTCTTGTGTCAGCCATAGTTAGGAGACCTGAAGACAGAGCTCGGGTTGCATAGGTCGTCACATTGAGTAATGATGTGCCATGCAAAGGAAAACAAAAGAATTAGGGTTTTTGTAAAATCAAGGGAACCAAAAAGAGTGACGTCTCAAATATCCCATCCGCCCACTTCCCACTCCCGTTCTCGTTTAACATTCGCCATGTATGTATATGTGCCAAAACTCAAAACAAAAACTCCAGCATTTCCCCTAAACCAAATCAAAACCGAACCCAAAATCAAATCAAAATCTCGATAAAATCATCCTGATACTGATTCTGATACCGTCCCCTTTGCCGCTTGCTTCTCCCGTACGGTTTCCGCCCGTTGCAAATCTGAATGGCCCGACTCGCCGTCACGCGGTAGCCGAAACCGGGAGGGGCCGTGCAGTACCAGCATTCCGGGTCATGTCGTCTTTGTGGAGTACATGTAGTAGTCTCCTCTGCCTCTGTCTCTTTTCCTTTTCCTTTTTCTTGGCGGGGATTCTCTCCGTTTTGGTCTACTTGACTCTTTTGGTTCTGTTGGTCCTCTTGATTCTGTTGACCCGCTTGACCCTCTTGGCCCTCTTGGCCAGCCTCATCATCACCACCCTCACCAGATGGTGGCAATGAAGAAGAAGGAGGAACATAAAGCGTCCATGCCAAGTCCGGAAGGGACCCATCCATACCATAACCCTCTCTTTCCCTTTCCACTTCCATTTCCATTCTCGTCCCCGTCTCCACAGGTTCAGGTTTAGGTTCCAAATCCGGAAAAAGCGTTGGTAAATCCAGATCCCGCGGCCGGGGAGAAGCAGGCGACGGCGGAGGCGGCGGATATGGAGAAAAAGGCGGCGGACGACGTAGAGAAAAAAGCGGACGACCGCGCCGAAACTGAGACTGAGACTGATACTGAGACTGAGACTGAGACTGAGACTGAGAGGGGGTGGGGATATCGATGGAACTGGCGCTGGAACTGGAACTGGAACTGGAGCTGAGGATGGGACTTGCATGTGGGACATGTGGGAGTTCTTCAGGTTGGTATTCACCAAGTTCCCGATCAGCCATAGGCATGGACTCCTCAAGGTCGTCGTCAATGAGGTCAATGTCAAGGTCCATTTTATTCATGTTGTTGGCGTTGGCCTGCGGCTCACCCGAGGCCTGTTCGAGCTGGTGACTTTCCCCGAAAGATGCTGGTCTAGGTCCAGATCCAGGCTCAGGTCCAGGTCCAGGTCCACCTGCTGCTGGGCCGTGTCCTCGTGGCGGCGGCGAACGAGAACGGCGGTTCCGACGAAGGGTGTCATACATGCTCATGGATTGCTCCCGCGACCTTCGGGGGGACAATCCCCGGGTGGTGACCAGATTTCCTGAACCTGAACCTGTGGGTGAGTTAGCAGTAGCTCAACTCTCTTCATCACAAGTGCAGGTGGGCAGTTGGATAGTAGGTAGTGGGTAGGAGGCACCTTGAGGATGCGGTCCCAATGCACGTTCAAAAGCACGTGCTTGCGCCCGGAAACCCGCACCACTGTGGTCCCTCCTTTGCGGAGACCGCTGGCGATGACGCGACCGATCCATGGTGTGTTTGTCTCTCGAATATTTGTCTCTAGGCGCTTGTCCAAATGACGACGATGGGGTAAACTTGGTGGTAATTAGAATTCATTCTCGATACATAGTGAAGGGGATGATTTATACTCGTCTATCTCACCTGCTTTGAAGTAAAATTGGCGCGCGCTTTACGAATGCTGCATTATGGCCAAATTCGAAGTGATAGAGCTGGTCATCTAAGTAATGTTGAAACGGCCTTGGAACTGGGCTTGGCTTGGTGAAAGACGTCTGTACTTGGAGTTCGCTGGTTTGTAAAACATGGAGAATGGTCACCAAGTGAGGTGTGCTGGCGCACTCCCAGTCACTGCTGGGAACAATGCGTGTGGTGAAGGAAAGCGATCAAGACTGGACTCTGGCTCAAAATGCGCGCAAGGTCCTTGGTCCCATGTTTTAGAAAAGAGTGGCTTACGCCAACTTGCACCAGTGTGCATCATTACAGCTGGCGCAAATCTAACGTCAAGCTCAAGCGTCGAGAAAGTTTGCAATGGATTTTGCGGCGAAACAGAGTGGATTTCCTAATTGTCAAAGAAAAAGAAGAAAAAATGCGATCAGCACCAATGAATTCCAGGTTGACATTCTTAATGCACAGTGCGGTCTCGTTTGCCCAAATCTTGCGGTGCAATCGTCCTCTCAAGTTGAGGCTGTGGTAAATTCTCTCCACGTCGCCCAGCCGTCTTGTCCATCTCTACTTGATAAACTTTCTACTAGGCGAGATGCAGATTTAGCGCCACCGACCGACCTAAGGAGAAAGCAAAGGAAACGAAGCAATAGGGGGAATACGCACATGACAGCGCCACACTGTCATCATGAAGCTAGGTAGGTAGATAGATACCCCTCGACTCGGCTGAAACTTGAATCATCATCCCATTTTCCCGCGCTAAATAGACGCCTATAAAGTATAAATGCCGGTCCCTCGTCCTTCTTCTTCATCTTCTTCGTCATCTTTCTTCACACCGCCGCCGACATTATACGGCCGATGACGGCGCTGGCAGATCAGGAGTTCAACACTGTGCTTGGGGTACTCTCTCTTGTCTCTCTCTCTTTTTTTTTCCCTTTCTCTTCTCTTCTCTTCTCTCTTTTCTCTTCTCTCTTTTCTCTTCTCTCTTTTCTCTTCTCTCTTTTGACTCTAGGCTTGGCTCTCCTCCTCCCTACATATCCTTTTTATCTACCTAGGTATCCAAACCGCTCTACTGTGCCCCGTGAGTTCAAGAAGCCAGTCCCCTCCACCAACCCGCCCCCTCAAACCGGGGCTTGCACTGGAATCGGCACCTCCGCCACCACAACGCCCTCTCGATCGCCTTCATCTGGCGAAACCCTTACCTCCAAAACCCGCAACCCCACTTCTTCGACCAGCCGTACCCAATGCCCCCTTGTTCTTTCAATTCCAGAGAGGACAGCCAGCATAGTGAGATCCAGGGCTGCGAATTCCGCAGGACAGTCCCGTTCGGGAAGGACAATTTCATTTAGCAAGAGTCGGGAATATCCCGGCGTCATGGCCTTTGCAGTCTGTCGCAAGAGGGTTCGACATTTCTCATCGTTAAAGTCGTGCAGGACGAAATGCGTATAGTAGAGGTATGCGCCCTTTATGGGCTGAAGCGAGAATATGTCGTGAACCATGGGGTGGATTCCTCCTCCTTCTTTCCCCTTCTCAGAAAAAGAGGAACAAGAAGAGAGAGAGGAAATGGTTACGGGAACATCCTGGAGGATTAAATCCCCTTTGAGCATCGGGAATTTATCAAGTAGACGCTGCAGGTGATGGCCGTTGCCGCCGCCCAAGTCAACAAGAAAAACTCTTTCTGACTCTGATTTAGGGGTAGAGGAGGTGTACCGCTCGACAAGGTCGTCCATGTCAGGGAACCACTCGAACCACTGCCGGCGTTTTCCCTTGTTCCCTTGCATGCACGTGTTGAACCGCGCAGCCCGCGTGGCGTCGGCGTGGATGTGTTCAAAGTAGGCTAGCTTAGTAGAGAATGCGAATTGGAACGGGCCGTTTTTGCCATCGTCGGGGGATTTGTAGCCTGTATTTTGGAGGTATTGTGGCATGTGGACCATGACTCGGGCAGCATGTTGATGGCTGGGGATTTCATCAGGGATAGTTTTAGAAGGGTACGTAATAAAAAAAATAAAAAATTCATACCTGTGAACAGCAAACCCCTCAACATGGGGAAGGACCATGACATGTGTCAGTGGCGTGGCCACATATTCCGACTCGTTTGATTCAGCGGCATATCCAAGGCTGGTGATGAGCCGCATTACCCGGACTGTTGTATCTCGTCAGTTTTTGTCATGCATGACATGAATGCAAGAGGTAACTCATACCCAAAAGTAACTCTTCAACACCGAGTTCTACTGCTAAATCGCCCGCGGAAATGGTTTTGCCATGTCGACTCACTAGGGCGCGAAAGATGCCCACCTCAACTCCAAATCGAAGAACAAACGAGTACGTATGTGACTAAACATGGAAATCAGCTGAGCCCCAGCCTACAACCCTGACAACTACATGTATGCTAAGATGAAAGATGACGGAGAACGAACCTCATAGATCTGCCGAAACGCAACCTCCTCCGGCTCTTCCAAGGCACCCACCAGCTGCTTCGCCGCTCTGACCAGCCGCTTCTTATCCTCGGCGGGGAGCAGCTCTGCCTCGACGGCAAGTGCGTGGAGAGTCTGGTTGAGATCTTGGACTGTCGAAGCCATTGTGGATTTTTACAAATACCTGTACGACAGCACCTAACTAACTTGGTGGTTTATGTCAATCGTGAGGTGGCAGCTTGGCATAGTTCCCACGTCTCCTCTTATACATGTACACACCGACTGCAGAGACCTATCAAATCAAAATTCTCATGATTAGACACGCATAAATATATCAATAGGCATACCATATGCTGCACTGCGGCGCCTGCCCCCCCAAGGCTGAGGTTGCTCAGTCAGACCCCGCACACACGATTGCGTTCTGGATCAAATGTGAGTTATTTTGGCGGTGAATAGTCATCTTTCTTTTTAAGAAGGGAACCTTTGCGATTCAGATAATTGGGAGGCAAGCCGAGCTGCTGCTTATTCATTTGAGACATAGTTGAGTGGAGATGAAGATCTTTTCTTTGATGACATGAACATGACATGGCTGCATGTGGACTGGATCCAATGGGCTTGAGGATGTAGTCAAGGACGTGCGTGGATAGGTAAGGTATGTAAGAAAAGGAAGACAGGCTGCGATCGACAATTTCTGCAGAACTTATGCAAAGAGAATTTCAAATACCATGTCTAGATAGAACTAATCGGTGTCATGACCAAGTTGAGCAGTCTTGAAATTGCTCCACTTTGGAGATGGTGAATTTCATCTTTTTTCTTTTTCTTTTTCATCTTTTAACTCTTTTGGTTCCTGGTTCTGGTAGGCTGGCTTTTATTTATGGAGAATCCACATCCCCACCTAATTAATGCACGACAGGCAATGCGGGCACTCAGGTCAACGCCCCCGCTCCAACCAGATGACTGTCTCCAACACCACACCACAACTTATCAACACCACCCCCCCTCAAGTTGATGAAATGCCGCCCCCTATCCTCCTTTTCGTCGCCCACCCTCTAACCGGCCATCTAACACCCACCCTGCGCGTTGCCGCTGCTCTTGCCTCCCGCTTGCCGCCTCGTAGTGTATTTCTTCTCGGCCCCACCTCTCACCAATCCCGCATCTCCTCCGCTTCCGCCTCCACTTCCGCCTCTGGCAGCGGCATAACCTTCCTCCCCCTCCTCGGTTCCGCCAATATTGACGACCTGGCCTACTACTCCCCTACAACCAATAACCCACCATGCCCGAAATACTGGACACAATCCTGGCAACAGCGCGGCCTTGTCGATTTTGTGAATCTATGGATCGATCCGCTCCCGGACGCGTGGGCCAGTGTCGTCGCTGCGTTGCGCCATGTTTCTCATGTCTCTGATCTTTCTGATCTTGACGAGGGAGAACCCCTCGGGCTCTCCTCCGGGGGAAAAGAAACAAAAACAGAAAGAGATCGGGAAAAGGAAACGGATAAGGAAACGGAAGCGGAGGGAGAAAGAGACAGAAAAAAAAGAGAGATAGTCCTCATCTCTGAAGCCCTCTTCTTCGGCACCCTCCCTTTAGCCTACGGCGCTCCATTACCGCAAGGGATTCGTCTGCCGAGGATGGTGGCGTTGAGCGTTACCGTGCCGTTTATACAGAGTGAGGACTTGCCGGCTTTTTTTGTCCCCAATACATCCACAACGAGAAACAATGGTCTATCGGTCTCGTCGGAGTTTCTCAAAGGGGATTTGGAAGTGGATGTGGATGTGAGAGAAAAAAAGAAAAAAGAGAACAAACTGACCTGGCAACAATGGGAAGCCTGTACATCCAGCCTACAAGAACGCCTGGAGTCCCGCCTTCAAGAGGTCGGCGCGACCAAGCCGTTTCCAGGCCCGTTTCTCAGCGGTCAGAATTATACCTGTCACGAACGAATCCTGCAACTCGGTGTGGAGGGATGGTTCTTCCCCCGGCGGGACTGGCCCGAGGGATTCCGCTTCGTTGGGGTACTACCTCCGGCAGAAGAACCCGTGGGTGGGTGGACAAATCTGCCTCGCTGGTGGGAGGAGGTGAAAACGGCGAGAGCGGTCGGGAAAAAGGTCGTGGTCGTGGCGCAGGGTACGGTGGAGGTAGATCCCAACGACTTGATCATCCCGACGATCTCGGCCATGGCGTCTCGCGAGCATGTGTTGGTGGTGGCGATTCTCGGCCGGAAAGGCGCTGTCTTGCCTAGGGAATTCTCCCTGCCTGCAAATGCGCGCATCACAGATTACTTGCATTACGATGCGGTTCTGCCGTATGCGGACGCGTGGGTTCATAACGGTGGCTATGGTGCCGTGCAGCACGGTATTGCTCATGGTGTTCCCATGGTCGTGGCAGGCGAGGGTCAAGACAAGACGGAGAATGCGAAGCGCATCGCGTGGAGCGGTGTTGGGTTAGATTTGGGGAGACCCTCGCCGGCGACGCGAGATGTACGGACCGCGGTGGACTCCGTCCTTGATATCGAGAGGTATAAACAGCGGGCACAAGCTCTGCGCAGGGAGTCGGAGGACCTTTCTTGTTTTCGTGCGATAGAGAGGGAAATCCTGGCGTTGCTAAAGAGCGAGCCGCTGAATTGATCCGAGTGATTGTTGATTATTGATCATTTCTGATTATTGATCACAGCTGTCTGGTTTCGACTCCTTCAGTTGGACCGTGTATCTTACCAATCCCGTTTTCATCTGGTTGATATTCGTACCCCTAACTGGAATCTTGGTTTCTCTTGCTGTGCCTCTCCCAGGCCCAAGTTTGGCCCAAGTTTGTCAACGAGCTGATGCCAATAATAATCATACCAGCCTTGGCATTTGATTTGTTTGTTGCGCGGGCCCGAGACCTTTGCTCGTCGCAAACAAAAGCACTGGCTGTGTGTGCAACAACTCTGGCCCTTGACGGCATCAAGGCAAAAAGCAAGATCATAAGCACAGGTCAATCACGTGCATGCAAATACGCATCAATTGGAAAAAGGTACCTACTCAATGGCATCCCTTCCGTATTTAGCTGTCCATAAATCTAGGTTTGGGTACCGTGACCGTGACAAACTTGACCACGGAGTTAACGGCCATGACAATCCTTTGGTGGTGATCATGGGATTGCCAGACTGGGCGTTTGGTGTTTGGCGGGGGTCAATTGTTGCGCACGCCTGTTTAGGGTCGGCAATCAAATCCCACGCCGCACGCCTTCCCCCGTCTGATGTTCTACTTAGTGTGATGGGTAATTTTAACCTGTGGGTCGTGTACCGACAAGGGGTGTGGGCCAGGGTTTTCAGGCTACCCCTCACTGTCAGACATGCCAACCTTCGAGGAAGCAATGCGCAAGAATTCCAGGAAGCATTTGTTTCTATGGTAAAAGCTAGTACTTTGTATGTATACTGTTAGCTGCTATTACGGCCTTGTAGCGATCCGGTATCAAAGCGAGTTGTTTTTGAAGAAAAGTATCCGGTAAAGCCCCCTAGGCTTTTTTAACGTAAACCCTTAACTTATCGTAACTGGGGTTTTCTTCCAAACCGTACTTATTTTTAATATAATCCTTTATCCAGTCCCAATAGGTCTTAATAGGGTTAAGATCTAGTAAATAAGGTGGTTAATAGATAACCGAAATACCCCTTTCTTCCAGTTCTTTTATTATATTAGTTATTAAGTAAGCTGAAGCACCATCTTGTATTAAAACGAGGTTCTTGCTAAATTCTAATTATTGTAATTGAATCTAGTTATTAATAATTAATATAGTATATTAGCAGTAAGTTTCTTTTTTAATAGTACCCTAATCTTTCTCCTAAAATAGCTTAAGACCTTTACCTATATTAGAGAAATAACCCTAAAATATCTACCCTTATTTACGTTATATCTTCTCAACAATATAAGTTAGATCTTATTTTTTACCAACCTGGCGTATAATATATTATTTGGTATAGGGACCATTAGTTACCCAGGTTTTATTAATCTAAAGGATTTTAGCCTATTGCTTTAGCGACTAGTTAAAATGTTCTTAAACCTAAGTAAGGCGTTTTTTTTTATTTATTTTAGTAATTAGCAGTTTTTTTTAAATAACTCGACGATGGAAACCCAGTTGATATAAAATGTTTTTAATAACCCATATATTAAAGATGCTATTAAATAGTGCTATTAAAAGCTGAAGAAAAGTCATCCGCTGGTATTCTTTGCTATAGTATATAAATCTAACCAATTCTTCTTCTTATGCTTTGGAAAATTTGGCTAGCTGGCTAGTATGGCGTTCTGGTTCGGTAGTAGGGGCTTAAATAATTATACGGATCTGGTAGGCTGAAAACTTGGTAGATTGTTGAATTTCTGCCTGGTTGAAATGCGCATTGTGGTAAAGCGTGCGAATTCGAATATAGTTGGTTACTATAAGGTGCTTAACACCTATTGTTCCCTTCGGACGCGCCATGATGTTAAGACCTGTTTTTTTGGGTTACAGCAGGCAAATTTTGTGTGGTCTGGCAAAAGGGTTGGGGTGGCCCCCTGACTAGCGTGGTACCCGACAGGGGGGTTAAAATTTCGCTCGCGACCGCAGTATATAGCCTTTCACGGCCACGTTCTCACAGCTTTTGAATGATTTGTCAGCATTCGCCTTCTTCTAAGTATTTGTCAACAAGGTATCAGGTGATGGAATGTGAACAGTGGTAACGAGGCTAAAACTTACCTCAGCAAGCTCGGGCATTGAATTCGAAGTATCGACAGGAAGACCATCGAGGCTCCAGATGATCAGAAAAGTCACACAGCAAATTCACGCAAAGCTCATACGGCCGACTTCAGCCATTCTCAAAGCAGTAGCTTTACTTACAATTTAGTTACATCGCCCAGCGTGATACTCGAGCACGTGTGAAGGCGCACTGTGCAGATGGTTAAATGCATAAAAAGTCTGTGCGTAGAAAAGATATGTGTGAGAGAAAAGCGGAAGCTGGTTTCGCTAGTGACTGTACATTATTACTTTGGACATGGTTACCTTCAACACTTGAGACATGTGCAGGCATCGCAAGTGGCTAGGTATTCAATACTGCAGACCACAAAACAGTTGATTTGGCGGTCCACAGTCCTCAGAATGCACTCAAAGTAAAACCTGTCAATCTCGGATCCAAAACTGCCAGCTGCCAACTCTGTCCCAGGACCCAGGGGGGCGCACAGCTCCATGCATTGTGATGCAGGATGCAGGGATCCACCCGGCTGCCGTCCCGGAGCCGTGGCTCATCATGCCAAGGGTGTTGGTATCTGGAACCAAGACACGCCGCGGGCGCTTATATCCACGGCCTGCGCTGATCTATCATCTATCATCTATCTGATAGGATGGCCAAGGATCCGAGGCCCGTGGGGGCTAATAAGGGAAACTGTAAGAAACTAAGACTTCTGGTTGGCCATGTCAAAGTTCCTACTGCCTTATTTTACTTTGTCGTATCGATCATGTCCAATGAATTCCTGTGCCGAGACGAAGGATGTTTACCGTGTTTGCGCGGGGGTGGTTGCCGCCAACACATGAAGCACGAGACACGAGACATGAGAGCAGGCCCAACAACACCGTCACATCATCACATCGTCACATGGTTCCAGTCACAGAACAAAAAGAGCAGAGAGATGATGATCAAAAGATCAAAATATGGGCCCGTTTGGAAGCTACCTAGGTAGAAAGAAAAAAAAAACAAATGAAATCTATCGACACCAACTCTCCACTGCTTGGACACTATTCCCGAGGCCTAGTCACTTTTTTTCACATAGAGACAGACGACTCGAATTGACTGGAATCAATGCCCGGGCCTTGGCCTCTCTTAAACCGCACAGCAGTCGTTGAGACCAGTGCACTTGCCGCTGTTGTTTGGCTGGCAAAGCCGGTTGGGCGTAGTCTTGCAGAACTCGACAAAGGCCAGCTTGCCCGGGTTGGCCTGCGTGCAGCGGTAGATCGAGTCGAAACGCTGGCCCTCGGGGATGTTGGGGCTGGCGTTGGCCGTCTCGTTCTTCCAGTAGTCAAAGTCTTTTTTTTGGTTTTCCACTTGGTCAGCATTCATTCCGAGACAAAGTCAAAGTTTGAGCAGATGGTTTTGAATGGGTTATAACAGAAAGGGAAAAAGGAAGAAAATAAACACATACTAGGGGGCCGCATCAGCGTGGCACCGCAGTAGACCTGGCCAACGGTGCAGCTTTGGGCCGAGACATGGCCGGCCAGAGCCGTCATGACCGCAAGGACAACAGTGGAGCCGAGCATTTTGATGGTATTGGTGTGTTTGTGAATTGGAAGGATAGAGTTGAAGTTGTAGAAGCTGGTTGGAGCTAAGAACAAGTCGTGCACAGAGTTGAATACCCGACCCCTTTTATACTTTTTCTATCACGCCGTGAACACAATAGTCCACCCGGTGCTTCCGGCTGCTCTCCACTCACTGCAATCCAAAATGTGTGATTCCCCTCAACAAATTCTCCCAGTCCATGACTCACGCCCTCTGTGCCATGGCGTTGACTGCCATAAGCTGATGTTAACCAGAATCACAAGATCCGTAAAGTTTTTCTCGAAGAGTTCTGTAGAACTTGTGTTTTCTGACGCCAAGTCAATGGATCACGCATGCTGAGTCTAGCAGTGGACATGTCAGCTCGGTCGAAAAGGTTGAATTAGAATGATGAGTGGCTACCAGTTGTGAGTTTCCAAGCTTTGGTTTGCTAAGGTTCTACGGCACAGCGGAGATTTTGTCTTCAGACAATGCTGTGTAACCATTGATGCTCACATGGGCTTGATGACGTTTAGTTAGGTATTTGGGTGATTTGACTTGAGCTGGTTGTTGGACCCCCACAGAGTTTGGCAATTGAAGACATAAGGTATGTGACTTCAATCCCATGGTGCTGTTCCCTCTCATACAGACTGTAGTTGATGGCGATGAATTACTTTAGACTATCTAGTAGCGACGGCGCATCTCGGCCGATAGCAGAGCAGCTCGTATCACCGTGCCATTCCACATGTCAGTTGCGAGTCCGCGGTGTGATTATCACATAAGATAAGTCGGAGTGGCACGATAACCGGCCGCCGCCAATTTGTGGTTAGCCAGTCCGAATCTCGGACTCACTGCTTGTCATCGGCTTGAACCACATGTGGCGAACCAGCATCGTGCCGATAGACACGTCGTTAGACTTTTTTCTTTTTTTTTTTTAGATAAGTTCTGTGACTTTTCCTGT
>Ga0247765_1001260_pt1 | contig 13124 bp, 7 predicted proteins | sample UWRJL106311C6_FD_179949 | JGI IMG/M metagenome (GOLD analysis project Ga0247765, IMG submission 179949) | Plant litter microbial communities from Arlington Agricultural Research Station in Wisconsin, United States - UWRJ-L106-311C-6 | ecosystem: Environmental > Terrestrial > Plant litter >... | reverse complement strand
CGAGTCCCGGCGACCTGGATCAGTATTAGCGTAACCTAACCCCATCCTCACACCACCACAATATCTTCCCCCTTGCTAATATAATCCTTTCAAAACTCCTCTTGATTCGTTACAAGATTTTTTTCAAGGACATTTAGAGTATGTTTTGTTTTGTCGTTGGCAGTTTAGTCACGAGATTTTCACCAGACAGTCAGTCATATGGGCGGCGTCCAACTGAGAAAAAAAGCCATTTAATCTAAATAGATATCTGTGGGTTGTATCTACCCGAGTCGCTTATTGCGCGACAACATGTCCACTAATGTCGAATGCTACCTTCCTATAGCACATACACATGATCTCTCTCCTCGTTCAAAACTTAGCTTTGAAGCGAGGTGCTCAAATCCCATCATTCGCTGGGTTAGTTATTAAAGGTTCCCAAGCAGCTGAAAGCCCAGAGCCCCTTGGGACTGGCCGTTCCGAAATGCAAATGACACGGGTTACCCAAAAGAGGAAGCTGATGTCCCGAACGTGCCCCATGTACCAGTATCCAATCAATTCGACAGACACAAAAGATCCGCTTCCTTGCACACTGTGAAGCGACGGATGAAGCGCGTACGTCCCCAAATTCCCAGACAAGGTAATATTGCCTGCGGACTGGCATCGATAGGCGATGGCAGGGTCCCATAGGGTCCAGATTCGAAGCTATTAATACTCTGAAATATATTGGTGTGGGAGTCTTGGCACTGGGGACTCCTCCCGACACTAAGCGACGTCTTCAGATGGTGAAGGGTTCGGGGATTCAAGACACGCCAATCCCCTTGAGATGCTAAGAATAGACTTCCTGGCCCACACGTCCTGGTCCCGATGAAAAAAGCTACCTGCTCTGGAGGAGTGCCAGCTGATTTTCTGGAGATTATGCAAGGGCCGTGTCGGTTGCGTGTTGAGGTAGCTCTTTCCAAGCTCAGACCAGAGTAATGGGCCCAACATCAGGTATACCTTGGACGTCTAACATTTCTCCGTTCATGATTCCCTGCACGTAACACTCCCCGACAAGAGTATGCTCCCCAGGGTCGACCGCAGTCCGTCTGATCACGAAAGGCGTCTTAGCGCCAATGATCACGCATATGGTATCCCCCATGTTTGCGGTAGACGGGACAACCCCGTAGCGGCCTCCTTTGCTGATGGCAAATCGTCGATTGATTAACGGGGCAGCGATAGCTGCCTCGATTGATTCGCCCTCGAGACCAGATATGGCAGCCGGACCCAAAAGACGATTGAGCTCAGCCTCTCCCAATCGTCGCTCAATGTCTGGTCGATAAGAAACGAGGAACCTTGAGAACGCGGACTCAAGCTCGTCAATTTTCAGGCCAGAGATGCCGATCGTCGCCGTGATGGCGCACGATGCGAATCGATGGCCTTGATGGATGTAAGGAGCAGAAGGGTCCAAGACATGTTCCAGAATACCAGCCCACTTATGGCCTTCCTGTCCAGGATGTCCACATCGACCCCAGCTGAAATCGCTTTCGAGAAAAGTCGGCGATAGGAAATGAAAATCATCGAGCAAGACGCCCTCGATATTCAACCCCTTGCCGCCTACCGGAAACGAGGGCAACGTCTTGACCCGTGCCCCGCCAGCGTTATATACTGCTTCGCCGAGCTGTGCAAGCACCGAGCCATCAAACGCCGCCCAGCTCGGGACCCACGACGAGGAGAGTCGTCCGGCCTCCTGGACAAAGGAGAGGATATCCAAGTTCTTGGTCCACTGGATATATCGGGTGGCAAACTCGAGATGCAGCTCTGCAATATCCCGAGCGTAGTCAGGTGTGATAATGAGCTGTTTTGTATCTGGGTGGGAGGCGGCTGGGTGGCCGAGGAACGCAAAGAGATGGTCCCTGATCTCTGTCGCCTGAAGTTGTCTTGATGCGTGCATGACGTCGAGAAATGACCACGGCGCTGCTGTCCCGGATGGTTCCTTCCCACACCATATTTCCTCTCTGTCCATGTGGATGCCATGCCAGTTGAGGTGAAACTTGTATGCGATAACAGTTGCTCGAAGTTGTACCCATTTCAATGCCCGAAAGACTGTCTCCCATTCAAAGATTAAGTCACCGAAGAGAATCACCGGCCTGGACGAGAGCCCGGCTTCCTGGACGACCCAGACACGGTCGAACCACGGGCGCTGTGTCAGCGCCCCAATCGACATCCAACGCTCGTCCACTGTGATGGGGTCGTCTGGGGCAACATTGGCGACACGGTCCCAAGAACTCAAAGTACCCATTTGCACTCGGATCAAGTCGTTGACCTCGGCTAGCAAGCTCGCGACGTTGCTGGCTTCCTCCGGGGTTACCTTGCCAAGATGGACGAGCGTGGTCTTGGATTTCTTGTAGATGTCGGCCATCAGCGCGACCTGCCTGCTCCGCTCGGCAATGTCCCCCTGATTGATGCATATTTGATCGGCCCACAGGCATTTAGGCTTATCCGGAAGACGGAGACTTCGCAGCACGTCGCGCAGGCTCGCTGTGAGGCGAATGCTGTTGCCGGCGCATTCGATTTCGCTGACTTGGAGTGGGGAACCCCAGACGTATGAAATAGCGTCAAAGTCCAGAGCCTGATCGATGTGTGCAGTGCGCAGCTCGCCGATAAGCGCGTCGTCGCCATCTCCGGGTTGAAGAACCAAGTATCGGAAGTGTCTTTTCGTCGGGAGAGTGTCGTAGATAAACGAGTTCATGGCCGTTTGGGGATTTGGGACTGATGATCAGGAGGCGTTCTGGCAACTTCCTTCTCGTTTGCAGCTTCTTGCCCCGCGCCGAAGAGCTGCAAGCCACAAATCATGTTCGTTGCTTCCTCCCTCGGATTAGCTCATGACTAGGGTTAGGGGTTATGGAACCTGTCGCCTTCGTTAACATTTAACCTCTGAATAATCGCTCCCTCTGCTGTGACAATATAGGCACTCTGAGGTTTAGTTAGTATTGCTTATAATACTATATAACAATGAAATCGAGCAACAAGGCAAAGAACTGGGAGTATTGTTGGGGCAAGGACCCCCACTTTCGGACATTCATGTTGGCGGCGACCCCCCAAAACTGATCAGGCGGTAAATTCCGTCTTTGCCCGAGCGGGGAATGTGCCTAGGTAACCTGCGCCCAACTTTGAAGGCAGTCGTTTTCTTGTCACGACCCTCCCTGCCCAGCCGGGCTTTTGATATCCACAAGTATTCCACCGCATCGCAATTCTTCCTGCATTATGCCTTCGGGACTCTGCAGTATATGCGTTACCATCCCATTCAAGGAGCTACACGACGGGAATTATGAGAATGATGAGAATGAGGAGAGCTGGTCCCTCGGCACCCTGGCAGACTTGCTTCTCCGGGGCGAATGTGACTTTTGCCAACTCGTTGCAGTCACGGTTGGTGAGAAGACCGGTCTGGACACCGACAACATTAAGGTGACATGGTACAGTGGAAGCCAGTGTTTTCAGCTTAATTGCATGACCTCTGGAACGACTATCCGGTTTCTGACAGGGACTTATGCCGTCGGCAGAGAAGTCTCAGGAGGCCAAGTCGACCCAGCGCAGGTCAAGAAATGGCTAGAAATGTGCCAGGCCGCTCACACGGAAGACTGTCCGTCACCCCCGCTCGATTCGCATGAGGTATCACTCGGGAGCTTCCGGTTAATCGACGTGAATCGCCAGTGCGTCGTTGACGCCTCAATGCGATCGACTTATGCAGCTCTCAGCTACGTTTGGGGACAGGTTAACTCATTTCGCCTCACCTCGAGCAATAAAGATGATGTCATGAGAACAGATGGCCTCTGTGCCTTCTCGGACCGCCTGCCTCTCACTATCCGCGATGCGATACTCTTTGTCCGACAGATGGGCCTCCAGTATTTGTGGATAGACTCTCTCTGCTTGGTCCAAGATGACCCGGAAGACGTGAAGAGCGGGGTCGAGGTTATGGATACGATTTACGAACAGTCTCTATTCACAATCTTGGCAGCGAGCGGTCCCGATGCGAGCCATGGGCTGCCTGGGGTCAGAAGCAACTCACGAAAAGCCCGACAAAGCACCTGTCAGGTCTCGCCGGGCATCCGACTCATTGTCGTCCGCGAGATGGAGAGTCTCCTTAAACCAACAGTATATAATCGAAGGGCCTGGACGTGAGTCGAAATGCCACCTTGTTTACACTTTTACGAGGCATCGTGCTAACAAGGAACCCTACCTTATGCAGATTCCAAGAGTACTTCCTCGCCCGACGGAGGGTTGTTTTTGTTAACGATATGGTCTTCATGCAGTGTCGGTGGACTACCTTTGCCGAAGATGTGAAAGAGTCGCTTCATAATCAAGATAGCGAGACATTGATGTTCGCCATCCAATCGGAGGAATCCGACTCCTTCGATGTCCTCAGCAATGTCCTCTTTTACTACACCCCTCGCGACATGACGTACGAGTCGGACTCTTTGAGAGCGCTCGCTGGCATCTGCCACAGAGTGGGAAAGACTACAAGTTGCCGCTTCCTCGAGGGAATTCCCGTTGCATCCTTCGATCTCTATCTGGGGTTTATGCCTCAATTCACCGGGCTGATACGTAGGCAGGGTTTCCCGAGCTGGTCTTGGGCTGGCTGGAAGGGCCATTTGGGGTATCCTACCCTTTCTGGTGACAAGAATGAATGGCTGGCTGCCAATACGTGGATTGTCTGGTACAAAAGGAGTCCGACCGGATGGGTGAGCCTGGTTTGGGATCCCGCTGTCAGCGACGAGGCTCGCCAGGCGGCCAGAGGCAGGAGAGACATCAGCTACGGGGAAAGACGGTCGTTCTTTCAACTCCCAGCCGGACTTGAGAACGTCCGCACGACACGCGTGATGCCATCGTGGGATCTGGACCCCAAAACTGCACCACGCCCGTACCACATTCTTCAGTTTTGGACTCTGGCTATCCACTGCACGCTGCGAAAATCGAACCCGAAAGCTGAGCGCCGATATCAATTGCGAGATAATCTGGCGGAGTATTGTGGGTATCTCAATTTCGACTCCATTCCGACAACAGCAGTAGAAGGCACGACTGTCGAGCTCATCCTCCTCTCGGTTAGCTCATCTAACATGTTCGAATACTTTTATCCTGGCAGGAACAAGATTGCAGACAATGGAGGTCTGTACACGGCATTGTGTATTGAGTGGGCAGACGGAGTAGCAGAACGAAGAGGGCTCGCTCAGATCTATTGTAACAGGGTGGTCCACTCGCTCCCCCCAGGCCCCATATGGAAAGAAATTCTGCTTGGATGAATGCCAGATTATTCAGCTGCAGGACAGAAATGGCTGAGATAGTTTGATTGGTTACGTGAGCACATGCTTTTCAAAGCCCCCCTCCTTCCGGCACTGCTTGTGAGGACTCACCCTGAGAATCATTATTCTGGACCACTAACATGGTGCTCACACTGCAGTGATCCTGAGGTTTCGGCCTAAAACCCCTCCCTCCAACGGTGATTTCATCACGTAACGGTGTCTGCTAAATTATACGTCTTTTGATTGAAAATTCCATCCTATAGTTATTTTGGTGTTTTTTGTCGAGGTATGTTGATAAATTGTAAGGTACAATCAACGGGAAGTACGGGTGTTTTGCAGGACAATTCATTTACAAGTGCGAAAATTAGACGAGAAATTTGATAAGGGGAATAGCGGCAGAGATTGATGCCGGAAAAGAGTATTGAATATTTTGTATGCCAAACCACAGTCTCATCCGGACACGGAAAAGAAGCCATCAGCAAGCAATTTCGCAAAGGCATCATCATCAAGGTATATTTCCTTGTGTTCTGCACCGGCTGCTGCAATGGACAGTAATTGAGATGAAGATCCATGGGTATGCCCCGGGCGGCGCGGTGTAGCAGCAGCACTGGCTGAGCTGGCCACCGGTAGCTGCTCGTGGCTGGAACGGTGCCGTTTTGGCAATCTCTCTGAGGCAGCACCCGAGTCGCATTCGAGACTTTTGCGGCGCACCGAGTTAGGAGAGTGGGACGGGCTGGAAGCACCGACTGTGGCGTGTTGTTGCCACTCCCCTAGTAGGGGCTGCTGCATTACGCTTTGGGGGTTGGGGAGTCTGCTAGGCAGCGCTGGAGAAGAAGAAGAAGAAGAATAAGACGTCTGGGCATCGAGGGGCTCCCATCGATGTGGCGGTAGGGCGGCGGCGGCGGCGGTGGCTTGTCTTGTCCATGTGGGGACGCTTGGTGGGCAGCTGCTTTCCGCTTTCCCCATGCGGCCGGGTTCCGCATTTAGAGTGTCGGCACGTTCTTTTCCCTTTGACTTTGGTCCTAAACTTGAAGTTGGCCTTGGCGTGTCTTCCCTGTTGACTTGTCGGATTCTTCTGGGGTTGGTAGCAGTGGTGGTGGTAGCCAGCAGTAGCATGGATGCCGAATGGGGCGGCACGTGGGTCGTCATCATGGCATCCGACATGAACTCCAAGCCGGGGGTGAGGAGCACATCCCACTTGGTGTTAGGCTTGTTCGGAGCCCAGGCGTGCTCGAGATGGCTACCAAGCCCGGCACCCTTCAGCCTCCTCTGCGACGAGTGCATGTGGTGAGCATCCGGGGTCTTGAGGGCTTCCGCAAAGGCCGCCAGTTGACGTGCAACGGACGCGTTCCGAAAAACGGTCGCTTCCGGCTCCATATTCCATCCGTTCGACCACCCTCGTTTGCTGTCGTATCTCCTAGCCCGGAAGTGCCAGCGAGGGTCCGAATGCAGCAGCTCTTGGAACATCTGCAAGCCGCTCACGCTAACCTCGGCTGGGTCTGTGACAAAGAGACAGAGCCTCGGAGTCGCACAACCTGCAACGGGATTGCTGGCAATGACAATGAGTACCTTGTCCTCAGCCATGCCAGGAACGTCCGGTGTCCGTCTGAACCAACAAGACGCTTCGGTATCAGTTGGATGACGTGGTGCTGATACGTCTTCGGGCAGGCCCAGCTCATCACATACCGACGAAGCCCGCAGAAAGGGGCAGAAAGGCTCATTTCTGCCAACCTTGTGCCGGTCGTACATGGCGCGCACAAAGTCCCTCTTTGTCGAGTCGGGTTTGAGCACCACGTCAGCGCGGAAGAGAACCCCTGCGTCCGATTTCTCCACCGATATGACCGAGAGTGCATCCTTGTGCTCCTCGTCCCTTGAGGATATTGTTCCGGTGCTTAGACAGACCCGAGAAATGCACGCTAGCAGGTTGTTCTTGGCGGATTGACGGCGAAAAGCCAGGACGCTGTCGCTAAAACCTGACTTGTCTACAAAAGGGAGGTCGGCCAGCTTGTGACCCTCGGCGAGTCTCCAGCCCGAGTGCTTCAGGAGACAGTCCACAGCGCCCTCTTCCACGGCGAGATACGAAAGCTCTCTCGTCTGCTCCCAGTCGGGCGTCAGATATGCAGCGACAGCCGCAACGACCAAGAAATTTGCTTCCTGGTGCGACTGATCCTCCCTGCGGCTCTTCCCCGTCCAGTCGAACTCGAGCACATCGAGCATTTCCCCCTTGACCCGCCAGCTCTCTTGTAGGTAGGCGAGGAGAGAACAGGCTAGTTCCCTGGATTCTCTTTGCGTATTTTCGGACCTTAGGAGGGCGTCGACATTGTCCCTTGTAACATGGAGGCCGAAAAACCGGCTATTGATGTAGCGGATGTCGCGAATCACCCCCTGACGCGTATCGAAGGAGCGAAGTCCATCACTGATAGCAGCAGCAGCTAGTTCCTGCTGCTGCTGCCCCCCCGCGTCGGCGAGCTCCTCGTTTCGCTCATCATCAACTTGATCGTCGACAACGGCCCATATTTGCACTCTCTCGGTAGCCGAAAAGATGTCGCTGTCCTGGTAGGTTGGTAGGCTTCTCGAGTCCGAGACGGTGAGCCTTCTGAGGCTCTGCATGACAGCCTCGCGATAGACATCACGAGCCCAATCAAATATGTAGTCGATGATTAGGATAAGCTGGAGGGCGGCATCACGGACGTTGATGGCTCCTCGCCAGACCTGAGCAACTCGCTATACGGGGGGAGGGTGCTTGTTAGTGGAAAGACCTCTCTCTCCATCCCTTGTGGAATTAAATATATATATAAAAAAAAAAATAAAAAAAAAAATAAAAAAAAAAAAAAAAACCGCAAAGTGACACGGATGCTTACAAAGCGGGAGACGTCAGTTTTCTTATCAATGTAGGCAATGCAGACTTTCCACTCCTCCCCTTTGTAAGACAGAAACCACACAAGAGGCTCGGCGCAATTGTCGGGGCCCCCCTCCCCGGCCGCGAGCTGCAGGTCCTGTTGGAGCAGCAGCAGTTCCCTAATGGAGAAGGCCGTCTGATTTGCCGCGTCGCTCAACGACTCGGGCCCTTTTTCCGATTTGGCCTCGAGCAGGAGGAATGGGAAGTGCACGGGCTCCGCGTCGTCGCGAAAGGGATGGCTTCGAACGCTGTCGCCGATGCACTGCCCGGACGCTGCGGGTCTCTTGTCCACACGGGTCAGTATTCGTTCTAGCCTTTTCGTCGCCCGCAGTCCGTAGACTCTATCTGGCCTCTCTTCGCGCCTCGGCAGCTCGGATCGCAGTTCGGGGGGGTAGACGATGGCCTCGTCAATCATGCAGTCGAACAGAGGGCTTATTCCCGAATCGCTCCTGGCGCAGGTGGGGGAGGGGGGGGAGGGGGTTAGTAGGTATGTTGTTTGTAATAAGTACATGGGGACAAGTGCGATAGGAGAGGATTGATGGAAGGGGGAGTGATCAATGTTAGGTAGGTAGGTAGCTAGGTACTCACATCTCGCCCTGCGGTTCGTCGGGGCCGCACATACAGGGTGTTCGGGCTTTCTGACGCTGCTGGAGCTGCGTTGTATCGCCCGGGTCGGCTTCTTGTTCCGACCGCCAAAGACGCCGGCGGCAGTTCCGGCTTTCATTAACCACTTAGCAATTGATCTGTTACCTATACACAAATCCATCGACACACCACGACGACGCTTGCTGGGCCTACCGAGAGCATTTTTTTTTTCTTACCAGGCCACCTCGATAGACATTCTGGCCATGACCTCAGCCTCTACCGAAAATCGCCAGCCAGATTCGTTCTTGCGGTCTTCCAGACACCGCTGGGATAGCGCAGCTGTGCGCTCTGCTCGGCGCCGCGCTTGCTCTCGCCATGGACGGTAGAGGGCATCCGAGGTGATGCTCTCCTTGTACCGCGCGTATTGCTTTTTCCCCAGCGCTTGAACATGTCCAACAAGGGTCCAGAGAGCGGTGGACCAGCTCGCTGGGGGGGAAAAAGGAGCCTCGATCGGACGGTCAAAGTAGATGTGGTGTTTCTTGATCAGCTGCCGCTGCGAATGTGAACTTTTCGAGCTTGATGCCATTTGGGGGGGGGGGAAATTGTCTGCTGATGCCTGGGTCGGGGTTGAGAGGAGAGGAGAGGAGATGGAGGAAGCAATTGCAGCCCGGCGCTTAATACACCTCGTTACGCCTGACTGACCCCTGTGAGTGGGTGGTGCCGCTTAGCCGCAGGCTGCACAGTACCTGTATCTGTATAATGCACACCCCAGCATCATGCGAGATGGGCGGCTGAGGGAACGGCGTGGGTTTCACCTGAAAGATAGGATATCCTAATCAATCACCTAGTTAGTTTAATAGAGGAGAAGGCCGCTTTTTTTTTACGCCTGGATTCACGCAAACTGAAAACAAGAAAGCAACACAGATCGCAGGATTATATTTAGTCCGATTGACGAGGTTGCAGCCCACCTTAAGTGACAGATCAGGCCGGTGCGGGAGAAAGATGTAGGTACATCTACATCTGCTGGGAGCAGCCCCCCGCGGAGGGTGTCGATGAGCTTTGTTTATGAAGGCCAAGAGGCTCCCGATTCTGAGTAGGGCACGAATTGCGGATTTCGGATAGTACGCGGCTGAAAGCTGCGTCTCTTCGGTGGCTGTGTTGAGAATGATTGCGTGTATTGAATTGGTGGAGAGGTACCCGAAAGGTCGCACAGGCAATTTTGAGATGTGAGTGCCTACCTTACCTAGGTAGGCAGGTACCTCAAGCAGGGGTTGTAGGCCGCTAGGTTTGGAACAAGATTTTATCATGGCAAAATTATCTTGACCTTCGATATTGAAGTTTGGACGGATGGAACGCTTCCTTCTTACAGGACGCGGGTGTATGTCCAATCCCATCTACATATACTATGGGATTTGCTGCGGGGGCACCCTGAATTTGCTGGGGGGGCACCCCCCCCACAAGGGTTAGGGTTATATATGGCACCACCCCACCCAGGGCAACTTGACAGCGCATTCCAGTCAATCGCAGCGTATTTGCAGCGTATCTGCATCACAATTGCAGCGTATTTACAGGTGTGAGGGCGGTTTAATTTATAGTATCTAATCTAACAAGTTCCAGTCTCCTTAATTACAGTTGCTACGATCCGTACGTATTTATCCTCGTAACTTGGCTGTAGGGCGAATTTCGCGACCGCTCCGTATTCTCTTCGTAGGCGGCTTCGGGCCGTTCTTGACGCCTTTGGTAATAAGGAGGCCCGGTCTCTTTCGTGATACGATGATAAGGGTAATGCGTGGTTTAGCCGGCTCTGGTTCTGGTACTGGTATTAGTATGCGTTTCGGCTTATTCCTTGAGCCAACGGGTCTTTTACAGTGTTTAAAGGGCGTAGGGGTAGTTACTAATACGCTACTGGTAATAACCTTATTACCAGATAAATCTAGTAACTTGAATTAGGATAGACGGTGGCGTATATTTGGTTGTAGGCGCGGTGTATTGCCCTTGGGGGGGTTAGGTGTAATTTTCTTGCGATGACGAGATCGTATTGGGGTATTTGGAGTACTAAAGAGCTTTTAGCCAGCTGTAGGGGTCTTTAGGGTTCCATTTTTTTATTATAAGGTTTGTATTGGAATAGAAAAGCTTGTGGAAAGAGGGTTTGCGGTATTTTTAGGTCTACTTTTCCGTGTTTGGGCTATTTTAGGGTTTCTAAGCCGTAAATAGGGGTTACCCTTATCTTATTTAGGTCGTTAGCGATACTAAAATTTTTAAAAAAATACTAAACTTACTAAGTCGCAGCTAAGATGCTAGTAGTAATAAACGTCCTAAAGCTTTAATGTCTTTTTAGCTTGCAAAATTAATTAGATCTTATACTTATAGGGTATGCTAAATTGCAAAGAAACTGTATAATTATTACTATAACGCCTTATCAATTTTCCTTTGGGTTTTGACGGTATTGAAAAGGCTGCCTTTACGTAGTAGTATTTATTATTGATAAATTCTAAGCCGGAATATGAGATCTTAATGCCTAGGGATCCGAAATAGCTTTTTTTAAGCCAATTATAGTGAACTCTGGTCGCCTAAATAGCCCTCTTTTGCTTTAAAACCTTGATTTACTCTCTGAGTATTATTAAAATGGTTTAAATATTATTAATCTTACACCGCAGAGGACCTCTGGTCCTCGCCCCAGTGGGCAAGCGGTCCCTCTATCTATCTGTTTAGGCACCGTGGGTGCTTCTATAGTACAGGTATCGGTACGATATCGCACCTAAACCAACTCTACTTCCAGCCTTTTGTCTACTAGTCTGGGTCTCTCCTACCCAGGATGTGTGACAGGAGGGGAGTTGTCACAATTTGTAAAGAAAGGGAAATGGGGGGTGCCCGTGTGTCGGTTCGAACTCGGACCGTACTCGTTGGTTTAAATAAGTGTAAAAACGTTAGATTTGCTGTTAAAAAGATAGCTTTTAATCGTTATGTTTGAGGATTTGGTAGGGGAGGTAACACGAGCTTTAAAATTACAATAGTTCTTAAGATAATAACGGGCCTATTACTTTTAAATAGGTATTTAATTTTTTTTTATAAATATTGTAAAATAGCCTATTAGTTGCTAAATTAATCTATTATCGCCCTCTAAGCGTTAAGAAAATCAGCCTCGGTTTTAATATATAGTATCGTCTTAAATATCTATAATACGTCGTAATAGCTTTTGGGGGCCAACTTTAGTGGTTAGGGATAAATGCTAGGTTTAAATAGAGTATCTACATTACCAGTATTATATAATAAAGCTCTTTTTATAGTAATTAAAGAGACCTTTTCGTTTGAGCTATCTTTAATTTTATTATTAGATTCCGGACCTTTGCTACTTTAGTATTTTTTTTTTAGCGTTAAGAAGTACGTTGGCTAGTACGTAAAAGATGTAAAGTTGCTGCTATAAATCGGGGAAAACCTTCAAAAAAGCCTGCTTTAACTTTTTGTATTTATTTATAACTATTATATCTGGGTTAGCGGTAATGCCGCTTTTAACCTGTAGTTTCTTCGTAACTTTAGCGAGGAACCGGAATAAGGAGATGGTTTTATTTATAATAAGGCTGAAAACCGAGTTGAAAATAGTATTGTAATTTAAAAAACCAGTAACTTAAAAGAGAGGGTAGTTAAATAAGTTGGTATTATAAATTATATTTATACCTACAACCTTTAGAGCCTTTACTGTAAGTTTTATATTACGGGGGTAAGTAAAAACAAACCTAAAGAAGCGAATTTGTACCTTATCTTCCTATTAAACAATATAGTCGAAGCCATTTTTATTAAAAGCCTTAATTATAGTTATTGTAGGGTAGTACCCGTTAAGATTTTGGCGAATTACGTTTTGCCTCTAATTGTAGATATCTTTGCGTATATATATAGACTTAGGTAGCTTATTTTAAACCAGGTAGCTGACCTCCCTTGCGCGAATACTTTAGTGTGATACCGTATTGATAATAATGTTGAGAGCTTTTTGGATTATTTTACGGTATTGGGGATAGGCTGAGGGGTTTAATAATAGCTTATAGTTATATTAGCGATACTGGGGTAAAAAGTACCTTTAAAAACGCTAGCTATTTACTAAACGTACGGTAATACCTTTTTATTAGTAATTATACTTACGTATAGTAGATTGACGAAGTCCAGTACTGCGAAAGGGTTTTGGTTTACCGTAACAGTCACACTTAAAGTTGTATCTTTAATATTCGCCAAGGTTGCTTTTATTACGCCTTTTACGGCAGTTGATAGCTGTTGAAATTACAGCCCAGTTGCCCTGTAGCTACAGCACCCTTGGGTGCTGTAGCCTAGTTGATCTACTACCCTGGGAGTGCTGCCGACTGCACTATGGCAAAGTGCAGTCACCACAACTACGG
>Ga0247765_1001259_pt1 | contig 13134 bp, 12 predicted proteins | sample UWRJL106311C6_FD_179949 | JGI IMG/M metagenome (GOLD analysis project Ga0247765, IMG submission 179949) | Plant litter microbial communities from Arlington Agricultural Research Station in Wisconsin, United States - UWRJ-L106-311C-6 | ecosystem: Environmental > Terrestrial > Plant litter >... | reverse complement strand
CCTAGATAGTATCGATTAGAAGTTCCGCTTGGCCATTAGGGCCGGTGGGTGGCACCCACCCTACGCACGGAGTAAGACAATATATATATATATATAAAATAATTTAATTAAATATATTATACAAGTAGTTTTGGAACGTCTTAAATTTATAATTGTTACTTTAAGGTTTTCATCCTCCCTATAAGAATATATTCTTCTAAACTTATTAATTGAGAATCTATTTTATATGGGGTTGCAACTGTGTAAAAGCTATTAACAAGCGCTAGAAAAGTAGCGGCCAAGCGTAAGAGAGGTTTAGTATAGCTAAGAACGGCAGAATAAAATCCATTGGATGGAAAAAGTGGTGTGGACCTCAGCCGCCTGATTCGCGTGGTCCCATTGGAGGCTAGGGTGGGGGGCGGGGGTCCCCTGTTGTTTCCCTTTCACCAGTGAATATTGTCTTGGCATTGCGACGTCAACACAGCCGCACCGCGTTTCGGCACAGGGTCACCCTCGCCTGAAGAGAGAGCTACGCAGCTGCCAACAACCTCAGCATCATCAGCCTCCCATCGAGTCTCGCCTCCCCCCAAGACGCCCTAGACTCACACAATGGATGGCTTCCACGCAGCGCTTCAACGCGGAGTGTGGGCGTGGTGCTTCTGCAGCGCCGCTTCTGCAGCGCCCGCTCCATTTAACCTCGCTGCGATGCCTGCGACCGTCACTGCGGCTCTCGCTCTGTGTCCAGGAAACAGTCGAAGACCATATCTATCATGCGGGCTCACCGTGGGCCTTGGACTCAGCCTCTATGGGGCGTCGCGCCTCCTCTTCCGAAACCGGCACCCACTATCAGTCGTCATGGTCACGTTCGCCGGTGCCCAAGTGTGGTCTCTCAACTGCAAGTTGTGGGATAAGTTGGGAATGAATTCAAAGGGTCTGTGGATGATGTTCGACCTGAGGTCGCGCCTTTCATCCTGGGTGTGGAACTGTACGGTCACCGCCCCGCCCTCGAAGCATCCGCTTGTCAGATACCCTCTGCTCCTTCTTGGCTACACGTTCGGCGTAACAGAGATTGCCGTTTCTATGGTGTTTTCGACCTTCTATGAGTTTCGACTTTTTGTTGTTCCACAAATCCGCATGAAGCTACGCCGGTGGCGGTTGAAGCTGAGGAGATGGTCTGGATCATCAGCCCTCGCAAAACGGATAGCTGAAAGGACACCTCAGCACCGCTACCAACCTCTCGGGTTAGCAGCAGAGAGTCCCTCAGCCGACAACAAGCCCCGGATGCGGCTACTGAAGCTTCTCCCACGACTACCCTTTGGCCGGATCAACTGCAAACTTGTCGACGTGGCTGTTGGCGAGATTGACGAATACGAGGCCATCTCCTACACATGGGGCGCATGGGAGCTGAGCGGTGTAATTTTCATCGACGGTAAACCAATGTTGGTGTCGTCCAATGTCGAAGACCTCTTGTATCACTTGAGCTTTTACTTCAAAAGCCGACTTCTGTGGATCGATCAAATTTGCATCAACCAGGCCGACAATGATGAGAAGACGAGTCAGATCCCATTGATGGGCGACATCTACCGGGACGCAGCCAACACCATTGTTTGGCTGGACAACGTTGAGGAACCATGGAAAGCACGTAGGATGCTGGCGGGCATATGCTATGAGCACATGTATGGCACGGCCGAGTCCACGCTGGAGCTGATGCGCAGTTACGCCGACGAGACACCACTCATGGGATGGGCAGCGCTGGTGAACGTTTTTGCCCACCCCTGGTTCTTCCGCGTCTGGGTAATTCAGGAGATTATCCTCTCGCCGACAGCAACTGTTTTGGCCTCAGGGCTGGACATACAGTGGAGCCACCTTGAGTTGTTTGCCCAACTCATGGTAGCTAACCCATTCAACACCATCATGCGCTCAAATCCCAGTGTTGGGGTCAAGGACGATGCCCCTAATGGGCTAAACAACGCTGCCACAATGGCGGTCCTCCGCACCACCTTCTGGAACAGTTCGGACTACTCAACTGGCCGCAGCTTGGAGTCCCTCCTAAGTTTATTTGCCAACTTCCAGTCGACTCTTCCTGTCGACAGGATATACGGTATTCTCGCACTTCTCTCGCCGGACTACCGTTCTGCTGCCCAGTGGTTGCAGCCCGACTACTCCAAGCCAGCAGACGACGTCTTTACAATGGTAGCTACCCACCTCCTGCAAAGCAACTGCAACGAAATACTCTCTCTGGCTGGCATCGGGTACGACCGGAATCTTCCCCAACTCCCTTCTTGGGTCCCAGACTGGACCAACCTCTCGATGAAAGACACACGGCGCCTGAACTTCAGCAAAATATCCCACTCTTCTCGGTACAGCGCATCCAAGTTTGTTCCTCTCGTCCATTACTTTCCCTCCCCTGGGATGCTGTCCATCACAGGCCACATTTTCGATTCCGTCCTCCACCTCAGCCCGGTCCATACCTACACGGCCCACAACCAGGGCGAAGGCCCGCTCACTCAACAAGAGATGGTAGCCGTTACAAGATCGCATTTCACCTCTCGCCGAATGGCTGTTCAGCACATAAGAGACCCTTATCCAGCCACAGGTCAGCCGCGGGATGAAGCCTTCTGGCGCACTCTCATTGGAGACACCGAGACCAGCCGTCCTGCAGACTCACAGCTCGGCGAAGGGTGTAACGTCTGGGAGAGGCTCATGCTTGCTGAGTCACGTGGTGATTCGGATATTGAGCGCGACTTTGCTGCGGAGATGGAGGATCTCTTGACGGAGGATGACATCAGAGCCCAGGGCGTAGAACATGCTCTGATGGTGATGCGGCGGGCTTTTTTTTGGAACAGCAATCGGATTATGTGCTGCACGGGAAGGAAGTTTTGTGTTACGGAGAAGGGTTTCATGGGGATGGTCCCTCCTGGGACGAGGGAGGGGGATTTGTTGGTGGTTTTGTACGGGCTGCATACGCCGTTTGCGGTTAGGCCTGTGGAGGAGAGTGACAGGGTCAGGATTGTCGGGGAGGCGTATGTTCACGGGATGATGGATGGACAGGCATTTGGGCAGTTGGTGGGGGAGGTGAGAATGTTTGAGGTGGAGTGACAGGGGTGGGCTGGAAACGGGCTTGCTTTGATGTGTTGGAGATGCACATGATATGGTTGACAGATACTTAGGTAATTAACATGCCGAGAGTCACCGTGGCCTCACTAGCCCCCCCCGTCGGAGCCGGTTATATCACTTTAGAACCACCCTTCTGCCAGTCACTACTGGCTGACCTGGACTGGTCACGGTCCAATTCACGCGGGGACTGGTGAAATTTGTACCGTGTCGTCGTGTCATCGGGTCCGCATCAGTTGTCGTGGTGTCTCGCAGTGCTTGTTCTGCTCCGGCGGAGGCCAGTGGCTCAGTCGGCTCACGTTGTGAATATTGGTAGTGACCAGTGTTGGGCACGCCGTTACATGTACGTCCAGAATGAAGTACCTATTCGCCCTTGTCGACTGCTTTACCAAGTAGTCGCTCCCGACAATAGCCTGCTGCTGGAAACAGATCTGGAAGGTGTGCTGGGAAGACTCGAATTATTTCTGCGGCGCTTCTCAAATTGCGAGGATTGTATCGCGGCCCAGACCAATACGAATTGAACCATGGCAACCCGGACAATCACACACGACTACCTACCCTCCCAGAACTCGGGACCTCACCCGCACATACCGTGGGTTAGTTATTGGCTTAATCACATCAACCATCTAGGTGGCCGAGGTCCCGTTGTTAGATAGTCACAAAAAAACACCGTAACAAGACACTCGCAGGGGTTTTCTTTTTTTTTTTCACCGCATTATTTCAGCCTGGTTATCTGCGACGAATCTGGGCACACGAAATTTCCTTTTTCGTTCACAATCCTAAGCTGGGGGTAAGCTAGGGTAAGCCGAGGCTAATTTGTCCTAAGCTCTCCCTAATTCTCCCATAAACTAGGGTAATCCAGCATACTACCGCCATTTAGCCTTAAAAGCCCCTTTTTAATCCCCCTCAGCTAAACTTTCCTATCTATAAAAAGCAGACAACGCGTAATCTATAAGAATAAATCCTAGGTAATAATTCTAATTACAATATATACGCATACTAGGTATACGTATAACTTAAGCCAGAAACCTTATTCCTAAAACTAAGTAACCTATACCTTATTAAAAATCCTAAAACAAACTAATGTAGCTAATTAAATTAATTTTAAACTTATACTATTACTCTACTATACTAAAGAAGGATATAGTATAAATAAAGTCGCTAACAACTATAGTAACGTTACTTATCTATACTTTTATTTAATAAGTTATTATCTATAATTAGGAATATATAGGCTACCTTATTATTGGTACGAGCTTAGGGTCGTGGTAACTTTGTGGGAATATGTTGTGGGGTATAGATCCGAGAAGCCAAGCATCAATAGGGTTGAGGGGTACAAGCCTTTTTTTTTTTTTTGATCTACCTACCTACCTACCTACCTAGGTATCCAAGTAAAAGGCTAGGGGTTAGGACAGACAGTATGAGGACGATATAGGGAATGGAGAAGTGAGTTGCTGTCAAAGTTGGTCTTTAACTGCTACTCCTAGTTCTTGAACAACTACCTTATATTTCAATTCCCTAAAAATCACATACCCTGAAGGTGCCGTCGGAAAAAGTCGGCCTGTCTCCGTCTTCCATACGCGGTATTGCCACAGCCATGTCTCCCCCCGGGAACAAACAACAGCTCGTAATCCTTATCCGCCTGATTCAACGCATTCACCACCTGTAATGTCGACGAAGGATCGACATTATCGTCTAAATCTCCCACAATGAGCATCAGCGCGCTGCTGTTTAGCTTGTTCGCATGAACTACATTGCTGGAAGCCTCGTAGGATTTATCAACAGGGTAGCCCATCCACTGTTCGTTCCACCAGATTTTATCCATGCGGTTATCGTGACATCCTGAATCCGCGGCCGCGGCTTTGTAAAAATCGCTGTGGAAAAATACTGCCCCCGCGGCGTTTTGCCCTCCCGCAGATGTTCCCAGGATGCCTACGCGAGTTAGGTCCATCCACGGCCGGGTTTTGGCCGCGGATTTGATCCAGGCGATGCGGTCGGGAAATCCGGCGTCTTTGAGATTCTTGTAGCATGTGTCGTGGAAAGCCTTGGAGCGCCAATTCGTGCCCATGCCGTCGAGTTTGACCACAATGTAACCCTGGTCGGCCCAGTTGCGGTAGCTGGTTAGGTTGGAGTAAGCCTTGGGAGTGAAAAAATCTTGCGGTCCCGCGTAAATGTCTTCCAGAATCGGATATCGCTTGGCAGGGTCGAAATCGGATGGTCGTACGATGATGCCGTACATGAGGGTTTTTCCGTCCCTCCCTGGCGCTACAAAGATCTCGGCAACTTTGTTGACCAGCAGATCGGGCTTTCCCTCCTCGAGGGTCATGATTTTTGCTCCGGTTTCTCCATCACGAAGAACCATGGTGGGAGTTTGGTCGATTCTTGACCACGTGTCGGTGAATTGGCTCTGATCTGGCGCCCACTTCCATGTATGAGTGCCGTTTCCTTCAGTTAGGATCTTGAGACCAGTTCCGTCGAAATTTACCCTCGCGAGATGGGCATAGTAGGGATCCTGGCCAGGCACCATACTGAATCCACGGAACCATATCCGTCGCGTTTGGGTATCCACCGTCTCGACAGACCGGACCAGCCACTCGCCGCGGGTGATTTGGTTTTTCACGGTACCGTTTTTAAGATCGTAGAGGTAGAGATGATTCCACCCATCCCGCTCGCTAGCCCAGATCAACTCGTCCGTCTCGTTCATGATCCGTCGATACATCTTTGACGAATAGTCGATAAACGTCTCGCTGCTCTCCTCGACCAGTGATCTAACCCGGCCATCACGACGACTGACCCCGATAATCCGGAGGTGTTTGTGGCCCCGCTCGTTGAACAAGAAGCGATATTCGCTCCCGTCGCTAGACCAGCCGAGATTCTCTACGCTCCAGGGATTCTCAAACAGCGCAGAGTCCGTGGGGATTTCCACCCCCCTATCCACATCAAACAGTCGCGGTCGGTCAACCCTCACCCGATCACCGGGTTTGAGGTACTGAATCTGCTTCAACCTCGGCTGCAGCTGATCTTTTGGTGAAGACTCCACCAACCTCACGGTATGTTCTTGCTCCGGGGTAATCTGCCATGCCGCGACGAATTTCTTGTCGGGGGATAGGTAGACTCTGCGGTCGTCGTATCGGTGGTCTCGCGTACCGTTTTTACTGATTTGTCGAGAATCCTTGTCGTTGTAGGCAACCCAGAGGTTGAAATTCTGAACAAAAACTCGGGGGAAGTCGGTTGCAACTTGTCGTTTATGTTTCTGGTCTGGACCCTCCTCGGCGACACTCTCCGTGGAGGTGGGCTCTGAGCCGAGTTTTTCCGCCGCCAACGCCTGGTGATTGAAAGCTGCATGTACATGTGTCTGACGAGTCTTTGCGATGGGATCCACAAACACAAATTCATGTTCATGGTCTAAGCCACCTCCTCGCTGAGTCAGCCCGCGACGGTACCAAAATGTTTTTTCGCCTTCCACCCACTGTGGGGAGATTTTTAAATGCGCAGGTTCTGCATTGTCTGATGAGGTTCTCCTGTCGACATCTTTTGCGTCCTGGTGTCCAGCTGCATGTGCCGATAGTAGCGATGATAGGATGGCCAGACGCGTAATCGTCGCGGATAGCGAGGTAGGGAATCTCATGGTGGAGTCTGGGATAGAGCCAGATTTGGGTGTTGGCCCCAATTGATGGATACAGTCCCGCCACCAGAGGAGAAAACGAATTACAAGAGGTAATCCCTAAGTTTTTATTTACTTTGCGGTAAAGGTATAATCATATCATCGATTTCGTTTGTCACTCACGTGTCCAGCATCAATGTAAACGGCGGGAATGAGCCGCGGCTGGACGGTGGCTAGTGCTTCAATGGTGGAAAAAACCCGCCACGGTTGTTTGGATTCTCCCGATATATTCAACCGAGTCCCCATGTCCGGTTAAGCAACCCCTGCGTACCTATCCGTGATATCTTAGCACTGAGCAATAAGAATGGACCTTATCGCCGTTCATAATCGAGATGAGAGCCGGAGGTGAGAACATGTCATCCCCGTGCAAAAATGATGAATATAGATAGGTAGGTATACTAGCGTAGTAATGACGTTTTTGATTAGAAAAAAGGCAACAGAACAGATTATACTGGAAATAGGAATGCATAAGATAAAAGAGGTGTGTAAGTATAACTTGGAGGATGTGGGTTAGAAGACTAAATAGGTACGTATCTACTTCCTACCCACCTCGCCCAGAGAAATATCTACCTTTTAATACAAGTTAGAGTTTCCACTTCATTAAGTATATACCTATTTCGGAACTTGGCAGCACATCACTTCTCATTCCCTAATCCTCGTACTCTGTCCTAACCTACAAGTAGGTTAAATAAAAGGTTTGTACCACTCCACCCTATTAATGTTTGGCTTGTCCGAGTTGTAGCTCACAACATGTCCCCATGAAGTCACCACCACCCTCAGCTTATACCAATCCCCTGTCTCGTCGCGGAAGCGATATTGCCAGCCATTGTTGGTCTTTATGTGAAGACTCCAGCTCATAGCCTCGGAGCGGATATACCGCTTAGTGATACCGCCCACCAAGCCTAGCTTGTCAATAATTCCCTCAGATATGTTTTGGAACCCGTGCTGGGCGCTTTCCACGAAACGTCCTGCCCCCAGTCGAAATCGCTATCCTTGATCGTGACGGTCCACCCGGGCGGTCTGGGGCCCTCATCTTCGGCGGCAGTAGTAGTAGTAGCAATAGCGGTATCGGACTTGGCCTTGTCGTTGGTATCCGTAGGGTCGCCGGACTCGGGAGACTAGCCGTCCTCGCCCTTGTCCTTGTCCTTTGAGAGTCCAACTTTGTGTGGCTTGTTGAGCGCGCTGGTCTGGTCTTCCCAGATGACTGCTGTTTTAGTTGTCTTTGTGTGGGAACCAGCGGCACGGCAGACTAGGAGGTAGTCAGTCCCTGCGAAAGTATTCTCGGGTCGATGGATAGGCAGTATTCTTTTGATCTTTCACATTCCCGATGTAATCATACTGCAAAATATCCCACTACAGAGCGGGAGATGGCTTCCTCCCTCCACTGAGTCTCAAAAGTCTCCTCGACGCCCTGCCCACCCGTGAACCAACAGACCCCTGTCCTTGGTCCAAATCTCCCGTCGCGGCCTCAGCGCGGTCTCATGCAGCAAGAAGTCGTCGACAGTGCCCAATGCGCAGGATGCTCACGCCCGGAAAGGCCTCGCCGACCCGGTACATCAGGGTGCCGCAGTTTTCGCAGAAGTAGTTGGTCATCGCCTTCCCCGAAGCGATCGTCTGCGACTGGCTGAAGGTCTTGAGACGCTCCCTTCCGCGTGCGTGTTCAAAGTGCGAGTCCTTGACGGTGAAGTTTACTTGCGAACATGGACGCCGTGATCTTGCGGCAGTCGACGCAGTTGCAGATGAAGGTGTTGATGACGCCGTCAAGGGACTGGGTACCTTAGTTATAGCGTCAACGTCAGCTCGGCCTAGGCCAGACATGTGTTTGAGCCTTTGACCCAACAAAGATAAGCTGCACTGTGCCACAGTAGCAAGTGGCCGTGGCCTTGCCGTCCCCGGACCAGCCGTCTCTGGCAAGACCGGCGAGCGGAATGTAGGGCTTGGACTTGTCAGCGGTGCTCGAGGCCATCGTCTCTGGCAATATTGTTCTGTCCCGCTGGGTCTCTGTCGCGCTTCGTCCAATTCGTGCGTGACAAGCAAATGAATTCGAACGTCAAACCTGGGGTTGAAGACCATTAAAAAGGGGGAATGTCGTTAAGTAAGCAGCAATTGATACAAAGCGCCAAGGTAAAACAATACACACCCACAACCCCCCCCCCCCCCCCCCCAACTTCATAATCAGCTAGCTACCGCCAGTAACAAGGCGAGGGGCTGGTGACCACTACCTGTACGCAATAATATTAAACCAACTCAAAATCGGCCAAGCGAATTGGCAGGCTTCCATGTTCAACTAACGTTCATTGATGTATTTATCGATTCTATTCCCCTTCTACAAGAACTCCTGAGCAGCTTCCAGCCTTTTTCTCTTTGCAACAAAAGTCTGCAAACACAAGAATTCCAACAAGGTATCATCAGATGTAGTCGTACAAGATGTAATCTCCATCCTTTGGCTTGACCCTCCCGTCAGCCTCCTCCGCGTTCTTCTTCACAAAGCTTCGCAGCGATTCGTAATTGCGGCAGGTGTGCATGCGTGAAAAGTCTGCCACCACATCTCCGTCGTTGCCGAGCCAAATATACGGGAGAAGGCCCATATCGGAGGTACACATCAGGCGTCGGCGGAGGTAGTCAACGCAGTGGTCTAGGATAGGGCGCGGGTTAATTAGTACTTCTTCTCTTGACAATGTGTCTCGGGGAAGAAGGGATTGATTGGACAGTGTAGAAACTCGGAGAGCAATGATGGATGTAAGAGGACGCCAGACATACCGACATGCAATGCCCTGTTGGAGACCGGCACCACCTTAAGCGGTTCCCGGTCGTATTCGAGGGTATAGTTGTAATGAAAATAAGAGTAGCGTCGGAGCACGTTCTTTGCAGCGTCCATCATCAGCAGAGAATTCCTTACCTCCCTGAGAGCGGTGGGGTCACTTACCAGGCAATGCAACTGGTGCGTCGCCTGAATCCTTACCGGATATCCGACAAGGCCCTTCTCAGGGTCGTTCCAGTATGCATGTCTGGTTGGGTCGATGTCCGCTTGCTTGGCTTGTTCTTTCGGCACCAGGATGTAACCGGCGTCTGTTTTTTTTTTTTGCTCTCTCATGTTAGCGCTGAATCCGCCGCACAGAACGGTGCCAATGCACAAGCATCAATTCCAAGGAGACAAGACGCGCACCAAGCTGTGTGAGTTCCCGCCATGCCAGCTCTGTTTCTGGAGAATTGTGCTTGCGATATATGCTGTCGCCGCGGTCGTAGAATGGTGCATAAACATGTTCTGGACTCAGTTCAAGCGAAATGTTGCGAAGGAATGGCGGTATGCCCGTAGGAGGCTCGAACACGGTCATCACTTGGGCTTGGTGGCGGGAGAGCACCCGTTGGGAGGTAATTAGGATGCTTGCGATATTGGTGAATAGAAGCGAGGAGATGAGCACAGCTACCCATCGTCCGGTCGTCCACTGGCTCCTTGTTGGCCGTGGCTCATATCCGCCATCCTCTTCACGCTCATCAAAAAGGAGCGATGGCGATAACGCGGAGTCGTCTTTCAACTCCGAGTAGTACATTGGCGGAGAGCGCGCCATAGTTCCGACGTTGTCACCGAAGATAGTCAATCAGGGGGGATAATTGTAAAAGTGCAAGAGCCGTCTTTTGTAATAACTCGTGATTTCCCTCCAGGTTCCAGGAAGGCCAAAAGCATTCACCGTACCTCGGTCGATATTTACTGCCGCTCATACAGAGAGGTATAGGCCCCCGGAACCCCCCTCATCGTGTTTTAGCCTGAGGAGTCAAGCCCGGCTGTTTTTATATCGACGTAATTTCAGGATATAATGCTTCTACTCTTTTGACTTGGTTATTGGCGGGGTTATTTGCCGTTGGGAGCTCCTCTCCATGGGTAGATTGGAAGTAATTTCTGTGAACTTTTGCGATGCCAAGACACACAGGGGGTAGATCTGCAGCCTCTCAACAAAACAAACAAGCTCCAGAGGAAATATAGACAAGAAGGGCATCTCATATATTATATATCACCAATGCGTCTCCTGGGAAAATCGACCGCTTAAATCTCGTGTATCGACTAATGGGCCTCTCAGGAATCGAGTTTTATAAGTATTAGGATGCCGAGAGAATGCGTTCTGCCCCGGACGTTAGACGTCTCCGGACTATCTTATACTAAAAAGGTTGAGGTTTTTCTTTCATTCACATCACCTTGAGTCATCACAGTGGCACATAGCTGCACTATGAAGCAGATCATTCTAACTATCGTCGCCTTCGCGGCCCTTGGCTTGGCTTTGCCCCCGCTTCCTCCATCGCCGGTTGTTGATATGGAGAAGAGAGATCCTGCCGGTAAGAAGCCTGTTCCTGTTACTCTCGAAGCTATTAGAGCTAACCGCTTTTCCAAGGTTTCTACAACCCGCCGCCGACCTCCCCGTCGCCAACCAGGTCCCGGCCGGCCCCCCCGTCCCGGTCCCCGACCCGGTCCCCAACCCGGTCCCCAACAGTCTCCCCAACCCATTCCTCAACGGCCTCCTCGACGACCTCCTCGATGACCTCCTCGACTCTGTCCTCAACGGCCTCCCCGACGACCTGGCCGACGACCTCCCCATCGCCAACCCCGTCGCCAACCCCGTCCCCGTCCTAAAAGAAACCCTGCCGGTGAGAAGTCTGCTCCCGTTACTCTCGAGCCTAGAGCTAACCGCTCTTCCAAACCTGTTGAGGAAAAGTAGCCTTTGCGATTACTTCGAACTGTTATGGAAACTGAAGAACGAGGTTCAGTGTTGTACCTGTAACTGCGCTTAGCTCGTCCAGATCGTCTTTCAATGTCTACAAGTCGTAAAACATTCTTTGGCCTCGTTGTTGCTCTGTAAAAGTATAAAATGTTAAGGGGTTTCGGTACGATATCCCCTGTATAAGTGGTGTATATATACCTACACGCGTGTGACAGAAATTTTAACGCCTTGGCAAAAACGACATGCCAATTAAAAAACGACAGTGGTGCGGCGTGTCTTGCAGGTCTAATCCTGGTTGACGGCTCGGCTCGAACAAGGTGCTGGGACAACGATGACCCACACCCTCCTCCACCTTCCACTTTCCGGCACCCTACAACGTCTTCTGCTGCGCGAGTAATTCAACATACTCATCCATGCGCTTCTTGCGTGTCTCGGCCCTTTTTTGCAGTTCCTATCCTCATCAAGAACGAGAAGCGCTTCGTCTTGCCCAGCGTCTCGAAGAAATCCTTCGCCTTCCTGTTCCGACTCAGCGCCTCCTCAAAGTCCTTCGGCACTCCAATGGTGCGCGACCCGGCGTACGCCTTTTCCCACTGTCCATCCGCTTTGGCTGCATCGACCTCGGTCTGTCCCGCCGGCTGCATCCGACCCGCGGCTACCAGCGTCGCGACCTTGTCGACATTCCGTTGCGACCAAAAACTGGCTTTCCGACGTAGGGTGAACCTCTGGAGGAAATGGCTGTTGTTGAAGGGTTTCCTCTGTCCGTCGATCCATCCAAAGCACAATGCAGTGTCGACCGCCTCGTCGTACGTAACGGAAGTAATTGTGCTAGGGGTTGAAATTACCCATGGGTACCCATGGGTTTTGGGTACCCAGACAAAATGGGTACACATGGGTAATCGCAAAGTATAAAAAGAAAAAAAGAAAAGGAAATAAGTTATAATAAACGCTATAATAATCGCTATGATTATTATTACTAGGTAAGCTGAAAAGAAAATGCTTTTTTAAAAAAGAATAAAAAATAAAAAGGGTTATGATAATCGCTGTGATAACCACTATTAAGCGGGTTAGAAAAAGAAAAAAAAAGTTGTAATAATTGTTGTGTTAATTACTACTAAGCAGGTTAGGAAAAGAAAAAAAAAGTTGTGGTAATCGCTGTGATAACCACTACTGGGTACATAGAAATAAAAGAGAAAAAAGAAAAGCAAAGAGAAAAAAAGAGAGGAAGAAAATTGCTAAGTTTGCCACGGCGTTGGAATTGCGATCATGGAATTGAAGCTTTTCCGTACTATTGAGCGTAATCTAAAGGTGAAGAGGAAAAGGAAAAGAAGAAGAATTCCAACAGAAGCTGCACCCTAATGGTGGGTGCACCCGAGGCCCCACCAGCTGACCAGTCGGTCAAGGAGGTGGGGCAGGCACGACGGCCAGCCTGCCGTCACTAAGTTTATATATTATATGGTTGGGTGGTTGGGTATTACGAAAAAAAAATTTCCCTTTCTACTAGATTATCACAGTGGTGCTATTTCCCATGGGTGTCACGGCGATGGCACCAAAACGATCGTAGGATCGAAGACGTGGCAATCATCATATAAAATTACAAGGTGAAGAAGAAAGAAGGAGAGGAATCGCTGCGGAGCAGCGATGCCAAAGATCTATCTGCGTGGGTGG
>Ga0247765_1001258_pt1 | contig 13143 bp, 13 predicted proteins | sample UWRJL106311C6_FD_179949 | JGI IMG/M metagenome (GOLD analysis project Ga0247765, IMG submission 179949) | Plant litter microbial communities from Arlington Agricultural Research Station in Wisconsin, United States - UWRJ-L106-311C-6 | ecosystem: Environmental > Terrestrial > Plant litter >... | reverse complement strand
GATCAAATTAAAGCGGTTTCGTGTCTGGCAGGGTTTTTTTTTTTTTTTCCCTGGTGGTGCGTCTTCAGTCATCATCATCCTCATCAGACGAACCATAAGCAACCAGCCCACCTCCACCTGGCTTCTTGACGTTCCCTCCGCCCGCTGAGGAGACAACAGCTTTTGTGTCCGCCAACGGCTTCTCCGTCTTGGCAACTTCGTCAGGAATGGCTGTCTTCGCCTTCATATCCAATGCTGTCCTGCTTTGCCCATCTCCAGCAACCACCTCTCTCCCTCCCTTTTCCGCTTCATCGGCCCTCTCCTCCTTCTTCTTTACCAACAACCCTTTTACCCTCTTGCCCCCACTCCCTTTCTCCAGCCTTTTCCTCTTTCTACCCGCCGTCTCCCACGAAACTTCCAAATCCAAATCATCACCTGCGCCCCGCACGTCATTCTCTTTCTCCTCCTCCTCCTCCTTCACATCATCAGCCCCACCACCACCCTTCTTCTGCCTCTCTCTAAAAGCCCTTAAACCCTCCTCCGTCTCCTTTCTCACTCGCTCCTCCTCCTCCCTTTTCCTCTTAGACACCTCATCCAAAAACTCAATTTCATCATCATCCAGTGCCCGAAACTGATTGCGTATCTTGGTCGCTTCCTCAAACGCCGCCTGCTTTGCCGCTTTGTTGGCCTGTAATACCTCATACAGACTACGTTCCGGCTCTGGCTGTTTCGACGGCGACGAAGACGATGCCGAAGTAGCCGCACGGGCAGCCTCAAGCTGTTTATGGACTTCGAGCCATTCTTGGGATTTTTTATCCAGTGGGGGAGGGGTTGTTGTTGTTGTTGTTGTTGTTGTTGTTGTTGTTGTTGTTGTTGTCGTAGCGGGATCTGTGGTCTCGCCGGTGACGGCGTCAATGGCCCCAGCGGAAATGAAGCGGGAAGACATTGGGTAGGTGGTTGGTATAAAATTGTAAGCTGCCACTGGAATGATTGGTGGCGCGCGCAGTAGGTGGTAGATGGCTGCTCGGTTTTACAGGCTAGGGTGAGGGCACGAGCTGCCGACGCAGTTGCACGATCTTCGCCGTGAAATGACAGTGGATTAGGCTCTACAGTGGATCACATTGGCCTCATGGAACTAATAATTGATGAGGGTGAAAGTGGGAAGTGTCGTCCGTGTGAACTACCCAACAAAATGTGGGGCCATTAACCAAGAGCCGCTGACCGGCAGACAAACGGTGCCCAATTCATTGTGAAACATCGATAGATCAAAGCGGATTATGAACTGACAACATACTCATAATAATTCCTTGATTCTTCAGTTAGGCTGGATAGGTGGAGACGCTATAGAGTATGCAGCATGACCCAGGTAACTGTGCCGAATCTCCTTCACCAAACCATCAAGTACCTATCTTGAGCTTGAGAACAGCCCGACTGGTACAGCCGAGTACATAACTCTTGACTAATCATCTCGTCAACGCCTAACTGAGCAACCGGCTTCTCGCCCACACTTCCCATAAGCCCTCAAGCCCTAATCTGTCTAATAACACCCGCCTTGACCCCCAAGCTCATCAATCGTGAGGGCGGATGACCCGAAAGAAAGTCCGCCATCATGGCCCAACCGACCAAGATTAAAAGCAACGAAAGCAAAAATACAACCTTGCCCAGAGTCAGTCTCCCTCTACCGTAAAATGCCAACTCCCCAGGATAAATCCTTCTAGCTGACCCCATCATGAAAACAAGACCTAGACCGCGATACCCTAGTACACTGCTCGTTCATCAAGGAAAGCAAGCCTGTGACTAGTCATGCGGGCAGTGTAGAATGCAAGTCCAAGTATAATACGGAAAGAAAACATGGATCAAAAAGCAAGAACCCCTTTTGCCCCCAGAAAATGCGCGTAAAGCCACCCAAAGCTCACTTTTCACCCTAGTGACCTAAACCCGAAGGAGGAAGAGCAATGTTAATAAGGGAAAAATAGCAAACTTATATGTACCAACCCCGTGAAACTTTTCCGCCTCGTCAAAAACCGCAAATGACCCATTTTGAGTCGGCAAGTTGCCACATGAATGTTTTAGACGCCAGAGTCGTATTCCATTCCAAGAATGGCAGGCGTCGGCGCCTCAAATTGATGATAGTGAGCGAAACTCCTGAGCAGGATAGCGCAATTAAAAGTTCGTATCCACGACGTGTCATCTCCCTCTGTTGATGAAAAACAAAGGAGCGTTGCGAGGGAACGACTGGTCACATGAAAACTTTTGATGCCAACCGAACACTGAAAGTCCAAGTGTCTTGAGAGTGTCAATCAACACGAGGAAACCCAATGCAAAAGTGGTTGGTGACGAATCATCTAACCGACGGTGGTAGAAGAAGAATCCGAAGACCAAGTCGATGCCGTGGTTGAGAGGGAGACGAAGGACCGAGTCTATGAGCCAATTCCAGAAACAAAAACACAAAGGGTGGTATAAAGTACGAATCCAACAAACGCCAGTGTATGAAATATTACCGAGTCGTATACCAACAAAAAACAAAAAAAACAAGGACAAGTTGTGCCGAGGTAGTCGATGCCGGGAAATCGTCGCGTCCAGGGCCATGAGGTCTTAGAGCGACTGCGACGGCAAGTCGAATCCGGAGCACCCGTAGAGGTCTTGCGACGCCTGGAAAAGGCAGACTATTATCATGACCTTGTTTTCTTTGCGGGAAGCCAGTCCGTTCGTCACTCGGGGGTATCTGAATGCAGTGTATCGATTGTCCGATGTTCCAGAAGAAAAAAAGCGTCCGGCAATGCATCATAAAAGTAGGACCTCGTAATGTCGAAGCCGTTGACGTGAAGCGAAAGCCCATAACGCCGAAAATGCCGACCTGCACTGCAAAGTCTACTGATTTAGCCAACGACGGGCATTCCATAGCCATGGCCATGGAAGTATCCCGCTGGCTTGACGTGGTGGCCATTGCAGGCAGCCCAAGGGTGACAGTTGCAGTCCGTGACAGGGGGCTGCTCCCAGATGTTGTGGCCATACTTGTAGAAAGATCCGGGATTGACCGTATTCAATGACTGGTGGCCACCTTGCTGATAACCACCGTATGCCACAGGCTGCTGGTAGTGGCGAGAAACGTTGTTGTTGCCGACGAGGGCTCGGTCGAACCACTCGGTGTAATGCGAGTTTACCGAGGTAGCCGAATTGGAATACTCAGGAGTGCAGTACCCAGAATCAGGCGGAGTCAGTGGTGCCGATTGAGGCCACGCCATATTGTAGGGCCAGACAGCCGGGTCGCGGCAGTAACCTGGGGCAGCAGACACCTGGTTGCGTTTCATGCTCGAGTAGCGCTCGAGCTCGGCAACTTGGCGTTGGTGCCACGCGTAGTAACCGGTCTGTGTGCGAGCAAGCTCAGTGTCGATGGGCGGAACCTGGGCACGGTTGGCCTGAGCCTGGCGCCTCTTCTTCGACTCTAGCCACTCCTTCCAGTTATCCAGCCAAGCCTTGTAGTCCTCGCTCTTGTCCAGGTTGACATAAAGACACCAGTTGATCGAGGCAAGCCACTCATATTCCAGAGTGTTGAGTTCCTGTACGGGAATTCCACTGACTTCGGACCAAGACTTGTTCTGGAAAGTGTTATCGTCAAGGAATTTACTGCCGAGGAGGAGGGCAATGGTGAGCATTCGCCAGATTTGGCCTTCGGTCGGGTTCCACTGGCGCGACGAGGTGAGAGGATTCACTCGCTTCGAGAGATAATTCATGCCAAGAAGAATCGTGGTCCGTGGCAGCCGTGTCGACGTCAAGATTTGCGACACAAACTTTCGGAAAGCCGTGTTGACATTCGTATTCGGCATCACGACACGAGTAGCCATTTCAGAGACGTACTCGGCCATGTCCTCCACCTCGTAATCGAGGTTGGCACACACACCACCCGGCATTTTGACTGCGGGTCAAAGGTAAGTCGGAGGTTGCGGTGAGGAAACTGCTTCAAGCAACTGGAATATCGGGGCGAGCGGGACAGACCACACTTGCCAGCAGACGTTTCCAGAGGCTGAAGAGCCGGAAAAAAGATCTCGAAAAGGGAAGAGTGTCGAGATCTACTGTGATGTCTGAGCCATAGGGTGGTGGGCTTGTCGGTCAGACGGTAAATCGATTGGTATCGTGAGGTTGTGGTGAACGGAACTCGAGCCCCAGTTGATATATCGCACCAGACTCTTCTTTTCGAGGTACCTCGGGTCTCCAACAAGGTGATTCTTTCGTGCAACAAAGGTGAACTCCGATCGTTGAAGGGCGAACAAGACCGCAATGGCAGGTGAAAGAATTAGGGCTGAAGCAGAAAGAGAACGTCTAAGCACTAGAACGAAACAAAAAAGTTAGCTTTGATTCCAATGAAAATTGTTGCAGCACCGGCCAGAACTATAAGGGGAAAAAAGCGATGACAGAGGCTCAAGGAGACATATCCTAGGCAAAACCATAGATTCGGTGTGGTCGAAACTGTCTGTAGGTTTTCACCACGTTGCCCCGGTCGTGTGCGTGCAGTAGAGGACACGGCCGGCATTGGCAGGGAGATGAACTTGCAACACGAGGCGTTCGTGATATCCGCCGAAGCCGTAAATGACGACTGGAAGGGGGCCAAAACAAAGAAGGGCACTCGCGTCGTCACCTCCCGGTCGCACCGCTAGATACCCTCTCCGTTCCGAAATGCATGCCAAAATGCCACGAGAAAACTGAAAATGAGGCTTACCTGATGGAAGCAAGTGATACCGAGTGCTTATTTCGTAGATGTGCTCGAGAAATGGACCTCTGGTTGAGTTGCCCTCTTGTCGAGACCGCGAAGGCACAGCGCACCGCACAGCCGGGAAAACCACTCGATGCAAGCACCGAGATCTGTCGTCTTCGTGCAAAAAGAAAAACAGCGAAGATGATCGTCCGAATCCGGTCGTGAACGACGCAAAAATGAATTGGTCGTTCGTCGAGTACTCGGTTCGTGACAGGGTTTTGCGGTGGGTGAAGGAGGTGGACGGTGGGCGGAGGAGGTGAGGGAAGAAGGGAAAAAAAAAGAGCCCTGGGCGGAGTGATGGCCGAGTGATAGCTCGATGGGCGTGGAGGACGGGGGCGATGGTTGGAAGGGTCCCCAGTCGCACTTTTTTTGGCTGGGCGGCCCACTTTGCTGGGTGGCCCGGGCCTTGCGCGCAACAGGCGAGCAGGCGTGGGTGGATGGGCTGGTGGAGCGAAAGGGCGACCCGCGAATGGATGGCAATAAAACGGAGTCCTTGGGGTCAGCCACTGGTCAAGCGCATGTGTAGGCAGTTAGTTCTACAGGCATTTCTGTTGCTGCAACACGGGCAGGATGGCACAGTATGCAGTATATAGCTGCAAAGTTCAGTACTATACCTGTGCCCACTGCCAACAAAAGTGAATACGGCAACTTGACATGGATTCCCATTCCTTCTGGTGCATCCGCGGTGCTTCATTCTCTTTGATGGCTGGAGAAACAGCATGTCTGCATCAAAACGTAAAATCCGGGACGGACATGACCAGGGCCGGACGCTGCCTTCTCCAAAAACCCGCACTCCACCTCACACAAGGGGTGGACAGACGGAAAGAACCTGGCTGGCACGGGCTGCGCTAGATCAGAAGAAGACAAGCGTAGGGGGCAGGGTGTGGGCTGCGCTAAACTCTCGAGTCCCACCCCTTGGAAAATCACTCCTCGCTCTTGTTGACGAGTCTGAGGCACTGTCGCAGAAAACAGTGTTCCAACCTCTGCCCTCTCATTGGTGCAGACCAGCATCAAATTCTCGTTTGAAATTTCGTCCAGCCAACCCTTTCAAGGCTGCACACGAACAGTAACGAACCGAACCGACAGCTCGGGGCGAGATCAGCCTCCCATCCACTCATTGTTCGGGCTTCCGGAGCACTGCACTCCTCGCGAAGCAACTCCGGTCAACACGAGAGCCAAGGGACAGCCTCACTCATCAGCAAGCCCCCAACACCAAAAGTCAACATCACAGCCTGAAAGGTTTGACAGCATGTGGGGTGGTCGCTGCTTCACATGCTGCTAACGGTCGATGATGCTGCTCATCACCCAGACACTAGCTACACAACAAGCACACTGTTTGCACAACAACTGATCTGGGTGCTGACGCGTGCCGCTGCTGCTAGACTGCAAACAAGTCGCGGCGGGTTCCCACGGCAAATCCAATCCTGCGCAATTTTAACTAATTAGGGACACGCCCTGGGGTCGGCTGGGCTTACGGACCCATGACCGCGTGTCCCAAATTTCACGGCAAGCAGGGATGACAACCAAACACTTTCCAGGCCTGGGTACCTCAGTACCTGTCTCAGGAGGACGGGTACCTCAATATGAGGATTGCCAATATCGGATGAGGAGAACTCTGGTCGAACAATTCGACGCTTCTATTTTTCCATGTGAAGCTGAAGAAGAATCATTTCGAGCATTGACCGCACCCAAACTCTGCCGTGCCTGGGCCAAACGGTGCTCCTCACTTGTCGCCCGTGAGCCTTGAGGCAGGTGTTGCTGTAACCGGCACCCGCGGCCCCCCAAAGCTCGCTCACTCACAAACTCACTCACTCACTCTCACAAGCCACGGGCTCACAAACGGCGGCGGGGGTTTTAGTTTGGCTGACGCGCTGCCAATATCGCTCCCAATACTGCGACGAGCCATTGCAACCATCGGCCACTCACTCATCATTACCGGCCTTGCGGGCCAGAAAAAAACAACCTCACCGCCGCGTCGGGGCCAGAGAGACCGAGCAATGAAACTGCTTGGGATTGTGAGGGTTGCTTGCCAGTCCCAGGGTCCTTCGACGAACCCCAAAAATAAGATCTTGAGCTGGCGGGAGCACTCCACTTTGCATGGGCGAGGTTCAACTTCCAGGGCGATTTTGTGCCCACCCCCTCTAACGTTAACTAGCCTCTAGTCCAACCAGAGCAACCAAGCCGAATCTTGGAGTCGGGCAGCATTTGAGGGTTGTTTCTCCGGTTTTCTTGGCCGAAGGCCGGCAGGAAACCACGAGACATGAAAAAGCCCTCAACAGCCGTCGTCAAGATGCATCGGGACATGACTGACGAATGTATTGTAGACTTGCAGCGGCGGTAACTGCTGTGCTCCTTCTCCGAACCGGACACGAGTCAGAAAGACTGATGGGACTGTTGGCCCAGGCTGTCGGACCTAAGAGTCCGGTGGCGCGACCAGGATGGTTGCCGTGGCCGTTCACGCTAGTTACTGTTCATGGTCGGTTAAAGGAACCCCTCTTGTGTGGCAACCAACTGCAACGCCTGCGCCGCGAGGTCGTCGCGCACTCGCGGCGGTCAGCAGTCCACGGGCTCCTACATTCCCCCAAAACTGGGGGCAACCAGTCGCCATGTCCCACCAAGGTCTCAGTAGTTTGAGTGATGACCAACATGAACTGTCAGGAGCCAAGTCACCGTCCCCCTTCTGAGTCAGGATTCGCGTGAAGATCACAGATTGCATAGTAGCCCGCGGCGCGAGGGAGGCTGTGAGAAAACATTGAACTCCGTCGGAACTTGCAATGGCAATGGCAGTGCTGCGTGGCCTGGGTAGGTAATGGGATATCACGAGAAAAGCAGGACAATTTGCATGCTTTGGCAGAAGACCTGCTTGGCCGACAGCCACAACATGCCGGAAAGCCCTTACTTCGTAAAATGTTGTGCCGCCGCCCGGCAACGGAAATTCCGTTCTTGATGACCCTCCCGTCTGCCTTCCAGATTTTCGGCAAGGGCCTTGGGGAGTCACAGGCGCTCGCGTGGATGATTCGGGTCAATTGCGGTTCTGTAAAATCGTGAAATGACCTCGCCCAAACGTGCAGTCTTGGGGCTCTCCGTTTCAGCTACTTTGGGGTAACCCTCCACGCCGTGTTGCCGATTTATAACCACTGAAAACGGATGGAAATTGCCTCCAGGAAAGTCTGGACTTGACTAGGCTGGGGCCGAGTAGGTCTGCATCCGATGTCGTCGTGATGTTTTACCGCCCGCTGCCGTTCAAGATGGATCCTGATGGGGCCATCTGGGATCCATCGGAGTCCGGGACTGGGAGTTTTAGCGTTGAGGAATTCTACGACTACTCGAGACCTCTGCTTCTCGACTTGCTTGGCGAAGGGCTGAAGAAACTTCCGTTGCGGATTTTCGCGCGGAAGTGGAGATGTTTGAAAAATGAATCTTGAGCGTGATGTACCCCCACTTTACATGGTCGGGTACGAAGTACATTCGACGCTGCATTCTTCACCCGGCGCTTCATCGCCATCGGCCTGACCAGAGCGGGCCAGAACAAGCCAATCCCATGCTGGGTTTACGTTCAACTTTCATGAAATAATAAGAGGCTGCAAGGCAGTTCGCTCAGCCTGAACCAAGCGCCAGCGATGTCAACAATTCGCCAGGATTATGTCTCCTGGTTCGGCTCCATCGGAAGACCCGTTTGGCTCTGATCCATCCAATGACCGACGTCCCAATCGTGCCTTCTGGGAACAGCCATGCATCGTCACGCCCTCCAGCCTGGGCTCTTGGAACAAGGACAAAACGGTTTCTCCTTTCATCTCTGGCTTGATCCGTCACACAAGGCATTGCACCCCGTGCTGTCTCGGAGACTCCAGCTCACCTGTGTTTTCAGTCTTGGTTGCCTTTGGTCCACGCCTTCCACTTTCAGCTTCTCTCCATTCCTCCAAGCCCCCTCCAACAGAGTCGCTCGCTTGCTCCCTGTCTTCCCGCAGTATGGAAGCAGTCACGATCGAGGTGATAGCCCAATCCACAGACCCAATCTCCCCCCAGTTGTCCTCCGCTTCCAGCGCTTATTAACCCCTCACGATCTCGGATCCGGGGAACAAGAGCCTCTTGCATATCCAGACCTAAATTAATGCTGCTCTGTCCAGGCGGTGTGGCGACCTACGAGGGGGCGCGACAACGCGGCACGATTGCCGCCCATTTGCAGCACGAGGTTGCCGTTGGCGGTGGGGAAGCCCACCGAATCAAAACGCAAGCCCTCTGCGCTCGTCTGCGCTGCATGCCAGTCAGCAGCCGTCCCCCAAGCCGAGGTGACTCTTCGACCCTAGCAGCAGGGAGCTGGGGCAGCAGCAGGTGCATAACCACAGACCGCCCGACCTCGCGGCGGGATGCTCGTGCCGTCACGTCCTGCTCTGAGGTTTTCTCTGCACGCTGCAGCTGCTAGACCCATAATGGCGACCTGCACAGCACCCAAAGCTGCGACCACTGGATATCGCGTGGAGACCCGATTCTTGACACCATCCGGGTTTCCCGATTCTGGTTTTCTCCTCTTCTCCTTTCTTCTTCCTCCTCCTCCTCCTCCTTTACCGGAACTGCTGGCCTGCATTGCATATTGACGCTGAGCAAATAACAGGAAGGCAGTACTCACACTTCTACGTGGGGGAAGGGGATTCTTCCGCACCCCACCTATCTCAAGGAGATTCAGCCTCTGGACTAGTCACTAGTCGATCGATCTTCTACTGGATTGAGCGGGCAAAATTGGTGACAGGTTTCCGGCCGTCATTGTCAACGTCATCTTCCGAACGGATGATTTCCGGTGGCGTGAAGGACACCTCTCACCATGGGCCAGAGGCTCCTTCGCCGCCCACGCTTGATCGTCTCAGCCAAGGGTAGTCGACACCAGAGTACGGGGAAAGTCAACTGTTGGTTATGCAGCTTTTTTGCTTTGTGAATGAGAGGCCCTGCCTTGCCACACAATCGCATGGGGCCGAGAATACCGTGCATTACTTAGCTCTACAGAATGCAGGAGTAGTTTCTCCCTCTCGATGCCGTGCGTGCCCATCATCGAGAAGGAGACTGGACGATCAGAGCACAGAAGAATAAATTTGTGCCGTCCATTCAACCCGTCCCCCGACGAGTCCCGCTCCTTTCTCAACGGGGGATATCTCTGCCGGCAGCAGTCACTCGCAACGGCATGTCTCGTCGGGCACAAACGCTGCGTGCAAAGTTTAGGAGGCCAGACAAAGCAAGATTATCCCGCAGTTGCATTACGGCCCCAGGGTTGCCAGAGCTAGTCACCCCGCCGATGGATTGCAAGAGGGTCATCGGTTTGCTTGCTCCAGAACGAAGGAAGAAAAAGTAAAGACGCAATCGACGCCAATGCACGCATGAGTTACGTTTGAACCTGACTTGCTGAGATCGGGGATCGATAGGCCCACGTTCTACCAACCTCGCTGCCCTCCTAGTTGCTTGTAGTCTCCTGATAAACACCCGATGCCAGAAAAAAAGCAGAAGCTAAGAGACAAAAGGAGGGGTAAAATCGGGGTCGGGACACCCCCTTTTTCCCTCTTCTTTGTCATCCCCTCCATCTTACCAGCCCTCGGGTTTACGACCCAGGGCAGGTGAGAATCAGCTTGAGACAGTTAGTTATTTTGCTCAGGCTCCATTTTTCTTCGTGCCGATCGCGGGTACACAAGAGCGGATCAATAACATCAGCGGCGTCTCATGCATCAGGAGAAGAGGGGAAGAGGAGCGGGGAAATGATGTCGAGAAAGTCGGCGCTTGGGAGGGGAAGCACTTCCATAGGTCAGAACTGGGGTTTTAGAGGCCCTCTTTCTTTTTTCTTCTTCGCTCGGGAGACGGGGTTCATCGGCCTCTGGCGAGTTTTTTAGTACTGTTTCGCCTGACGTGCATCCGGCTTTCGATTTGGCGACCACGCCACGCCGAGCTGGGAAGGAAGGCAGATCGGCTGGACCTTCTCCATGGAGGCCATGCCCATCGATCGAGCTCCTCTTTCGAACTTGATCACCCCGTGCCCCGTCAAGCCCAGTTGCCGAATGGATCTCCTCACAGGAGGAGGGGGCTCAATTTTTTTTCTGATCACGAAAAATTTCTATCCAGCTTTTTTCGAAGCGGGGTGGTGGACCACCTGCACCTTTCGTCATGGAACCTGCCAGACTTGGCTTGCTTTCCGATGATTTCTACGCTCTTTCCTTTTCGCCCGTAGCCCACGTTCCCGCTCTGTGCCGAGACACATCTCCCAACCTTTACCCCTAGTTCGAAGATCAAAGGGCAGCCTCAGGAATCTCTCCCCGCCCAGATACACCAGATCCGGCTTTCAGCTGGCCCGCACATCGGAAGGCGCTGCGGTTATTGTGCTGTAGTTACGGTGCTGTGGGTTACATGACAATGATTGATGACCCGAGTGATGACAAAAGGATATGGAAAGTATGTAGAGATACGCCGTACCCAGGGCAATTTACTGCGGGGAGGCTCAGCACTTGGTCACGGGGGGTTCCTTTGTACTCGCCCACGCTCGTGTAAAGTAATAAACTGCACTGTGTGGGATTTCAGCTTTTTTATGACATGCTGTATACAAATCACACACACACACACCATCCTTCGCCAGCCTAGGAAGGCCGGAGAAGTGCGAGAGGCAAAAACACACACCATCTCACATGAAAAGATCGGGAATGGGAGGGTTCGATCTAGCGTGGTCTAGTGTAAGTTCTTGAAGGCTGATCGGGCTTCAAAGGGTGACCGGTTTCCCGGCAAAGAGGGAAAAGGGTCATGTCATGTGTAAGGCATGACACAACTGTGATGTGTGTGGTTCACAAAACAAGAAGAGAGGATGGAGGAAAAAGGCGGGGCCGGTTCCTGTTCGGTTTTTGCCGCGCAACCCACTTGTCGATGACGGTATAAGCCGTGGCCAACCCGGCCAGGCAGGCAGCGGGACACTACCTAATCACAAGAACGATACCTAACGTAGATGATCTCCACTGACGCACGAGAGCCAAAAAAAAAGGTCGCACCAGCGAATGAACTGGAATGCTCCAGGCAGGCAAGGCAGGCAAAATAACACGGAAGAGGTAGTTGGCCCCTTGGCCCTTGGCAATCAAGGCAGACGATCGATGGAGTCATATGCCAAATTCCGTGACGAAAACCCCCCCAGAAGAACTTTCTCTGCAAAGCCGCGATTCTCCGAGCTTCAAACAGATGGGATGGGTTGGGGTGGCGTGGCGTGGACGTGGCCTGGTCGATGTACGTACGTACGTACGTACGTACCTATCTCTTCTTGTAGACAAACGTCCCAAAGTACAATGTACCAAAGTTCGTCCTCCACAACCACCACGACCACGTGCAACAACTACCACAACCAATCCAGAAAGTTTGCCAATGGAAGCCTTTTGCATCGATGCTCTAAACTAACAGGACGTCACTCCACCCTCTGCTACAAGGCTGGGTGGCTGGCTGGATGAGATTTGAGAGAGAAAAAAAACGAGGCGCTCGAATCATTATCATCGTCGTCATCATCTTCTATGCTTTTAACCCAGATCGACAGAGGATCGATTGTGACGTTCCTTTCTTTTCCCCCCCCCCCCCCTCATTCGCTATTTGTGCAAAAAACAAAGCAAAACCTTGTCACACAAACACCCAACTACGAGACTTTTGGTAGCTTTTTCCATGAATAACAAAAACTGTCACCTCCCACAGCCCCTCCGCCCGCCCCCCGGGTCCATGTGAGATGTGAGATGTGAGTTGTGAGATGAGATATGATATGTTGTGATGCGATGTGAAAATACTGTCCTACCTACCTACGGAGTACGTGCTATCTTCTGTTCTCCTGCTGCGCTGGCTGGCGGGCGGATGACGGATGGCGAATGTGAATTTTAGGGGACACAGCACAGTTTGATCGAAAAGACGTATCCGTAGAGCCAGCCAGCCAGCCAGCCTCAAAAACGCCAAATTCCATCATCTCAGCTCATCTCAGCTCAGCCTTGTCTATCTTGATTCTATCCTCAGCTGTGCTCAGAATCCATAATGCATTTTCCATTTTCTATTTTCCCATTTCCCCCAATTTGCTACCTACCTCCCATTCTTCATTTCCATCTCCATCTCCATCTCCGTTTGGCCCTTCCCTGTCTCCGGTCCCCGTCTGTCTCCGTCTCCGCCCGGCTCAGTCTCTATCCCCGATACGAATAGACATAGTCAAATTCACATCAACTTATTCCTTGAGGTGCAGAAAAGCTGAAAACGTGACTACTTTGCTAGATAGATAGATGGATGGAGTCAGCCAGCCAGCCTGGGCTGGCCGGGGCCGGCAGGCCCCGTGTGTCCGTATATCTACCTAGGGTTGTCGTATGAAGTGAAGTGAGTGATTTTGTGCCTATTCATCTCGATTCGATTTGGAGATTTAGGACAGAAACAGAACT
>Ga0247765_1001257_pt1 | contig 13170 bp, 15 predicted proteins | sample UWRJL106311C6_FD_179949 | JGI IMG/M metagenome (GOLD analysis project Ga0247765, IMG submission 179949) | Plant litter microbial communities from Arlington Agricultural Research Station in Wisconsin, United States - UWRJ-L106-311C-6 | ecosystem: Environmental > Terrestrial > Plant litter >... | reverse complement strand
CCAAATAGTTTCGGAATGTTCCGTGTTTCTGCAGAATAAAAAGAGTTTGCCCCCCCCCCCCCCCCCCCCCCCCCTCCCCCCCCCCCCCCCCCCCCCCCCCCCCCCCCCCCCCCCCCCCCCCCCCCCCCCCCCCTTTTTTTTTTTTTTTTTTTAAACAACTGAAAAGGGGGCCTGAGTTTCCAGCCTCAAAACTCATTTGTTCTCACGTCGAATTGAGTGCTCAGAATGTCTCACTTGAGTACTACTCGTTGGCAAGTGGCAACGTACTGCGTACGCACGCAGCATCTCAGTGGTGACCAGAAATACTGCCGCAGGAGTGAGTGAGTGAGTAAGTATGAATGAGTGAGGCAGCCCACCCCTCACCCCTAACATACCCATACCCATCGCAGTACCTGTATGCCCGTATGCCCGTATGCCTGTACGTACCTAAGTGTACCTATGTTATCCCTCCCCCCCTTTTTCTCATCCAAAAACCGTCACCGATGCAGCTGCAGCTCTTACACGTGATGGCGTATTCCATGGGTTGGAGAATGCAGGTTGGAGGCTTGCTTGCCAAATGTTCAGCCCCCGCTGCCCTGTAGCGCAGCCCAGCGGAAATAACATTCACTAGGTAGGTACCTTACATGCATACACGTGTGTACTTTGTAGCCATACCCTCCTCCCACATACCCCCCCTTCCCATACGTACGTCCGTAGTTTGTGTTTTATGGGCGCTCAGGTGAGCCAGGCGAGGGCAGGCAAGGCAGGCGAGGCGTTAAAAGTTTGGAGCCCTAGTAGGTATGTACCTATGGCGTTGATCGTAGTCTACGTGGTGTACTTTCACAGCCGATACGGAGAGGCGTCATACTTGCTTCAATATCGGATGATGAGCGGGGACCTAGGGAGAGCTTCGATCCCTTCACCAGACACTACATGTATATCCGAGAGGTCAACCCATTTTGTTCTGTGGTCCCGAAAATCTGTCCCAAAAGCTCACATGAAGATATAGGCCTGGGCCCACCCGGGCCGTGGAGAGAAATATAGAAGGTCGGCAACGATGCGATAATAACTTTACAGATTTTGAAATGTTTGTCATTAAAAGAAAAGTACGCTATGCGAAGCAGCAGAGACATATATGCATAACGAGACACTCTCGGCGTCCAACCGCAAAGGGATAACACATCACCTTGCAACTTAACATCCCCGGGGGGGGGGGGATGGATTTCATCCCCCGGGAAAATACCCTTGGTACCTGACTATGTTCAGGATCCATCTCCCTAGATCTCGGCATCTGATCTGCCTTCCTGTGTCCTGGTCTCTACTCCCACTCATCCTCGTCGTCATCATCATTGTCATCATCATCACCATCAGAGCTTGGCCCGAGGCACCCACAGGCCGTTCTTGTCCAGACCCGAGCCTCCGTCGAATATGTCCCGTTCGACCATCCGGCTGTTAATCTGCATGCAACTTCGTCAGCACATGTTTCTGCAGTGCTTACCTACCTACCGGCACAAGTCTTGAGAGCGTCGGAGAAAACTTACGAATCGCGGTCCCAGATCCGACACCTGCTTTGCGCCAAGAAGCTTCATACATGTCTCGATCTCGCCTTGCAGAACTGGAACATAGGTGGGTATCACAGTCAGCACTCAGATTGGACACATCTTCGGCGGAAACATATGAACTCACTCTCAAATGTCCGATCCACCCCCTTCCACCCACCCGCACCCAAACCCCAAAGCGCAGCCCGCCCAACACCCACCGCTTTTGCGCCGAGACACAGCGCCTTGACAACGTCGGTGCCACGCTTGATGCCCCCGTCGATCCACACATCGATCGTATCAAATACTTCCGGACAATACTTCCGAATCTCTAATAGCGTGTGCACCGCCGGCGGCGCCGTGTCCAACGCCCTGCCCCCGTGGTTTGAGAGAATCACCGCCTTGATAGACCCAGGCCTCTTGCGCGCCCACTGCGCTGCTAGGTAAGCGTCCTCGTGTGTCTGCACGCCCTTGAGCACTATGGGCAGGTCCGTGTGCTCGGCCAGCCACGGCAACGTCGTCTCCCACGTCAGGTCGGCGGCCGTGCCCCAGAATAGCTGCTGCCCAACGCCGCCGCCGCCGGGTCGTTTTTCGGCCGAGTCTTTGGCGTTGCTCTCCGACTCGACGACCATCTGGCTTTCCAAATTGCTTTTCTCGTCGTGCTCGCGCTTTCCTGAAACGGGGGCATCGAGGGTCAGTACGATGCACTTGAAGTGGTCGCGCAGCTTATTGATGCGTGCGAGCATGGCTTCACTCTTGGATCGAGTCGTCTGCACATAGAGCTGCCAGCCAAAGACAGCACCGGGCTGGGCGTCGGCGACAATCTGCTCGGGGGTTTGTGAGGCGTTGTTGGACACGAGCTGCATGGCACCGAAGCGTGAGATACCGCGTGCGATGCCGGCTTCACCGTCGGGGTGGGCGAGACGCGCCATGGCGGCGGGAGCAACGTAGAGCGGAGTACTGACGTGGGCAGTGCCGCCGAGAAGCGTCGTGGCCGTTGAGACGGTGGTGCAGTCGACGAAGACACGTGGGCGGAGGAGGATAGACCGGAAGACGGACCCGTTATAGTATTTGCTGAACAGGTCGTCACCAGCCGAGAAGTAGTAGGCCCAGCACTTCTTAGACACTTGGGTCTTGGCGACGGCCTCGATCTCGTCGAGGTTGAGAAGAGTGTGCAGCGGCGGCGGCGGGGCTTTCTGGCCCGCGGGACTAGCGCTGCTGGGAGCTTTGGACTCGGGCTTGAACTTGAGCCTCTCTAAGTTTGCGGGATCAACAGTCCCAAGCTTGGCTTCAGGCTTGAGATTTTCCTCGAGAGTGCCAGGTGGGTGAACCGGATCAAATTCCTCTGTGGCATCGCGTCCGGCGAGGCCCAGGATGATCTTAGACCCGCCGGGGTGGTGAGGGAGAAATTCCGTCACATCGTAAACATTGCCATAAAGGACCACCCAGCAGCTGTCGGCCGACTTGTGTTTTGCAACTGAAGCTGGCGGTCAGCCAATCATCCCCGTCACCTGTCTGAAAGCCAATTGCATCGTATACATGCCTTCTTCTGCCGTAAAGACCTTCGCCATCTCGATATCACTTGCAAGCTTTCCGAAGACACAGTCCGCCCACAATGGGTGGGAAAAAACGGAGATTTTTAAGTCGCCGTGGTCAGGTGAGTCGTTCGTTAGGAGGTTAGCTACAGGGGATCACTGAGAGTTATGCACAGGCTGGTTGGTGCGAAGACCCCTGTCATAGCGGGATGGTCCCCTGTGCTGTGGGGAATCTGGGGGAGCTTCCGGTGCCGAGAACGGCGGCATTGGCAACCTCGCTGCAATGTCTGCCGAGTATATCTTGGCAACTTCGAGATGTGCTTGTTCAGAATGGAGGATATAGGCCGGGTTGCCTTCTTTCTGAGCTTCGGTGCAGAAGTTCTGAACAACACCCCCCGGGGTTGCTTTCACGGCCTAGAACTTCCTATCCAATGCCGAGGTGGCCCCGAAAGAGCACGCTCCATGAAGTAGTCTAGCACTTCCATTTGCTCATGGAGGAAAGGCCACCCTAAAAGTCTCGTGCCACGAAGTACGGTCTTCTCGAACACTTCCCGGTGTCCAAAAAGGTCATCGTTGACGACTTCAAGCGCATGCCGAGCAGATCTGGTCTATTATTTAGTCATGTTTAGAATACGAACTTGTCTTGTTTTCCAGTTGGAACCCAGCCATGAGGTTCAGAACGTAAGCAGTTTGGTCCCGTCTCTTTGTGACCCCATTTACCCATCAGCTTAAGATACCCTCGGTATCTTCCCCAAAAAACATTTGGTCCATCTTTGCAAAACACCGGCTTCCCAGTCATGCCAGTGTAACTTTGCGCCAGGAAACGTTTATCGATCGTTCGTTCAGCTGCTCGCCGTTCCAAGCTTTGCCCCACATGCCAGGCTCGCCAAGCCGACATCGACAGGGATGGCGCCCTATCAGCCCCGCCCCCACCATTACGCGGTCGGCTGGACTGTTGCCTCGCTGGGACTCAGTCATCAGCTGGAACTCTATCCTGATCAACCTTGCCCTAGCCGTGACCTCGAGAAGTCGTGCGCCGTGTCCAGCCTTCCCACCCAGAGGTTCCAAGTCGCGAGGCTAGCTGCGAGCGAGCACGGGAATTCTTCCGTATTTCCTCCTCCTCCCGCCGCATCCGCATCCCGTTGGATGGTGCGGCCCGCTTTCCCTCACCGTCTGCGACGCTTCCACCACGCTCTGGTCAGGTCCATCGGGGTTGCGATCGTCTCCCGACGAACGACGGGCGCCATGGCGGCGCGACAAAAGCTCCGCATCCTCTGCTTCGGCGACTCCCTCACTGAGGGATACTCCTCATCCGGGCTCGTCTTCCATCCTTACCACGTGAAGCTGCAGCAGATGATCGAAATGGCCTTTCCCGAGATAGATATCGAAATCGTCGAGGATGGCAGGTCTGGCGATTTGGTCAAATACGGCTTCCTCTCGAGGATGCAAGACAACTGTTAGTGTTATTGGCCCGACCAACCCGACAAAATGATGCAAACTGACTGGAACGTTTGCAATAGATCTCCGTGCCAGAAGGAACAGCGAGTCATACAACTGGACAATCGTCCTGGGGGGAACCAAGTAAGTATCATGCCCCCTGCTGGCAACTTTCGCCTGGCCTCGCCATTCTGACATCATTCACGCGCAGCGATCTCGGCTATAGCATTAAACCCGAGGAGATCTTTGATAAGCTGAAAGAAGTCTGGGACATCCCCCTCCGTCGTAAGAGCAAGGTGCTAGCCCTTACGGTTCCCGAAGTCGGACTTGAAGCGGGGAGGGAGCGCCGTGATTCCCGTCGGACGAAGCTCAACGATTTGATCAAAGCGTATAAGCGGGAGGGATTGTGAGTGTTGCATCGACTGGCTACTTTGAAGGAGAATGAACTGCTAACGCCGTGGCCGCCTACAGTCACGTATTCGACCTTGCCGCCGTAGTGCCGTACTTCGACATGACTGCATCTGACAGGGAACGATACTGGGACGACCTGATACATTTCACACCGGATGGCTACGACCTCGTCGGAAGGGAAGTCGGCATGGGACTGGTGAAGGTTCTTGAGAAGGAGAGGGCGGCCAACTCTCCACCACCTGCCAAGAGGAGGCGTGTTTTCAAAGATGACGAGAAGAAATTCGAGGAAGAGGGAGGTGATCCCGAGTCCCTCGACCAAGGCTACGTGGTGGTTCGGCGGAAGGATTTAGATTAGCGAGCTTCAGACCGCAAAGCTACTTTTGCTTCCGGGGAGGGATCCAGGTTCAGGCACATTGGAAAGATACTGGGGCGTTCGGGAGCCAGGGAGTTGGTGGATTATCCATTCTATTTTTTTGGTCTTTGGTGGTCATCGTGGTTCATCTCCACTTGTAGGAGGAATGCCATCTCCAGCGTCTCGCCGGCTACAGCGGTTAACTAAAACACCAGCGATACGAACACCTGCTAAATGCTAGGCTCTCATAGAGTCCATAGTGCTATCCATCATGAAGCGATCTGCGTCGCCACAAACTCTGGGAATTCCGACTGCAGCGCATCCGCAATCCGTTCCACATCCTCAGCAACGCCTTGGACGATGCTATCCCACCGTCGGATCTCCTTGCCCGCTCCCGCATCTAGCCTCCCACCCTTCTCTGTGGCCTTGTTGTCCGCAAAGTAAATGATGCGCTCCTCCTGGTCAATCGAACCCAGAAGCCGGCCCTGTTCAATCATTCTCGCTGTGGTATCTTCAGCCTTTGTCGCGTCCAAGCCCAGGAGCACACCCAGGCTGTCGAAGCTGATATTGTTGTACAGCCGGCTCACGCCCAACAGGTTATGTTCCACCACAGCCTTGGCCAAAACTGTCGAACCGTCTGACGTTGTAGCCAACTGGTGGGGGGCCAGACCCTGGGCAAACTTCTCCACCTCGGCAGGTGCCAGCAATCGGTCCAGGAACATCTTCTCTAACATGCTGTACTCCTCTAAACTGGGAGAGCGCTCATCCTTGTAAAGCTGGCCGAGAACACGGCTTCGAGGTGGACCGGCGGGCGCGAGGATGGCGCACTTGATGGCCATGGCCAGGGTATGGAGACGCTCCTCCTCGGCGACGGTGTTGGAGAAGCTAATATCGTGATAGCTCTGTGCGGCGGCAAGGAACTGACGCTTGGAATCCTGGATACGTGCGGCGCTAAGCTTGAAGTGTAGCTGGAGGACGGGGTTCTCAACTGAGTGCATGACATTTTTTAGCTTGTTGAGGTACGTCTCGGCGGCGGTGCTGTCGTCCATTTCGAGGTAATTGCGCACGATGCGAACCCAGATCTCGGCTTTGGCTTCGTCGGGTACGCGCCGCTGGGAGCTGTCGAGGGGGATTTCGGCGAGGATCTTGGCGGCGTCGAGGAAGTCGTCGTTGGCTTCGTGTCCGCTGGCGATGCGGTCGCGGAGTTGGGAGGCTTGCTCGACGAGGGACGATCCGAGCGAGGCGTTGTTAATTGCGGCGAGGACGTGCTGTCCGACTTCGATCCAGAGGTCTGGATTGCCTTGAATGGCGGCAAGTGTGTCGGCGAAGAGGCTGAGTGTGTTGCGTAGGAAGACCATGCCGGCGCCGGATGCCTCGAAGATGCCGTTGGAGATCCCAATGAAATCCTCGACGACTGTGTCCGGAGAGGCTAACGACTTGATGTTATCCAATATGGATTTGAACACCTCTGCCGGATTGTCGCTCTTCACGGCCTGAGCCACTGCTTCCTTTAATTTTGGTGTCATTTTGAATGCTGCCCTCTCGAGGGGTCAGACTCGTTTGGGTGTTCGGCGCCGATCGTGTAGCACTCGCAGATTAATGGAAATTTGGGCTCGAATAGGGGTTTTCAGTTGGGGGAAGAAAAACTGCTGATGGGAAGATTTGACTTCGTGGGGAATCTTTACAGAAGATGGCAGCGCGAGGCTGTCAATGGATTTTGGATCGTTGTCCACCCGTGGCAGCCTGGTGTTGGGGATGGTGGGGTTTGCCGGCGGGGTTCACCGCTGCAAGTCCTCGTGGTGGAGTGGAGCTCTGGAGCTTGTGCCAGATGGCGGTCCTTGCAAGCTTCACCAGCCCGGCAATCACGTCACAAGACAGAAGGATCACAACCCTGGAACCGAACTTCACGCGTAAGGCCCTGATTCGCGTCAAATGCTAACTGACTGAATACTAAAGAATAACGCATTTGGAAGGCAACCCGCAGAGACCTTTTCTAGTCTCTTCATCGTCCACCTCCGCAGGGGTTTTCGGCTCCTCCTTCTTGGCTACTGCAGCTACTGTTTCTTGTCCCTGTGTGCCGTTCAAAGAATCACCTTCCCATGCTCTCCATATTAGCATCTAAGGCGCAATGCCCTCTCCGCCGCCGATGTATTTTTACGCACCAACATACTTGGCGAGGAGCTTGTAGAACTCCTCTCCCTGGATGCCCGCAATCTCCTTCTCCTTCTCAGAGGGCTGACGGCTGCCATCAGCGCCAGCGAAGGTACCTGCGCCCCAAGGGCTACCACCGTGGACCTCCGAGAGGTCGGTCATCTGAGCGAAGGCCTTTGCGTAACCAAAGGGCACGTAGACGATACCGTGGTGGGCGAGTGTGCTCATGGCGGCAATGGCCGTCGACTCCTGGCCACCGCCCATGCTTGCGGTCGAGATGAACATGCCTGCAAACTTTCCGTAGAAACCTCCGGACGACCACTGCTTGCCCGTCTTGTCCCAGAAGGCCTTCCACTGACCGGGGAAGTTGCCGTATCTTGTGGGGATGCCAATGAGGAAGCCGTCGTACTTCTCGAGAGTGGAGGGATCCTCGAGGACGGGGATGTCTGTGGGCTTCGGCGGCGCATACATCTTGCTGAGGACCTCCTCTGACAGGGTCTCGGGAATCTGGTAGAGGTCGGCGGTGCCACCGGCCTTCTCGATGCCAGCCTTCTCAGCCTCAGCGAGCTGTCTGATGTGGCCGTACATAGAGTACTGTGAGAAGCGACATGTTAGCTGTGGTACAGCGCGCGCGCGGAGGGTGGGGCTTTGGGGAAGGTGGGGTAGGAACGTACGAAGACAATTGCGATCTTGGGAGCCATTTTGAGCTTTTGGTTTAGGTTTGTGGCTGGATTGAGGCTCGAAGATGTGGTGATAGATGTGGATTTGGTTGAACTCTTTGAAGGAATTCGAGAGCTTGTGAGGTGGGGTTGGTTGGGTGTTTGTGTTTTGTGGATGAGCAAGTTGGCAAAGAGTGGGACATGGAAGCGGGTATATATAGGACGAAAGTCGCGCCTTCTGTCTCGGTGATGCCAATCGATGCTGCGGATCTACCCCAGGGCGGTCCCCCGTCTCAGGAGTCAGGGCGGACCGCCAGAGCGGAGTGTCGCCGAGGGGCAGGAGCAACCCGTCTGCATTCGTCATGATCAAATAATCAGTGCCAATCAGTTTTCAGGGATTCTAACAGCGCTTCTGCACAAAAAGTTTCATTGTCTGGCCCTGTAAAGGTGGCGCTGATTCATCAATTGCGGCTTGCGGCTGCCTCCGCAACTCCGCATGCACTCAGGGTGCTCCATAGATATGGATGGAAACAAATGATCGCGAGTCCGAGACTGCTTGCCCCCCCGCGAGCAAATCGACCGCGAGCCTCGCGGTGGTGGGGTGATGCGCCAAGCGCCAAGCTGAACCCCCTCCCTGTAAGACTCGTACATGACTAACAGTTTTCCCCTGATCCGTCAGCATTAGAACGGCTGTTGCCCCGCCAGATAGCGTTAAGGGATACATGTTCGGAACGCTGCCGAACCACAAAACCGATCAGGACCTTTCCCTCTCCCCTTGCTGAATAACAGCTGACAGTGTTGTCCGTCAGCCTTCAGAAACCCAACATGCAGCTCTCGATCCACACAGTCTGCAGTGCTTTTGTCTGGTCTTTTGGTCTTGGTCGTTTTTCCTGACAAATGATTAGCGCAGTACGAATAGTATAATAGTAATTCATATTGTAACAGGCGACAAGAGGGAAGGAAGACTAGGTGATGAGGTCATTCTAGGCTCCAAAGTTCCATAACGTCAAATTCTCTTATCAATTCTCAGTTTCTGTTTCTGCCTTCCCCGCCAATTGCCACTCTTTCTTTCTCAGTTCATCGGCTTCGTAATTCAGTATCCCTGCTGAGAAAGTGGGAGCCCACCTAGGCCAACCACGTCGACGTCATGGCAGTGCCAACGTCAGCAGAGCATGGAAGCGGCAACCCAACCCAAACTCATGTGCTCAAACTCCTACCTGTCCGACGACGGCCGGTGTGTTTCTCGAAACGGCTCCGCGCGGTGACCAGCGTGCCTCCGTGCTGCGTCGCGGATCACAAAAAACGGTTTGCTGCCGCTACTGCCGCTACTGCTGCTGCTGTTGTTGTTGTGGTCGCGGACGGACGGACGGATGGACGGACGGACGAAATTTTGATGCAAAGATGTGTGATCAGGCGCGCCCCCCGCGAGGTTGTAGCACCTGCACGGAAACGAATTCGGGAGCATCGCATCACCCCTTGGCTTCTTGATTGGGTACATACGGAGGACATTGGCCTTCTCGCCGTTTGTCCCCTTGTTATCTACTCCGGCCAGAATGCGAGGAAAATACTAGTATTCAGGAGCTTGGGGTATGAAGCTCAATTTTCGTTGTAACCTTCGGTGGATTTGCCGCCGAGCCCCAAATCCCCAACACTTGCTGTTCGCTAGCGACTCGCGTCTTCCAAAGGAACTACCTATTCGGCAGTTGTTACCGAATAGCTGGGAGCGAGCGGTATGTTTAATGTGGTCAGCACACCACCATCCAGCCGTGTCGGTAGTAAACGCCCAGTGTTTCCACGTTACCCCTTTTAAGGGTGGGAGATCCGTCTCATACCACGCCGATCAATGATGGGCGTCACGACGTCTGACTTGGCCAGTCCCATCAGCTGGTGAGTCGAAACATGACAGGGCAATTGATCGCACTACGGAGAATTTCACAGCCCTGATCGTCTACAATTCCCTTGTTTCGGTTCTGCTCACTCTAAATAGAATACATTCCCAAGACTCCCATGTTGCATTTAGCAATCTCCTGGCCTCCCAAAGTTAGCGAACTCATGTCACAGCAGCGCCTCAGGTAATGCAGATTCAGACTCTCGAACACCTCTAGAGCAACCGAACCTAAGTCCTCGCCCAGGCCCTAAAACTTCCAGCCAGGTCTCTCACGATACACCATCAATCTCGACAGGGCGTAGAAAGCGGTCGAGACCAAAAGACCAGTAGCACCATAGGCGATCATGCCATGCCACCTTGCCTCAGTATATCCGTTCACGATGGCTCCCGCAATGGGTGTGCCAACAAGGAGGGCCAGGCCAGTAACCATGAAACCCATGCCCATCCTGGCCCCAACCCTGCCCATGTCGGGGGAGAGCGAAACAATAACAGTCGGCGTCAAACTCACAACGCCTCCAGAAAGAGCACCGTAAAGCAAGGCGAAAGCGGCCGCGCCAGCAGTGTTCTTGATCCCAAGCCACCCAAACCCGACTGCCGTACTGCCGAGCATGCAGACGACGAGAACATTCAACGAACCAAACTTATCCGCGAGCGCGTTCGGTATGATCCGTCCAAAGACTGAACCTGCGTTGAGCATGGTGACCAGGTACGGCGCGAATGTTACCGACGAAATGCGATGCGAAGTGGCAAATAACGTAATGTAGAAGAACGGCACATATAACGTTAGGAAGGCGAAGAACCCTGCCAGGTTGAACGTCATGTAGGACACATCCCGGATTGCTGAGGGGTCAAACTCGGCGCGCCGACCGCGGGGCGGGAGACGTGGACGCAGAAAGATGAGTGGGACGATGGAGAGGCCGAGCAGGATGAAGGCGATGATGCGAGTTGCCCAGCCGAAGCCGATTCTCTCGACTAGATTGGTGAAGATGATGGGGAAGACGATACCGGCGATGGGCGAACCGGCGCTACTAACGCCGATGACCAGCGCGCGTCGCCGTGCAAAGTACTGGCTGAGGATGGCAGTGCACGGGAGGAAGAGAAGCCCCATACCAATACCTACACAGAAGCCTTGTGCGAGCAGGAACTGCCAGTAGGCGGTACAGATCGAAGTCATAAACATGCCGAATATGACCATGAAGAGGCCAACACGAAGGAGAGTCTGGAAGTGTCCAGCGTCGAAGAGCGGGCCGGCGATGACACCAACGAGCAGGAGGAGTGCCGCTTGTGTGGAGCCGATCCAGGATATATCTGATGGGGAGCTGTTCGGCAGAGTATATTCCTCGTAGTAGGCTTGGAAGACGCCGAACGAGTTGACTATGCCCCAGGTATCGACGAGGATGACGGAGGCACCGACAACCTGTAACCAAGCCTGGAGGCCACCGTCAGGGGGTACATCGGGGACCGGCCCGGTGGCCGGTTCGGGTGAGATGCCTCTAGTCGGAGTGGCTGCCGGACTCGGGGTCCGCACCGAGACGGCATATGTCTGTTCGAGAGCAGTGATTTGCGCAGTGGTTTCGATGTCTTTTTCGACGTCCGAGCGAGAAGCTGATGACTGATCGGTGTCAGAGAGGTCCAAGTTGCTTCTCGCCTTCTTCTCGTTGAGGTTCATGTTTGCCGTGGGCGAACCGGAATGTTCTTTGCCGTGTGTGGGCGGTTTGGCGTTGTCGTTTATGGGTAATTTTCTTGGCCGAGACTAAGATTCCCTCGACAACAGAGATCTTTTTGTACAAAGGAAGGGACACCAGCACTGATAGCTGACGGGGTATGCTGAGCCACGCTCGGCCTTTGGGGGGGAATCACTTCGACTAATCGTCAAGTTGACCACCGGCAGTGCTGGGAATGGTCCTTGGTTCTTTCCCTGATGCGGCCACCGCTTTGGAAATTGGGCAGACAGGCAAACATTAGCAAGCAGGGACTGTAATGGTTAACCCTCACCCGTTCCTTCCCAACGTGAAGCAACACCCCTCCATTTTGCTGGACCCGCGACTGTATCGGGTTTAGTGAGCCCTTCGGTATATGACAAACTACCTAAACTACGCTTCGCTTCCATGTTGCCTAGGTGCGGGTTACGGAGGCAAAAAATGCATGCGGCTCGCGCTTCGCGCTTCAAGGGCAGGCCCTGGTGTTGAGGAGAAATGCTTGGCTGCAACCCCATAGTATAAGTGGTGTGGGGAACGGGGACTGGTTCCGCGGCACACACTCGGGGGCGGGATTGTTGATTAGTGAAAGAAGAGACAAAACGTTGGTGCTACCCACCGACTGGTTTTCGTCCAGTACGTCATTTCCGAGGAGAATGAAAAAAAATGCAGTTGGTAATGATATGATATGTGTAAGAAGTTTAACCCGATGATTGGGAATCACCCAAACTTTTCCTTTTTTTTTATTTTAAATATCGTTTCGTGTCACACACAAGTCCCCGCCGTTCCAGAAATGGAATCGTATTTTGATTGTCCAGGAAGGTCACAGCGCAAGTGCAGTGCAGTGCTGCGACTTAGTTAACATTAGGCGGTAGGTGATCCACTCTGTTGGGCCCCACGAGGGGAAAACCTCACCCGCGCCTGCAGCCAACAAGTGTGTGAACGTGACTTTTGGGTTACGGGCCGGAGGGATTACATGATTCCTACGGGCGAATCGGCATTGAGAGGATGAAGGAAGTGGGATGTCATTCCGTCTTTATGAGATGAGATGACGAGAGTTGCACATACAGTGACTGATACTGTCGTTATTGTGTGAAGGAAATTATTAGTCGCTTCGATCTAGTCCAGGGTTTGTCGGCTGGGTGTTGTCAGAGACAGTACAAAGAGGGACAAATGAACCTGTATAGGTGAGGCGTGCCGGGGGCGGAGTAGGTAGTGCTTGTTTGAAGATAAGACTCCATGGGCGGATCCCTGACAAACGACAAAGGAAGAGAGGGTTCGAAAGACTAACCAAGCGCATGGCAACCCATCAAGCCATCCTCTACATTTCCAGGTGGGAACATAGAGCAAGTCCCGATCTGTCATCCATTACCGGAAGTCCACGACATCAGCATATCCCCCGGCCGGTCCACTCGGAGCCGATTCCGCGCTTCCGGCCCGGATGGTTGTTATCGTGACATTTCTTTGCCGTTCCGATGGCCGGCGTGTGGCACTAGTGGGGGGGGGGGGGGGTTTCTGCCCCC
>Ga0247765_1001255_pt1 | contig 13218 bp, 13 predicted proteins | sample UWRJL106311C6_FD_179949 | JGI IMG/M metagenome (GOLD analysis project Ga0247765, IMG submission 179949) | Plant litter microbial communities from Arlington Agricultural Research Station in Wisconsin, United States - UWRJ-L106-311C-6 | ecosystem: Environmental > Terrestrial > Plant litter >... | reverse complement strand
CCCAGGCCGGAGGCCCCCCCCCCCGGGGGCTCGTCGAGACGGCTCGTTCTGACCAGGGAGATCCTGTGCGCGCTCATTCGCCTCGTCCGGAGGGGGGACCGCCCACCGCGATACGATCTGCCCGACGAGCGGCTCGTAGAAGGGGTGTTCCGATCAATCGTCGCCTTCACCGCCGGGATGGTGGACCAGGAAAATGTCGACCGAACCGTTGGCGTCTCCCTCCACGAGATAGCTCGAGCTACTAAGGAACACGAGATACTGGCCGCTCGGGCTCAGGCCCGGACTGTCCGAGCCGGTGCCTGCCTGCTGTGGCGCGCCCAGGGCGTGGCTCACCAGTGTCGTCAGCCGCGACTCGCGATCATAGAGGAAGACGTCAAAACTATAAGGGATATCGATCTGACCTGGAATCAGATCGGTCGCCGTGCTCCTGTATGCGACGTATCGACCGTTCCTGCTGATCACTGCCTGGTCAGAGAAGGTATTTCCCGTAGACGTGAGATCAGTGGCCGAATGGCTGACGAGCTCCGTCTTGCCGGTCTCCAGGTCGAACAGAAAGGCGTCCAACGTTCCGTTGCCGTCACTCACCCCGGTGACCAGATCCGTTGCACAGCTCGTGAACGCAATGTGTTTTCCATGGCCGTCCGGATAGGGCAAGAAGGATAGACAGTCTCCCGTGGTCACTGGAGAAAGGGAGGACCGGCTGACCAGGGTGTTCCTGCCCTCCTCACGGCCATAGAGAAAGACGTCCGAGGCACCGTTGGTGTCGACCTGACCCGGGACGAGATCGGTAGCGAAGCTCTCGTAAGCGACGTAGCGCCCATCGTGGCTGATCACGGGATTCGTCGCTTCCCCGTTGCTCCCATACGATACCGACGCAGCCGAGTGACTGACAAGAGTGTTGATCCCCGTCTTACTGTCATAGAGGAAAACGGCCCCGAAATCGTTGGCGATGCCCCCGGGCACGAGATCCGTGGCGCTGCTGATATAAGCGATATAACGTCCGTCCCCGCTCATTGTGAACGTGTAGCCGGATGTATGGTTGCCGCTGGTCGCGCCACTGGCGGCCCGGCTGACGAGAGCCGTGGTCCCGGCGATGCGGTCGAAGAGAAACATGTTGACGGGAAACTCAACCGCGTTGACTATCTGTTCCGGCACGAGATTGGTAGCGAAACTGAAAAAGGCGATGTAGCGACCATCATCGCTGACCGCGGGACCGCTGGAGAAATCATTGCCGGCTGTGGTGGGAGAGCTCAGGGAGCGGCTCACGAGATTGACGGTCCCAGTGGTCCGGTCGTAAAGATAGACATTGACAGTCTGGAGGGTATCCGTGCGGGTGGTCAGGTCCATGGCATCGCTGGTAAAGGTGACGAAGCGGCCGTCTCCGCTGATTACGGCATCGGAGGAGGTCCCGTTCGCGGTGGTAGAGGGATCGCCCACCTTCCGGCTGACCAGGATCGTCGACCTGTCCCGCCGGTCGTAGAGAAAGATATCCCGAGTCTGGTTTTGATCGTTCAATCCCGGAATCAAATTGGTCGCGGTGCTGCTGAACGCGATGAAGCGGCTATCGGAGCTCATCGAGGTGCGGACGAATGCTATCGACTGTGGCACATCGGAGATGAAGCTGTCGCCATTGGCGGTAACCGACCAGGTCAGGGGATCAATGGGGTCGGCCCTGGAAATGACCTGGATCGAGCCCGCTCCCGCGGCTCTCGCGAAGAGGGAGAGCCCTCCCAGGAGCGCAGCCAGAACGATCGCGTGACGGGGGCAGCGATGGAACGCCTTGTGGAGCATCTCCAGACCTCCTTTTCGGGTTTGTAGTCTTCGATGCTTAAGTGATGTATGGGTGACTTTCATTTCGGAGGGGTGCCTTGCTCTCCATCCCTCAGGGTACGCTGCCGGCGAAGCGCACCAGTGTCCCGCCCGGCGAAGAATCGATGGTGAGGCGGCCGCGGAGGCGCGCGGCCCGGCGGCGCATCGACTCCAGCCCTTCGCCGTCGCCGTGCCGGCGTTCCGGGTCGAAGCCGTGGCCGTCGTCCCGCAACACCACCTCCAGACGGCGGCCGCGGAGGCTCACCGTCAGCTCGGCCCGGCGGCAGCCGCTGTGGCGCAGGGCGTTGCGCAGGGCCTCCTTGAACAGGAGATGGAGGTCCTGGCGGTAGGGCATGGAGAGGCGGATGCCCTCGAAGGCCGAGAGGTCCCCCACCTCGAGCTGCGCGCCGGCGTGGGCGAACAGCTCGGCGTAGGAGTCCTTGAGCCGCAGGAAGAGCTCGTAGAGAGAGTCGCGCCGCGGGTTGACCAGCCAGACGATGTCCCCCAGGCCGTCTACCAGCTCGCGGGCGGTGGCGGCGACCCGGGCGAGCTCCGGCAGATCGCCGGCCCGGCGGGTGGCCACCTCGGCGAGGATGGCGATGTCGGTGAGGCCGGCGCCGACCTGGTCGTGGAGGTCGGCGGCGATCGCGGTCCGCAGGCGCTCCATCTCCAGCAATCTTCGCATCCGGCCGGCGGCGTACAGCCCGGTGGCGAGGGCGATCCCCAGCGCGGCGAGGCCGAGCACCCGCTCCGGCCGCCGCCACCAGGGGGGCGCGAGGACGGTGAACGCGAGCCGCGCCGGCGCACTCCAGAGGCCGGCGTCGTTCATCGCCACCACCTCGAAGCGGTAGCCGCCGGGTGGCAGGCTGGGGTAGCGCACCGACCGCTGGCCGGTCTCGGTCCATTCGCGGTCCAGCCCGGCGAGCCGGTAGCGGAACCGCATGAAGTAGGCGCCGAGGTCGATGCCGGTGAACGAGAAGGTCAGATCGTTGCGGTCGTAGGGAAAGGGCGCCGCCGTCCCGCGCGCCGGCAGGGCCTGCGGGTCCTTGAAGACGTGGAGCCCGGTCAGCAGGGCCCGGGGCCGGCGGCGGGGCCGGCTCCGCGCCGGATCGTAGCGCGTGAGGGCGGAATCCATGCCGAACCAGAGCCGGCCGCCGCGGTCGCGCAGGCAGGCGCCGGTGTTGCCGGTGCGGCGGCCGATGCCGGAGATCGGCAGGATCCCGGGCCGCCCCGAGGCGTGGAGGTCGAGGACGTTGACCCCCTGGTTGGTGCTGAGGTAGAGGCGTCCGTCGCCATCCTCCAGGATGCAGTTGACGAAGCCGTTCGTCAGATCCCGGTAGGTCCGCACGCGCCCGTTGGGCAGGATCACCGCCAGCCCGCGCCGGGTGCCGGCATAGACGCTGCCGTCGCGGCCCACCCGCACGGAGAGGATCCAGTCGTCCGCGAGGCCGTCCTTGCGCGTCCAGATCCGGGAAATGGCGCCGTCGCGGAAGGCGGCGAGGCCGCCGGCGGTCGCCAGGTAGAGCGTGCCGTCGGCGGCGAGCGCGAGGGCATAGACATGGAGGCTTGGCAGGCCGTCGGTCGGCGTCAGGATGCGGACGTCGCCGCCGCGGATCACCGCGAATCCATCCAGCAGCGTGGCGGCGTAGATCTCGTTTCCGGGCCCCTCGAGGATCGCCGAGATGAGGCGCACCCCGGGCAGTTGAACGCGCCGGAGAGGGTGCCCGCGCCGGGAGATCCAGACGCGGCCCTGGTCGTCGCCGGCATAGAGGAGGCCCGACCGGCCGGCGTGAACGGCGACCGTCCGGCCCGCCGGCAGCCCCGCCCTCTCGCCGAGCGGCCGCCACCGGCTACCGCGCAGGACCGCCACGCCGCCGTTCAGCAGCGCGGCGTAGAGGTCGCCTCGCGCGTCCTCGGCGAGCGACCAGGCCGTGCCGTCCAGCAGGCCCTGATCGCGGGTCCACCAGGTCAGGGCCTCGCCGCCGAACACGTCGAGCCCCTCGTCGGTGCCGAGGAACACCGGGCCGTCCCGCACCGCGTGGATGGCGTGCACCCATTCGTTCGAGAGCCCGTTCCCGCGGCCGAGCGGCGGCAGGGGCTCGAGGGTGCCGGCGCGCAGCCGCAGCACCCCCGCCTTCTTGGTCCCCAGGTAGAGTACCCCGTCGCCGTCGCGGGCGATCGACTGGATCCACTGACCCCGCGACGCTGCGGGCCATTGCAAAGACCCGCCGCGCAGCACCGCGAGCCCCTCGCTCGTCCCGGCGTAGAGCGCCCCGCCGTCCCCCGCGCTCAAGGCGGGGATCTCCTTCCAGGACGCCGTCCCGGCGACCGGCGTGAGGCGGTCGCCGCGCATCGCGAGGAGACCGCGGCCGCGGGTCCCGACGAAGAGCGTGCCGTCCCGCGCCGAGAGGAGAGCGGTGACCTCGGCGTCCCAAAGGGGTTCCCAGCGTCCGTCCGGCCGGCGGGCCACGAGCCCTTTTTCGCCGCCGAGGACGACCGAGCCGTCCGGCCGGCCGGCGATGCAGCGGAAAGGGTTCCCGGCGAGCCCGCTCTCCATCGTGAGAGGAAGAAAACGCCGGCCGTCGAAGATTGCCGCGCCGCCGTCGCCGGCGAGGTAGAGGCGGCCGTCGGGCATCTGATGAAAGGCGAAGACCCGTCCCAGCGGCACCCCGTCGCGTTCCTGGTAGCTGGTGAAAGCGATGCCGTCGAAGCGGCTGACCCCTTCCCAGGTGCCGATCCAGAGAAAGCCGTCGCGGTCCTCGGTGATCGCGTACACCTGGGGATGAACCAGCCCGTCGGCCATCGAGAAACCGCGCAGGACGCGGTTCTGGCCCATCGCGGCGGGCGGGAGGCAGGCGGCGCCGAGCCACAGGGCGAGCACCGCGAGCCTCCCGCCGAGAGACTGGGGACAGAGCGTCACGGCCTCTCTAGATCTGCTCGCAGACACCCGTCCGGGTGCGGCCGGTGGGGCACAGATAGTTGCAGCAGACCGCGCTGCCCACCACCACGTCGCCGACGTACTCGCAGCCGAGGAACGTGGGCGCGCAGCTCAGGGCCTGGGCCGGCCGGGCGGTGACGGTGAATGCGCCGAAAGACGCCGGCACGGCGAGGACGGTGAGACAGAACAGGCGGAACAGGGTGGTCTTCTTCATCTCTACGGACTCCTTTCGTGATCGTTTCCACGGCACCGTGGAAACTCTTTCGATGGAGCCATTCTGCGGGTCCGGCGGCGGCGGCGGCAGCCGCATGATGAGACGGTCGTGGGCGCTCGGGAGGAGATCCCCCGCACGATCATGCGGCGGCAGGGCTCAAAGGAGCCCCTGGCGCAGGGCCTTGGCCACCGCCTCGGACTGGGAGTGGGCGTGCAGCTTCCGGTAGATCTTGCGGATGTGGAAGCGCACCGTGTCGGTGCTGATGCCGAGGCCGCGGGCGGCGGTCTGATAGGTATTGCCGGCGGCGAGGCTGCGCAGGATCTCCCGCTCGCGCGGGGTGAGCAGATGCCCTTCCTCCCGCGCGCCCTCCGGCGAGGTTTCGGCGCGCAGCCCGCGGAGCACCTCCACCACCCGCCGGGCGATCCGCGAGCTCATCGGCGAATCCCCCTCGTGGGCCTCGCGGATCGCCTCCAGCAGCCGGGCCGGCGGGGTCTTCTTCACCAGATAGCCGCAGGCCCCGGCGCAGAGGGCCTCGAGGACGAGCTCGTTGTCCTCGTGGACCGTGAGCATGAGGACGGGGAGCTCGGAGCAGATCTCCCGCGCCCGGCGCGCGCCGTCGACGCCGGACATCCCCGGCAGGCCGATGTCCAGCAGCAGGACGTCCGGGTGGGCCTCGGGGAGCCGGGCGAGCATCTCCTCGCAGCTCCGCCAGGCGCCCGCGCAGCAATATCCCGGCGTGCCGCCGATCAGCGCGGCGAGACCCTGCCGCGTCTGGGACTGATCCTCGACCAGGCCGACCCGGATGGTGGACATGCCCTCTCTTTACGAAGAGATCGCGCGAGAGTTTCGCGCCGAAACCCGCGGCTCGATGATCTCAGCGCGGTTTCGCGAGCCGCATCTGTCCCTCGTGGAGCATGGTGTGCTGGGCCCGGCTCAACAGCACGGCCAAGCGGTTCCGCAGGGGCTCCTTGGCGAAGTCCTCCACCGAAACGGCGTCGTGCCGTTCCAGCCACTCCTCGGGCCGGAGCTTCTCGAGGGCCGCGAGGAGCTTGCCGTTGACCTCCGACCAGGCGCTTCTCAGGGCGGAAGGCTCCAACGGGTCCTTCGCAAAGGTCCGGTCGGGGTTGGCGATGAAGGGCTCGTCGAGCTCGGGGTGCAGCCGATCGCCGAGACGCAGCAAAGGCAGCAATCGATCGTTCACCGCGGTGAGATGCCCGAGCAGATAGTAGATGCGGTTCCTGCCCGGCGCGATCTCGGCTTGAAGGTCCGCGTCGCTGAGCGCGGCCAGCGTCTTGTCGACCTGGGCGACGCTCTGTTTCCACGCGCCCAGGGCCGTGCCGACCATGAGGTCTTCTGAAGTCATGGGATCTCTCCTCCTTGTGGTCCTTATTATTGCAAGCCGCCGGCGGCCACGAGGATCTCGCCGGTCATCCATTGGGATTCCGGAGAGGCCAGGAACACCGCGACCCGCGCGATGTCGTCCGGCTGGCCGATCCGTCCCAGCGGGGTCCGCTGGGTGGCGAGGCGCGCGGCTCGGCCAGGGCGCGGGAGATGCGCGCGAACTGCCGGTCTGTGAGGAGATCGTCGTCGGAGGTCGCCACGATTCCAAGCTAACTCGTTCGGATTTGGATGTCCAGACAGGCTTCGCCGGAGCCTCTCGCGAGGCTGGCGGACCGGGCTAAGACTCCGGCGAGCGCTCTGTCTCGCTGCACCCTCCAGCCCACACTAGGGTGAATGAAGGCATAGGTGACTTTTCATCTGCCTGAAAGGAGCCCGGAATGCGTAAAAAGATGCTGCTTCTGTCCTTCGCCGCGATGGCCCTGATCGGCGCGATCTCCACTTCGCCATCGTCGGCGGTCGGCGGCACCTGTCAAACTACCTGTACCTATTACTCCGACGGCTCACAGTGTTGTGTTCCTTGCTGGGGTAAATGGCCGAACTGCGCCTGCACCGACGTCTATTGCCCGCCGGAAGAGGGGGTCAACTAGCGATCTGTTAGCGTAGTCTTGAGGGGATAGCTCTTCCTGGGAGCGCCGGCGTCGGAATCGCGCCAATGGAAGCTTATCTCGGCTGACGGAAGCTTACCGAGCCAGGCCGGCGAAGTGCCTGGTACCTCGCCCGAGCCGGCGAGAGGCAAAAAGTCCTTGGCGAGTCATCCGCCGGAGCCGGCGAGTCATCCGCCGGAGCCGGCGAGTCATCCGCCGGAGCCGGCGAGTCATCCGCCGGAGCCGGCGAGTCATCCGCCGGAGCCGGCGAGCCGTCCGCCGGAGCCGGCGAGCCGTCCGCCGGAGCCGGCGAGTCATCCGCCGGAGCCGGCGAGCCGTCCGCCGGAGCCGGCGAGTCATCCGCCGGAGCCGGCGAGCCGTCCGCCGGAGCCGGCGAGTCATCCGCCGGAGCCGGCGAGTCATCCGCCGGAGCCGGCGAGCCATCCGCCGGAGCCGGCGAGCCATCCGCCGGAGCCGGCGAGTCGTCCGCCGGAGCCGGCGAGCCAGGAAAATGCCCGGCGAACCCCTCGCCGGGCATTTTTGGCTTTCCGCCGACCGACGCGCGGAGCCTCTCTGGCAAGCGCTCTCCGGACGCAGCCTACCGCACGGCGACCGAGAAGCTCCAGAAGGGAGACCCCGACCCACGCTTTCCCCTCGTGAGCTTCCCGCCGGCGTTGCCGTTCGTCGGCGGGTAGGAAGCGAACCGCCGCGGCAGTATCCTGATCGGCTATCTAGCTAGCTCGACCTTCACCGGCTGAGGGGAAGGAGAAGGTGCATCCAGAAGGGAGGCGCTTGCCTCCCCGAGCAGGAAGATTCTAGAATTGCGCGGACATTCTATACAACAGAGAGCACTTCATGGGTATCAGTATAAAGAACGACAGAGCGGAGAGACTGGCCCGGCAAGTATCGGCCGAGACCGGGGAAAGCCTTACGGACGCCATCATCCACTCTCTGGAGGAGCGTCTGGAGCGCCTCAAGGGACGGCAGTCCGCTCCCGATCTGGCGGAGACCCTGATGGCGATCAGCCGGCGCTCCAGCGCCCTGCCCGATCTCGATACGAGGACAGCCGAAGAGATCCTTGGCTATGACGAGAAGGGCACCTTTCGCTGATGGTGATTGACGCCTCCGCTCTTCTCGCCATTCTCCTCGGAGAGCCGGAAGCGGAAGAATTCTCCCGGTCGATCGCGGACGATCCGAAACGGCTGGTGAGTGCCCTCTCGGCACTGGAAGCGGCCATCGTGATCCACGCCCGCAAAGGACCCGCTGGAATCCGCGAGCTCGATCTGCTCGTCCATTCCGCGGGCGCCACCATCGTCAGCTTCGATGCCGATCAGGTTCTGCTGGCGCGCTCGGCCTACGAGAAATACGGGAAAGGGCACCATCCCGCCGCCCTGAACCTGGGAGATTGCTGCAGCTATGCCCTCGCCCGCTCCTCGGGTGAGCCGTTGCTGTTCAAGGGTAACGACTTCTCCAAGACCGATGTGACGGTGGTGGAACGCTTCCAATGATGACGGGCTGGCGATGATAACGAAGCGCTTGGTACCTCTCTCCTGCAGCGGAACCCGCTACAATGAGCTTTCATACTTGGATCCGAACCTTCCTTGAGCGCCGACACAGCGAAGCCCCCGCAGATCTTTATCAGCTACAGCCATGCCGACGAGGCGTGGAAAGACCGGCTCGTGGGACATCTGCAAGTGCTGGAGTTGGAGGGCGCGCTTGAAATTTGGGAGGACCGACGCATCGAACCCGGAGGCGACTGGCGACAGGAGATCGAGCGAGCCATGGAGTCCGCCGAGGTTGCCATCCTCCTGATCTCAAAAGACTTTCTAGTCTCTCCCTTCATTCGGCGGGACGAGGTGCCAAAGCTGCTCGAGCGGCGGCAGAATGAAGGAGTCCGCGTCATCCCGCTCTTTGTGCGCCCTTGCGCCTGGAAGGCTATTCCCTGGCTGGCCGCCATCCAGGGTCGGCCCAAAGATGCAATACCACTCTCGGGAGGAACGGAACACCGAATTGAAAATGACCTGGCGGAGTTGGTGCTAGAGATCCATGAGTTTCTCCAAGCTCGTAACCCACGAATGCCGCAACCGCTCGTTTCCGAAACTAGACCCGCCCGCCTGTCGAAGTTGGGGGGCTCCCCCGCTCAACCCTTACCAATCCGCCCACCGAAACCCGGGAAGAAGATTGTTCACGAGAAAACGGGAATAGAACTAGTCTTCGTGCCGGGAGGGGAATACACGCTGGGAGCCGAGGGTCTGGCTAACGCTTCACCGGTACATGTAGTGCGGCTGAGTCCTTTCTGGATCGGCAAGGTTCCGGTGACAAACAAGCAGTACGCCCTCTTCCTCAACGCCAATCCCAAGGCGGAGAAGCCGGATTTCTGGCGCGATAGCAGCTTCAACAAACCTAGGCAACCAGTGGTGGGGGTGAGTTGGGCCGAGGCCCAGGCCTTTTGTAGATGGGCGGAACTGCAGTTGCCCAGTGAGGCGCAATGGGAGGCAGCAGCCCGGGGAACGGACGGACGGCGATTTCCTTGGGGTAATGAAGAGCCGTCCTCACAGCACGCCAACTTCGGCTCCGCCATAGGCCGTACTATGCCGGTCGGAGCCCATCCCCTGGGTCAGGGACCCTTCGGAACTTTAGACCAAGCCGGCAACGTCGCGGAATGGTGTAAGGATGTCTGGGATCACGAGGCCTATCAGAAAAGGGGTTTCTATAAACTGGATCCTGTAGTAACCAAAGGCGATTATCGTGGTCGTCCTGTACGAGGCTCTGATTGGTGTTCCCATGCATTGTTTATGGCCGCAGCCTTTCGAACATTTGGAATGACTTCTTACCAAAATGCTGGAAGGGTCGGGTTTCGCTGTCTGCTGCCATTTCGCTCCAAGCCTTGAAAGTTGACGTTCTCTCCCTGAAGACGCTCCCCAACCCACCCAAAAGGAACGTCCGTCCAGTTGTGGTGCCTCAGGCACCTATTGTCAACTGGGCGGTGAAACTTCCCGAGTCCTTCCCAAGCACCATCGCCTGCGGCTATGTGCGGTCCCAGACCGGAAGTCAAGTCGCTCTAAATATCGGTGGTCCGCGATACTCAAGGGCGGAAGTGAACCACAGACAGAGTGATTCATTCAGGCCTTTGGCGGTCAACTATCCCTGTGCGGCAGCGACAATTAGACCGATACAACCGTCCTCCCTCTACATCGAAGCAAGCCCCGCAGGTAAGCCCGAGCCTCTCCATCAGTGTCTACGCGATGGTGCCGAGCTTCGACCTGTGCTTCCGCTCCGGCACTATTGCATCAATCTACCATCCTCAAATGGATGAGGTACCGTCCTCATCAGTGCTGAGATATTCAGGGCGGCGGCTGAAAGCAGCTCATCTGCCTGCTCGAGTAGGTGACCTCCTCGCCGGGATTCGGATCTCACTTGAGCGGAAGGCAGCAGGCCATCGGTAAACCGCAGGGAATTTTCATTCTGGTCAAAAATCGGCCAGCTCGCGTCTTCAACGTCGCGATCGGCTATGTCGTCGCTGCCGGCTCCTTGTAGGCGATCCGCCTCCGGCTCTCCGGGAATCGGCCGGCCGCGTTCGATCTTTTCGACTTCGTGTAAGTAGAGTCTGATCTTGTTGCCGATGACCTGCCCGTCGCCGCCGGCTCCGACAATGGCATGTTTCAATAGACGATCTGCCTCCGGCTCTTCGAGAATCGTCCGGCCGCGCTCGATCCTCTCGACGAGGAGGTCGCGCACCGTGATCGTCGAGATTTTCGAGATCATCCATGGAGGTGCCGCGTGGGTGCGCAGGGATTGCCAGGCGCCCGAGGTGTAGAACTGGCCGCGGCCGTCGCCTACGGAGATGTGCAGCCTGATCTTGTTGCCGGCGAACTTCCCGTAGCCGGTGAGGTCGTGATCGATGTAGTCGCAGTCGGCGAGGATGGGGTCCTGGATCGTCGGAACACTGCGAGACTCGGCATGCCGCCGGCCAGCGAAGACAGAGCGGAACAGCGCGGCACCGAGTCTGTCCAGTGCCCCGCTCCCGGTGGGCTCCTCAAGTGCGTGGCTCTGGGCGCCGTACAGCAGCTCCCAGGGCAGGGGTGCCAGGAGGCGACCATCGAGCTTGATGAGGCGCCCGCGCTCACCTACATCTTCTGCATGCACGGCCTGATCTCGCAGGTCGAAGTTCCGCAAGTGAGCGCATAGCATCCGGAAGTGGCCGATCTGAAGCACGTTCTGAACGTAGCTACCGTAGCCAATGTCCACCATACCGGCACCGATGACAGCGAACTGCCACGCGGACTCACCGCGAGGACCCCGGCGCCCGGTCTTCCCAGTCTGCCGCGAGCCCTTGCCGTCCTGGAGCCGGGACACCCGGCCTGCTCCCGCCGCCGGAGACGTCGGCTTCGGCGGCTCCGGCGTGTCGTCCATAACCAACTGCCGGATCGTCCGAGCCAGGCGGATAAAACCCTGCTCCGCCCGATAACGGGAAGAATTCCCATTCACCAGAGGCTTCTCGTTTTCCCCACTGAACACTTGAAACTTGGACCAGAAGGGGTGGATGTCCCAGAGGCAATCCTTCAAAAGGACGGGAACGACCCGAATCTTGCCTGCCTTCCACCGTCGTTGGAGAAAGGGAACCTCATGTTCAATGCAGAACTTGGAGTCGAGATAATCGGGAGTGAGAAAGCAGATGGCGATAGCGGAAGTGTTGATCGCTCCTTCGATCCCTCTATGCCACGGATCACCCGGGTCGATATCCTCTCGATCTTGGAAGCATTCGATGAGTCCCATCCTCTCCAGCACACGGAGATGCTTGCCGGCGAGTTCGACCCACTCCGCGTCCCGGTGAGAATAAGAGATGAAAACTGACTGAGGCAGGTCGAGAGGTGGACCTGGAGGACGAGTAGGACCTGCACCACTTACCCCTACGGCAGACACGGTCCGCTTTTGGGAACGGGGTAACGACGCCTTTGTGGCCATCCTGCACCTCCGAACTTTCAGAGTAGCACCCCGACCCCAAACTGTCCAGATATTTGTGCAACTTCTTCTTCTGGAACCGGCGAAGATCTTGCGTCCTGGTTCGGTGCTACTCCCAACGCACACTAGCCGCTCTCAGACGGTAATCGGCCCGCCCGAGTACGGCAACCAAGGAGTGTGTCCCGGAATCAATCCGGAGTCCTCCTTCTAGGTACGCGAGGAAAACCGAAGTCAAGGGTCAGAGCAGAGGAAAGCGGCCCCAAGAGGGACCACCGACTAAGCGCCTGGCACTTGAGAGGGGCGGATCACCTGATCTCATCAGAAACGCTGGTCAATCCCAGCCTGCTTCAGGACGGCGTTCACGGTGTGTCGAGACTTTATCTCTCCCTCCACTACGAAGCGGCGCTGGGTGATCGGGCTGAACCAGATCTCGTGGTCGCCTTTGCCCTGCCGTTCGAAACGGCAGCCCTGAGAGAGCAGGAGTTTCTTGAGTTGCGGGGTGAAGGACGAGCCCATCAGGAAGCCAGGCGGACTCGTTCCTGGCGGTAGCTCGTCAGCTCGAAGGCGATGGCATCGGGCTGACCGCCACCGCTGGAGAGGAGTTGATTCGACTCCAGAAGCTCAGGGATCATCGTCCGGAGCTTCTCCGAGAGAGCCTCGACGGTCGGCGCTTCTGTGGCCAATCCAGGCACATCATCGCTTGTCGCGACCCAGACCCCGGCTTCGGGGTCCCAATCGGCATGGACGTGGTAGACCAGGCCTTCCATCAGAAGGTCAGGGCACCACAGCGATTTGAGCTGGCGTAGGGAAGGGGAAATGGTGCAGCCAGGAGGACTCGAACCTCCAACCTACAGATTCGTAGTCTGTTGCTCTATCCAATTGAGCTATGGCTGCGGAATCCCATAAGGAGAGCGGATTGTAGGACAGCTCCACGCGGTACGCAACCCCCACGTGGAGAGCCCCGGGGCGAGGAGGCGAGTGGTGCAGCCAGGAGGAGTCGAACCCCCGACCTACAGATTCGAAGTCTGTCGCTCTATCCAGTTGAGCTATGGCTGCACGATGGCCCCGAGTGCGGACGAAGAAGCTTAATGCGGCCCGAGGGCGGCTTGCAACTTCTTCATTCAATGAGGCCGGTCAGGGGGGAGGAGGCGGAGGCGTAGAGCTTCCGGGGGATCCTCCCGGCGTGGGCGGCGAGCCAGCCGGCTTCGACGGCGAGCTTCATGGCCCTCGCCATGCGGACCGGGTCCTGGGCCTCGGCCACGGCGGTGTTCATCAGCACGCCCTGGGCTCCCAGCTCCATGGCGAGGGCG
>Ga0247765_1001254_pt1 | contig 13219 bp, 4 predicted proteins | sample UWRJL106311C6_FD_179949 | JGI IMG/M metagenome (GOLD analysis project Ga0247765, IMG submission 179949) | Plant litter microbial communities from Arlington Agricultural Research Station in Wisconsin, United States - UWRJ-L106-311C-6 | ecosystem: Environmental > Terrestrial > Plant litter >... | reverse complement strand
AAAAAAAATTTAAAAAACAAAAAAAAAAAAAAGAAAGAAAGAAAAAAAACCTACGAACGAGATGCCGTGGTTCACAAAACAAAAGAAAACAAGGCAGTTGGCCAAGACAAGATCAGTAACACTCGAGGAGAATATTTTGACCCCCTTGCACGCTTGCACCTCAGCTTCGAAAGTTCCCCCTTCCTCTTTCCTCTTTCCTCCTTCCTCCTACTCCCCCCCTTTTACACGTGCACAGCCAGAGCAATTTACGGCTCGACCCAACCTAATCCAATCCAATTCAACCAGTGCACGTCAGTCTAGTCAACGCGTCGGTTTAAAATGGAGTGTGGTAAGACAAACCTGCTCGCCCCCACCCCCATACTCCCCCCATTTTAATCAACATAAAAAAAAAAAACCCTGTATGTAGTGGTGGTGGTGTGTGAGAGCAAGCTGACCGACAGACTGACTGACCTGACTGACTCGCGGCTCACCATCTCATTCTGGCAAAAAGTGCGGCTCATGCACGTTTCGGTATTTGTAGCTTTCATGGTTATGAGAAAAGTTGCATAATATAGATAGATAAATAAATGAATAAATAGATAGGTAGTCAAGATGGCGTAGGGTACCTAGTTTTTAGACAAGGCAGGGGGAGGCGTGAAGTTTTCTCCAAGTTTGAAAGTCTGTATTTTGTACTGGTACTTACTTCCTTCGTGCTTGTGGTCGTTTTGTTCTTGCGGCTCGGCTCGGGGTGCCATGGAATGCGGTGCGGTGTGGTAAATCATGGAGGTGGTGTGTAAAGGAAAAGTCTAGAATGTGTGTGACAGTAAGAAGAGGGAAGGTGATGATGTTAATGATAGCTTCGAGGGCAAAGGGGGGTTGATGTAGATGCTCCGTTTTGTTGACTCCGTTTTGATAGTCAAGAGAACAGCAGGGGCGTGTTTCCTAAACATAACACTGTGCTACTTCGTATTGAAACATATTGCAGCGTCAGCCGTGGCCTCTCGTTGTTTTGGTGGTTTTGACATTAGGTTACTTGGCTGAAGGGACATAGGCAGGCTTACCAGACTCTCGGCAAGTCAACCTGGCGGGTAGATATGACCCAGGTTCTCTTTCAGAATGGCTTCCCCAAATCAGACCGAGGTCTCCTAGTCTCTGCAGTGGTAACTGACTGGAGAGAGATGAGATCGGAGTGAGTTCCAGTCTGCCAACCTGATCCACAAGGACGGCGCAAGACAGATTCAAACCCAGCCCACTTGCAAAGGTCAAATGTAATAAACAGAATTATTAAGTTCAAGTAATGAGTCAGTAGTCTATAAGAGCAAGGCCAACCCAAGCAGAAAAGTTCCGCCACCTCCATCACTTCACTTCTTTCCCCACTCACCAACATATCCAAAAGCAAACCCATGTGCATCAAGAAGTGCCCGGTGACAGTAAAACAAAGCAACCCTCTGCAAATGCTACGCGGCAAGTAAGGATAGAGACAAATGAGACAAATAACGCCGCCGATATATCCCAGAGTAAGAAAAAGAATCCTCCTCCAGTCTGTTGCCTGTTGCTTCCCTTAGCATTCAATATCCATACCCATCTCCCCTCATCAAATCCTCTGGAGTGCCTTCTCTTAGATCTCCAAAAATAAACATAAATGTATGCGACAAGGAAGGTGGGATTACAAGTTTAGAGTTTGTGGGTTTGTGATAAGCCAAACAAAAGTGAAAGAGTCCCATGACTATCCGTCATTTACAGTCATACCCTTTGTGAGGAAAGGGGTTGCGTTCGTATGCAGAGTGACAAGGCAAAATTACAAGAGCGCCTCTCGGACAAAGGAAGCAAGCTTCTTGGCCTGTGACGCAGTTAGTAATGGTCATGGTTATCCTAGAGAGACAATAAACGGCAAGACATACCAGGTCGTCATGCATCATGGAAAAGTGATTTCCAGGCATGTGGCGGAAAGTCATCTTGTCAATGTCAAGATACTCATCCCAGCGGTTGGGACCGAAGTCGGTCCTGTTGTCCAACAAGAACAGGGCGTGTCCCTTGGGGTAGGGCTCAGGGCGAGGGTCGCTGGGACCCTTGCAGACACCATCTTCGCACCAGATGGCAGTCACCTTGGGGCACTTGTCCTTGGGAATGGGCTCGGCATCGTAGTTGCTGAGGGCAGTGACCGAGGCGGCAAAGTGGGGAAGAAGCCACGAGGGAATCTTCTTGTCGTCACCATCTCCAAGAAGGCCAATGGAGGCGAACCATGCATGCAAGCCCTGAGGCAGGGGCTCGATGGTGACAGGGCAGGGAGCGTCGATGATGAGTAGGTGCTCAACGCTCTCGCCAGCCTTGGTCAGCTGGTTGACGATCTCGTAGGCAATGACACCACCAGCGCTCCACCCGGCAACCGAGTATGGGCCCTTGGGCTGGCGACGCTTCATCTCCTCAATGAACTTGGCAGCCATACCGTAGACACCGCACTTGTACTCCTCAGGAGTCTTCATGAAGGGAGAGAACAGGCCCCAAACGGCCCACTCACCACCGACGTCAGCGATCTCAGTGTATGACGTCGCTGAGCCACTTCCGTCGGGGATCATGAAAAGGTGCTTGTTCGCGGTGCGATGGCTTCCCGACAGGAGTACCGACGACGCCTTGCGGTTGGGATAGGCATCGACAATGTGCGACGGCCTTGGGGGCTTGGGGGGAGCAGGCTCCTCGAGGCCGATGCGGGGGTGCTTGGGCGCAGCGGCAACGGCCTTGGAAGGGGCCGGCTTGGCGGGTGCGGCAGCCTTCTTGGGAGCATCGACAATGCCGAGAGCGCGCTCAACATCCCGCAGAGAGGGGTTGTTGACGAACAGGTCCGACGAGATGGTCAGGCCCGTCTTCTCACGCAGAGTACCAAGAATAGACAGGCTCATGAGCGAGTCCATGCCCAGGTTGGCCAGATCAGGGGCAGCCATGATCTCGTCGACCTCAACCGCCATCTCAGCAGCGATGGTGTTGCGGACGATGTTGCGCAGCTCCTCGTGGCTGCCGGCCGGAGCATCACCCTTTACCGAGCCAGTCTCGCTGTCGTCCGGAGGGGTGGTGACGTTGGAGTCGGACTCAATCTCGGGGGACTCGCCATCCGAGTCATCATCCGAGTCTTGGGAGGACACACTCTCCTTGCGGCCGGGAGTCTCAAACTGGGCGAGATAACCCTTGAAGGCACCAATGGTGGGGAAGTCGACAAAGGCGTTGGAGTCGAGATCCAAGTCCATCTCCTCACGAATACGGCCACTGACCGTCAGAGACATGAGCGAGTCAACACCCAAGTCAGTGAAGGCAATGTTGTCAGCCAACTCGTCGAGGCCGCATCCAATCTCCTTGGCGAGAATGTCCATGACCTCGCCGATGACGCTCTTGAGCTTCTGGTTGACCTTGCCAATGTTAGCAGGCGTCACCGTCTCCTTCTTCTCTTTGCAGGTGCGCCCCTTAGCAGTAGCGGGGGCGACCCGTGGAGGGGCGGCAGCGGCAGCAGGTGCAGAGGCAATAGCGGCGCCGCGAGGAGGTAGGATCATGTTGAGAACCTTGCGAGGGATGGCGGCGAAGCGGATGTCGCCCGTCATGCCAATGATTCTGTCGCCATCAAAGAAGAAGACATCGCCAGCCATGACCTTGGTTCCCTTGACGGGCTGCATGCGGACGTAGCTGCGGTACTCCTTGCTGGGATCCGGGATCTCGGTGAAGCGCATCGAGCCCCAGCCGTGCGAGATGTAGACTTGCTCGCGCGAGTCGACGGCATCGGTACCGTTGATGATGAAGCCGGAAATGTGGCAAGCACTGTCGATGTGGTACGGGCTGAAGTGGAAGGTACCGTCCTCAGGCTTGGTCTGGAAGCGGATCTTGGCAGTAGCCTCGCATGTGTCGCTGTCGAGAATCACCTCCTCCATGCCGCGATACCGGCGGTCGTAGTCGACCAGCGCCATGAAGAGCTTGTAGGTCAGACCGCGGCCGATCTTGGAAGCAGTACCTCGGCGTTCGGCCTCAATGAGCGAGTCGACGCGGCCCTTGATCAGGTAGCTGATGCGGTCGAACTCATTCTGCCAGTCCTCGGTGTTGCCGTAGAGAACCTTGGAGGTGGCGTGCTCGACCTTCTTAGCACCCTCGCCCGTGGTCCACGAGACGTCAGCGTAGCCCTTCTTGGGGTAGGCTGTCACCTTCATGCGCAAGACGTGGCTCTTGGCCGTGTCGTCGAAGATGAGTGTCTTGGGCACGTCGACACCAGCAACGTTGCAACCAATCTTCTCGGTGCCAGGGAACTTGACCTTGTAGGCATAGTCGGCAACGGTCATGGCCATGTCGCCGTAGAGCGACGAGGGGCAGAGAGGAGCACCGTTGACCAAGTGGCCAGAGACCAGAGGACGGAGCTGCTCCTGGGCGAGGTCCGACTCGGTCTCGATGATGACGACATCGTCCTTGACCTCTTCGCTGATGACCTTTTGCACCGTTGTGGTCGACAGCTTGGGCTTGGGCGCCTCAATAGCCTTGGGGACAGCACCACGGTTCTTGGTCAGACACCAGTCGCCAGTGTACTGCAGCCAGTAGTTCTTCTCGTCGAACGAGTACGCGGGCAGCTCCAGCATGCGGACCGAGCTATGGAAGTCGCGGTGGTACTCATGCCAGTCGATGTTCAGACCAGCTGTGTGAAGCGTACACAAGCTGTTGCTGAGCGTCTTGTAGCCGTACTCGTTGCGGCGCAGCGTGGGTACGGCGATGGTAGTGCCACCAAAAGCAGCCTTGACCATACCAGCCAAAACCGGATGAGGGCCAACCTCGAGCCAGACTGTCTTCTCATCGATGGTGCCAGACTCTTGGGCCGAGACGAGGCCGCCCAGGAAGTTGACGGCCTCCCGAGCGTGGTTGCGTAGGTAAGCCGGGTTGATGGGCTCACCATCGACCAGTTTGCCAAGGAGCGGCGAGATGACGGGGATGCGAGGGGTGTTGAACTGAACCGCCTCTGCCAGCCTCTCAAACTCGTCTAGGATGGGATCCACCTGAGCCGAGTGGAAGGCAAAGGGAACCCGGAGCTGCGTGCACTTGAAGCCAGCGGCCTGCAGGTCTTGGGCAACCTCGGCCATCTGGCTGGCCTCGCCGCTGAGAACAGTCTCTCGGGGGCCGTTGATGCAGGCAACATTGACGCTGCTCGCCTTGGAACCGAGAGCCTCGGTGACGGCCTCAACCGAGCCCATGGTGGCCAGCATGGCATGCGTACCAGCCGTGCATTTATCGACTAGGAGCTGAGCACGAGCGCCCACCAAGTAGATGGTATCGCTGGCGGAAAGAACTCCAGCGACGTTGAGCGCTGCATACTCACCTAAGCTGTGACCGAGGATAACTGCAGGTTTGATGCCCCAGGCGGCCCAGAGGCGAGCCAAGGCCATCTCGAAGCAGGCGAGGCCGAGCTGCACAATGACGGGCGAAAGCTTGGTCACATCAGGCTCGCTGCCATTAATGAGCGGCAGGAAAGAGGGGAACCCATGAACACGAGCGATATGATCAAACTCGTTGATGGTGTCGCGGAAGACGGCATAGTGCTCGTAAAAGTCCTTGCCCAGGGCGGCGTAGTGCGAGCCCTGGCCCGTGAACATGAATGCCACCTTGGGCTGCTCAGGCAGGACGGGAACAAAGTTCTCCTTGAGCCTGTCACTGATGGCCCTCCTGGCCTCGGCCACATCGGCAACCGACACGTTCATTCGCCAGTAGTGCTGGATCTTGCGGGCCGTGGTCGTGTAAGCAACGTGCGACAGCGGCACATTGGAGTTCTTCTCGAGCCACTCGACCAGACGCTCCGCGTTGCGGATCATGGCCGACTTGGACTTGGCCGTAATTGTCACAACGTGGTGTCCGCGCGGGTCAGCCAACGCCTCAGGCTTCTTGGGCGCGTCCTCTAGCAGCAGGCCAGTGTTGCCACCAGCCGCGCTGAAGTTGTTGATAAAGACACGGCGCGGCTTCCCGTCCTTTCTCCTGAACGGCGTCATGTGGAAGGCAATATTGACGTTGCGTTCTGAGAGGTCTGCGGGGAACGTCTTGTTGATGACGGAGCCCGCCTTGATTCCGACGTGGGGTGGAATCGTGTTGTGCTTCAGCATCAGTAGCACCTTGCACAGCGCCGTAACACCGGAAGCAGCCTCACCGTGGCCCACATTCGCCTTCACCGCGCCGAGATACAGCGGCCTGTCGGCCGGTCTCTTGCGATCGGCGGGAGCGAAGACGCTGGTGACCGATTTCATCTCGGTCCCGTCGCCGGCCTGGGTTCCCGTGCCATGCATCTCCACATAGTCGACGTCGAGAGGGTCAACGCCCGCCTCGTCGAGGATGGCCGTCGACAGCAGGGACTGCGTCGGGCCGTGGGGGTGTGTGATGGAGATGGCATCGGCCGAGTGGTTGGTGGCGGTACCGAGGATGATGGCCAGGATGCGGTCCTGGTCAGCCTCGGCATCCTCCAACCTCTTCACGATGACCGAAGCGCAGCTGTCACCACGGCAGTAGCCATCAGCCTCGTTGTCGAAGGTAGCGCAGGGCCCCTTCTTAGACAGGAATTGACCTCGACTCAGACCGCTGAAAATGTCGGAGTTGGTCATGCACGACAGACCACCGACGATGGCCGTGTCGCAGTCACGTGCCCACAGCGACGTGCATGCCACTTGCATGGCTGCAGCACTGGAAGAGCAGGCTGTGTCGATATTGAGACTGGGCCCGCTGAAGCCGAAATGGTAGTTGATACGGCCGGGTCCGAAGGCACGCACACCGCCCGTGATAAAGTACGTGTCGACTTCCTGGGCAGCGTTGATCTCACGCCAATCATCCGAAGTCTGGCCGTAGAATGTGCCGATGCGGTCGAGTCTGGTTGAGGGTGTCCGGTTGGGAACGTAGCCGGACATCTCAAGCGCCTCGTAGGCCGTTGTGAGGGCCATGCGCTGCATGGGATCCGTCTGGAAGGCCTCGCGGGGAGACATGTTGAAGAAGCGGGGATCAAAGAACCCTGGGTTCTCGATCCAGCAGCCATAGGGAGTGTGACTGGTGTTGATCTTCTTACCCGTGGGGTCGTAGTGTGTCTCGACGGGGAAACGGTCCGGGGGCACGGTGCGGTGAACATCGAGGCCCTTCTCGAGCAGCTCCCACAGCTTCTCGGCGCTGGCCGCATCGGGGAAGCGACCAGCCATGCCGACAATGGCAAGCTTGCACTTGCCAATCGACCCGTGGTTACCGATAGAGGAAGCAATGCTCTCGGGTGACACTGCGGGTGGCTTGCGCAGGATCACCTCGAGATCGGTCTGGGCCTTGAGGAGGTTTGCCAGCGTGGCGGCGTTCTGTGTTGGGCCCAAGGGCAGAATGAGACACGTCTTCGCATCTGTGTCGCGCGCCCGCGCCAGGCAGCCATCCAGCACCTTGTTGAACATCAAGGTCTCGTTGAGGATCTCGTGGACCACCGAACGAATCAGATCCTTTGTCTCGGAGCAGCGGAACCATGTTCCTGTCGTGCATGACATGACGGCGGACCGCGGCCGCGTGCCGTAGAGTGCATCTGTAACATCGACATCGTCCAGTCTCAGGATCTTGTCGACGTCGGCAGAAGAGTGGAGGTGTGAAGCGTGGTACGGCCCGTAAACAGGAATGCTTGTTGGCTTGGCCGCGAGGATGCCGCTGCTGACGAGCGCCTTGAGCGTTGTGGGGGGTGCCGACAAGGCGATGCTGCTGGCCGAAGCGGCACTGACCCAAGCGCGACTTGCGTGTGGGGTGCTCGTCCTCTCGTGGAACTGCTCGAGAAGCTTAGTCGTGTCGTCGGCTTTGAGGCCCGGGAAGATGTAGGTCCAGCTCTCGGATTGGTCGACGGCAGGATCTAATCGCTCGGCCAGCGTGTTAACGTATGATCCTGTCCTGAAGGCCATCAAGACCATCTGGACGGCAACGGGAACGAGAGCTGAAAGGGATGGCGTCGACGCAATGGCCGAGGCCGCGAAGAGGCCAGAGCACAGGCCGACGAGCTGTGTTTGGTCATGTTGAGTAATGTCCTCAAAATTCTTCTCGGCGTGGCTACAACTTGTTAGCTAGCTGCCCCAAGTTTGGTGACTTGCCAATCCTCCCACTCACTCGATATAATGCGCCAGCTGCGAAATGCAGAGCAGGGCACCATCGATACCGGGGTGCTTCAGCTTTTGGGCGTAGTATCGCTCGTTGAGCTGCCGTAGTGTTCGAAAAACCGGCAGCCTCGATCTGTCCAACCTGTGTAACTGGTCCACCTCTTTCCTCAGGGCGTGTCCGGCTTGTTCCAAGAAGGCCTTTGCGAGGAGGCCTTGCTTCTCTTGGCGGTAGAACTCCGCCAGGAAGCCATGGGTGTCAAGCGACTGATCCCCAAAGAGGAGGAACGCCAGCTTGTCAGCAGCCATGTTGGAATATTGACTGGTGGGTGTGGTTTGATGTTCTCAAAAAGAAAGAGAAGGCCTCCGGACGCCGCGGGCTGTTCCTCTTATATGGGATGTGACGGGGATGGACAGAGAAGCAGGGGGAGGAGAGCTCAAAACCAAAAATATGTACCAGCCTTAGCAACAGCGGCGAGCAACCCTGGATGCGGTTCCCATGTGAGAGAAGGCTACCACGGACCAGGAGGGGGGGTAGGAAGGGGTGTGAGTAAATCGAAAGCGACGAGGGGAAGGCATTGTGTACCTTCACTCCCCCCGACTGTTCGCATCCTTTTTGCCGGGCAGTGTCCGTCGGTCACCGAAGCCATGTTTCCCCTTTTGGCGGTATCCAAGCAATATGATTGGTACCATCACCCGGGAATTTTAGTGATTGAACTGCCAGGGCGGCCGTGTCCAGGTACCTTTTTGCGGAAATCGTTGCAGCAAGGGGACGGCCAACTGTGCCTGGACCAGCAACGGGGGGTGTCTCGACGGTACGAAAACGGTATGCATGTCCTCGGCCACTTGATCGCCCGCGCCACGGGCAGCCCTCAACCGTTAACCCGCAGCCAGGCGTGACAGGGCCAGCCGAGACCCCAGACGCCCCGAGGACGCCTCCCACACCCCCTCTCTTGGGTAGCCCCAGGAACAGGAACAAGCTTGAGCGCGCGCATCGAAAGGTAACTAAACGAGGCGCCGGATAGGCATTTAGCGGTGGCCTAGTGTCCATCCGAAAGCAAATGTTCAGACTTGAAGGGCAGAGGGACGGGATCGACAGGTCACGGCGGGAACTTTCCCTCTCTCTTTCTCGCTCTCTCTTCCAAGCGCTGGCTCAGGCAACAGCAGCAATGCCTCTCTCTCTCTCTCTCTCTCTCTCTCTCTCTCTCTCTCTCTCTGTGTGTGTGTGTGTGTGTCCGGCCCAAAGCGTGCAGCTGGTTGTTCTCGGGGGGGTGAGGAGGATGCACGCACGCAGCTGACGTCGGATTTGCAGAGCGCAAATACTCTCCCAATACGAAAGTGACTCTTGTTCTCTCTCAATGTTTTTTTGCTCAACTCGAACTTTCCTGGACTCACACTAACGTTATTCGTTATTTGCTGATCCCGGCAGGTCGCATGGCGAGCACCCAGCAAAGCCTGGGCTGCTGGGGGGTCGAGGACTTGGGAGTTGTTCCGTCGGACTCTCCGGACGGACTCCCCCACGGCGAGCCACCACACACAAAATTGCAGCCAGGGCGGCTCGCAGCCCGCCAGCCAATTGCGCTCGATTTAGCCGCGGACCTGGGGCGTCATGCCATATCCTTTCCATCGCTGAGAACGGGCTCAGCGTCGTGCATTCCAGCTTAGGACTGTGGATAGAACTCAATTGTGAAGCCGTCGAGACATGTCGTTGCTGCCAGCTGTCGCGTCCTGAGCCTCATCGACACGGCTGGATCATCGGCAAGCTGGCTACGCTCCCATAGGTCCGTTTTGCCCGATTCCCCACAGCTCACCCCTCGCAGCTGCCAGGGCCATTTATTGCCGACAAGGGCTTAACGTGAAGGGGGGGAGGGGCGCGCGCCCAGCCCGGGGAATGGAACATGCCGATAACGTTAATCATCCTCCCTCTTCCTTTCATCCTCAACCACGATGACCTCGTCAGAGGCGTCCGAATATTGGGTGGAAAACGGGTTAGGCCCGTCTCTTCACTGCCCCTTTGGTTCTGGGACTCGAAGAAAAAAAAGGGCTGGGGAAAGGTGAACAAGCACCGTCTCCAGCCAATGGTTGCATGCACGAAACCGGGGGATGGTGCTGCGGTTCAAGACTGTGTTCCAGACGCTTTCCGATAGGCTTCGATACACCGACGACCGTGCCATGCCGTCAAGTGCCGGTTCGTAGACGGTCCTAGTGCTCGGTGCACCCCTCAGCAGGAAACAAGATGGTGACCGTGACCGGATCGGCGGCATCTCCTTTTTGCAACCCAAAGCCGCATCAGTCCCAATCGGCCAAACTGTGCGCCGCTGCGAGGATCGTCGCCGACCTGAAGTTTACGCCATGACTCTCTCCGTTGGACCACTTGCTTAATTCCGTCTCTCCCTCCCCCTCGCCGTCCCCCCTGTGGTAATCTATCGACCGAGCCGTGGGGGGCATGCAATCTGCAGGCGAGTGGTTAGAGAAGCGCAGCGAACGACGCACGATGCAACATTATTGTTTGACAACACAGAGGGAGGAGGCGCGCGCTGCCTCTGTGCTATCCGGAGCACTGCAGCTTCACAGGCCCAGCTACTGATGTCATTCTCCAGGGCGGCGGGTGAATCGTCAGGCTCGCTTCCCACTTTTTTGGATCTGTTACGTCGTTTTTGGGTCGTTTGGCCGCTGATCGCTCACCACGCCGGGCGCTACAACGTTTTCAGGCGAGGTCAAATATCGGCCGAATGCCATGTGCAAATTAGCGCAGGCGTCTCGATCTCAATAACAATTCCCACAACGAGATGTGTGGCGGCGAATCTCGAGACGGTGCGAGATACGGGACAGGGACAAGACGAGATTGAGCCTGCACCGTGACTGCCCGCAGCGAAGCAAACAGGCACTTGGTCACCAGTGACTGGTGACTGCTGTAGGCTGGGGTAAAAAGCGGGGTTTTCTCTTAATTGCAAAATGTCCGCTGCGGCAGCTACGAGCTAACTAAACCCCAGCCGTTCCAAGTGCTCGTAAGCTGAGCGTGTAAATTGGGCTGCAAACCGTCAGCAGTAGCGCAGGAAACTTGACGAACTGGTAATTTCCTTGGCTTCTCCATCCAGGTAGGTAGGTAGGTAGGCGAGGGCCATCACCAAAGTTTAACCTCTGCAGACCTAAATCAACCCCAAAGCAGCGCGCGATAGTCTCTTTTTTTCTTCTCGATATTGCTCTGTGCCATTCCCTGACCAAATAACGCCGCAATGCACAACATCCAAGCAGCCCTGCACAAGCAAGCCCGGATTTGCAATGCTATCGCTGTGCCCTCCCCTTCGCGGCGTAACTATTAGTCTAGGATTGCTCCTTGCAGGCCTGCCCTGCAGACGGCTGCGCGGCAGTGGGTAGCGATGCGAATTGCGATGCTCGAAACGGGGAGCCGCCCCTTTTTGCTAGCCATTTCTCTTTTCCTCAGGTTCTCTGATTTCAGCCGCCTCCTGCGTGTGCGTCTACGACTGCGACTCTTCGATTTCGTCCTATCTTTAGACACCCGGACCGCTCCGACGGCCTACCACGTACAGCGCATCACACCACGACCAGGTCCAGGATCAGAACCAGCGAGGAGTGCCCACTGCCAGGACAACAGTCGCCAGGGCACTTTTGCGACACGGATACGCTGAAAGGCGCATGGGCGAATCAAAAGGCCCTGTCTCACTGCCTTCCAGGCATGCTCCAGCCCCGTCCGGCCACCGCATCGACATCACACTACGAGGTAACTAACAAGATCATTGATCACTGACCAGGACACCGCCGCTGAGTTTCCGGGCTGCTTTCTAACCCCGCTATCCGCCTGTCCGCTTCTCTCCTCTCTTGCTGCCTGCGGACATTGGCATTTGAGCAAAAAAAAAAATGAAAAAGTGGTGTCAGCTCTCGGCACCACCACCACCACCGGACTCCGGACCGCCCGCCGCCCGTCATGCACAACATGTTGCGGCACACGACCTATTCGACAGCTTGGCACCCCCGGCACCGTGAGCGGCTTGCTTGTGTCCCGGGAATGAGCATGCTCATCTATTTATCTACATGGCACTTAGCGACGCAAAACCACGGCGACCCTAGGCGAAGCTCATTATAACCAGGTCTGCGTTCCGTTCATCCACATTAGCTTCCCCCAGGCTCAATATCAGACCCTCCCAAATGATGCCAGGCTGCTAAGAAGCAAAGGCTTGTCTGTCGAGGTGTGCCAGCGCATCGGGAGGCCCCCATGGTAAGGTGTAGCATGTACGTCGACCTGGTACCAATCGGTCGCACCCCAGAGTCTAGTCCAGACAAGGGAGTCGGCAGAATATCGAGACTGGCTCGGTAAACCACGTCCCGAGCAGCAAGCAGCAGCAAAGGGGTGTATCATGCCGGAATTATCTCCCCACGGTCACTGAACCACGCCACAGCATGTACAAGTTGCACGATTTGGGGCTTGTTCGATGGCACTGCATCCCGCCTTCGATACTCTGCTTGGAATTTTCATCCCGCCTAACTAGAGGATGGAACATGGAACCCACCGACGTGGCACCCGGAATGCCCTTTTGGTCAGGGGTGCGATGGCTGGTTTCTTGTTGTTCTCTGCTTCGATCGAGAAGCTCCGAGAACTCAAGCCATCGGCTTCTTTCCGCCTGTGCCACAGAGCAAAAGCCACGCCGAGGAGAGGCGTTCGCCAAGCTTGGTGTCCGGCCCTTTTTTTCCTTCCCAACTTCGTGTTCGAATCGTTTCGTTTTCTTCTTGTCCAACGTGTCATGTCGGTCACGGACCGGACGAGATGAGATAATGAGATGAGACGCGTGAGATGGGCGCCATTATTTTTCTTCCCATGAGGATCGACTTGATACTGTGGGCTAGTGTGATCGCATCCCTGGCTTTCCTAGTGAACGAGCCAGGGAGGGCAATCAACCCAGAAACTTTTTTTTTTCCCCCCAAACTAGTGTACGTTTTCTCTCTTGCACACATTTACGATCTACTCCTTCTTTTTTATTTGGCGCCGTTTTCCCACATCCGAAGGAAGCTTGTCTGTCAGACAACAGATCTATTCTAAATCCCACTTATACCCGAAATTCAATAGTGCACCTCGCGCCTAAAAAAAAAAAAAAAAAAAAAACCAAACGGACACCCGGACCGCT
>Ga0247765_1001253_pt1 | contig 13239 bp, 7 predicted proteins | sample UWRJL106311C6_FD_179949 | JGI IMG/M metagenome (GOLD analysis project Ga0247765, IMG submission 179949) | Plant litter microbial communities from Arlington Agricultural Research Station in Wisconsin, United States - UWRJ-L106-311C-6 | ecosystem: Environmental > Terrestrial > Plant litter >... | reverse complement strand
CGGGCGCGTCGGCCCGGATCTCAGGATCGCGGCCGAAGAGGTCGGAAAAGGTTTTAGTCAAGTTTCACCTCCACCGCTTGCAGCTCCTTGACCTTCTCCTCGGGCAGCGTGTCGGCGGTGAACACGCCGGCGCCGATCTCGCTGCCGGCCAGGTATTTGAGCCGGCCCGGCATGCGATAGGCGGGGTAGAACTCGATGTGCAGGTGCGCCTCCGGGTGCGGCTGCCCATCCGTGGGCGCCTGATGGAAGACCATGATGTATGGAAAGGGTTTTCCCCAGAGCTGATCGTATTTCAGCAGCACCGTCTTGAGCGCCCGCGCGAAGTCGGCCCGCTCGGCGGCGTCGAGATCCGCCACCGAGCCGGCGGGCCGGCGCGGCGCGATCCAGACCTCGTAGGAGTAGCGCGCGAAGGCGGGCATCCAGGCGACCGATCGCTCGCCGGTATAGAGCATCCGCCGGCCATCCTCCAGTTCCTTGCGGATCAGATCGTCCAGCAGGCCGCTGCCGTGCTCCCGCAGGTGAGCGCTCTGCATCTCCAGCTCCCGCGCCGGAACCGGCGGGATGAACGGATAGGCGTAGATCTGCCCGTGCGGATGATGAAGTGTAACCCCGACCTCGACGCCGCGGTTCTCGAACGGCATCACGTAATCGACGTCCTCGCGCGCGCCGAGCTCGCGGTAGCGGTCCGCCCAGACCTCCAGCAGCAGCTCCAGATGCCAGAGCGGCAGCGCGCCGAGGGACGAATTCGGATCCTGGGTGAAGACCACGACCTCGCACGCCCCCTTGCCCGGCCGGGTGGGGACGATCGACGGCGGCGCCGGCTCCTCGGCCCGTCCGGTCAGGGTGGGGAAGCGGTTCTCGAAGACGGCCACCTCGTAGTCGCCGGGGGGCAGCTCGGTCGGATGGGCGGGGTCCGTCGTCGGCGCCAGCGGGTTGTACTCCGGCGGCGGCAGGAAGGTGCGGTTCTGGCGATGGCTGGCGTAGGCCACCCACTCGCCGCGCAGGGGGTGCCAGCGCAGGTGCGTCTTCGAGCCGGGCGGGTCGGTCCCGGGGCTGGTCGCCTCGATGTCGCCGGCGATGGGCGTCCGCGAATAGAGGATCAGTTGCCGGCCGTCGGGTTTGACAAGGGTTTTCTTTTCCATCCCGCTTTCCATCCGCGGCCTCACTCGTCCGGAGCGTGGGGATCGTGGCGGGTGCCGGCGCCGCCCATCCCGACCGCCATCGGGTTCACCCGGCCCGGCGATTCCACCCCGCGCGTCGCGGCGGACATCTCCTCCAGGGAGAACTTGGGGGTGCGGTCGAACCGCAGCAGGCCGTTGGCTTCCTGGTAGGTGTCGGTGAACTGCGTATAGCAGAAGCCGGAGAAGAGGGAGAGGGAGTTCACCGCGTCGAGCAGCTTGCGGTAGCGCGCGGCGAGATCTTCCTCGCTCTGGGCGCGCGAGTACCCCCAGGCCCCCTTCTCCTTGGATTCGCTGATGCCGCCGAATTCGGTGAGGATGACGGGGAGGGTGCCGCTCGCGTGCTCCTCGAGCACCAGGAGCCGTCCGCCGGGGCGCTCCTGCTTGAGGAGCCGCGGCAGGACGTCCTCCGCCTGGTACCGTTTTTTGATCCGCTCCGGGTCCGCGTCGTAGTCGTGAATGCCGATGATGTCGGTCGCGATGCTCTCCCAGCCGTCGTTGCCGATCACCGGCCGCGTCGGATCGAGCGTCTTGGTGAGGTGGTAGAGCGCGCGCACCCAGTTGCGCTCCGCCTGGTTGTCCGGCAGGTTCGGCACCCCCCAGGACTCGTTGAAGGGGACCCAGGCGATGATGCACGGGTGGCTCAGGTCGCGGCGCACCGCCTCCATCCACTCGCGGGTCAGCCGCTGGATCGAGCGCTTGGTGAAGCGGTAGGCGCTCGGCATCTCCTCCCAGACCAGCAGGCCCAGCCGGTCGGCCCAGTAGAGATAGCGCGGGTCCTCGATCTTTTGGTGCTTGCGCACGCCGTTGAAGCCCATCTGCTTGGTCAGCGTGACGTCCCGCTGCAACGCCGCGTCGTTCGGCGGGGTGAGGCCGGTCTCCGGCCAGTACCCCTGGTCGAGCACCATGCGCAGGTAGTAGGGGCGGCCGTTCAGCACCAGGCGGTTCCCCTGCAGGGCGATCGAGCGCAGGGCGGTGTAGCTGCGCACCTCGTCGAGCTGCTCCTCGCGCCCGGCCCAGAGATGCAGGTGGGCCTCGATGATGGTCGGCTTCTCGGGGCTCCAGAGCAGCTCGTTGCGAAAGTCGTCGATCCCCGGGTCGGAGAGGGCGATCCGGCGGTGCACCTCGCCGGCGACGACCTTGTAGGTGTCGTCCGCGAGGAGCTGGCCATTGGCCCACAGCTTGACCCCCAGCCGGAGCCGTTCGCGCTCCTCCCCCTCCACCCAGGCCTCGAAGCCGATCTCCCAGCGCTCCAGGCTGGGAACCCAGCGGACGCTGCCGATCCAGGTCGAGGGGACCTTCTCCAGCCAGACCGTCTGCCAGATGCCGGTCGTGCGCGGGTACCAGATCGAGTGCGGCTCGAGCTTCCAGTCCTGCTTGCCGCGCGGCTTGGCGAGGTCCGCGGGGTCGTCGTCGACGCGCACGACGACCGTCTGCGGGCCCTCCGCGAGCAGATCGGTGATGTCGAGCGAGAACGGCGTATAGCCCCCCTCGTGGCAGCCGGCGAGCGCGCCGTTGACCCAGACGGTCGCCGCCCAGTCCACGGCCCCGAAGTGGAGGAGCAGGCGCTCCCCCTCCTTCAACTGGGGAGACTCGAAGGTGCGGCGGTACCAGCAGCGGCGATAGAAGCCGGTGTCGCCGATGCCGCTCGCCGTGGTCTCCGGGGAGAAGGGAACGAGGATCGTGCCGTTCCACTGCGCCTCCCTGGGAGAGCGCCAGCGGGCGTTCGGGTCGAGCACGAAATCCCAGGGGCCGTTCAGGGAGGTCCAGGATTCGCGCTGCAGCAGGGGACGAGGGTGGCCGTGTCCAGCCGGCGGTTTCGGTTTCCGAGGAGTCGCGCGTTTAGCCATGGTCGTTGGGGTCAGGGGTGCAAGACACGAGCCAGAAGGGAGAATCGTCGAGGCCACGGACCTGGACTAAAATCCACACCCGAGGAGGCTATCATCCCCATCCACGATTCCCGGCCCGAAGCCGTCCAGCTCGAGCTGTTCACCCATCGCTTCGCGGCCATCGCGCGGCAGATGGGGGAGCGGCTCCAGCGCACGGCGGTCTCCACCAACATCAAGGAGCGGCTCGACTTCTCCTGCGCCCTGCTCGATCCGGCGGGGGAGCTGGTGGTCAACGCGCCGCACATCCCCGTCCACCTCGGCGCCCTCGGGCTCTGCGTGCGGCGCCTGCGCGAGACGATCGCCATGGAGCCCGGCGACGTCGTGATGACCAACCACCCCGGCTTCGGCGGCTCCCACCTGCCCGACGTGACCGTGGTCACCCCCGTCTTCGAGGAGAACGGCGGAGCCCTCCTCGGCTACGTCGCCAGCCGCGCCCATCACGCCGAGATCGGGGGGATCCGCCCGGGCTCGATGCCCCCCGGCGCGCGGCGGCTGATCGAGGAAGGGGTGGTGATCCCTCCGACCTATCTGCTCCGGAAGGGGGAGGCCCGCTGGGAAGAGGCGCGCCGCCTGCTCCTGGAGGCGCCCTTCCCGTCCCGGGCCGTCGAGGAAAATCTGGCGGACCTGCGGGCCGCCGTGGCCGCCAACCACCGCGGGGCCGAAGCGCTGCAGGGGCTCGCCCGCGAGCACGGACGCGAAACGGTTCATCGCTACATGGCGGCGCTCAAGGCCCGCGCCGAAGAGCGGCTGCGGGCCGCCCTGGCCAAACTGCCGGCGGCGCGCTACGAGGCCGCCGAGCGGCTCGACGACGGCGCCCCCATCGCCGCGCGGATCACGATCGCCGGCCCCGGCGCCGATCCGGCGGTCATCATCGATTTTGAAGGCTCCGGCGGCGTCCATCCGGGGAACCTCAACGCTCCGCCCGCCGTGGTGCGCAGCGCCGTGCTCTACGTCCTCCGCCTGCTGATCGCCGAGCCCCTGCCGCTGAACGAGGGGATCCTCCGCGCGGTCGAGATCCGCATCCCGCCGGGTATGCTGAATCCGCCGTTCCCGGACGATCCCGCCGAGGCGCCCGCCGTCGTGGGCGGCAACGTCGAGACCAGCCAGCGGGTGGTCGACACCCTGGTCAAGGCGCTCGGGCTGCTCGCCTGCGGCCAGGGCACGATGAACAACCTGCTCTTCGGCAATCCACGCTTCGGTTTCTACGAGACCGTCTGCGGCGGCGCCGGCGCCGGTCCCGGCTTCGCCGGCGCGAGCGCCGTCCATACCCACATGACCAACACGCGGATCACCGACCCCGAGGTACTGGAGCACCGCTACCCCGTGCGGCTGGACCGTTTCGCCATCCGCGCCGGCTCCGGCGGAGCGGGCCGCTGGCGCGGGGGGGACGGCGCCGTCCGCGAGATCGTCTTCCTGGAGCCGATGTCCCTCTCCCTCCTCTCCCAGCATCGAATAGAGCGCCCCTACGGCTTCGAAGGCGGCGAACCCGGCCTCCCCGGGCGGCAAAGGCTCGCGCGCGCCACGGGAGAGGTGGAAGAGCTGGCCTCGATCGACGGCCGCGAGGTCGGGCCGGGAGACCGGCTGATCCTGGAAACGCCGGGTGGGGGAGGGTGGGGTTTGCGAGAGGAGACAGAATGATTTTGCCGGTTGGAGCGACCTGCCCTTCGAATCCTCACCCTCGATCCCTCTCCACTCCGTGGAGAGGGAGGGCCCTTCGGCACAAGGTGATCTCTCATCAACGGGCCCTCCCTCTCCCCCTGGGAGAGGGACCGAGGGTGAGGCCTCGAAGCGCAGATCGTCCCAGCCACCAGCGATCGCCTTGGATCCTCCTCGCCCTGCTGGCCGTTCTTGCCTCCCTACCCCTCCAAGCCGCCCCGGCGACCGCCGCCTCGATCCTCGCCGAATTCGACCGTCTGGCCGTCCAGCCGCTCTGGCCGAATTTCGCTCCGGGCAAGACGCCGCTGGAGATCTACGACGGCGAGCGCACGATCCTCGTCCGCCACCCCTCGCCGCCGCCGGAGTTCAAGAAGGAGGGGGATCTCTGGGTGTTCGCCGGCCGGCATCCGTCGGTGAAGGCCAACACCTCGATCGAGCTTGGCGGAGTGCAGACCGCGACGCTGGAGATCGATTCCAGGTCGGCGCGGGATTCGCGAGCTTGGGCCTCGATCGTGATCCACGAGACCTTCCACGTCTTTCAGCGGGAGCGCCATCCGAAATGGTCCGGGAACGAGGCGGAGCTGTTCCTCTACCCGATGGAGGACGCCGGCCCGCTCGCCGTCCGCCGGCTGGAGACCGAGGCGTTCCGGCGGGCGCTCGCCGCGAAGGAGCTGAAGGAAGCCGCCTGCTGGACGCGCCGGGCGCTGGACGAGCGGCGCGATCGTTTCTCGAAGCTGCCCGCCGGCGCCGTGGGCTACGAGCGGGGAACCGAGCTCAACGAGGGATTGGCGAACTTCGTAGAGGACCTCTCCCTGGGGAACACCCAGGGCCCCGACCTGCCGGCCTCCGAGTACGCCGCCGGGGACGTCCGCTCGCGCGCCTATTCGATCGGCTTTGCCCAGGCGGCGTTGCTGGACCGCTTCGATCCCGCCTGGCGCCAGACGCTGGAGGGTGGGCAGGCCACGAGCCTCGACGAGCTGCTCGCCAGGGCCGTCGCCGGAAAGCCCGGCACGGCCTGCGGCTTCAAGCCCGAGGAGATCGCCGCTGCGAGCGAGCACGCGAAGACGGACGTCCTGCGGTTGGCCCAGACCCGGCGCGAGAGCCGCGAGGCCTTCCTGGGCCGCTCCGGCTGGAAGCTGGAGATCACCACCGCCAAGCCTTTCATGCCCCAGGGGTTCGACCCCCTGAATGTGAGCCTCGTCGCCAAAGGGGAAATCCTGCACCGGCGCTTCGTGAAGCTGGGCAACGACGATTCCACCCTGGAGGTCCTCGGCCGCGAAGCCCTCACCCAGGCCGCCGGCGAGCACCCGCTGTTCAACGGCGTCAAGGATGTCCAGGTGACCGGCCTGCCCGCCGAGCCCAAGGTGACGCAGGAGGGGGATTTCGTGGTGATCGCGGCCGAGGGGGTCACCGCGAGGCTCAAGGGGGCGAAAGTGGAGAAGGGGGAGAGGGCGCTGAAGGTGACGGTGCCCTGACGCGCCTCCCCTTACCGCACCTACAAAACTCGGTTCCTTATGTAGGGGAGGGGCTTGTCCCCTCCCTCACCCTGAAAGGGCGAACTTTGAACAGCCCGAGGCTTCAGCCCCGGGTGGCGGGCCGATAAATCTCGAGCCCCGAAGGGCCGGCCGAAACTTCAGCGGTCGGCCGGCCTTTCAGGACTCGATGATCGGGGTTCGCTGGTACCTGGGGTTGAAACCCCAGGCTGTTCAAAGGCCGCCCTTTCAGGGCGGGGGAGGGTTTGGCAGGACTCTCACCTCCGCCGCTGGCGAGCCACCTCATAAGCCGCCAGCGCCACCGACGTCGAGAGATTGAGCGAGCGGATCTCCGTGTCGACCATCGGGATCCGCACCAGGCGGTCCCGGTAGCGCTCGCGGATCTCCGGCGAAAGGCCGACGCTCTCCTTGCCGAAGACCAGCACCGTCCGCTCCGGGTACTCCACGCTCCAGAAATCCCGTCCCGCCTCGGCGCTGAAGAAGAACGGCTCCCCCAGATCGGGGATCTCCGCCTCGAATTCGGCCCAGCGGTCCCAGACCATCGGATGGACGCGCTGCCAGTAGTCGAGCCCGGCGCGCCGGACCTGCCGCTCCCCGAGAAAAAACCCCAGCGGCCCGACCAGATGCAGACGCGCCCCCACCGCCAGACAGGTCCGTCCGGCATTGCCGGTGTTCCAGTGGATCTCCGGCTCGACGAGGGCAACGTGAAGAGAAGTTTCGCTCAAGCCCGCATAGTATAGAGGAGCTCTCCGCCAGTCTCGCCGCCCTTTTCAGGACTCCCGCCCGCGTTTCAACGGAGTCCGCCTGCCTTTCCGCGAAGCTCCGCACCGTTGCGGAGGAGCACCGCAGCCTTCCGGAAGAGCTCCGCACCGTTACGGAGAAGCGCCGCAGCATTCCGGAGGAGCACCGCACTGTTGCGGAGGAGCTCCGCAGCGTTGCGGAGGAACTCCGCAACGTAGCGGAAGAGCACCGCAGCATTCCGGGGAACCTCCGCAACCTTGCGGCAGAGCCCGGCAACCTAGCGGAGGAGCGCGGAAGCGCGGATGAGATACAAATTCACGCTGGCGAACTCCGGAAAAACTCGGGGGAGCAGCGGGCCAGAGGCTCAACGTTTCAGCGGAGCGTGGAGGGTAACCTCCGCAAGGTGAGCGGAAAGGAGGAAATGGCTCCCGGCCCTGCCGGCAACGGAGCGGTCAATGCTGAGAAGCTGGGCCGGCAGTGCAGTGAGTGGGGACGCGGGTCGTCTCTCAAGACAAGCCTAGAGAACGCCATCCGCCCTCCACGAACACTGCGCGGTTCTCGATCAGAACCTTCGCCGCTGGCGACGCCAAATGCGCGAGCTCGGCAATCGCACGGTCGAGCTCTTCCATCGCAGCGTCTTGCTCCCCCTGCTCGCCAAGTGCGCGAGCCAGACCCAGGCGTGCGTTGGCGCGATCCCGATCGTTCAGGAGCGTCTGATCGATCGCTTGCCGGTACACCTGGACAGCTTTCGCGATCAGCGTCAGATCTACGGGGTCGCGGCGCTCGGTACCCTCTAACAGGTGTGCTGCCGCCAGACCCACTAGGAGGTTCGCGCTGTGGGGGCTGGTACCGGCTTCTTTCAGCGCCTCTTCGAAGACCGTGACGCCGTCCTGATATTTGCCGCTCCTGCTTAACGCGCGTGCCCGCCCGGCCATGGCAGTAAAGATGCCCGAGGGATCGTTGGCGGCGCGGAATGCTTGCTCCACGGTTTGGTATTCCGCGACGGCTTCTGGGTACCGCCGCATACGCAGCAGCCAGTTGGCGCGTTCGCCACGCATTTCGGCCGCGGTGGTCGGCGACGCCTTCGGATCTCGGCTCAGCGTACGAAGTGCGCTGGCCAGCGCCTTGTCGACTTCCGCAAGGTCGTCGCTGGTGCGAACAATCCTCGAGTACTCGCTGGAGTCCATATCGGAACCCTCCTTGCGTAGCGTGGGTGCGACGCTCTCGATTTTCGCCAGCCCAGCACCTTCGTTGTTTCGGTCATCCCGACTGAGGAACTGTGCCTCCGCCGTGCCGTAGTACCGCGCCGCCAGCCGAGCCCATCGGGAGCGCTCTCCAGGCGCCGGCCTCCCGCCACGGAGCTCGGAGGCGAGGGATTCCCAGAACGACAGGCTCGCCTTGGCTCGCGGATCGTGGCAGAGCTCGCCGATGAACCCCCGCCGGGTCAGGATTTCCGCCGCCAGGAGTGGGGCGCCATTCGACGTGGCCTGCCACGCCAGGGCGGATTCCAACCGGGCGAGGCCGGCAAACGCCAGAAGATCCAACATGTTTTCTCTCTGGACATCCATGGCCCGGTCCAGCTTCGCAGGCTCCATCTTCGATCCGAGTGCCTGAATCTGCAGGCTGGCCGCAAGTCCGCTGAGGTGGTCCGGCAGGCCGTCCGGCGCCTCGGTCTTCAGGCGATCGAGCAGCTTCAGCGCCTGATTCGCGTCGCCCTGCGAGAGCGCCTCCTGGGCTTGGGCCATGATGCCGGACGCCTTCTGGTTGAAAGCCGCCTGCAATTCCGCGCTGGTCCCCATAAAACGGCGGAAAGGTTCCGCCGGCACGGACGTGGTGTTCCTCGCGGGAACCTCGAAGCCGAGCGCCGTCCGCACCGCCTCGCGGAGGGCCTGGCCGACGAGTGCCATCGGCTCACCCCACGTGTCGATCTTCAGTGCTGTTTCCACACCGTGACTCGCGGACTCGGGCTTGCCGCGAATGGCGTCGCCGAATCTGCCCGCCCACTCGATTCCTGCCGCGACTTCGCGGGACTGAATCGCATGCCACAGCCCGGTTTCCACGGCTTCAAGGGGCAGGGCTTCGCCCGCCTGCCCGAACGCCTTCACCGCCTCCTCAAGATGCCGGTCGACCGCGCCCAGCTCTCCGAGCTCTGCGCATGCCGTGGCCAGGAACGTATGCGCCAAGGCCCTTTGCTTTGGAAGCGCCTCCCCATTAGCTGCCGCGTTCTTCGCACAGCAGTAAGCGTCAAAAAAGTATCCGCGCCGGAGCATGTCGCCGGCGAGATGGAGTCCGATGTCCGCCGCGCGAATCGGATCTCCCGCGAATTCCTTGACTCCCAGGACGAAGAGGATCTTGAGGTTCTCTTCATCGATCGCACTGGAGTTATACACACTGCAATGACGTCCGTTCCAGGGCAGAGTCTCCTCGTCTTTCGCGGCAGCGATTGCCGCCTCGATGGCCGCCGAGGTCTCGCTGACCTTATCTTTGGGCAAATGGATCAACATCGGGCCCGGCTGAGGAACTCCCAGGATCTCGAGATATTTGCGAACCTCGTCCACGGGCAGGAAAATGTAGGCATGATCCCCCTCTGATACCGCGGCAATCGTCGTCAGGCCATCGGAAATCCTGCCCCGCTTCAGAAGGGCATGGCCTTTCAGAATCGTCGCAAGCTTCACGTATTTATCGTCGAAGACGGCGGCGGCGCGCCGTTCCGCCTCAGCGAGCTCGGCGGATGCCGCCCAGACCTCATTGCGATCGAGGTAAAAACTCGCCAGATGCAGCCGCATTTCGATAGACGATTGCACCAGGCCGAGACGATCCGCGATGCGAATCCCGCCTTCCAGCATCCGCATGCAACGCCGGACGGCGTTATAAAGAAAACCGTAGTGGATGATGTTGGTAAGGGCGATCAGCACGTTCCCTGCATGACCACCGAGGTAAGAGTAGCGAAGCGACCGCGCGAAGGCGTGAAGAAACTCGTTTTGGTTCTTTCCCGCCAGCAGCACCGCCTGGCCGTAGTTGGACCAGGCCGACGACAGATTCATCAGCCGCTCGGTTTCCGACATAAAGGCGTTCGGGGCGGCACTTAGATACTTGTGCATCGCTTCAAAGATGTTGACTGCCGCTCGCAGCATGGCGATGGCGTCATCCAACTCCATGTGTGTGAGCGCTTCCAGGCCCGACATGTCGAGGAAACCGGCGGCAGCCAGGTCGTCGACCGCCAACTCCGCTCCCACACCGAACCGCTCGGCCGTCGCTCGCGCCAGTTCCGTAAGCGCGACGCCGAGAGGCGACTGCCGAAAGCTCTGACTGCCGAGCGAGCCGAGGGACTGCAAGAAGACCGCTGCCGACCATCGACCGACGTGCAATTCCTTCGACCACGCTTCCATCACCTGACGAAGCGCCAGATGCGCGTCGCGGCCTGCCAGCGGGACAGAGAAGGATTTCGCGCCGAGAGCAACCGCCAACCCTCTCAGGCTGTCCGGTAAAAGTCCCTCGATCAGTGTGACGCGTGCCTGTACATGCGGTGGAAGCCGTGGAGGAGATCCCGGCCGGTACAACCACCAGATTCGCCCTCCCGAAGAGAGAAAGTCGTTAAAGAACGCGCGAGCCGCTCCGAAGTCAAGGTCGGCGCCGGAGTAGCCGAGCACCAGAAGGTCGGCGCCCTTCACCATCACACCCCATGAACTAGCCAACCGCGGATCGATCTCACGCGCCTTGTGGGAGGACGTTTCGATCAACCTCAGCGCATCTACCGCCGATCCGTGGAGCTTCACGAGAGGGACGCCGGAGCCCGAGACGGGCTGGCCGTCAATCCCCGGCGCCACGACAGTGAGCGCCGTGCCGCCGAGGGCCGCGCTCCGCTCCAGCAGGGTGTCCCAATTCGTCGTGACGATTCCGCGGACGTACCCCAAGGCCGTGAGTGCGGCGATCAGAACATGGTTTTCGTTCGGATCCGCGATGTCGACTACCTGCAGATTCTCGACAAACGTGCCGCCGGCGAATCGCTGGACGACCATGTCGGCCAGTTGCTGAGTTTGCAGGGGCTTCAAGAGCTCATCGAGGTTGATATCGACCGTTACCTCAGGGAAGCCTTCTCGAAAGCGCTCGCGCAAGGCGGTCGCCGCCGCAACGTAGATTTCCCACCATGACGGTGACTTGCTGGGCGGGAGCATGGACACGCCCGCGCCGCAAAAGATCAACAGTCGGCCGGCACGCGCCGACTCCGCGATCTCCGGAATCATGCCCCCGGCACCAGCGCCACGATCCGCACCGGACCTCCGGAGCCCCCCGCGATCTTCATCGGCAGGGCGATCACCCAGGCGCCGGTGGGCGGCAGGTCTTCCAGGTTGGCCACGTTCTCCAGGCCGGGCACGTTGGCGGCGGTGACGATCTGGTGGACGATGAAGTCCTTGGAGGGACCGTGGTCGATGCTGGCGGTGTCGACGCCCAGCGCTCCCACCTTGCGGTCCAGGAGCGCCCGGGCCGCCTCGGCGCCGTAGGAGGGGAAGTGGAGGTTCGAGGCGTCGCCCGGCTTGTCGTCTCCCAGGTAGCGCTTACGGTCCGGCCAGCGCTCCCCCCAGCCGCTGCGTAGCAGCACGATCGCTCCCGCCGGCACGGCGCCGTGCTTCTCCTCCCAGGCGCGGAGGTCCTGGAGCGTCAGGCGGTAGTCGCGATCGGCCGCGGCCTGGGCGCGGATGTCGATCACCACCGCGGGCCCGATGAGCTGCTCGACAGGGATCTGCTCGACCGTCCGCTTGCCGGCCGCGAAATGGATCGGCGCGTCCAGATGCGTGCCGCCGTGCTCCGGCGTGCAGAAGGTGTTCGACGCGTAGAAGTAGCCCCCCTCCGTCTTGCCGTAGGAGAGGCGATCGAGCTTGAACGTCGTCGGCGACGTCGGCCAGTAGATCGTCTTCTCGTCGAACGAGTAGGTCAGGTCGACCGTCCGGAACCCCTTCAGGTCGATGGGCGCCTTCTGGGCCTGGACAGCCTGGGCCTGGACGGCCGGCGCCGTCAGGGCGGCGAGCAGCAGCAGGATCAGCAGGGAACCGTTCCGTCTCGAGCGATCTGGCATGTCGTCCTCCTCGGCTTTTTTTCGATTATAGGAGAGGAGCCCACGCCGGTAGAAAGGGCCGGCATCTGGAGTCTTGACAAATCCGGCTTTCGTCTTACGATTTTAAATTAGCTATCGCTGTCAACAGCGGGCACGACCAGACAGAGGGAGGGAATCGTCATGGGTCCGCAACGTTACCGCGGCTTGATGATGGCGCTCGTGGCCTTTGTGGCGATCGCGTTCACCGCGGCGCTCTCTTACGACCCCGGCACGAGCCGTCCCGCCGAGGCATCGGCGGATACGAAGGTAGGCCTGCTCCGCAGCTCGAAAGCGGCCTCTTCCACGTACACGCTCTTCGAGAGCGGGCAGGTGCGGCCGCTCGCGATGTCTCCGGACAAGCGGCATCTGTTCGCCGTCAATACACCCGATAACCGACTCGAGATCTTCCGCATCCAGGGGCAGGGGCTGGTCCATACCGCCTCGATCCCGGTGGGCCTCGAGCCGGTCGCCGTCGCGGCGCGGACGAACCGCGAGGTCTGGGTGGTCAACCACCTCTCGGACAGCGTCAGCGTCGTCGAGCTCGACGACCGCGGCGACGGCCTGACCGGGGAGGTCGAGCGCACGCTCCTCGTGGGCGACGAGCCGCGCGACATCGTCTTCGCCGGACCGGGGCGGAAGCGGGCGTTCATCACCACCGCGCACCGCGGTCAGAACATCCCCTTCGATCCCCAGTTCACGACTCCGGGCGTGGGGCGCGCGGACGTCTGGGTGTTCGACGCGGACGGGCTCGGCAGCGCCCTGGGCGGCGCGCCGCTCGCCATCGTCACCCTCTTCACGGACACTCCGCGCGCCCTCGCGGTGACGCCCGACGGCACCCGCGTCTATGCCGCCGGCTTCCAGACCGGCAACCAGACCACCATCGTCCCCGAGACCTCGCTCCCGGACGGCTTCGGTCCGGACGGCGTCGCGGGGCCTGCCACCAATGCCGAAGGGCGCCCCGCGCCCGAGGTGGGGGCGATCGTCAAGTGGAACGGCGCGCACTGGGTCGACGCGCTCGGCCGTCCGCGCGATCAGTTCGTGAAGTTCTCGCTGCCCGACAAGGACGTGTTCGTGCTCGACGCCATGGCCAACCCGCCGCGCCAGCTCCCGGGAGCCGCCGGCTTCTTCCAGGGCGTCGGCACCGTCCTCTACACGATGGCCGTCAATCCCGTGAACGGCAAGGTCTACGT
>Ga0247765_1001252_pt1 | contig 13246 bp, 11 predicted proteins | sample UWRJL106311C6_FD_179949 | JGI IMG/M metagenome (GOLD analysis project Ga0247765, IMG submission 179949) | Plant litter microbial communities from Arlington Agricultural Research Station in Wisconsin, United States - UWRJ-L106-311C-6 | ecosystem: Environmental > Terrestrial > Plant litter >... | reverse complement strand
AGGGGGGGACCGTCAACCTCGAAGGCGGGGAGTACGGCTACAAGCGGGGCGGGATCGCCGCCGGTGGCAATCTCGGCCCCGCCCGCTTCGACGTCACCGGCAGCGTGCGGCGCGGCGGCAACGAATTCGTCAACGACGACTTCGACAGCCAGGAAGGGGTGGCGCGCGCCCTCTGGGGGATCGGCCAGGGCTCGAGCCTGGGCCTTCTGGTGCGGGCGAACGATTCGAAGACCGGCATCCCGTTCTCCGGCGCCCAGGTCTCCCCGCACCGCCGGATCTCCTGGCAGGAGCGCGAGGTCGCCGTCCCCTTCCGCTCCGAGCGGGGCCCCTGGCAGGTCGAGGCGCAGCTCTCGCGGACCGACTTCGACAACGCCTTCCGCGATCCCGACGATCCGTTCTCGCAGGTCGCGGACACCGAGTCCCAGGCCACCCGCGGCCGCGCCGTGGGATCGTGGCACGGCGGCGAGGATCTGCGGATCTCCGTCGGCGCCGAGACCGAGCGGCTGGAGGTGACCGCCTCCTCCGGCACCTTCACCAACCTCGACGCCGCGAGCCAGCGGACCTGGGCGGCGTTCGGCCAGGCGAGCTGGGGGCGCGGGCCGCTCCGGCTCGACCTCGGGCTGCGGCGCGACGACAACAACGTCTACGGCGGCCAGACCAGCCTGCGGGCCGGGACGGTGGTGAAGCTCGGCCAGGACACCCTGCTGCGCGCGAGCTACGGCGAGGCCTTCCGCGCTCCCTCTCTCGGCGAGCTGTTCTTCCCCGGCAGCGGTAACCCCGACTTGCAGCCGGAGGACAGCCGGAGCTACGAGCTCGGCCTCGAGCACAACTCCGGCGGCTGGCGCTTCGTCCTGACGGGCTTCGAGAGCCGCGTGCGCAACCTGATCGACTTCGAGTTCGTCACCTTCACCAACGTCAACATCGGGCGCGCGCGCAGCCGCGGCGTCGAGGCCGAGGTGGGCTTCCGCCAGGGGATCTTCAATGCCTCGGTGAACGGCACCTGGCTCGACGCCGAGGACCAGGACACCGGCCTCCCGCTGCTCCGGCGCCCCAAGCGGAGCGCCAACCTCATCCTCACCGCGCGGCCGGGTCCGTGGACTCTGAACCTCGTCGGGCGCTACGTCGGCGACCGGGCGGATTTCGATCCGGTGACCTTCGGCCGCACCGTCAACCCGAGCTACACGCGGTTCGACCTCGCCGCCCGCTGGCGGGCGCTGGCCTGGCTCTCCCCCTACGCCCGGGTGGAGAACCTCGCCGATGAGGAGTACAGTCAGGCGCTCGGCTTCCCCAGCCCGGGGAGGACGCTGATCGGTGGACTGTCGTTTGATTTCTAGACGAGCCCTTCTCCTCCTGCCGCTCCTCCTGCTCCCCGCCTGCCGGCGGGGGCAGGAGGGTTCCGTCCCCACGCCCGCCGAGTCCCCCAAGCCGGCGCGGCGGATCATCGCCCTCACCCCCAGCCTGGTCGAGACCCTCTTCGCCCTGGGTCTCGGCGACCGCGTCGCCGGCGTGGGGGACTACACGTACTGGCCCGACGAGGCGGTGCGCAAGCCGCACCTCGGCGGCCTCTTCAATCCCAACCTGGAGCGGATCGTCTCCCTCCGTCCGGACCTGGCCGTCCTGGGACCGAGCGAGCGGGACCTCAGCGCCAAGCTCCGGCCGCTGAAGATCGACGTGCTGATCGTGCCGAACGAGACCCTCGCCGACGTCGAGCGCTCTTTCCACACGATCGCCCGGCGCTGCGGCGTGCCCGAGGCCGGCGACCGCCTCACGGCCGAATGGCGGGCCGGCCTCTCCTCACGGCCGCTGCCCGGCCCACCGCTCAAGGTGATGCTATCGGTGGGCCGCTCGCCCGGCCGGCTCGGGGAGATCACCGTCGCCGGGCACGGCACCTTTCTCGACGAGCTGCTCCGCCGTCTGGGCGGCGTGAACGTCTTCGCCGACTCGCCCACCCTCTATCCGCAGATCGGCATCGAGGAGATCGTGGCGCGGAAGCCGGACGTGGTCCTCGAGCTGAGGTCCGATCCGCAGACGCCCGAACAGGTTGCCGCCATCGTCCACGACTGGCAGGCGCTCCCCGACGTGCCGGCGGTCCGCAACCATGCCGTCGAGGTGATCGCCGACACCTTCGTGCTGCTCCCCGGGCCACGCCTCCCCCAGCTCTACAAGGCGATGCGCGAGGCTCTCCTTCGCGCCAGGAAGCCGAGTTGACCGACGTCCTGCTCAGCGCCCACGATCTCGAATGGCGCTCCGGCACGCGGACCATCCTCGGGCCGCTCGATCTGGAGGTGATCCGCGGCGAGTGCCTGGCCCTGGTGGGACCCAACGGCGCCGGCAAGACCACCCTCCTGCGCTGCCTGACCGGGCTGCTGCAGCCCAGCCGCGGCGAGATCGCCTACGCCGGCCACTCCTTCGCCTCGCTCTCCCGCCGCGAGATCGCCCGCCGCATCGCCTACGTGCCGCAGATCCGCCCCGCCCGGGTGCCGCTCAAGGTCGAGGAGATCGTCCTGCTCGGGCGCTACCCGCACCTCTCCGCCTTCCAGCTCGCGCCGCGCGCGGAGGACTTCGCCGCCGTCGAGGAGGCCCTCCGGGTGGTGGGGATCGAAGAGCTGCGCGGGCGGCCGGTCGACGAGCTCTCGGGCGGCGAGCGCCAGGCCGTCTTCATCGCCGCCGCCCTGGCCCAGGAAGCCGAGCTACTGGTGCTCGACGAGCCGACGCTCCACCTCGACGCGCGCCACCAGCGCGACCTCGCCTCCCTGCTGCTCCGCCTCAAGACCGGCACCGACCACACCGTCGTCCTCGCCACCCACGACCTCAACCTCGCCTCGCTGCTCGGCGACCGGCTCCTCGCGCTCTCCGGCGGCAAGGTCCTCGCCACCGGCGCGCCGGCCGAGATCCTCCGGCCCGAGGTGCTCGACCGCCTCTTCCGCGCCCGCTTCGAGATCGTCCGCGGCGGCGAGCGGCCGGTCACGATTCTGGATCTGGGCGCGTGAGACCGCGGACCGCCCTCCTGATCCTGGCGGCTGTCTGGATCGCGACGATGATCCTGACGCCCCTGGTCGGGAGCCAGTCGATCTCCCTCGAGCAGATCCTGCGGGGCGACCCCACCGCGGCGTCGATCTTCTGGCAGCTCCGCCTACCGCGGATCCTGCTGGCGCTGCTCGGCGGCGCGGCGCTCGCCACCTCCGGCCTCGGTTTCCAGACCCTCTTCCGCAACCCTCTCGCCGAGCCCTACACCCTGGGAGTGTCGAGCGGCGCGGCTCTGGGCGCGGTGATCGCCCTGCGTTTCGAGGGGGGCCAGTTCCTCGGGCTGTCGCTGGTGGGCCTCGCGAGCTTCGCCGGAGCGCTCGGCGCGACCGCGCTGATCGTGGGCCTCGCCATGCGCCGGCAGGGGATCCAGACCTCGACCCTGCTGCTCGCGGGGGTCGCCGTCTCCCTCTCCTGCTCGGCGATCATCCTCTTCCTCCAGTACCTCGCGGACTCCACCCAGACCTTCCGCATGGTGCGCTGGATGATGGGGGGGCTCTCCGTGGTGGGCTACAACGAGGTGCTCTGGCTGCTGCCGTTCGTGCTGGGGGGGAGCGTCGCGCTGTTCATCCTGCGCTGGGAGCTGAACCTCCTGCTCACCGGCGAGGAGCTGGCCGCGAGCCGCGGCGTCGACCTCGCCCACCTCCGGCGCTACGTGCTCCTCGCCACTTCTCTGATGATCGGCGCCCTGGTGGCCGTCGCCGGACCGATCGGCTTCGTGGGCCTGATCGTCCCCCACATGCTGCGCCGCTTCGTGGGGCACGACCACCTCTACCTCGTGCCCGCCTGCATCCTGGGCGGCGGCGCCTTCCTCACCCTCTGCGACGCCGTCGGCCGTACCATCCTCTCCCCGGCCGAGCTGCCGGTCGGCATCCTTACCGCATTGCTGGGCGGGCCGTTCTTCCTCTGGCTGCTGGTCTGGCGCCGGCGGGAGTAGCGCCAGCCCCTCTCCGGGGTTCCGTGGCCTGCGACCTCATCCTCTATCTCCTTCCGGACGCCCCCTGCGCCTTGCCTCGCATTAAATATCGATGTTAGAATGTTTCAGCACTTCCGGCCGGAAGACTACAGAAAGGGGAACTCTATGAGAACGAAGTTTCTCGTTTTGATGTTCGCCGTAACGGTCCTTGCCCTTGCCTTGCAGCCTGCCGCCAAGGCCTCCGTATTCTGCCCCGCCTATTACTGCTTCGATGTCAGCCAGGCCTGCGTGAACGGCGGTGGAGCCCCGATCCCTGAGGGCGGCACCGAGTCCTGCTACACCCTGCCGTCTCACGACACGTACACGATCCAGATGGTCTACTGCTATCACCCCAGCACCAACACCACCACCGCCCAGGAGTGTTACGGGTAAACGCCAAGCCTCTGGAAAGGGGACTCTATGAAAGTGAAGCGTCTCGCCCTGGCCTTCGTCGTAACCGTCCTCGCCCTCGCCTCGCAGCCGGCGGCTCAGGCCTCCGTCTTCTGCCCCGCCTACACCTGCTACCAGGCCCTCCAGATCTGTTTGAACGGTGGAGGGGCGCCGTGGTCTCTAACGAGTATCAATGAGACCTGTTTCACCCTGCCCAGCAGCGGCGACCACGAGGTCGATATTCTCACCTGCTACTACGACAGCACCGACTCGTTCCAGTACCAGGAGTGCTACCGGTAGGGCCAAGCCCCCTAGCCAGGACGGCGCCGGATGAAGCCCGGCTTCAGCAGGCGCCGTCCACTATAGCCCGTCGTAGCCAGAGGCAGACCGTCGTAGCCGGAGGCAGATCGTCGTAACGGTACGACGGACCGGCGTAGCCGCAGGCAGAACATCGTAACGGTAGACGGGCCGTCGTAGCCGGAGGCAGATCGTCGTAACGGTACGACGGACCGGCGTAGCTGGAGGCAGAGCGTCGTAACGGTACGACGGACCATCGTAGCCGGAGGCAGATCGTCGTAACGGTACGACGGACCAGCGTAGCCGGAGGCAGAACGTCGTAACGGTACGACGGACCGTCGCAGCCGGAGGCAGAACGTCGTAACGGTACGACGGACCGTCGCAGCCGGAGGCAGAACGTCGTAACGGTACGACGGACCGTCGCAGCCGGAGGCAGAACGTCGTAACGGTACGACGGACCATCGCAGCCGGAGGCAGGACGTTGTAACGGTACGACGGACCGTCGCAGCCAGAGGCAGGACGTCGTAACGGTACGACGGACCATCGCAGCCGGAGGCAGGACGTCGTAACGGTACGACGGACCGTCGCCCCAGCCTGGGCGATCCCCCCCGCGGTGATTCCCGTATTCTTCCCCCCATGCCTGAACCCATTCTTCTCTCCTGGAGCGGCGGCAAGGACAGCGCCTTCGCCCTTCACACCCTGCGCTCCTCGCCGGACTTCGAGCCGGCGGGGCTGCTGACCACGATCACCGAGGATTACGACCGCATCAGCGTCCACGGCGTCCGCCGAGAGTTGCTGGAGCGCCAGGCGGAATCGATCGGGCTGCCGCTCCACGAGGTCCTCATCCCCAAGGACTGCCCGAACGAGATCTACGAGGAACGCCTCGCGGCGGCCCTGGGCGCGATCAAGGACCAGGGGATTCACCACGTCGCTTTCGGGGATCTCTACCTGGAAGACATCCGCGCCTACCGGGAGAAGCAGATGGCGGCGCTCGGCCTGGAGCCGGTCTTTCCCGTCTGGGGGCGCGACACCACGGAGCTTGCCCACGAGCTCATCCATCTCGGCTTCCAAGCCGTCCTGGTCTGCGTGGACACCGACATCCTCGATCCCGTCTTCGCCGGCCGCGCCTTCGACGAAGATCTCCTGCGCGACCTCCCGCCCGACGTCGATCTCTGCGGCGAGAACGGCGAGTTCCACACCTTCGTCCACGCCGGGCCGATCTTCCGCAAGCCGGTGGCGATCAAGCTGGGGCGGGTGGAGGGGCGGGGGCGGTTCTGGTTTCGGGATGTGGAAGCGGATTGGGCGGCCAAAGATGAGGGCGACGCTCGGGCACCGCTCGGCTCACGGCTCGCAGCCCGCTTCGCCGGTTTGGGTCTCACGGAGGATGTTCCCGAGCTGCGCGGTGAACAGGCTCAACGATCAAAGCGAGATGCGAGCGGGTAGATCCCCGCGACTGGTAAGTACATGCTGGACGGACATCGTCATTGCAGTAGCGGAAGACTGATTCGCGGCTCACTCGGATGGCATAGAATCTTCTTATGCGAGTCACTACCGGATCCGCCCTCAACCGCAGGATCGAAATCCCTGGAGAGGACTTCGCCGAGGGCACAGTGGTCACGATCCTGGCTCCCGAAGGCCGGGAGAGCTTTACCCTCGGACCCGAGGCGGAAGCCGAGCTTCTCCTCGCGATCGAGGAGGCTGACCGGGGAGAGTTCATCTCCGGAGACGAGTTGCTCCGGGAGCTTCGCCAAGCTTGACTCACAGCTGGCTCTACGAATTACCTGCTTGAGATCTAATTCGATCTAATCTTTGCCTTCTTAGGTCGCGTAAACCGCATGGTCCCCCCAGCCCAAGAGGGAGGAATTGAGGGCTCCTCAAGCGGAAGTTCTTTCCTAAAAGGTCGAGTTCGCTCAAAAAGAGGGACTCGGCGCGCATTCCTCTGAATGGACGCAAAGGACAGATCGAGATTGATGTTTGGGGCTTTCTCAAAGAGATGCACCAAGGATCTATCATCTCTATCTTCGGCTAAAAATTCTCTAATTTGCGCTGAATCTTCTTTTCTGAACCGGCTGACTTTGTGCGCAATGGTATCAATCAGCTTGATCTGATGATCGCCAGAGAAATAGACGTTTTCAGCCGCGCCAGTGAGCTGCATAAGGTTAAGATATTCCATGTCTCTCTGGGACGCAATATTGACCTTGGCACTGCGCGAGCCAAATTTATATACCTTCCTGTCATACAGGACCACCAAGTGCGAAGGCGAGAGCGGCACAAATATTTGCAATCCCCTACTAAGCCCTCCTATGGTTCCGCTTGTCCGAATGCCCTCGCAATACTGGTTGTATCTAAATACAGGATTGTCACTGGTTATAAACTGGCCCTCCCTAGACACCACCAAGTGTGTGCCTAGGTCGTCAATGCATGAAATTAGTACGTCCAAATTTAAAAGGGCCTCTCGCACCGGATCTTGATATCCGACGGTAACCGCGTCCAGATCGACACCATCGAGTCTAGGGTCGTTGAAAAAAACCTGCTTAGCTAGCTTGTCAATGCTCGCATTTACACGGGCAGCGGCAACCGTGGTTCGCAGAGACTGAAGCGCCACAAAAAGCAACAACAAGTCATGAGTATCGCTTCCTTGTGGCGGGACACGTTCATTGTTTCGAATGCCCTGGAGCGCAGGGGCAATAGCGCCGTCAAGGATTGCGAGATTATTTTCTAGTTGATCATCCGAGCCATAAAATTTATGCTGGTAGCATTGGTCTCTCAAGCTAACATTCAGAATATACTTTTTGCGAGCTATATTATAGAGATGGATCTGCCTCGGCGCACTCTGAAAAGCGTGCAGATAAAAGCGAGGGACATAGTGGTGCTTGCGCTTGCTCATTAGTCGCAATTGGCTTATATAAAAGGCGAATCCGGCAACCTGCCCGCCCACCCCCGCCCTTTCGTCTCCCTATCCATCCGTAGCATCAACATCCCAATCCCCGCCGCCCCCTGCATATAGCCCGTCTGAGCATAAACATACTCCGGCTTCACGCGATGCTCAGCGTGTACCCACTTCAAGGCGCCGCCAGGAGTCCGGGTGGCGCGATCAAGAATGTTCTTCGTGACTCGGCGGGCGAAAGTTGTGTAGGTGGCATCGCCGGTGAGCTTTCCAAGATCCAGGAAGAAGTCGGCGACTCCGGCGGAGCCGCAGCATTGGCCGAGGTTGTTCCAGAAGCCGGGGGTCTGGTGCTCGGGGATGCCGCTCGCCAGGATGGACTTTGCTCCCTTCTTCGCCCAGTTGAGCCAGCCGGCCTTGCCGTCGATCTGGTCGAGGCGGATCCAGAGACGGGAGGTTCCCACCGGGCCGTGGCACCAGCCGAGGTAGTAGAGCTTCTTGTTGTCCGGCTCGTCGTGGAAGATGAGACAGGTATCCCCCTCGGTGTTGGCGATGGACTGGAGATAGCGGGCTCCGGCGAGGGCGGCGTCGAGGAACTCCTGGCGGCCGGTCTCGCGGTGGAGGGTGGCGAGGTAGTAGGCGACTCCCGCCGTACCGTGCGAGAAGTTGGGCATCAGGCGCTCGAAGGTGGGGTCCATCCGCCACTTGCGCCCGTTCCCCTCGGGGATGCCCAGCTCGATCAGCCGCAGCCCGGCTTTCACCGCCAGATCGCGCGAGGTGGTGTCGTCCATCGTTCGCGCCACGTCCAGGAGATAGAGGCCGGTTCCGGAGGCGCCGCCGATGATGTCCGTGACGGTCCCCCACTCGACGCCCTGGCCGGCGGGTTGCGCGGCGGCGTGGATCAGGTCGCGGCAGCGGACGGCGGCCTTCCGGTATTTCTCGTCGCCGGTCTCCTTGAAGACCTGCCCGAGGGTGAAGCCGATGCCGGCGACTCCGGTATAGAGGCCGCTCTCTTCCCGGTCCAGACGGACTTTCTCCGGCAGAGAGGCGATCAGGGCGTCCGCGCCGGCCGCGGCCTCCTCACGGTGCGCTTTGTCGCCGGTCGCCCGGGCGAGCTCCAGGAGGAAGAGGACGATCCCGGAGCTCCCCGTATAGAGGTTTGGGGTGGTGTCGAAACCTTCCGGCCGCTCGGGGCCGGTCAGCCAGACGTACCCCTCGGGCGTCTCGATGCGAGCGGTGCGAATCCAACGGGCGGCGCGGACGGCGGCGTCAAGGTAGCCGGGAAGCGCCGCGGGGGTCTGAGGCGTCTTCCTTTTGTCCGTGGTGAGGCCGAGCGAAGAGGCGGCGCCGGCCGCGATCGAGAGACGGAGGAGGTCTCGGCGGGAGATGGCCATCCGAGTAGTGTACCGGGACTGAAGAGGCCAGGACCGCCCCGTTTTTGATGTCCCGGCTCTTGTTTAGATCGGGGCATCTGTGGCCTGCGACCTCACCCTCTGTCTCCCTCTCCTGAAGGAGAGGGAGGACGTTATGGGCCACACGCCTTGAAGTCATCCCCCTTCTCCTTCAGGAGAAGGGGATAGGGGTTGAGGTCGCAGGCCACCAACACCCCAGGTCCCCACCCCTCAGATCCGCGCCACCGTCTCCCGGTAGAACCCGTCCAGGATCTCCTGATTGCGGCTCTCCACGACCTTGCGCTTGATGCTCATCTTGGGGGTCATCTCGCCGGTCTCCACGGAGAGGTCGTGGTCGAGGAGGTGGAAGTCCTTGATCCGCTCGTAGGAGGCGAGGTTGGCGTTGACGGCTTCGATGCCGTCGCGGATGAGCTGCTTGACCTCGGGGCGGGAGGCGAGGTCGGCGTAGTCCTTGTAGTCGATGCCGTGCTCGCGGGCCCATTTGCCCGTGGTCTCCTCGTTGATCGCGACCAGGGCGACGCAGAAGGGGCGCCGGTCGCCCAGCATGACGACCTGGGAGACGTAGGGGCAGCTCGCCTTGAGCTGACCCTCGATGTTCTGCGGGGCGATGTTCTTGCCGCCGGCGGTGACCAGGATGTCCTTCTTGCGGTCGGTGATGGTGATGAAGCCGTCGGCGTCGATCTGGCCGACGTCGCCGGTGTGGAACCAGCCGTCCGGCTCCAGGGCCTCGGCGGTCGCCTCGGGGAGGTTGTAGTAACCGCGCATGATGTTGCGCCCGCGCAGCATGATCTCGCCATCCTCGGCGATCCGGGCCTCGACGCCCTTGAAGGCCATGCCCACGGTGCCAAACTTGTAGCGCTCGGGGCGATTGCCGGTGCTGCCGGCCGAGGTCTCGGTGAGGCCGTAGGCCTCGAGGATCAGGATGTCGCAGGAGTGGAAGAACTCGGCGATGGGGCGCGAGAGCGGCGCGCCGCCGGAGATCAGGAAGCGGAGCCGGCCGCCCAGGCGGGCCTTGAGCTTGGAGTAGACGAGCTTGTCGGCCAGCCGGTGCTGGAAGGCGAGCGCGCCGGACGGCTGCCCCCCCTGCTGGCGCAGCCGGGAGACTTTGCCGCCCACTTCCAGCGCCCACTGGAAGATCTTGTACTTGAGCCCGCCCCCCTCGCGCGCGCCGGTGACCACCCGGTTGTAGACCTTCTCGAAGACGCGGGGCACGCCGGCCATGATCGTGGGCCGGACCACGGCGAGGTTGGCGACCAGGTCGTCGACCACGCCGTCGATGGCCGTGGCGACCCCTAGGCGGATGAAGGTCATCTCCAGTACCTTGCCGAAGGAGTGGGCGAGCGGCAGGAAGAGGAGCTGCTTGTCGGTGGGACCGAGGATGTTCAGCTCGGCGATCGACTCCCCCTCGAAGATCCAGTTGTCATGGGTGAGCATGACCCCCTTGGGCTTGCCGGTGGTGCCGGAGGTGTAGATCAGGGTCGCGAGGTCCCCGGGGCCGATCGACTCCGCCAGCGCGTCCAGATGGCCGGGGTTGGCGGCGTTCCAGGCCTTGCCCTGGTTCTCCAGCTCGGCGAGGGTGATCGTCCAGCCGTCCGCCGCCATCGGCTCGCCGTCGATCAGGATGAGATGAGCGACGCCGCTGAGCCGGCCGCGCACCTCGCGGAGCTTGGCCTCCTGCATCGTGTTCTCGACGAAGCAGACGCGGGACCCGGAATCCTCCAGGATGTAGGCGCTCTCCTCGGCGGTGTTCGAGGTGTAGATCGTCGAGGTCGCCCCGCCGGCCGCGAGGATGCCGAGGTCGGCGATCACCCATTCGGGCCGGCTGGTGGCGAGGATCGCCCCGCGCTCCGCTTTCTGGAACCCGAGGTTCAGCAGGCCGCCGGCGACGTTGCGCACGCGGCGGTCCGCCTCGCGCCAGGTCATGGAGTGCCACTGGCCGTCGCGCCGGCCGGACATGGCCTCGGCGTCCGGCGTGGAATTCACCCGGTGCTGGAACATTTCGACGACGGAACGGAAGGTCGGCTCGTTCATGAGGTCTCCCGGGAGAACGTGATCCGCGGTGGCGGGGGTCGGGGGGAATGATAGCGCGCCGGACGGCCCGATCTTCGGTCACCTAGGGCCCGATCTTGTAAACAAACATCCCGCCGCCCAGGTCCGCCACCCGGGGGTAACGCGCGACCCAGGTGAAGGCCCCGGCCGGGACGGGCACCATCCGCCCGCCGGCGAAGGTCAAATAGCCGTAGCCGTGGAGGAAGTTGGCGCTGATGGCGACCAGCCCGGGCTCGCCCGGACGCGGGAAGTACCCCTCGATCCCATAGAGGGCGGGATCGACGTGGCCGAAGTAGACGAGGCCGATGCGGTCGATCCCCTCGCGGTCCATGTACTTGCGGAGGCGCTTCAGCCCCTGCCCCCAGTCGAGGTTGGAGTCGAGCAGGATCTCGTCCCCCCGGCCGCGGGCGAGGAGATTGAAGTAGTCGATGGTGTCCGGCGTCGCGATCAAGGCCGAGAGGGGGTAGATCAGCAGCCCGGCCAGGGCGGCGCGGCGGATGGCGAGGGTCCGTTCCAGGAAGAAGGGGGTCAGACGGCTCGCGTAGATGAACAGCAGTGGGAACGCCGACAGGATGTGCCGGATGCCGTAGTTCACGTTGCCGGTGAGGGCCGAGTAGGAGACCAGCAGGATCGCCAGGGGGAGCGCGGCGTAGATCTCCCCCTGCGGTCTTTCCCCCTCTGACCTTGACCGGAGGCGGACGAACGGGGCGAGCAGGCAGGCGATCAGGAACGGCAGCGGCGTCTTGAACAGGAAGCAGACCAGGTAGTAGAGCGGCGTCCCCTGGCGCGACCAGTGGCCGAAGAGGTAGTTGGGGAACTCGCCCGACTCGGCGTCGAGCCGCACGCCGTCGAACCCCACGAGGTAGGGAGCCGGCAGCGGCATCGGGAGCCCGCCCGGAAGGTGGCCGGCGATCCCCTTCATGAAGCGGCTCTGGAACTCGAACGATCCCAGCGGCTTCCCCGTCTCCTGGAAGAGGTAGCCCGCGTTGAGCACGAGCAGGCTGACCAGGACGATCGCGGCGAGCCCCCCGAGGCGGCGGACCACCGGGCGCTCCCCGCGGATGAGGGCGATCACCAGCAGCAGCAAGAGGATCGGGTAGAGCAGCACGGCCGTGGTCTTGGCGAGCTGCGCGATGCCCAGCTCGAGGCCGGCGAGCAGCAGCCGGCCGGGGGTCGGTTGGAGCATCCAGCGATGGAACAGGTAGAGCGCGAGCACCACGAAGGTGGCCGTGCCCACGTCCGCGGTCACGATGTGGGAGTGGCCGATCAGGGTCGGATTGAAGGCGAAGAAGGTGAGCGCCACGACGCCGGCCGCCGGGCCGTAGAGATCCCGCGCCCAGTAGTAGACGATCACCCCCATCAGTAGCCCGAGGAGAACGATCGGCAGCCGGCCGAGCAGGAAGAGACGGTCGAAGACCAGCCGGTTCCGCTGCATGAAGTCGGTGCCCAGGACCCAGGGGTACCAGGCGCTCTCGCGGGCGGGCTTGAGCGTGCGGATCTGGGGATCGAGCGGCAGCAGCGGCACCGCCGCCAGCGCCTTGACCAGCGGCGGCGTGCGGGCGGCGAGATCGAAGTCGCCGGTCTTCAGGTAGAAGTAGCCGACCGGCAGATGGGTGAACTCGTCGACGGTGGGGGAGTCCCAGACCAGGCCGTGCAGGCAGAGGATGGCGAAGGCGCCGAGGAGGAGGAGCTTGAGGGCTCGGGGGGTGAGGCCGCGCCGAGGCACTGAAGCCCCTACTCCATCTCGAACAGCGGATTGCCCTTGTCGACCGCCTGCCCCGGCTGCACGTGGATCTTGCTGACGGTCCCATCGTGCTCGGCGCGGATCTCGTTTTCCATCTTCATCGCCTCGAGGACGACGATGCCCTGGCCGGCGGTGACCGCTTCGCCCTCCTTCACGAGGACGGCGACCACGCGGCCCGGCATGTAGGCGTCGACCCGCTTGCGACGCTTGCCGCCCTGGGCGCCGAGCGCCTGGTTGGCCAGGTAGGTGAGGGGATCGACGACCTCGACGGGGCCGGCGCCCTGGGCGGTGCTCACCCAGTAGGTGCCCTCCCCCTGGTTGCGGATGGCGACCTCGTGGTGGCTCCCCTCGATCCGCAGGCTGTGCAGGCCGGCGCGGGCCGGCAGGGAGTCCACGTGGTAGGTGCGCTCGCCGAGCGTCACCTCGTAGCCGCCGTCGACGCGGCGCACCTGGACCTTCTCCTCGCGCTTTCCCTGACGGACGACCAGATC
>Ga0247765_1001251_pt1 | contig 13286 bp, 9 predicted proteins | sample UWRJL106311C6_FD_179949 | JGI IMG/M metagenome (GOLD analysis project Ga0247765, IMG submission 179949) | Plant litter microbial communities from Arlington Agricultural Research Station in Wisconsin, United States - UWRJ-L106-311C-6 | ecosystem: Environmental > Terrestrial > Plant litter >... | reverse complement strand
TGAACGCCGTCGAACGTATCCAGGCCCCGGACCTGGACGCGCCCTTCGGCATGCTCGGACCACGCGTCGAGCGCGGCCGGTGCGATCTGCACCAGACCACACGGGGCCTTCAACCAGAGAGAAGAGCCGTCCTTTCCCCGCTCCCCCCAGACAATGTCCTGGATGTCGTCGCACGGCAGGCCGTTCCGCGTATCGAGCGTGCTCGCCTTGCCATTGCGGACCAGGCTGAGCCCGTGATTCGTCGCCACCCAGAGTCCCCGGGCGTCTGGAAGCAGGCCGTGAATCCATGCCTTGCCGAGGCTGCCTTGCGATGCAAAGGTCCCGTTGCGGTAGAGCTTGAGCTCCGAGCTGTCGAGCCCGATCCAGAGACCGCCCCGCGGATCCGCGACCATTGCGGCGACCCTGGCGGTGGCTCCTTGGCCGTTGAACCGCTCCAGGGGAAGCACCTCGACGACTCGTTCGCCGCGGATTCCGGCTTTTCCAGATGGAGGAGCGCGCTCCGTTCGGCGATCCAGAGGCTGCCGTCCCTGGCGGCGGCGACCGCTCCGACATCGCCGCCGAGCAGGCCCTCGCGCGGCGTCAGCGTGGCCACCTTGACGTCGCGGAAACGGTCCAGGCCGGAGTCTGTCACGACCCAGATATTCCCTTCCCGGTCTTCAAAGATGTCGTTCACGGTGTCGCCCGACAGCCCATCGGCGCGGGTGAATTGCTCGGTTCGCCCTTGCACGCTCCGGATCAGCCCATGGTCCGTGCCGATCCACAAGGCGCCCTCTCGATCGGAGAACATCTCCCCGGATTCGACCTCAGGCTTCGGCGCGCCGGGATAGCGCTGCCAACGGCCCGCCGTGAGCCGCCAGACTCCCGTCTCTCCGGTGCCCGCCAACAGATTGCCATCCGCGTCGTGAGCGAGGGCGAAGACCGCGGACATGTCCACCAAAGCGGCGAGACGATCGATCTGATGGCAATCCGGCTTCTCCGGCGTCTCCGGCCGCCACCGGCAGGCGCCGCTCTCCCCGCCCAGCCAGACATCGCCTTGCCGGTCCTCGTGCAGCGCTGCAATGTAGCGGAGCTGGTGCTCATCCGCGAACCCGAGGCACCGGAACGTACCGCGCTCGAAACGGCAGAGGGGCGGCACCTCCGGAATAATCCTCGTGTGGCCCATCCAGATCACGCCCCGGCGGTCCTCGAGGAGAGCGCTGAAGCGCCCCCCCTGCGCATACACCACGAGCTTCCCGTCTCGCCAGCGAGACAGGCCCTGGGCCGCTCCAATCCAAAGGCTGCCGTCACCGGCTCCCAGGAGGCTGACGATCCGGTTGTCCGAAAGCTGCGATCCCGCCGGCGGCTGCCAGGGATCGAACCGCACGCCGTCAAAACGGATCAGCCCGGCCTCGGTTCCAATCCACAAGAATCCGTCTTTCGTCTGGGCGACCGCGCTCGGCTGCCCGGCGAAGTGTCCATCGCGGACACGCCACGCGGTGTGGCCGTACTGCGTGAGGGCGTTGCGGGAGTCGAGGCCGGCGGCGGGCGTGGCGAGCAGCAGCGCCACGAATGACACCCAGACGGCCCCGCCCAACCCTCTCCTCGCCCTCGGCATGACCGTGCCAGCCTACCACGATGGCGGTAGCTCAAAACCACTCCAATTCGTGATGTGCAGGATCGCCGGTCCTCGTAGTCTCCACCTTGCAAACGGACGGCGCGGCAGGCGCCGCCGATTCAATCAAAAAGGAGGAACCCTATGAAAATGATTGTTTTCGTGCTGGTTGCAGGTGCGGCGCTGGCCGGCATGATCGCCGGCTCGGCCCCCGCATCCGGACAGGCCCATGGACAGGCCGCGGACGCCATCCGCCCCTTCCACATTAAGGTTTCGGACGAAGCGCTCACCGATCTCCGCCGGCGGCTCCAGATGACCCGATGGCCCGATCAGGAAACTGTTGCCGATCCGTCGCAGGGCGTCCAGCTGGCGAAGCTGCAGGAGCTGGTCCGCCCGCTATGTCGCCCAAGGGGGCGACTGGGGAGCCCCGGTGACCAGCGAGATGGCGCGCCAGGGCGCGGCGGGATTGCTCGGCATCCACCTCAACCTGCCGGCGACGGTACCGCCCGAGGCGGCCGCGGCGCTCGCCCCCGGAGCCTCCCTGCCGGCGGGGATCTCTGAACAGGAACGGGCGGTGATCGAAGCGCTCAGGACGTACGGAAAGAAAGGCGGCTCGGCCTACTTCACGATGATGACCGCGCGGCCGCAGACGGTCGGCTATGGCGTCACGGACTCGCCGGCCTTCCTCGCGGCGTGGATGCTCGTGCATCCAGGCTTCGCGGCGTGGCAGTACGGAGCCGATCCCGCACAGTCCCCGACCCGAGACGAGGTGCTGGACGACATCACCTTGTATTGGCTCACCAACAGCGGCACCTCGGCCGGACGGCTGTACTGGAGAGCGGCGGGCGGAGCGCCATTCAAGCGGCGGCGTGGAAGACCGCCGAGATCTCGCTCCCGGTAGCCATCACCGTCTTTCCGGAGGACGTCTACCTCCCCCCGGAGACCTGGTCCCGGCGCGCCTATCGCAACCTGATCTATTTCCACGAGGTCGACAAAGGCGGCCACTTCGCCGCGTGGGAGCAGCCGCAGCTTTTCTCGGAAGAGCTCCGCGCCGCGTTTCGATCGCTCCGCTCGGCGGGAACCCAGCGAACCGAGCTGCAGCGGAACGATCTCAACGTGCCCGGACGCGAGGTCATCCAGGTGCGCGTCGACTTCGACCCGGGATATGTCTCTCCCCGGCACACGCATCCGGGCGAAGAGATCATCTATGTCATCGAAGGCTCGCTGGAATATGAGATCGGCGGCAAGCTGGCGAAGGTCAAGGCCGGCGACGTCTTGTTCGTCCCGGCCGGAACGGTCCACGCGGCGAAGAACGTCGGCAGCGACAACGGGGCCGAGCTCGCGACGTATCTCGTCGAAAAAGGAAAGCCGCTCATCACGCTGGTCAATGAAAGGAAATCGTCATGAATGCACTGCCCTCCAACCTGATCCCCGCAGGCCCCGGCTCCGTCTCCGGCGCGCCGAACCTCCCTGCCGGATTCACCGACACGTTCACCAGCCGGTTCGTCGACACCGGTGATCTGCGCCTGCACGCGGTGATCGGAGGCGAGGGGCCGCCGCTGCTGCTGGTGCACGGCTGGCCCGAGAGCTGGTACGCCTGGCGGCGGCTGATGCCGGCGCTGGCCAGGGATTTTGAGGTCATCGCCGTCGACCAGCGCGGTATCGGGCTGTCCGACAAGCCGCAGTCCGGGTACGACACGGGCACCCTCGCCGGCGACCTGGTCGCGCTGATGGACGCGCTCGGCCACGAGCGGTTCTCCCTGGTCGGCCACGACACCGGATTCGCGGTCGGCTACGCGCTGGCCGCGGATCACCCGGACCGGGTCGACAGCATCGCCCTCGCCGAGATCCCCGGGCCCCCGATGGCGTCCGCCTCGCCGCCCCTGTTCGTCCCTGCGCCGCTCAACAACAAGCTCTGGCACATCCCCTTCAGCCGGGTCGAGAAAGTGCCCGAACAGCTCATCGCGGGACGGGAGGACATCTTCTTCGGCTATGAATTCGCCGTCCAGGGCGGCCAGCTGCCCGACGACGTGATCGAGTACTACGTCCGTCTCGTCTCGACGCCCGACGCTCTGCGCGGCAGCCTCGGGTTCTACCGGTCGCTCGACGCGACGCTCGCCCAGAACGAGATGCGCAAGAGCCGGCGGCTGACCATGCCCGTCCTGGCGATCGGCGGAGAGGCAAGCTACGGCGGGCACGTCGGCGATGCGATGAAGCACCTCGCGGACGACGTGCAGAGCGCGGTCATTCCCGGCGCCGGCCACTGGGTCGCCGAGGAGGCACCCGACGAGATGCTGGCGGCGCTGACGGCGTTCCTGGCACGCCCCGAGATCGATAGGCATTGAAATCTCCCTTCGATCTCACCTGCGCGCTCAGGAGCGGTCCTGAGCGCGCAGGGTGTACCGGCCTGCTGAGCCCGGCCTACTGAGTGGGACCGGCTTCGCCCCGGGCGCGGCGCGCCGCGTCGCGCTTCTGGTCCTCGGGGACTTGGAGGAAACCGTCGCTCCCCTTGGTGAAGCAGAGGAGCGGGTGGGTGCCGAGCGTGTTGAACGCGTGCGGGCGCTGTGCGGCGAAGCCGTTGACGCAGATGTAGGACCCATCGCTCAACGCGCCGGGAACCTCGAAGGTGAGCGGCAGAACCACCGAGCCGCCCGGTGCCAGGCTGAGCGCCCGCGGCGAGCCGACCTGGAAGCGGGTTCGCTGGGCGGGCGATCCGATCCAGCTCGCCTCGACGACACCCCAGGCCTCGCCCTCGAGACGTGTCGGCGCGCCGTTGGTCACGCGCATGGTCATCCGGCAGGTGCCACCCTCGGCCGGGATGGCGCAGGGCGCGACCAGCTCGACGCGGGCGGGCATGGACTTCACGCGGAAGTCTCCGAGGTTCCGCTGATCGCCGTCGGCCACCTCGAAGGTCGGGCCGAAGGTCTCCTGGTACTGGTCGGCGGAGGCAACAATCTGGTACCTGCCGGGGGGCAGGGGACTGTACAGCGATCCCTCGAACCGGAAGGTCCCGTCGGCCTGGACGAACTGGCCCTGCCAGTAGGAGCAGCCAAAGGCAGAGCAGGTGTAGAGGACGACCTGGGCGTACGGTGCCCCGTTGCCGGCGAGCGGCCGGCCGGTGACCTCGTCGACCAGGCGACCGCTGATCGAGCCGACGGCCGGCACCGCCTGGAGGGAGATGTCGCCGACGTTCAGGACCTGGCCGTCCGCTAGGGTGTAGGGCCCTGCGTTCGCCACCTGCAGGCCCGGTGCCTCGACGAGGAGTTTGTAGCTCCCTTCGAGGAAGGGACCGTAGACGCTGTAGGTGCCGTTCTGGAAGCGGAACGTCCCGTCGGCGCCGGCGGCGGCCCAGCCCGCGGACTCGTAGCAGTCGCTCCCGGAGCGGTCGCAACGCAGCAGGGCGACGGCGGCGTCGGCGATCGGCGCCCCCGTGCGGGCGTTGAGGACGCGCCCTTCGAGGGCGTCGGCCACCGCCTGCTCGTGAATTGTCAGGCGGTAGGTTCCGGCGCTGCCGCCGGTCCCCTGGAACTCCCAGTCCCCGAAGGAGGTGACCGCGATCAGGACCTCGCCGCTGGCCGGGACGGTGAGCACGAGGCCGGCGCTGGTGCCCACGACGTCGTCGCTGTAGCCGAGCAGGTAGCAATAGCCGGAGTAGAGCTCGAATTGACCCAGGTAGGGGTCGCGGAGCGTGCCGGCCCCCGCCGCCAAGCCGTCGAGGTCGAGGCGGATCAGGGAGCCGGGAGCCGACGTGAAGCGGTAGAAGTCGACGTCCGGGGTGCCTGGAGGCGTGTCGAGGCTCCCCTGGACGATCGCGGGCAGGGTGAGCACGCCCAGATCCTGGGGCGCCGTGCAGGTCGAGTTGGGCTCCGCGTCGCTCCCCTGGGCGAGCGCCCGCGGAGCGGCGGTCAAGGAAATCCCCAGCGCCAGAGCGGCGGCGAGGAGGCAGTGCAAACGGACGTTTCTCATGTTGAAAACCTCGTTGTCGTACGTCCTCGGGCTTCGTGAGCCCGGTTGAATGATCTCGAAAAAGGCCCTGCGAAAGAGACCGGAAGCTGCCGCGTCTTACGGCCGGGTCGGGCCGGCTTGGCCACGGGACCGGCGCACCGCCTCGTACTTCTTGCTCTCGGGGATCTGGGTGAAACCACCGACCTCCTTCGAGAAACAGGCGAGCGGGTGAGTGCCGAGAGTGTTGAACTCGTGCGGCCGCTGCGCGGCGAAGCCGGTGACGCAGACCGAGGAGCCGGCGCTCACGTTGCCAGGGACCTCGAAGGTGAGCGGCAGGACCACCGACTGACCCGGCGCCAGGTTGAGCGCCTTGGGCGATCCGACCTGGAATTCAGTGCGCTGGGCGGGCGACCCGGTCCAGCTCGCCTCGACCATTCCCCAGGCCTCACCTTGCAGCCGGGTCGTCGCGCCGTTGGTGACGCGCATGGTCATCTGGCAGGTGCCTCCCTGGGCCGGAATGGCGCAGGTCTGGACCAGGCCGATGCGGGCCGGCATGGACTTCACGCGGAAGTCCCCGAAGGTGAAGTGCTGGCCGTCTGCCACGTTGAAAGCCTGGCTGAAGGTCTCCTGGTACTGGTCGGCGCCGGCCACGATCTGGTAGGTCCCGGGGACCATGGGTTCCCAGGTCGACCCCTCGAACCGGAAGGTCCCGTCGGGCCGGACAGACTGCGCCGCTCGTCCGTTGCAGCCCCAGGCGGCGGCGCAAACCCGCAGCTCGACCCAGGCGTACGGCGTGCTGTTGCCGGCGAGCGGCTGGCCGCTGATCTCGTCGACCAGGCGGCCGCTGATCGATTCTGCGGCCGGCACTTTGTGAAGCGCGACATCGCCGATGCTCAGCTCCTGGCCCGCGGCGAGCTGGAGAGGCTCCTCCACCCCCGGCTCGTAGCCCAGCGACTCCACGGAAATCTGATAGCTCCCCGCCAGCAGGGGACCATAGACGTTGGAGGAGCCGTTCTCGAAGCGGAACGCTCCGGTCGCATCGACGCCCGTCGAGCCTGCGGTGCGATAGCAGCTCCCGGCCGCGTCGCAGGCCAGCAGGGAGACGATCGCGTATCCCACCGGCTGGCCGTTGACGGCGTCCACGACCCGGCCCTCGACGGCCTGTGCCACCGGCAGCTCCCGGATCGTCAGCCGGTAGGTGCCGGCGCTGCTGCCGGTCCCCTGGAACTCCCAGTCGCCGTAGGAGGCGGCCGCGATCACGACCTCGCCGCTCGGCGGGACGGTGATCGTGAGGCCGGCGTTCCTCCCGATGAGATCGTCGTTGGAGGTTTGAAAATCGCAGGAGTCGCCGGAGGCCTGGAAGTAGCCGAGATAGGGATCCGGAAGGGTGCCGGCAACGGCGTCCACGCCGTCCAGCGCGAGGGAGACCAGGCTCCCGGGCCGGGCGGAAAAGCGGTAGAAGTCGACGTCGGGGATGGCCGGAGGGGTGGCCAGGTTCCCCTGGAGGGTGAACGGAAGCGAGATCGCGCCCAGGTCCTGCGCCGCGGCGCAGCTCGAATTGGGCTCCGCGTCGGCCCCTTGGGCGAAGGCCTCGGGAGAAGCGGCAAAAGAGATCCCCAGCACCAGAGCGGATGCGAGGAACGAAAGGAGACGAACTTTTCTCATGATGAAAGACCTCGATGTCATACGTCCATGGGCTTCGGGCAGAAGCCCGGCTCATGACGTTAGACAGAGGCGGAGGCGTTTCGGAACAGACAAATTCGCGAGCCCGAGGTGCGCCCCCACTCCGATGCGTCGCCGTCGCCTCCTTCGATGGCGGCACACTCGATACACGTCGCAGGTCCGGGAAGCTTCGTTACGCCTCCGGGAACGTTCGCAATCGGAAAACGAACGTTCCTTCTCCCAGGACGAAGCTTCCCCGAGCCGGTGCGAACGTTCCCGCAGGCTCAGGGAACGTTCGTTTGTGTTCCTGAAGGCTTCGTTCTTGTCTCTATAGCGTTCGTTCTTGTTCCAGAAAGCTTCCCGGAACCGCGACGAAGGTTCCCGCACGCGCGCTGAGCACTCGCTTCGTGCTCGGCATCCTGGGCCAGGCGATTCTTGGTGGTCTTGCGGTGGCGGCGGGTTGGCCTCCGGCATCTACCGTCTCTCCGTCCTCGCCACCCGGGGCAGCGCCTCCTATGAGATGACAGTCGGAATCCGGTGAGGAATCTCTCCTTCGGAGAAGGAGAAAAGGCATCCCGCCTAGACATCCAAGAATCGATCCAGATTTCACCCCATCTCGAACACAATCTTCCCGAACACTCCGCCCGTCTCCAGCATCCTGTAGCCCTCGGGCGCGCGCTCGAACGGGAGCACCCGGTCGACGACCGGGCGGAGGCGGCCGTCTTTCAAACGCGGCAGCGCGAAGGCGGCGAACTCGGAGACGAGGTGGGCTTTCTCTTGGCGGGAACGGGGACGGAGGACGGAGCCGAGGATGTGGAGGCGGCGCGAGAGGACCATCCCGAGATTCACCTCGACGCTGTGACCTCCGAGCAGGCCGATGAGGACCAGCCGGCCCTCTGTCCGCAGGGCTCCGAGATGGGCGTTGATGGCGGGGCCTCCCACGAGATCGAAGACGAGGTCGACGCCGCGGCCTCCGGTGGCTTCTCTCACTTGCTGCGCGAGGCCGGTGCCTTCCAGACAGATCTCTTCGACGCCCAGCTCCCGGAGCTGCTCCAGGCGGTCGCGGTCGCGGCCGGCAGCGAGGACTCGGGCGCCCAGCTCTCGGGCGAGCTGGACGGCGAAGCTGCCCATGCCGCCGGTGGCGCCGGTGATCAGCACGGACTCTCCAGCTTGCAGACCGCCTTCGGCGACCAGGTTGGTCCAGGCGGTGAGGCCGGCTTCGGGGACGGCGGCGGCTTCGATCGAAGTCAGATTGTCCGGGACGGCCATGAGCTGGCCGGCGGGGATGGCGGCGAGGGTGGCGTGGGCGCCTCCTCCGGTGAGGGCCATGACGCGGGCTCCGGGCTGCCACAGGCCGGGCGCCTCCTGTCCGGCGACGCGGCCGGCGCATTCGAGACCGGGCACGTCGCTCTCCCCTGGCGGCGGGGGGTATGTGCCGCGGAGCTGGTGGAGGTCGGCGTGGTTGAGGCCTGCCGCCTCGATTTTGACGAGGATCTCGCCCGGCCCGGGGGCCGGGTCGGGGAGGTCGCCGACGCGCGGCGGCGCCCCAGGGCGGGCGCCGCGGTCGGACAGAGGGAGGATGGCGCGCAAGGCCGAGTCGTCCCGGGCGGGTGGTTAGTTGGCGCCGACCGGCCGGGCCTTCGGCACGGCGACGGGCTCGGTCTTGCCGAAGGAGGCCGCGGGCTTCAGGGTGCTGATCTTACGGTCCTCCAGGGTGAGGATGCCGGTCTCCAGCCAGGCGTGCTTGCCTTCGAGAACCTTGAGGGCGACCTTGTACTTGCGCACGTCGTCGTTGGCCCACAGGTCACGGAACAGCTTGGCGACCTTGCGCCGCGTGCTGCGGCAGAAGATGTCCGCCAGCTCCGCCGCGCCCTCGGCGTCCACTCTCCCGGCTTCGCGGAGAGCGTGCGCGCGGGTCACCGAAGCGGCCATGGCGAACAGCTCGTTGGCCACGTCGACCAGACGGAAGAGGAAGGCCTGCTTGTTCTGCAGCTTCCCCTGGTAGGCGAGCATGCCGTGGAAGATCTGCCGCGACAGGCGCCGGGTGTTGCGCTCGACGAAGCGGAGGTGCGTCGCCAGCTCACCGAACTCGGAGTAGCGCGGCCACTGGCCCCAGCCCAGCCAGCGGGTGGGATACCAGGAGGCGTAGAAGGCGGAGATGTCGGGCAGCGCGCCGATCTTCTCGGACATGCCCTTCTCCGGATCGATCATGGCGCCGGCGACTTGCAGGTGCTTGTCCACCGCCTCGCGGGCCATGAACAGGTGCATGATCTCGCTCGAGCCCTCGAAGATCTTGTTGATGCGGTAGTCGCGCATCATGCGCTCGACACTCACCGGCTCCTCGCCGCGGGCGGCGAGCGACTTCTCGGTCTCGTAGCCGCGGCCGCCGCGGATCTGCATCGTGTTGTCCACGATCTCCCAGGTACGGTCCGAGTTCCACAGCTTGCAGGCCGCCGCTTCGAGACGGATGTCGTAGCCGCCGCGATCGGTCATCTCGGTGGCCAGCTTGGCGATCGCCTCCATGGCGAACGTGGTGGCGGCCATGTCGGTGATCAGGTGGGCGATCGCTTCGTGCTTGCCCACCGGCCGGCCCCACTGCACACGCTCGCTGGCCCACTTGCGGGTCATCTCCAGGCAGAGCTTGGCGGTGCCCACGGAGCCGTTGGGGATCGAGAGGCGGCCGTCGTTCAACGTGGTGAGGGCGATCTTGAGCCCCTTGCCCTCGTCGCCGATCAGGTTTTCGGCGGGGACGCGGACGTTCTTGAAGCTGATCACGGCGTTGGCGAGCGCGCGGAGGCCCATGAAGTGGCAGCGGTGCTCCACCTTGACGCCGGGCCAGTCGGCCTCGACGACGAAGGCGCTGATCTTCTTCGTCTTGGGATCGCGGGCCATGACCACGAGGAGCTTCGCGATGGTGCCGTTGGTGCACCAGAGCTTCTCGCCGTTGAGGATGTAGGCGGTGCCGTCCGCCGTCTTCTCGGCGCTGGTCTGGAGGCGGGCCGGATCGGAGCCGACCTGCGCCTCGGTGAGCGCGAAGGCCGAGATCTCGCCCTTGGCGCAGCGCGGCAGGTACTTCTTCTTGAGATCCTCGCTGCCGAAGAGCTTGAGCGGCTGGGGCACGCCGATGGACTGGTGGGCGGAGAGCAGGGCGGACAGGTTGCCGTCGACGCTGCCGAACAGCTCCATGACCTTCTGGTACTCGACGTTCGAGAAGCCCAGCCCGCCGTACTTCTTGGGGATCTTCATCCCGAAGGCGCCCATCTTGCGGAGACTGTCGACGACATCCTCCGGGTACTCGCCGGTGGCGTCGAGCTCGACGACGTCGACCTGATCGCGGAGGAGCTCTTTGATCGCGTTATAGAAAGCAGCAAACTCCGGCCTCTCCTCCGCGGGGAGCGGGTACGGATGAATGAGATCGAGCCGGAAGTTGCCCAGGAACATCTCGCGCAGGAAGCTCGGCTGCTTCCACTCGGCTTCGCGGGACGCCTCGGCCACCTTTCTCGATTCCAGCTCGCTGCTGATGGTGTGCGGATCCTTCGCCATGGTCATTTCCCCTTTTGCCTGACAGGCAGGCGAATCGCTTGACAACCAGTAGGGCATTCCCCGCCTCGGGCATTGCCGCACTGCGACGTTCATTCTACTCCAGAAGCGTCCGCAAGTCACGAGATTGCCGCACTGCGACGTCGACACGAAAAAGCCGCCCCTCCCGGGGCGGCTCGTCCGAAAATCAAGCCCGGTGGCTCCGGGCCGCCTATGTCACGAGAAGCTGACGTTCTCGCCGATCTCCACGGTCTGCCGGCGCCGCATCCAGTCGACGGCACCGAGCAGCGGGCCGGTCATGAAGGTCGTGAGGAGCGCCATCAGGACCATCATGGAGAAGATCCGCGGCGGCAGGATGCCCAGGTCGTAGCCCAGGTTGAGGACGATGAGCTCGACGAGGCCGCGGGTGTTCATCAGCGCGCCGAGAGAGAAGGAGTCGCCCCAGGTCATCCCGGTCCAGCGCGCCGCCACCATGCTCCCGCCGAGCTTGCCGGCGATGGCCACCGCGACAACCGCGGCGCAGATCAGCCAGCTCTTCGAGTCGTTGAGCAGCCCGATCTGGGTGCGCAGGCCGGTGAAGGCGAAGAAGAGCGGGAGGAGGAAGCTCGAGCTGAAAGCTTCGAGGCGCTCACGGAGGAAGGTGCGCAGGCCCGAGTCCTGGGGCATGCAGACGCCGGCCAGGAAGGCGCCGAACAGGGCGTGGATGCCGATCGCCTCGGTGAAGAGAGCCGACGCGAAGATGAAACAGAAGATCGCCGCCAGGAAGGGGCCGCCGGTGCGGATGTGCGGCCGCTTCTCCACCAATGCCGCCACCCGCGGCTTGATGATGAGGAGCATGGCGCCGATGAACGCGAGGGTGAGGACGATGGTCATCACCGAGCCCGACAGGCCGTCCGCTTTCACGATGGCGACCACGAAGGCGAGCAGGCACCAGGCCGTGACGTCGTCCACCGCGGCGCAGGCGATCGCCGTGGATCCGAGGGAGGAGCCCGACATGCCGCGCTCTTCGATGATGCGCGCCAGCACCGGGAAGGCGGTGATGCTCATGGACACGCCCATGAACAGGGCGAAGGCGCTGAAGTGGGTCCCGCTGCCGGCCAGCGACTGATAGATGAGGAGCGCGAAGGCCGAGCCGAGGAAAAACGGCACGATGATGCTCGCGTGGCTCACCATCACCGCGGCGTGCGCCTTTGTCCGCAGGTGCTTCACGTCGAGCTCGATGCCGACGACGAACATGAAGAGGATGACGCCGATCTGGCTCAGCATCTTCAGAGGCGCCATCGAGCTTGCCGGGAAGACGAAGCTCTCCACCGCCGGGGCGATCATGCCGACCAGGGAGGGGCCGAGGAGGATGCCGGCGATCATTTCTCCGATGACGGGCGGTTGGCCGAACTTCTGGAAGAGGGCTCCCATGGAGCGCGCCGCGGCGACGATGATGATGACCTGGAGCAGCAGCAGGCAGAGAGGCTGCTTGAGGTTGTCGACCAGCCCTTGGACGATGCCCTGGCCGCCGGCGGCCTTCGTCGGCAGCGCATGCCCTTCAGGGGCGGCCTGAGCGGTTGCCACGGTACCGTCCGAAGCGGGCGGAGACAAGCGCGAGCCGTACGAGATGATCGAGTAGATGCCGCTCCCGAAGAGCAGGAGCGTGGCGACATAGAACAGCAGATTCCTGGGCTTGAGCATGGTTCTCCCCTCCAAAAAAAGTCAAAACGACAAGAGCAGCACCTTCAGAGTGCGCCGGAACGGTGGAATGGGGACAGTCGATCGTCTCATGAAGCCTCCCCTCCGTCTGGCGTCCATTGTAGCTCTCTCGTTACAGCCAGGAAAACATTCATAGGCTCATGCGCATTGCTTGACGGTCGGCAAAGCGGCTGTTATACACGATCAGGCATTAGGTCAACAAAGTAGGTTCAAGGAGAGACTGTGCGCATACGAACGGCTGTCCGTTTATCTTTGCTGGGATGCTTGATCCTGGGCGTCCTCACCGTACCGTCCGCCCTCCGGGCGGACACCCTCTTCAGCGACGACTTCGGAGCGAAGCCGCTGGGCTCCTGGACCCCGTCTCCTCTCGGCCTGCTCAGCCATTGGAGCGGCGCGGGCGGCACTGCGGCGTACGACGGCGGCGGCCACACGCAGCTCTGGGCCGGCAACAGCACGTGGACCGACTACACGCTCGAAGGGAAGCTCGTCCTCGCCAACGGCAGCAACTATCCCGGCGGTTTGCGCGGGCGGGTGAACCTCGCCACCGGCGCCGGCTACGCGGCGTGGATCTATCCGGCCGATGGCGTCGTCAAGCTCTTCCGTGCCACCGCCTGGAACATCGACACCGCCGGCCTCACTCTCCTCGCCCAGGCCTCCGTGGGCACGATCGCCCCGAGCACCGCCCACACCCTGAGCCTGACCTTCGACGGCAGCCAGATCTCGGTCGCCTTCAACGGCACGACGGCGATCCAGGTCACGGACTCGACGCTGACCGCGGGCGCCGTGGCTCTCGACGTCAGCAACCAGCCGATCGCCTGGGACGACGTTCTGGTCACCGACGGCAGCT
>Ga0247765_1001250_pt1 | contig 13301 bp, 15 predicted proteins | sample UWRJL106311C6_FD_179949 | JGI IMG/M metagenome (GOLD analysis project Ga0247765, IMG submission 179949) | Plant litter microbial communities from Arlington Agricultural Research Station in Wisconsin, United States - UWRJ-L106-311C-6 | ecosystem: Environmental > Terrestrial > Plant litter >... | reverse complement strand
CTCCCACTGCGCAATCTTTAGACTGGTACGACAGTTTCAGGAAGGGTTTAGCTCGGGGCGGTGGGATAGCACAGAGAATTCTCGCCGCCAATTACAGGTGGAGCTCATATGTGTCCCCCCCCCCCTTCCTCGGCGCTCAGATGTCTAGTTGTCTCGGGTCCCTCCCGGACTTGCACTGCCACACGCCTGCCTTCAGAGGCAGAACTCGCATCTTAACATCCCAATCGATCACAAGGCTCTAGTCGCAACTCTTCAACTTTCAACCACGCCAAACCCCTCAGCCATCGCAATGGAGCACTTCACCGGTGCTCCCCCGGGCGGCCCCCCCGGCTGGAACCTGCAGAACGCTCTGGGCGAGCCGCACCACGTCAATCCGCTGAACACCGGGCAGAAGCGCGCTCGCTCACTGTCGCCTGCCCCGCCTGATTCCCCTACAGTGAGGTCGTCCGATGGGCAAAATGGTAATAGCGACGGCAGCTCACTGCCCCCGCCAAAGGCCGCAAAGCACCACCCCCGTGGCATGCCGCACGGCGGCAACAGCACCCCGCGCCTAGTGATTATGCACCGCGTGCAATGCACTGGCCAGAGCTCTGCCGCTGGCCACCGTCGCCACGCGCAGACAGCCCTCTTCCTCGACCAGCCGCAGCTATTCGCCCGCGACAATCGCGCCAGCTCGCTGCGCGGCCGCCGGCCCGTAAATGTCCGGCTAGAAGATTACCTAGCCGCCGAGCCCGACGTGAGTCTCGTCGTCGTGCGCACTTACGACTGCGTCACGTACCACCGCGGTGTTGACGAGGAATTCATGCGCATGCCATTGCCGGCTGCCGATTCCGGCCTTCCGTCGGAACTGAGGCCCTATTTTGACGTATTGGAGACCGATGTATCGCCCGCGCGTGCGCGGGAGGAGTTCATTCATATTTCCCAGCCCTTTCGGAACGCCATGGAGCAGTTGTTGAATGCTGAGCCGCTGCTGTTCGCGCAGTGGGAAGCGAGCTTGGTCCCGCCATACTTGCAAATGTACCATTTGCGCGGGAGGATGCGGGAGCTGGCGGGAGAATGCGGGAGCTGGCGGGAGAAGTCCTGGACGGCTGGCTGGGCGCGCATGTGGTGCTGCTGCTGGATTATGTGGATAATGCGTTTGGCCGCCAGTATCGGGAAGCTGATCGGATGTTTGATAAGGGCATGGTGACGCTCAAGTATTTGGATATGCTTTTTGGGCCGAACGAGGTGATTGTCACGGTGGAAGAGGGGGAACAGGTGGCGTATGTGTCGACGCTGTGCCCGAAGCCAATACGCGGGTCTGGGAGCCACGTAACCCATGTTAGCCTGCAGTGCTACACGTGGGCGTTCGACGGAGCGTTCCGGAGGGAGAGGAAGCAGATCGATGTCCATTGGCCTGCCAAGGACGGTAATCCGATCGCTATCTCGAAACTCAGCGCCTATCCCCTGAGGCGCGACTTAGCGGGCGAGCTGAAGAAGGTGCTACGCGACAGAGGCGAGATGTTCTGGTCGTGCAGGAAGCGCAATTTTGTGGGGTATACCGCTCCACGCGCGTCCTTTGAGATCCAGGTCCCCAACCCGCGCTATATGGTAGATATCAAGACCTACAAAGAGCTGCACGCCAAGGAGCAAGGAAATGACGGACCGGGGCAGGACGACCTTGGCAAGGAGCTCATGGACTCTGAGACCCCACCAGAGGACCCGTTTGTGCTGCTTTTGCCTCCCAAGATCCTTGGGTACGGGCTGCACGACAAGAAGTGGAGGAGCCTGCTTGTGAAGCATCTCCATCCCGTTAGGTGGAATAAGAAGGCGTTCGAGCAGCTTGTCCTAGATCCGAGGAAGAAAGAACTTGTCGAGGCCATGGTCAGGATCCACGTAGCGTCGAACATGTCTACCGATGTGATCGAGGGCAAGGGCAACGGGCTGATCATTCTTCTCCATGGAGGGCCTGGCACAGGCAAAACACTAACAGCTGAGAGTGTTGCCGAGCTGGCTGAACGGCCTCTGTACAGAGTCACCTGCGGAGACATCGGCACGGATCCAGAAGGCGTCGAACGGTACTTGGAGAGCGTCCTCTACATCGGAAGCATCTGGAAGGCTGTCGTCCTACTCGACGAAAGCGACGTCTTCCTCGAGCAGCGTGAGAAAACCGATCTCCAGCGTAACGCTCTCGTTTCCGTCTTCCTCCGGATCCTCGAATACTACGAGGGCATCCTGATCCTGACCTCCAACCGCGTCGGCATCTTCGACGAAGCCTTTAAATCCCGCGTGCAACTCGCCCTGCACTACCCGCCACTGAACGCGGACGACAGATGGAAGGTCTGGGACAACTTTATCAACCAGCTCGAGCAGCAGCAGCAGCAGGTCGGCAGCGGGGACGACGAGGGGGTGACGACCAAACTGGCCGAGGGCGAGAAGATCAACATCAAGGAGCTACGCAACAAGATCAACGTACTGGCGCGGGAGAGCATCAACGGGCGACAGATCCGCAACGCCATTACGACGGCGAGGCAGCTTGCGCTGCATCGCGGCCAGTCACTAGGCTATGCGCATCTAGAGCAGGCCATCTTAGTCGCGAAGGAGTTTGATGAGTATGTGACCAAGACGCAAGGGCACAACGATGGGGAGTTTGCGAGGGCGGAGGGGCTCAGGTTGGAATGAAAATACGTGTGAGGGCTTAGATACGAAAGTTGGATCGGTGAGGGTAATCACGCATGTTTCCAGCCGCTGTGGACAGCTGTGGGCATTGCCAAGCTTGGAGCAGGAAATCTGACGAGTATGCGAATTGAGGTTGAGGTGGTTGCCCATGTTTCGGATTAGAGGTGGTAGTTTTTTTTTGGGGGGTTGAAGTCTAGTCCAACCTTCCAAAACAAAAAGACGTGTTCTCTTTACGAACACAAAGTCTTGAAGGTTATCATTCAGTCACACAGGACTAAATTGTGGGTGCTCGGTTTAACTAAGTTAGTACTCATAAATACTCCTGCAACATCCCACCAACAGTCTCCCAGCCGTTTACAAACACCAAGCCCCCCACCAGAGACGCCGCAACTCCCACACTGATCGTCTTCCAGGGCCATCCGGTAGAGCGCCTCACTTCTGTGCGCATCTCGAATTTCAGCAGATTTCCCTCTACTACTTGCTCTTTCATGGCCATCAGCTCTGGCATGTCCCAGTTTGCCGAGATATAACAACCAGTAAGCCAGAGGGGGCGTTTTCCCGTGAGGTAGACTAGTGTGTGACTTGACAGCTCCGGTGTGTCAATCAGGCGGGCTGGCAGAATACACATTAGCTGGGATCGAGTTTAATCATCATTTATGAGGTGGAGACACTGTGCATGAGAAGGAGACGGAGACGGAGACAAAGACTTACCAATGATATAATCGGGAAGATTTGACGAGAGATTGGTGACGACACCGCCTGGGTGATATGCATAGGATACCACGCCCTACATATTAGTTCAATAGTCAGTCAATCAGCTCAACCACACATGCATGCACATGTAGACTGGGAGGACTCACCGAGTCCGCATACTCCTCCGCCATAAACTGCGCAAACCGGCACACGGCAAATTTCGAAATGCTGTACGAAGCCTGACATTCGACGGAATGCGCACCCACTGAGGTTACCGAAACCACCGTCTTATCCCCCCCCTCCAGCATGAGAGGAAGTAAAGCCTTGGTTACGCGATATGTCCCTGTCAAGTTCACATCCAGAGTTCGCAAATATTCTTCCGAATTCAAATCGAAAAGATTCCCCTCTGGCGCCATATATCCTGCATTGTTGACGAGTATGTCAAGCCTTCCAACTTGGGCTCGGATTTCCGCCGCAGCAGCATCGACGCTCGCTTGGTTGGTCACATCGATAATCACGTTGATAACAGTCGGCGTGGCTCGTCCTGCCGCAGCAGCGGCTTTTAACACAGCGGCTTTGACGTCGGAAGCATCGGTTCGCGTTCCCAGAATGATATACGAAGCCCCGGCTTGCGCGTAGGCGATGGAGAAAGCCCGACCGAGACCCTTTGCGGCACCGGTGATGAACACGGCTTTTCCGGGGAAAGGGGAAGGGGAATTTCGGGAGATGGGGTTGAGGACGTCAATCGCGGGGTAGGTGTCACTGTGGACGGTTTTGGTAAAGGCCCAGACTGTTACAGGTTAGCTATTGCCTACAGAAGAGACGTGACGCTCAAGTGATGGTCTGTATGTTCTTACCCTTGGCGGGAATTGGATCCGGCATTGTGTTTGTGTTTAAGTTTCCATGAGAGTTAAGTCAGGTTGCGATGGGATCGAATGACAGGGCGACATGCGGCATTTTAAGAGCATCAAGAGGAGGCGGCGTCGAACCAACTCAGCTGGCCTATGTGGTGTCCAACAAAACCCGAGGTGGCGCACCTCGGACAATCAGCCCCCGAAGGATCGGTGATAATCTCTACCCATGAAAAAAACAAAAACAAGAGATGAACTTGCGTGTGTCTCGGGGAAGTACTTTTGCATCCCCCCTCCCGAAAAAAAGTGGCTTAGCAAAAACTTGGTTGACGCATCCTTCCTTTCAGTCCAGTCCTCGGGGTCAAAATGTAAACGAATTTCATGACGTTTTACGTTTTGATTGACAACGACAAGAAAGTCTGGCGTCACCGCGCCGTAGGCTATTGGTTCTATTGGTGTGATGGATGTGATTTTAGGGTGCTCATTGCAGATGTCTGCAGATGCCTTATGCCGGCCTGCGGTTGGGTACATGTAGGGTAGGGGTTGGAGGACGGGTGTGCCACACGGAGACAGTAGCTCGGTCTCAGTTTCACGGTTACCCTAGAGCCTAGCTGTCTATGATAGGGTCAGTGCGAGGGGGTTGTCTGCCTGAACCATCCAGCCGTTCCAAGCCGATGCACGCTATTGAATTGGGGGCGGCGCGGTAGATGGGAGGTCTGGCGAACCAACTAGCCCCCAATGCTGGGATTAGGTGATGCTCATTGGACGGTGTATCCCTCAACTAGAACTAGTGACTAGAGTAAACCACACGTGTACACAGCAGCTAATCACAAAAAGAGTCAACCCCCCAATCTACTGTGTCATTGAATTGTTGGAAACTAACAGATACTCTTACATTGAAGTCATAATATTGAAGATGCACGAACACACATATAGATAGGTATGGAAATTGAAGGTGCAGGTGGATGAAGAGAAATGTACAAGGAAAAAACCGAGTTGAACGACAGGGAAGAATGGGAGAAAACGAAAATAAAGACACGGAAAAAATAGAAACAAGGAAACGAAACCAAGGAAACAAGAGACAGAAACCGAGGAAGCAAGAAACAAAAACAGCCCACCTTCCCCTCGAGCACGCTCAGTGGGTAGGTCACGGCTTCCACCCTCCCGTCCGCTCTCTGAACATCCCCTGCGGATCCACACTCTCCGCCACGGCCCTCGCCAAAGCTCTATTCTCCGACTTGAGTCTCGCAAAGTAATCCTGCCTGTAAAATCCATAACTCATCAGGATAGGTAAATACACACCACTTGGCAACACACCCGTGCTTTGCCAATTGGTAACTAGCTGTCGAATTCCAGAATACGTGGCTTCCATAGTGTCGCTCATACGCGGATATTCACTTTGCGGGATGAAACTGTAATTCATTTCAATAATCAGCTTATCGGCATCGGGATCTGCTTCGATTAAATCCGTCCCTTTTTGCTGTGCGGCTTGGGCGATGCGTTTCGGAAAAGGTTGGTAGGCGATGGAAGCGACTAGTCCCGGCACATCGAGAACTGAACTGGAAATATTCCGCCAGTGCGCGTGGATCGTCTCCATCACTTGGACGGAATTGGATGCTGAAGGGAGCGGGATGGTTTCTGTCCCGATCATGACGACAGATCCCTTGATTACCACCCAGTTGCTAAACGCTAGCAGGTCCGCATACGTGCGCGTGCGGACCGTGTTGAGAGTGGGACCAATGGCGGTGAAGTTGTCGAATGTACCGGGTGGGACTGTTGGCCCATCATAGAACAGGAACAAGATCCACGAATCAACGAGGTTAAGGTTGGTTCGCTCGGCGGTGACAATAATGGCAGCCTTGTCGTCCGTGTTGTATTCGGTGAAATCCCGGACCGCTTGGAGGATCTGCTCATCCGTGCTGGGGGTGCGGAGAAATACGAGATTCCCCCCGACGACGTCGCCTTGCGGATAGCCTTGGACGACATAGGATGTCACCAGACCAAAGTTGTTTCCGCCGCCCTTGAGCGCCTTGAATAAATCTGGGTGCTGTGTGGCTGTGGCTCGCGTGATAGTGCCGTTGGCTAAAACAATCTCAAACTCGAGAACCGACGACGCCGCCCACCCGTGTTGCGTAGAGAGATAGGACAAGCCACCGCCCACAAGCAGCCCGCCGACTCCGGTATGGCCAATACGTCCACCGACAAAGGTCCACCCTGTACCTTGGAGTTTGGCCGCCGCTTCATCAAGTCGGTTTCCGGGACCAATAGTGATGATACCCGTGGCGGCGTCAATAGTGAGTGAATCCATCCGCTGCGTGGAGATCACAGGTCCGGACGAAACACTCGACCAAAAGTTGTTTGGGTTGTGTCCGCCTGACTTGATGGCGAACGACTCATTGTTGGAGTGCAGAAGGGACAGGACAACCGAAACCTCGTCTGCGGTCCGAGGAAAGATGATGCACGTAGGTGTAAGGGCTGAGCAGGAAGTAGACCAGTAGTCCATCTGCTCTGTGATGTAAGTGAGCTCAATTGGCGTGGCCACTTCGATGGATGTTGTGGTGGCCAGTGTGCTGCAGGTATCCCCCCGAGCGAGGGATGCTAGTGCAAACAGAAGTAACATGGCAAGAAGCGACATTGTAGCTATGGGTAAAGACTGAGTAACTGAATGAGTGAGTAAAAGAGCAAAAGGATTATCGTAGAGGTTGAACTGGCAGCTTGTCTCGTGCCAGACAGGAACCAAAACACCCGAGTTTTTTGATTCATTTATAACCACCATCACTGAGACCCAACCCGAGTCAACCAAAGACAAAGTCCCTTGGAGATGGTTCTCTCTCTGTGCCTCAAAACGTCAGTGACGTCAGTGACCAAGTTTTGATCCATTGGACGTTGTATTATTTTATCTCTTCCAAGGTCAACTGATCTGATCGAAGTCGAAGTTGAATTTTTTGAATCAATATTGGACGGGTGGGTAGGAACCCCAACGTTGACGGTGAATTAAAATCATGTGTATAACCAACCGCATGGCCTGCCATCGCCTGGTAGCCGCCCGCCCTACGATTTGATCTGATCTGGTACGGGGAGGACGGGAGTGATGTAACCCCTCCCACGGTCAAATCGGTTACCGTTTTTTTCCCGATCTGGACAAAGATGGTCCCGAAATCAGGATTTGGGGCACCGTCTAAAAGTTTGACAGGTAACCCCAGGGCCCTAGGGTATCAGTGTAATGTCATTTTAATCATTTGCCTCTCAGGGCGCCTGGTTTTTTTTGGGCAGCATATCCTGGATATCCTGCAGGAACGTTTTTTGCTCCTGCATCGTGCATGCCTGCCTGCCAACCTAGAAGCGACGCCCTGCATGTCAAGTTGCAACACGTGCTGGGAAAGTTCCTCTTGATAAGAACTTTCAAGTTGTGGGGAAGTTCCGGTAGGTTTCGGGGATGCCGTATCCGGAATCGCGGTAAACTGGGAAAACCGCGAGATCTTAGACCATACACGTGTGCTCATACTTGACAGGATCAATAGACTCTAACGCAGTGTGTTACACAGCAACAGAATATCATCCTCTTTACGAAGATTTGAACCCGAGTTTTCCCCGTCTCTGGTCCGTGATTATACGGATCGACAGGCCCATTCAACACAACCGCAGTAGGAGAGAACTGCAGTCGGGGAGAGCAATGCGGGCGCAGTGCAAGGCGCGGCGCTGCCGTGCTTGGCAGGCAGCCAAGCTTTTTCGACTTGGTGGTTTTCAAAGATTTCCTTGCTTTGGGCCGCTGCAACACGATATTGATACCGCTCTCGGCGGAAAGATGGGTGCATACGGCAACCTTTTCGGCTAGAGTTAGTGAGGCAGCGAGAACAGGCCGGGTTGAGTCTATCGTTGCTTTGCGTGATGGGACAGTTTCTGCACAAGATGAGGAACGCGATCATCAAATGGAAGAGCGAGTGTCCCTCGATGCTTCTGTTGCAGTTTTCTATGTGAACGGCCCCTTCTACGTAAACGATCCCCACCGTCTATCTGACTTCTCCTGGTTTGAAACCTAGCACGAGAATTCCAAAGAATTGGCCCACATGCTTAGAGCTCCCTAGCCATCTAACTAATGGGAATGTTCTCAATGACAAAGTTGTCCGGACCAATGTACGACTGGAAGCCATTGCGAACCGGCCAGTCAGAAAGCGGCCAGGTCCTGGCTCCGCCATAGCTCGTGTCGCCGAGAGCTTCCACCACGCTGAGACGATACATGGGGTTGCTGCCTCCGGTGCGCGAAACCCGGGTGCGGATGCTCGCGTCACTCAAGGTGAACTCCGGGGGGTTGTTGGGGAAAGTGGTGAGCCCGGCATGGAACTGAGAGCCGGTGGCCACTTTACCGTCCGGAACCGTGGTCACGGTGATGTCATAACTTTTCGTTTTCTATTAGCCGCGATGAAATAAACCAAGTGACAAGGCTGTGCTTACCGGCAGCCCTGGAGTTCAGCAGAGCACGATGCGCGAAAGCCGGTGATGTTGAAGGCGGTCGTGGGAGCGCGGGGCTGGAGGGGAGAAGCAGAGGCCATGGCGCCGGCAAGGGCGACGAGAGCAACAGAGTACTTCATTTTTGGAGAGTTGGCGAGATGTTGCTTAAACTGTGAGGAGAATGGTTCTAAAAGTCTGTGAGAAGAGGCGAATGCTGAATACAGATGGAGCTGTAGAATCGATGGGTTGGAGAGAACGCGTTCGCTTGACTTATATACTGTCAAATTTGTTCTCTGCAGAGGAACTGAGAATCTTTGGCATTGCTAATGTGGAGTTCCCCTTTTGCCACAGTTGCATCTGTGCCTGAAGTGTTGACAGCTTCAACCATGTCATTGTCGTGTTTTTTCTCCACATTGTGATGTAATGGGATGCTCGTAATGAATGCAGTGACCGCGCATGAGAAAAAGACTCAACAACGTCCATCTGACAATACGTGGTGATAGGGGTGCGCAGTTGTGAGGTGACAATGGCCAGGGGTTCGCCATCTGAAGTGGCATCATGGAGTTGCGAATGTGGCACAAGGCCGTCAGCTGAGGCTGATGTCCCACGAACCTCACCTTGTTCCATCCGGTTGCATAAAAACTGTAGAGGCAAATGTTACGTCAGTATTACCAGTGGGGATTGGCGTATACCGTTACGATTGGCATTCCGGCCATTGTTGCGGAGACCGTCTTCTTCGGCCGAGCGTGGTGCAGCGATATCCTGCGAATTTTTGACGAGATAGTCTGCTTGTGTGGATTCACTATTGAGGTGTGCCCGATAGAAACATCATTATGCCTCGGCCACTAGATTGAGTGACAGAGTAACAGCGTCGCCTTTTATTGTTGTGTGAGGAAGCAGTAATCCTTACATTGCAACGCTGCGCCGTGATTGAGTGAGATATCTAGAACCCTCAGATGATGGTGACCGTGGACGGCTAGCCTGGGTATCCTGAGCCGAGGATGGCGATGAGTAAACCACAATTGGTCGAGAGCAACCTGCCAAATATCTGTTAGCTTCACGGGCCTGAGGCCGTTCTTCCCAAGTTCCGGCCCTTCCGCAACGAGACCCACTGCATGAAACGATGGCTGGTGATACGATTACCCATGAAACGAACCGCTCTACTCCACTCTTATGACTGGAAATCTTTGCGGTGACATTTCCTTTTGTGCTTTTCAGGCATGCCCTACAGCGGCATAATCAACCTACCCATCGCTCAAGCTCCGTTATCTCTGGCAGTCGTTTCCGTCAAAGGAAATCCCGACGGTACGGCCATGTCTGCCAGTTCGTTTCAAAGTGGAAGTCAAAGCAAAATGGCAAAGTCAAATTCGACTGCAAAGCCCCAGGATTGAAAACAAACACAGAAGTGATGAGTGATGTGTAAGAGTAAACCAGACATGAGTGCATAGGTACACAGCTGCCAGCCAGACACCAGCGTGTCAACAGTGGGGCGGTGCTTCCGTCATCCCAGCGCTCTTATTCGCAACCTCTGTGTACATGCTGGTCGCAAACATTGCAACAGCAATGGTAATCAGTGGACTTTGTATGGCCCATGCCGCATACATGTACCTGCGTAAATGATTTGAACTGATAAGGAGACTCAAGGACACGACAACCGTAGTCCACCCTAGAACATCGATCGCTCCGTCGTCGCTCATGCTGGGGTTGTGGAAATTAACAGAACCCCCCCATCCCCAAGAACGAAAAAGAAAACCCCCCCATCCGGGCGTGAAAAAAGTAAATAGGTGGGACACTACACCCACCCCTTAAATATCTCTCCCGCCGGGAATTGAACCCGGGTCTCGAGCGAAGTCAACTGATAAGCTCACATACTGACCACTATACTACGGAAGACTTTTGTTGGTGTGGATACCAACCGTAGCGCGTGGGTTGCTGGGTGATGGTCGTCGCTGGGTCATGCACTAAAAACCTCGGATTGTGCAGGGCTTGAAGAGAGCAGCAATGGAAACGGCGCACCAGCGCCTAACATGGAATGACGCGTCCAATATGAGACCACGTCTAAAAGACTTTCGAGGCATACCAACCCGTCCAGCGGGCGTTCTTGTACACACTCGAGATTGCAGCTCGCCATAGTGTACCACGATTGCTCCACCTGTCCGGTAACCCATGCTTAGCCCCCGCGAGACTGGTGAAATTTGCTGAGGGCATTCTTGAGTAGATATATTATTATTTTATATTTTTTTTGAAAGTATACTTCCTCCTTTATTTATATTAATAGATGCACAGCAGCAACGCTAGAGTGGAAGGGGAAGAAGTTGGACCGCCGTCGTGTCTCATATGTTATTGTACCCCTGGGCCGGGTCCGTCTGGATGCGTACAAACAAGAGCTTGTCGAGTATGATATCATCGCGGAAGGGCCTGGCGCTCGTGTGCCGCTCTGTGAACACGTTACCGGGAGTTTCCCAAGAAAATATGCCCCGTAGACCTGGAAATTCGTCAAACATGTGGCCTGAGGTAGAGCTTGATCGGCCTTCGCTCTGTCCACTCGCTCTCCGAGTATTTTCAATCGACGCGGTTATCGGTGAGAATGTCGAAGAGTTGGTTTGCTGCATGGTTCACGCACGGCCTAGGGCGGTATATGGTTAACAATGAACAGATTAAAAAACAGCTTTGTGGCGCAGCGGAAGCGCGCCGGGCTCATAACCCGGAGGTCACTTGATCGAAACAAGTCAAAGCTAGCCCATGTATATTATTTTGCCGGTGCCACCTGGGTAGGACTCACAGTCTTTCTGCACGTTCGAGCCCATCTGGGTTCAGTACTGGGCGACAACGGTGGATACGACGGTGACGGCGGAGAGAATGGCAAAGAAAGAAGCCGGGATGATGAGTTGTGCGAGTGAGACGATTCCCATATTTGACGCAGCAGCGGAGCGAGGTTGAGGACTTGAGGACGACTAGGCGACAACCCAGATGCCCACGACGCTGAGGCTGATGACCAAGGCAAGGCAAGAACGGTGCGGATATTGTCAAGGTCCCAGGAAGTGGTAGGAACATGCCAAAGATAGCAGTTAACATGTTCCATTGAGACTGGACTTTGATTGGAGGCAGTACTGCATTACATGTACAATCCAATCCCAAAATATTCGCTAACGTAAGACGTTAGGGAACTTCGAGGGCACAAGAGACTTCTCGCGAGGATCACAATTCCAAGAGAGTTTCAAGGTATCACACACCTAGTTACTTCACAAGCCAGCATTCAGACACCAGGCCCCGACCCCGAAGATTTGACATCCCTCAACTCAGTTGGCAAGTGTAGGTAATCATCTGGTAACCTGGATAAGTCCTTGGCATATCCCTGGAAGGCCTAACCGCTTTCTCTAAATTAGGAGAATCCTGAACGGAGCCACTCTCCCAGCGAGTGAACAATCGACAAGAAATACGCCAAGGTTCACCAGAGACCAGTATTCTATTAATACGGGGGCCAAATGTACCGTACCGCGCGAAAGGTGACTGCGTTCGCTTGGTAATCTCCCTAAATCCCTAGACAACGCGGATCGTGCTCTGCTCAAAGAGAAAAAAAAAATTTGTGCACCGGTGTAGGTATTACATGGAATGACAGCTCTGACGAGATGCTGCATATTGATATCTTCAACCCTGTTGCCTGACAATGTAAGTGATAGCTCACTGTCAACATGTCATTCGATATGCAGATGCATACGGTAGTTGGGCGAATAGGATGCAAGAATATAACACCCAGCCGAGCACAAGCTCCGCCACTCACACTGAGCCCAATCTGAAGGTGAGGCTGCTGCTAGCATTGACCCCAGGGTAAGCTCAAAGGAGTGCCTGACCAGCTGGTTTTGGGGGGAACAGGAGCGAAGGATCATTTAACTTGTCTGGCCCTTGCGTGCCATTGCCGACACTGGGGGGACCAAGCTGGAAGACTGGAGTTCAGTTCGGCCAACCGTTCAGACAATCCCTTTTCCATGGTGATTTAAATTCTGCGATGGCTTCAATTCACAGAGTGTCCTCAGTCATTCGAACTCGGCAAGCATCTGGACAAAAGCTGAAGTTTCTGGCCGAACTCCAACCATGAACCAATGTCAGATTTTGGAGTGCTGTCATGTTTGTGGCGTTTGTTAACGTTAGCCCTTACCAAGATACTCTGCTGCCAAGCAGCGGCCGTCATCAATGCTAAGTGCCGACAATAGTTAGCAATGACCCACATAGCCACCACTAATTTGCTTGCAAGAATCGACACATCACCAAAATCCACAAACTCCGTCTGCACGCCCAAGAATACCTACTCAAAACCCCGTTAGCGCTTACCACATGAACGCGATCCATTCAACGCCACCAAACTTCAAACCCACACACGGAAGAAGTGGGGACAACGGAGGGAAGGCTGCACATCTCATTGACAAAACTTGGGAGATTCCAGACCTTCCATTCCAGGGAGGAGATTTGTATAAAGTCGAGGAAGAATCTGTCGTTCTCTTCGAATTCACTTCATCATCAACATCATCTTCATCATCATCTTCTTCTTCATCTCTTTTTTTCATCTCCTTTTTCATTTCCTTTTCATTTCCTTTTCATTTCCTTCTTCTTCATCTTCTTCGCCATCATCAATAATATCCTTGTCGCCACCAA
>Ga0247765_1001249_pt1 | contig 13308 bp, 9 predicted proteins | sample UWRJL106311C6_FD_179949 | JGI IMG/M metagenome (GOLD analysis project Ga0247765, IMG submission 179949) | Plant litter microbial communities from Arlington Agricultural Research Station in Wisconsin, United States - UWRJ-L106-311C-6 | ecosystem: Environmental > Terrestrial > Plant litter >... | reverse complement strand
TGTTGGGTGTGGGTGGGTGTTGTGGAAGGGGGGGTCTTTTTTTTTTTTTTACTCTGCGGGGTGGCACTTTCCACTCTGCGAATAGACATACTCAAAAAAATTGAAAGAAGGCCGAGAACTTCAGCATTAGTCCTTGAAAAAATCATCCGGATTTAAACGATAAGCTCTTTGCTCCATGTATGCATCCCATGGGGCCCGGTTGTCCATGTTCGCACAGTTTGCATGATTGTTCAGCAGCCAAGCAATCCCACGGTTGCTGTTGGACGATGCATACAAGAGTGGTGTGTTTCCTTGGTTGTCTGGAACATTGTAATCGATCCCGATTACATCTAGCAGGCATTTGACGATTCGCTCATCGGTGCTGTACTTTGCAGCGCAGCAGAGCGCGGTTCGACCCTGTGAGTCTGTGAAGTTGATAGATGAGGCACAAAGTGGTGAGAGATTTTGAACTGCCTCATAATTATCCTGCAAGACTGCCATGTGAAGGGCCGTCTCTCCTCGGTTGTTTTGAAGGCTGAAGTTCATAATATCCACCATCGGAGGGCGAATGAGCTCCTCGTAAGCATTTGCTTCCCGGCGAATGGGTAGTCGTGAAACCCCTCCCGTGCCCCAAAGATCGCAAACGAGTTCGGAGCCGTTCTTGCCCGAAGGATGTCGACGTCGCTTCGATAGCAAGGCTGCCATGAGCGGAGTGTTGCCGCCTTTGTCTTGCTGATTGGCGAAGATGCCGGGATGCTGGCCGGGATGCAGGCCGGAGAGATGAAGGAGTAGCTTGACAATATCGACATGGCCCATTCGACAGGCATAATGTAGCGGAGTCCGACCATACTTGTCAACGTAGGCTCTGTCCTTGGTGTGATTGACGAGAATCCGGCAGACGGCGAAATAGCCAAGAGCGGCTGCAAAATGGAGTGCTGTCCTCCCCGAGTGCGTCTGGCTGTCCGGATCTATCCCAACGTCAACCAAGGCCTGAACAACAGTCGGGAGATTGTTTTGAGCCGCAATGTGGATTACCGATCGGCCGCAGCGGTCAGCTGGATTCATAATGATGTTGTGCTCTCGACGCTGACAGTGAAACGCAACCTTTCTCGCCAGCTCCGGGGTGACGCCTTCGCGTCTCCTTTGCCCGAGATCGTGAAGCAGAACATGAAGCACCGAAGTTCCTAGGCAATCTTGGACCGGCCAATGTGTCTCCATGTCGATAAGCGGCGCCATCCATCGCGAGTTGTCGAAAACGTAGGGCTCGCCGACAAACATCTCAATGCCACGCTTTTGCGTTTGATCCTGAATGGTTGGCTTGAAACAATTCTCCCAGAGCGCCTTGGCAGTGACACCGAACTGCTTGCAGAGTCTCCAATATTCAAGCATGTTAGCTGGCACGTCGTCTGATGGGTGCCTGTTGTTGGCAAACAACTCGCCCTCAAGGAGCAAAGCAGCACCTATCTCGCCATTGGTAATCATCATTTCCAACTTGCGCTTCATGCCTGCATCGACAACAAAAGGTGTTGAGCAATGGTTATCGGCCCCAAGGCCAGCATGAGGTCTTTCAACGATGTCATACGTGAGAAGGCGCAAGGCCGAGGCTTCGAGATTTGCTGCAGGGTCATCGCTCCAGGAAAGGACACTCTCCCTTGCGGCAAGGTGGCCAAGCAATGTTAGGCAGATAGTCTGAACGGCGTTTCGCAGCGCTGGCGCTATCTGGGCCAGGACTCCTTCTTCTGAGCCGCCACCGAAACCGAGGAAGATGCCCGAAAACTCCTCTCGCCAGCTGTCAAACTTGACAACCACTTTTTTGAGAAGCTTCACGAAGCTCACAGCGTTTGAGCTACCCCTCATTAGAAACAGTTTTATCAAAGTCAGCCAGTCTGAGGAAACTCACAAATCAGTGACTGTCCAAGTATCGACTGAACCTGGCTGGGGTGACCTCGCTGGTGCCACTACGGATGGCTCGATGGGCACCTTGGATGGCTTGCGCCTCTTGCAGGTGTTGGGGGAGCAAGGGAAGCCTTTCTCGCTGCAGCGAGAGCATTTTCCCGGCCACTGTCGAGGCTGGGGCTCACACTAAACCGAGTTGTAAGCTCAGATCAATTTGATGGAGACAATTATGGAGTGAAATACCTTCTGTTTATCTCTGCGGCAAAAGACGCATTTGGATTTGTCTCGCGTTCCATGAGCCGCCTTCCTTGGCCGTGGAGATATCGACTGGCCAACTTGGGGCTCCATGCTGGTGGTATTAGTTAGAAGGAGTTAAACGAACTCGGCACTTGACACCTTCAAGGTTGAATGATATTTCGACGAGCTTTAATAGATAAGCCCGATCAAAATCTGGAAAATCAAGAAAAGATTTAGTCAAGCGCAGTTTATAGTTTCTCAAGCCATCGTTCTGAAACGCACCAGCGGTATGGAGCACAGCAAGTTGGGTTTTATGAATTGCTTGTAACAGCCACAGACTAGCGGGTAGCGTGCTGCTAGTGCCGCATTTGACAGATCGGAAAGTGTCCTAGTTCGCTCTAGCCTGCATTGAATATAGGGCTGTAAGATAGCCCAATCTCTGCGCTTTCCGACGCACGCCAGCTCATACTATCGCTTGCTAACATCCTTCCGTCGCCTGTCTTCGCATGTTGTCGCTTATCAACGCCCAACCTTTGGCTTCCTAAAAACCGGATACTGCACCTGCAGTCAGTTGACATGGTTTACCCACACCTTTTTGGTGAGTTGGCGGCGGCATAGACGCCGTGCAGGACCCTGATCCGTCGCTTATCATCGCATACTACGTCCAATGAAGCGCATACATGTTTTTGATGTGGCGCCAACACCCACGCCAGGGGGTATGGTCGGTGACCGCCCTTTGGAAGAGCCGACGGTGTCTGGCAGTTGGCGCGTCGCTGGCTCTACCGCAATTGCCTCGCACAGCCTTGTTCACATTAATTCCACTACCCGTCGCAAACAATCGCATCAACACCCTGGATGCCCTCCCGGTTTTTGGACTTGTTAGGCTGTGTTCTGGGCGGCCTAGGACGAGCATGGAGTACTTCAAGCCACGGTTCCGACTCTTTACCATGCCAGATGTTCAGCACCCACGCACTTTCTTGGTCCCCCAGGATCAATCATACCCTCGGCCCTTAACCTTGCATCTTTTCTCAGCGTGCTTATAGAACGCCCAATGTTTCTTCCGCAGAGCTATCTTTTATCCGGTCTCAACGGCAGCGTCGCCGTCCCTCTCCCGGAGCCAACCGCCCCGAGTTCATCGTCGTGGGCCACGCCAGAGTCAAATGGCGCACAGGTCATCACCTTCGGGGTCGTCGCCTCCCTCGTCGCCTTCGTCTCAATCTTTTTACACTTTCGCCAGCTTCGTGCGGCCGCCAACAGACACGCCGTTTCTTCTCACGAGCTACGTAGTGTCAACAACGAGCGCTGAGCTGAGACTGGATTCGTTCCTACAGTCGTGGCGCCTGGATTCCGGCACTATTTAGAGCGTTTCGAAAAGTGTGCCGAGATATAGGGCTCATGATGGTTTCATGATGGGGCACTCTGAGCCATGAAAATGTTCAGTCTTGTATTTATTGACAGCGCTCGACCTCGAGGTTTCTGCTGGCCTGGAAGAATACCAGTAGTTTCTTAACATTTAGTAACTAGGCACCTACCCAGGTAGGTGCGTACGTACCTAGGTAGCTAGGTAGCTACCTATTCAAACGAAAAATGGAGGTAGCTATAGTGACCTATGTCCTGGATGTTAACACTTCGTCTAACTGGTACAATTTAGTGAGGTTGTAGACTTTTGCTATCACCGCAAGTATGCTTTCATTGCATTATATCATCTGTGTGACACACAATTCCCCACAAATGCGCTTCTAGAGGGAAGACAACTGGGCAGACTAAAGTTTTAGTATTTTCGGTACCGCACCGTGCCGTACCTGGTTAAAGTGCGAGACCTATCAAATATAAACTTCTCCCCCCTGAACTCTGCGACGGCCCACCTACCTAGGTAGGTAGGAAAGGTACCTAAGTGCCTGGTTGATTTGCATGCGTGGTTAGCTGGGTGACTGTTATTACATGTTTCAGTGCTGTTCTGCTGGTACATCCACGTTCAGCCTCGATCCCACGTCAATATCACTCAGACTTACGGTGCCCTGAGCATGATTACTAAGTCTGGCATGCCCTCCAACAAGGTAGTTGTTAGTGTCGTGAGCTACGGTCGCTCGTTTCGCATGGCCCAAGCCGGCTACACTGGCCCCATGTGTACTTTTACCGGCACACGGAACGACGAGCACGCTGCACCCGGAAAGTGCACCGGTGTTCCTGGATACCTCGCCAACGCCGAGATTGAAGACATAATCCGCAACAACCGCAACATCGACCAATGGGACCGTGATCTGACCAACTACCTCGTTTACGATGACTACCAGTGGGTCGCTTACATGTCTGACGAGAACAAGGCAAGCGAGAGACTATCTACGACACATTGAATATGCTTGGCAGCACCGACTGGGCCGTGGATCTTCAATCCTTTGACACCGAATTCATGTACGGGGCCGACCCGTCCGAGTTTGAGAACATTGAATCGATCGAGCCTTGCCAGGAACGGACCTGGAAATCGATGGAAGAACTGGAAGCAGCGAAACATGTTCCGCTTCATTGCGTAGACATATTTGTACTCGAGACTCTAGCGACTACTCTGCAAGAGGCGCTGGACGAGTACGACACTATTCTGAACACCGACTTTGACACAAAGTTTGGATATTTCGCCCAGGCCGTCAAGGAGAGTTGGAGAGCCGACCTGCTTGGTTTCTATTTCGACGAGAATGTCAACAACGACGACTGGGACGACTGGTACGACTGCTACCAGGTTGACACCAACTCGAAGCTCAAATGCCCCCCCAAAGGAACTGAAGGTACCTCGATAAGAATGGTCCTGAAAGACGAGGAGAAATTTGGTCTTCACATCAAGGACAAGTTTAACATTTCCCTTCAGGATACCTCTCCGCAGAGCATCCCGCGGAACGAAGCTGGCTGCATCCCGATATACCATGGCAACCCGTTGAATAACGGGCGCATACTTCCCCACCCTCAAGATTCCGAAGTTCATGGCGTCCGTCTTCCCGGGGAGGACCTCAAAATCCCCAATCCCAAGGTGGACATGGAGAAAGCAATTGAGAATATGCGGGGCCTCCCCGACTATCTCCAGCAGATTGCCCTCTTTGAACGCTGAGGGGTTCTCGTCAACGGTACCATGGCAGAAGAGTTGAGTTCATCGGATGTCATTGAGACTACAGGCGCTGCCGTCTACACTATTGTGGAGTCGGTTGAAGGAATGAAGAAAGCCTATGATATCGGCAAGAAGGTGGAAGAAGAGGAGAGGGAGAAAAAGCGGGAGAATATCATCATTTGGGTCTTGTAGGCCATCTTGATGGTCCTTCCCTTTGCCGGCTCAGCCCTTGTCACATTTACGGGTCTCAGCATGATTGGCCGCATCGCCGGTATTGTGAGCTACCAGGGGGGTGTAGCCATGAGTGCTTACGGGCTGGCCAAGAATGAGGGTAACCCTGTGCTTGCCGTCTTTTTTTCTTTGTGTTAGCCTTGTTCCGGGGGTGGGAAAAAGTGTGAGTGGGACGTTTCGAGATGGCGCCGTCTTGCGAGGTTCGATGACAGCGGATAATTATAAGAATCTGGGGCCGATCACGAGGACGGCGTTGACGAGGATTGACACGGTGAGGAAGATTTGTAGTAGGTAGCGTTTCCGCTACGTGATAGTTGTGCTGTATCGTACGGAAGGGTTTCGATAAGTCAGGAAAAGAATACATTAAAACCAGAGCAATATCGTGTTGTATGGTGAAGGGATTTCGATAAAGCGAACCCAAATGGAAGGTTTTATACCAAGTAAACACCCAGAGTAGTAGGCAGTGAGGATATCTTTGCACCTCCTAGCACATGACACTGTATAAATTGTGTATATCCTCGATCCAGAGTTTGGGGTTCAATGTCAATGCTGGGTCTGTTTTACGAGTTTATTCGTCTAGACGAAGGAAAACAAGCGAAGCTATTGTTACAACCGTTTTGCGTCTTTTTTATCATCTCTCTTTCCATTGAGAAATGCCTTTCCATTCTCGCGTCTTGTTCTCTTTTTTTCTTTTTCATGTCTTATTTTCCTTCTTTTATTCTCTTGCCTTGTTCCACTTTTCTCATGTCTCATATCTTGTTTATTCCCCTCGCGACATGAGAATTACAGATTCGCCAAAACTGCCGCGCCACCAAACAGCGCACCCATCGCCACCGCCGCAGTCTGTGCCGGTCCGACATTCGGGGTACTAGTCGCGCTCGTTACACTCTGCGAAGCCGAGCTGATTCGTGAAGCCGCCGAGCTGGTCAACGAAGCGATGGCCCGGCTGAGCGATTCGCGATCCGACCCCGTTGCTGTAGAAAGCTGGGATGCATACGAAGAGAGGAGCGATCCGGCTTCGCTGGTTATGGAGCTGAACTGGCTTTGGCCAGGGATCTCGGTGCGAAGCGACGAGAGGGCCGAGGTCACTTTGGATTCGATCGACTCGAGGGGGTCGACTGGCTTTGTCATGGTGGCGGTTTGTGCCTACGCGTTAGGAGTTAGTGTTGGTCTGGCAGAGAGGGAGGGGGAGGGGGGGAAATGTACCGCAGCCAGGGTGGCGAGAGCGGTGGTGAGGAGAGTGTAGCGCATTTTGAAGTTTGATGGGGTGGGTGGGTTGGAGTTGGAGTTGAGGTTGGGTGACGAGAGCTGAATCTTGCTTGGAGAGAGCTGAGGGTTTGAGGCAAAGCTGAGAAACGAATGAATCAAAAGAGCTGAAAATCGTGCACCGAGAAAAAAGATTGGCTGGGGGCTTTATACCAATCCAAATGCCTAGATTTGATCACGGGAAAGTCGTCGTACCCTCGAAAAGGAGTTCCCAAGCCAATTGCCAATGACGTCTGCGATTGTCATACAAAAACCCCACTGTAATAATACCCTGTGACTCTGAAACCAAGATTCTGCTGTGTTTGCGTTTGCATGTTCAGGCGGTGGTCTGGTGGGTGGGTACTGTAGGTGGGACCGCAAACGAACACCTGCTGTCAAATTCCACTGCTTGTTGCCAAGCCCCATTTTTTCGCCAGCCGACGTCATCACTTTTAATGCTCCATATTTTTACCACGTTTTCATCCACCCCCCTTAAACTCCACACTGACGTTCGCCGAGTGCCATCGATCAATTCGATCATTTGACAGCGAGCCGTGACCTATTGGGACTCCGCAAACATCATAGACTAGACTGCCTTATCCAAAAATAGCGCAAGAACCCAGAATTCGCCGAAATCGATCATTGAGCTGGAATGGTTCCTGCAGAATTTCCCAATCCGGGCCGGCCCGACAGACCCGACCCATCAAAGGAAACTGGAATGGAACGGAATGGAATGTGTCTGGTGCCTGAAACGAAAACTCTCAAGGTTCTCAAGAATGCTTTCGACGGTTGCAGAGGATTTAATTATTTAGGTAGTACTACATCCGTGAATCGAGGTGATGCGTCTTCCGGCCGCTTCAGTTCGGGTTGGTACCTATCTATCAATTTGTGCTGCGAACAGGAAACGTGAAAAGGTGACGACGCCCGGACACGACAGCCCCATTTCTGGATTAAGTTGGGACGATCAGCCCCGCAAAAAGAACTACACTCGGCCTTAATCACCGGATACGTACATGCGTGCACGGAAAGTTTTATTTCCTGTCGATTTGGAAGGGGTGGATGGGATGGCACATTGATGACGAACTACATGTATGCCTGGTCTGGGCTACTGTATTTGTGGGTGCACAACATGACAACGGCCGAACCCTTCTCAATTTACTTATCCCAATCACTGGAGATGAAGTCAGCCTCGTGCAGCATTGAATTGGGACGATACCGCGACAAGTGGTGGCAGGCTGGCTGTCATTTTGCACATGCACAGGATGGCGCAATCATGTTCACGTGGGAAGATGTCCAGACAATCTTGAAACTAGTGGTCTCTTGAAGTACCTCCCACCCAAATGCGTCTTCTTGCGCAACGTCCTCTTGTGCAGTACGTTGGTATTCAACATGACCCAAAAGTCGCGGTTCAGCACATACTAATTTCATCGCAGTCTTGTCACAGCCTTCGCATCTAGATTCCAGAATGCGGCGTAGCTCCAACCAGACGGGACGTCTCCATCAGGAGAGGCCGACTTCGGCCGAACCTCACCGCCGACTCCACTCCACGTTGGTGGGCGGGTAACGATTTCAGCTAAAATTTGCCGTTTCATGTTCAGTGAGGTGCACATTTCGCGACAACGGCACGGTATCAAAGACACACTCAGTTACCTGTATTCGTCAATCCCCACAAAATGGCCGCTAACAAACTCACTTTCCGCATTGCAACTATTGACGATGCCGAACCGGTCCAGATCCTCGTGCAATCCGCATATCGCGGCGACTTCAGTCGACAGGGATGGACGCACGAAGCAGATTTACTGGGGGGAGAACGTATCGACGTGGCCGGAATTCGCGAAAAGATTGCCGCGGAGGGGAACACGGTCATCATGGCTTTTGATGAGAACAGAATCTTAACCGCCTGCTGCGAGATCACGCAAAAATCCCCCGACGTGGCCTATTTCGGCATGTTCGCTGTCGATCCGACTCGACAGGCCGGCGGTTTCGGACGGCAAGTTCTCGAATATGCCGAGAGTTACTGTCGCGACACGCTGGGTGTTAAGAAGTTGGAGATGACGGTGATTTGGACCCGCTATGAGTTGATTGCGTGGTATGCCCGTCGTGGTTTCCGGAAGACGGGCGAGACGAGGCCGTTTCCCATTCATGAGCTGAATAACGGTTGGATGCTGAAAGATGATTTGCATTTTGAGGTTCTGGAGAAAGAGTTTTGAGTGGTCCGGGCTAGCATGGACTGTCATTCGCACGCGGCGATGAAGCAAGCCCACGGAGCAGGAGCAGGAGCAGGGGTGAACACAAGGCATCGGGTCTCTCCGCTATGTAGTGCTGTAGTGGTGTTGTTTGGGCTTACCGAAATCCCGGTTGAGGAATGATCCCGACTCACCGCTCGAGAACAGGAAAGGCACGGAGGCGAGTTAATAGAGACGCCACTGCGACTACGTGCTAATGCAGTGTAGTATGGCTCTATACTCCAATACGACCACATTTCCCACACATACATCAAGTGATACATACCAGGAATGTTCTAGAGTTCACAACTTCGGTCCGACCCGGCATTGCCGGCAAACATGCCGTTGTTAATGTCGATATGTTTCCCTACGTTCTGCGGCATGGCATGCGAGCCCAGTCTTGCGCCGGGGCGATGGCCAGGCATCCCAATCTGAACGGTGCAACCCTCATCAGCAAAGGTAGTAGACTAGCTGCACCCCAGAAAAATTCCAACCAGTCACGGCCTGTCACGGGCGACCCGGGCTCGTCATCCGTGGGGTTCAAGTTTTGTCGCATCACATTTTATTGCAAAAGGAATGCAACTGCCGGATAATTTATATTGTCTATTGTCTCTCCTCCAATCTGCTTTAGCTCGGTTAACTTTCGGACCCAGCTCTCCGAATCAGACATACCTGTACCCCACACTCGACAATTTGCATCAAATGGTGCTGCCCTTATCCAGTCCCAGTCCGACCAACCTGGCATTTGGAAGGGGACTGACTGACTGACTGGAAGGGGGTTAGATAACTTGGGGTGGGTAAGGTAGGTAGTTTTAAATACCAAGTTGGTCGCTATTCTTTTCCGAAATCCTACATGTACGCATCTCAGTCTAGTCGCCTGATTTCTATTTTCTATTTTGACCTAGACAATACCGTGCCGTGCGTGCGTGTGGTCTCCGAACCGAACCGAACCGGAACCCGGTTTCTTTTTTTTTTTTTCTTCACAGTATCACCATGAAAGCCCAATCGATCATCGCCGTCGCGGCACTCGCCATCGACTCTGTAGCCGGTCACTATATTTTCCAACAATTCGGCACGGGAAGCACCAAGTACGCGCTATGGAAATATGTTCGACGCAACGCCAACCCTTCGTGGCTCCAGAACGGACCGGTGACGGATCTCAACTCGAATGATCTGCGATGTAATCTCGGAGGCGGGATCAGTAATGGCACGGAAACACTGGAGATTAAAGCGGGGAGCGACTTTACGTTCTATCTCGACACTGCGGTATACCATGCGGGGCCGACGTCCATTTACATGTCCAAGGCGCCGGGGAAGGCGGCCGACTATGATGGCAGTGGTCCATGGTTTAAGATTCAGGATTGGGGTGAGTTTCTCTCTCTCTCTCTGTCTCGCGAGCAATAGGGGTAGAATAGGTGGTGCTGTGCTAACTGATGTGATGTAGGTCCGAACGGAAACAGTTGGACTCTAAAGAGTAAGTCTCGGCCTAGGGAAGTTGGATGTGTTGGCTAACTTTTTTTTTTCAGACTCGTATGCCTCTTCGATCCCCCGGTGCATCCCCGATGGCGAATATCTTGTTCGTATTCAACAGATCGGGCTGCACAACCCTGGTGCCGCGCCGCAGGTTAGTTTTTCCCTATCCAATTTTATTAATGTCAGGTCTGATAGAATATTTAGTTCTACATCAGCTGTGCCCAGGTCAAGGTCACCGGGGGCGGCAGCACGAACCCATCGCCGACCGTTTCGATTCCGGGCTTTGTCAAGTCCAATGATCCTGGACTGAACGTTAACGTGGGCTTTAACTTGATCCAATTTATAGGGATTCTCTAACGCTGGTGTAGATTTATAATGGAAATATCAATGGGTACAAGGTTCCGGGGCCGGCTGTGGTGAGTATTTTATTTGTTTGATGGGTCTGATGCTGTGCTGACAGGGAGTAGTTCAAATGTTAGGACGTTTACCGGAATTTTGCAGCGTTTTGAGATTTTGTTAGCTACGGAGGCGCGTTCACACTTAGCGGTGGAGTTTTCTATTTGGTTTGTTAGTCTGGAAACAGAATTTGCCTCGAGAAATTTACTAACCACCTAGTCAATGCATCTGAGGTGATCAACTGGTGTAAGACTTGTAAGACTTGTGTTGATAAAGTAAGACACTAAACCCATGCATGCAAGCAACCAAGTTTTACATTGAGCCTGGCCACATTGACAGCCAGACCATTATATGAAGCGAAGAACCACACACATGATGGTTTACATGCCAGATTATTTCGTATTTGCCCTCTACGCTTTCCTCGACCCTTACACACCCACGCAGAGCCAATGATCCATCCACAAACCCTGACAATCTCCCTAGTACGTGTTAGAGTGCTGTAAACCAAGTAGGAAGAGGTAGATTGACTTACACTGAGATGCCTGTTCCACGCATATCTATCCCTCCGTGTTAGCTTTGTCATGTTCATGTTCATCATCAAGTATTTGATATTGATGTCAAGTCTGGTTTAGAGCTAGAGAGAGGGAAAAACTCACAATTGTCTCATGTCAAACATGCCGCCATGTTTCTGTAGGATCCCCTCACAGCTGTCTTCGCCCTTGACTCTGTAAAATGTCTGGCCTGTACATAACATCCTTGTCAGCACCAGCACCCTTGTTTTTTTTTTATCTCGGTCTGGTAGAGAGGTTAGGTAACTCACAATCATTCACCACTTCAGGCTGTAACGGTGTTGGCCCCGTCCCCCTTTCCTCTCCCTGTCCCTCAACACTTAATGCCTCGGGCACCCCTGGGACAGCCGTAGCTCTCGCCACCGCCCTCGGCAGTGGCGTAACATTGACCGTCCGACACTGTTTCGCATCGGTAATCGTAATCGTTCGAATCGTTGTGACCGTCGAGCTGATAAAGACCAAACTATGCTGCGTCGACGTCACCACCACCGTGCTTGTCGCTATTCCATTCCCCACTTCGGTAACCGTCTGGCGGACGATTTGTGTTGCCGTCGCAGTGGCCAGCGCGGGAGCAGTGATTGTCTTGGTAACATATATCGTAGTCGCTCCCTCTCCTCCACCTCCATTAGGGGGGTTAGTAGGGGTAACGACATTCGAAGACGGCTGGGAATTCCCCGGTGAGCCACATTTCCCAAACGCTTGCTGGCATTTACTCCCGCAGTGGTCCGGGCTGCTTCCGCACCAACCGTGTTCCGAACAGCAGTCTCCGAACGAAGAGCCCGCGCAGGTTAAGCCGGGTCCGCATTGTCCGTTTTTGCTCACTTCCAGTCCTCCGCCAGGAGAAGTAGGCGGTCGACTGGGTGAAGAAGAAGTAGGGACGGTAGAGAAATTAGGGTCGACGCAATATCGCGTGCCGGTGGAAAGGGCGCTACAGGTAGTGACCCCCGGATTGGCACGGAGGAATTGCGAAACGGTTATCCCCGCGGCATCGGAGAGGGAGGCGCACGTGTCGCCGGCTCGGGCAGTCACCACGATGGTGCATACATCGGCGGCGGCAGCGGCGGCGGCAGCGAACCAGGGGAGAGAGCCAAAGACTCGGAGGAGGAGGATAGCTCGGCGTCGCATGACTGGATTGACTAGAGCGGCAATGCCCGGAGATATCTAGGGTCCGGTCTGGTCTGGTCTGGTCTGGTCTAGGCTAGGCTAGGCTGGGTTGGTTGGCTGGGCTGGCTTCCAAGACTTTTGCTACCGGTGGTTATGTCATTGTTCTTGGGTGGTGGTGGCTTGACAGAAAGGGGGAGAAAAGAAGACTTGGCTTTGCCTTGGCTGAGTTGAGTCCTCCTCCCCAAAGAAAAGACCGGGGGGATAAACATGATATACCCATGCAAGATAGATCCCTACCTGGGTATTATGGCAAGCCGTGTCCTGGTATGGTCTGGTCTGGTTCACTATTGCTATGCTACATTCCATTATGCACCCACATTCTCTCTTAACGCTACCACTCACTCTGGAATAAAAAGCTTGTGTCATGGAGGCGAAAAAAACGGGAACGAGCGAGCGAGCGACCAAACCGCACATGCAGTGTCTGCAGAGCACCACGAGGAGGAGCAGCACCACACCAGTGCAAGCACACAAAGGAACGAAAGAAAGAGGAGCAGAAAGCGGAAAGTGCAAAAAAGGCTGCACTGCAGAATCATCAAGAGATATTACCCGCCCGCTTCCTGATTTGTTCAACCAAACCCCCGACGCAAAAATAAACAGGCGAACCAATGACGGGCCGTGACGAAAGGAAAAAGAAGAAGAAAAAAAATCTCCGGGTTGCCGCGTCGGTAGATTGCATGTGCATGTACCTGCACACATGGCATACAAGTCAGCGTGAGGGCATCTGGGTACATGTATTGAAGGTGGGGGTGGGTTCCCGTAATGTGTTACCGTCCTCTCTACCCACCTGGAGGTCACGTTG
>Ga0247765_1001248_pt1 | contig 13353 bp, 16 predicted proteins | sample UWRJL106311C6_FD_179949 | JGI IMG/M metagenome (GOLD analysis project Ga0247765, IMG submission 179949) | Plant litter microbial communities from Arlington Agricultural Research Station in Wisconsin, United States - UWRJ-L106-311C-6 | ecosystem: Environmental > Terrestrial > Plant litter >... | reverse complement strand
CTTCTCCTTCCTCCCCCCCCCCCCCCCTTCCTCCTTCTCTTGCTATCTTCTCTTGCTACCTGCCCTGCCCTGTTCTGCTCTGCTCTTCGCCTTGCTTTCTTTGGTCTCCGTCTTGTGTGATACGCCAGGAGACTTTGCTGACTCGACCCAAAACCAGTATGTTGGAACCACCTTCGGCTGGGGATGAAGAAAGAGTGACATTTTAAGCAAAAATTAGAGACGAAGAAACACTGAGTTTAGAAAGAAAAAAAACTGGGTTCTGGAGTTGGGTAAAGTGTAGACATGACTGGCAGCGTTTTGCTATCCTTTTTGTTGATAGTTGGTAGCTGGTAGACCATTTTGTCTCATTCATGCATGTTCTCATCGTCTTAGTAGGTATGCAAGTTTCCTGACCTGGCTTGCTCAAAAAACGCGTACATTGATCCAGACTCTTCCCTCAAGACCTATCTTGCCAAATGATCCCAAAAGATACGCCGAGCAACCACGCAAGGGGTATATATCTTACAACTTCGGTACTAGCCCAACTCCTGTCCCACCCATGACCTTTTCGTTCTCATCCAGCGGACACAGCTGGAAGAAACGCTCCCGCGAGCAGCTCACAAGAGCCGACCGTTTGTGCGGTAGGTCGATAAATTTATCCAGTCCAAAACCGTGCATCAGGTCGTACATGAGCACCGAGCTGTTTGTATACTTTGGCTCTCCCACCACCGACATGGTGCGCGGCTCGTCCAAATACAAGTAATGCATCAAGCTTGACCACCAGGCACTGACACGATGGGGACCGCGGTACCGTACGTCACCGACAAGACTATGGCGGCCACGGTCATAATCGCCAGCGGGATAGTAGGCGCCAATCCGATCCTCCTGTTTGTGTATTTTTTACTGTCAGCTATTATTCTCTTCTCTTCTCTCATACGCATTCGTTTGGACACAAAATACCAACCTTTGCCCAGTATACCTCGAAATAAGCAAAGGGTACATCATCGAACCGCGCTAGGATGGTAATCTGATGGGGATCCTCATGTGCTTTCCTTAGGTATTCGCGGTGCTGCTCCCTCGTGCCCGTCTCATTCCAGCCCTGCGAGACACGCGGATCGTTCTGCCACGTGTGGAACAAATCGAGATGTTTCTCATCTTGCCAGTCGAGGGCAATCATGCTAAATGTCTCCCGTAGGTGGGGGATATGGCGCGAGTACACTACCGAACCCGGTTTTGGCTTGGCGCGTCGGCGAGGATGCCAGCACATGGCCGTGGAAGCTTCGTCCGTCATGATGTGATTTGGGGGTGGAAGAGGGAATCCCGCCAAGTCGGGATCCTGTTCCTCGGGAGCCCAGGCCGGACGCGCGCCAAAGGGAGAGCCTGCTCCTTGCCAAAAGGCACCGCGGAGGAGAAGCAGCTCGTTGCTGCGAGCGTGAGAGGGATCCTTGGACAAGGGGTGAGGGACAGCGAGTCCGACAGCGGTGAGCTGGGACGAGAGCCTTGCGGCGCCAGACCCGGACAGGGTCAGACGTAAGGCCTCTTCACTGGGGCGCAGAGTGAATATCATGTAGGTGAGAAGCCAGATGTGACCGACTGTAACAGGCTCGTTGCCGCTCCATGCTACCGCAACAGATGGTGACCGCCGCGCTCGCCCCCAAGGTGTGTTGTTGGACCCATTCGGTTGGTCGCTCGACTTGAGGTGTCGGGGTTCGGAAAAGGTGAGGGCGTCGCTATGCAGCGGCTGCGGGAGAGGGCTTGCACCGGGGCCGAGCTGGCGAATTCGATAACGGGAACCATTGGCTTTGTCGGAGTCAGCTTTGCTGACAGTGTAGGCAGTCTGGTAAGGATGCGGGAGCTTGAGAAGCGGTTGCCCCGAGGCGGCGTAATCAGCCAGACACCGGAGCTGCTGTCTTGACGACGACGACGACGACGATGATGCTGCGTCGGACGTCATTTTCTATGTAGGTACCTACTTTACTAGTAGTCCAATCTTCCAGAAAAAAGACAAACGAGACAGTCGGTTTGTTGTCTTGTCGGGAATAAAACGAGCACCAACGCCAGGCCCAGAGGTTGCCGACAACATCTTTGCTTCACATGCAATGCAGATTGCAGCCGAGAGAACCTGCAATTCTGGGCATTCTTGAGTGGAGCGGTAATCTTTTTTTTTTCCCTCCCCATCTTGTCCCGAGTCCCATCTCTCTCTGCTCGTCAGACCCAGCACACACCCCTGCCAAACCGGTTTCCGACGGTCGTGGGCTTTTTTCCCCGGGAAGGTGGAGGAGCCGGGGGGGGGAGGAAATTCGAAGCGAGAGAGTCGTAGCCAATGGGATGTTGGAGGAGGACCCCTTTTTGCCGGATCAGATAACTTTGTTTGGACGCTAAGGAGCGGATCAGATAATTTTTTTTTCTTGTCCCCGGTTCTTGGCGACCCGACCTCGGAGGAGAGCGCCGAGATTTGCACGTTTCCCCCCAACTCTTTTAGTGACCACTGCTACTGATCAACTGTGGTAGATATATTGCAATAAAGGCCGTGACGCGGAGTACACTACCTGCCACCCTGCTGATCTTTACCTTGAGATCCTCGTCGTCGTCTTGGATCAAACAAAACGGACCTTCAAAGTGCTGATGGCCCCTGGTGAACGAGCAGAGAACGTGGGGAATTGACTTGGCATGTTGTAATTGACCACTCTCGGAAGGCTGTTGTGAGGGATTTACACGGGTGGTCCACCCATCATGCCACTCACTCGTCAGGTCTCCAGTCGCAGCCGCGAGGCAGAACGGATGGCATTGGATTGTGGTTATCAGATGGAGCTAGTAGATGCACCCGCAGCACTCCAGCGGCTAGAACTAGTCGACATGAAATTTCTTTTTGTCTCCGCCAATGGCTCTCGCCTTGGCTCGTCTTGCTCTTCCACTGTGGTGACGTGCCGAGGTGGTGTGCTCGGTGCTCGGTGTTGTCAACACCCCTGGTCGGTTCTGCCCTAGAAATCTTATCAGATTAGATCAAAAGGACATCTCCGACAATTATCTAGGGAGAGGGGAGAGAGGGGAGGTACCTTCATGTGTGTGGTTCCATTCTAGGTCCAGTGCTGCCCGTACCGGCCCCGACACTCCGGTTCTTCCATGGTCCCCCAGAAGTAAAACGGCACAACAAATGCAGCGAAAATTGTTCCCGCGTTTCTCTCGCTTCCAAGCCGCCGGTTTTGCCTTTCGGAACGCCCATCTATCTATGTGTGACATTTTCCCCTTGAATTCCTCCTCTTGTGTTTCTCCCCTAATAGGTAGCAATGGCCACACAAGCTCCTCCCATTCACCACCATGAGGATAGCTTTATCCTTCCACAACCCCAGCGCTTGTCCATCCTTCATGGGCCGACAGACCCCCCGCTCGTCGACCTGACCCTTGGAGAGCTGCTCAATCTGCAATGCTTACACCACGGAACGCGGGAGGCTCTGGTGATTCCCTGGACAGGGGCACGATGGACGTACAACGAACTCAACCACCACAGCCGGTTGCTCGCGCAGGCCATGCTCGACATGGGCATTGGCGTAGGCGATCGCGTGGGCATCATGGCGGGTAACTGCGAGCAGTATGCCTCCGTCTTCTTCGCCGCCACCCGTATCGGCGCCATCCTCGTCATCCTCAACAACACCTACACACCCACTGAAGCCCAATACGGCCTCGACTTTTCTGACTGCAAAATCTTCTTCACCACCAAGCGCATTGGCCGTCTTGACAATGACCCTCTCCTCACCCAGCTCGACGCCGGCCCCGAGCGACGTCTCAAGATCGTCATCCTGCGTGGCGAGTCTGATGGCCGGACCACATATCGCGATTTGCTTTCCCATGGTGCCAAAGTCGCCGACCCGGAAGCCCTGCATTCTGCCGAGGCCAAAGTACTCTCACATCTGGTTTGCAATCTCCAATTCACCAGCGGCACAACTGGACTCCCCAAGGCGGCCATGCTGACGCACCACAACATTGTCAACAACTCCCGCTTCATCGGCGACCGCATGCGCCTGTCGCCCGCCGACGTGTTGTGCTGTCCACCTCCATTATTCCACTGCTTCGGCCTGGTGCTGGGCTTAATGGCCGTGGTGACGCACGGCGCCCGCATCGTGTATCCCGCCGAGGTCTTCGACGCGCCGGCAACCCTCGCCGCTGTTATCGCCGAGCAGTGCACCGCACTACATGGGGTGCCCGCCATGTTCGACACGCTCCTCGCCCTTCCACAGGCCCGCAACCTGGACGCATTACAGCTACGTTTGCGAACAGGCATCATTGCGGGGGCGCCGGTACCGCGGTACTTGATGGAGCAATTGGTATCGCGGCTGGGCATGACGGAGTTCACATCCTCGTATGGGTTGACTGAGGCGAGTCCAACGTGTTTCAATGCTTTTACCGACGACCCCATCACGACGCGGTTGACCACGGTTGGAACCTTGATGCCGCATGCGCACGCCAAGATTGTTGACCGCGATGGACGCATACTGCCGGTCGGGCAGCGTGGTGAGCTTTGCATCGGCGGGTACCAGCTGCAGGCGGGCTACTGGAACAACTCGGAGAAGACGGCCGAGGTCATGGTGCGAGATGAGAGTGGTGTACTATGGTTGCACACCGGAGATGAGGCCGTGTTTGACGAGAGAGGGTACTGTTCGATTACGGGCAGGTTCAAAGATATCATTATACGCGGTAGGTTATCAGCAATCAACGAGGTGGGGATCTCTCTACTGACATTGAGGTAAACCCAGGTGGCGAGAATATATACCCCCTCGAGATTGAGGAGCGGCTGGTCGCTCACCCGGCCATCGCCATGGCAGTTGTCGTCGGGCTCAAGAATTCTCGATACGGGGAGGTTGTCGGCACCTTCTTGGCACTAGACAACGGACACGAGCGGCCCAAGAACCAAGAGGTGGGCGACTGGGTCCGTCGGAAGCTGGGGAAACACAAGGCTCCCACTCATATCTTCTGGCTCGGCCACGATGGAGTCCCGTCAACGGTACCCTTGACGGGTAGCGGCAAGGTGCGCAAGTTCGAGATGGCGCAGCTGGGAAATGAGCTGCTCGATGAGAGAAAGAAGACGTCAAAACTGTGAGCACTGATCAGGTCAAAGAAAATTGATACCCAGCATCGTACGACCAAAGCACGCATTTTGGGCAACTATCGGTTTGGAGGTGAGCTACAAGCACAGAACAGAGCCAGCTGCTCAGCAATCAAGTCGAAACGCCCAAGGACCCAGTCGCCGGGGAACCAACGCCCCTCTCCGAGAAAACGCCTGCCAGGAAAATGTCAAGTTTTGTAAACCAGCCTTGCAAACCAAATGATGTACTTATACAACAGTGCTCAACCATACATATGCGTCCCGCAGCATGCTCGATCTGCGAGGCGGTCCGTTGGGGTCCCGAACGAAGGGCGGAGGAGGGAGATCCTCAAAGGGTACCTTTTCTAGATCAGTACGCGAATCCACAGCCTTGGAATGTCGGATGCCAGCCAGCTTCTTTGCAGTGATAGATCTGGCCAAGGATGTCTCGCTGCGGCAAGGGGCAAGGGTGTGTCTCCGGTTGTCGGCTGGCTTGATTACCGCCTGGGAAAAGTGCGACGGGAAGATGGGCTTGAGCAGGGGACGGAGAACCGGAACGCAACCGCACAGAATGGCAAAGTTTGTTTCGATTACGGTCCAGATCGCTGTGTCGACGTGGAAAGTGTGGTCGTCTCCCGAGTACAGGGTCTGCATTCGAAGGATGCTCGTAACCGTAGTGCTATAGATGGTTAATATATGGCATCTCGAGGAGGCAAATCCTATCAACATACAACATGCCCAGCGCAAACACGATGACCAGGGCTATCTTTTGTCCACCCGGAAGTCCAGAGGCGTGAATCGGCTGGAACGGGAGCGCGAGGATGATGATGTTGGTAGCAAGGGTGATACCGCTGTTGGCGTACCAGTAACTCCTCGTGTTTATGCAGGTGCCGGCGACGACAGAGCGGTCCCAAAGGTTGTTGACCGGCGTGCATTGGACTATGGTTGTGACTGTGGTGGCCACCATGAAGGCTAGGATAACTCCGAGCGTCGCCCAGCACGCAGTCTTGAACCAGTTGGAACGAATCTTCGGACGTAGAGGAAAAGAATGGAGGCCTTGGTCAAGTTGAGAGACAGTTTGTAGAAGATGTCGGCAACATAGGAGAGCTATTGGCTGTTAGCACAAGTCCCCTTCGGCTCTTTATCTTGTAGCTGACGGACCTTGAGGGTCGTCGAAACCTCAGCGGTCCCCAGTTCATCAACGTGCTGGCCAAGACCGCTCATTGAAGCACCCATATACATGCCACTGACGATGGCCGAGAAGATCTGCCATCAGATTAGTATCGCCGCAGGAGAAGCGAGAAGAATGGGAATATTTACCCAGGCCAGAAATAGAGTGCCATCATCCCAACTCAGGCCAGACCAAGAGCTCACCTTGACACGGGCCCATACGCGCAGCGCAACAACGATAGGAGAAACAACGAAGAATGCGATACACACTGCTTGAACCTGGGAAGCTCTGCTCTCACCGGGCAAGTGTTCGGACGCCATTGCAAGTGCTGGGAAGGACCGAGACGAAGGAAAACCACACTCGACAACCACTGGAGCGGAGAGGGGTATTAGCAGCGGGGGCTGCGATATAACTACCTAACAATACCGTCCATGGCCCTTCAGCCTTTGCGCAACCACCAATCTAAGGTTGTCTGTGCCTGTGACAGACATCAAGGCAGGGGGAGAGTGCCTGCGGCTTGTAGCATGCGCCGTCGGGTAGGGATCGTGGCCGAGTGTTTGCGCACACGGGAGCCAGTTGCTCGAGGGCGCTGATCCGGGGCTGAGCCGTTCGGAATGTCCATGTCCAAGGAAAACGAAGATCATTGCAACGCGCGTGTAAGCCAAGCGGGAAGGTCGCCGGAGAATAGCAAGTGATTGGCGGTTGCCATCACCGGCCTTTCGGAGTTGCTGACTGCAGATCTCTTCCCATCGTGTGGGTAGGTAGCTTGCCAGAGCGCCACTGCGTTTCAAAAGCCGCGCTTGTCTTCGGACAAAGTGGCAGAGTTTCCGCGTTGCGTCAAGCTGCCTTCAAGTCCAGTATGCATCTTCTCACCTCAATTTGCAAGCTAACACCAAAAAAGCCCCCCAAAAAAAACCGTCATGGTAGAATCAAGAAATTGCCATCAGTCGTTTCTGCTTCGTCTTTGGTCATCACCGTCGAAATAAGAGGTTGTTTGCCAAGCCGTCAACCCAACCAAGGTGAAGGTGACTTGGAAGTTGGGGAAATGCTGTGCAAGGGAGTTAGCGCAGGGGCATGAACAGGGGTGCTGTGCGCTGAATCTCGACCCACCCGGGTATCTCCTGCCCTGTCGGTCCCGAACGTCTCGATACCCGGGCCTCGACATTTTTAGATAGCCACAGTGGCTCGACCAAGTCTGCCTGCGCAGCTGAGTGGTGAGCACTTATCCTAAGGTAAAACTGAATGCTCTTCTATTGTGTGTGCTTTTTAGGATGCCCAGACGTGGCACACACAGGAACCAAAAGCCCGCTCAGTTTGGCCTGAAGTTCGAAGACCGACGAGCAGAATCAATGTACCACCATATCACAAATCAAGAGGGGTGGGAAGAAACTAACGACTCTGACGTTGACAAGATTACCACAGATTCCAGTGCAACAAAAGACCATGTTCTACGAAGTATTCGCACATGTGTCACATTCTTCCCGAACTCTTTTGCCAGCAATCCCACATTCGCCTGGTCATGGCCGACCACTTTGTCCATGTCAGAAATCATGCTCAGGTACCTACGAATAATAATACCAACAAACATCACACGCCCAAAACCAATTGTGTGCTCCCTGACCCCAAATTCCGACGATGCATGTACTGAAACGGCACAACCAGATGAACAAAAACATCAACCCTCGTCCCCTCCCATGGCAGAAACCTATGCCTTGGTCCCCAATGTGCCCATGTGCTTCACCAATAATGCGCCCGTGGCTTCACCGATTCCCTCCCTACTGAATTTCAGGTTCAGGAGCGAGTGTCGGGTACGCCATTCCCAATGTCGCTGGAGCCTGTGTAGGACGATCCTTCCAGATGGTGCCCGCATAGGTGATTTCTTCATCCTGCTGGAAGCTATCGTCGCCGATCATCCGTTCCCATTGGAAATTCGACGCCTGAAGCCTTTTATTGTCCAATTCGCAGGAGGCCACGATGGGATCGACAGGATCACCACAGGCACCGCCGCCGTCGCAGAACCAATCAAAGCCGAACAGGGTGCTGAATCTGGTAGGTGCTGAGCCGTCCTTGTACCAAGCCCAGCCCGTGGGGAACCTACTCTTCCTCACGAGCTGAATCAGAGCGTCTTGGAGCTGAGCACGCGAGCACCGCGCTGGGAGTGCCTCATTGCAGGCCCAGGCAACAACGCCTCCTTGAGGCCGGTTCGAACTCGTGTAGCACCGGACTTTTCCCCTAGAAGACCCCTTGATGAATTCATCCTCTTCGCACCATTGAGCGAGGCATTGCGTGACCCATTCTAGCTCTGTTCTGTTGATAAAGGCGTGATATGTCGGGTGAACATCTGCGACTTCCAACGCTACCGCCGCGTCCCGAGCAACAAGACGTCCATCTGAAGGATGTAATTGGTAGTTGGAAGCAGGGCCAGAGGCGAAACAGGCGAAGGGGAGAAAACCCAAGAAGGCAAAGAGACCAAGATGGGGAGGGAACATGGCTGCGATAGTGTCAAGGAAACAGCTGACGACTGATCTTGCAGCAGCACGCTCGGGGAAGTAAGACGGCGTTTTCGATAGTTGTACGACGAATGAATGAAAGGAAACGGGAAAATATTAAAATGGGAGAAAGGAGAGCAAGTTTCATATATACTTATTCACTATTGTTTTTGCGTTGGGGGCGTTTGAGGCGGGAAATATGAAAGGAGCCGCGCCTACCAAGGGGTGGCGGCGTACTAATTGAGGCGGCTTGCCCGTGCAACACTAGAATTTCTCGCTGCCTTATTGAAAAGCCCTTTTGTGGAAGCCAGTGGGAAGTATACGCCTGTCAGAGTGTTGGCTTGGAAATACCTAGAGATTGGGTTCAAGCCCCGGCTGGGATGAGGCGTAAATGGATACTTAAGTTGAGAATCTCGTGTTTCCCCGAAAGAATACGATGCGGAGTGGATTTTCTCAGCTCAGCTGCCGCTGCCTGTGCCGTACCAACCCGAGAGGCGCTCGGCAATCAGCAACCAGACACAAATAGGTGGGTTGAGAAGGCGCCGTAAAGTCGTACCAGCCAAATATCAATCACTCGTGCCCGCCGAACACGAGTGCCACATCTTAGTGCCTACCTAGTCATAGAGCTCTATGCCGTATATCCATCCATGGCATCCCTTCTCCGCCAAATTCCCAACTTAGATCATTAGCAGCATCCGCTACCCCCAGCTTTGTGGGCACCGGACTAGGGTGACTGGAATCTACCTAGCGTAAGAATTGACAGTAAAGAGGTGTTCAAAGCATAAAATCCGGAAGGCGCCATTGGCTTGCTGAAGGAAAACTTCAATTCCCGTACACGACAGACGGCCGAAGATTTCTAGGAGCGGCACATGTGTTCCCGCAACAAGAGATATGAGGGTTTTTGGATCGGCACTGGACATCCTGGACCCTTGGTTGCTTCGATTCCGCGGTATTGAACTTTGACTTCCCGGCAGTGTGAGGCCACCTTCATCATCCAGCTTGGCAATGGATAACCCACCTGACAGTTCGGTCATGTCCTCTCTCTGTCCCAAAACCTTAATGATCAACCACCACCTCGGTTTGCTTGAAGCATCGCCCACTCCACCACATCTTTGTTATCGTGGAGATCACGTCGATGACGCCAACATTCCCGAACAAACTAGCTCTGCCACTGCACACGCCGCTGCCGGCTTTGCTTCTTGACTACTTCTTTCTCGCCCATCTCGCAACCTCATTGGTACTTCTCGCGCTTTCCTGTTCACCTATTCGGTCCTACATTCCAACCTCCTACTGCTCCGTTGTCAGCACTGTTGCTCTCCTCCAAGGTGATGCATAACCTTCGCCTGCTGCTCGCCTTGTGCGTCTTGGCTCTCAGCTCTTTGGCTCAGGCAGCCGCGGCCAAGTCAACGTCGCTCATTTTCTTCTCGGAACCAAAATTCTCGGGACAAACGGTCCAGTTAGACCCAGCTGAGCTGGCTAATGCACAATGTGGTGTGTTTTGCTTTGCTCTTTCCATCGGAGGAACGCCGAGGTATCAAGGTTGTGGAAATGAAACAGAACTGACAAAATCTCCTTGACATGTGTAGTCAACCTTCCGCGTGGCACTAAAGTTGGATCGATTACCATGAACAGGGAGCTTGGGTGCTGTGTTCTGTACCGGTAAGCGTACTACTCCCTCTGTTAGCTTTGGCCCAACTGACTCGTTCTCGCCCACAACTTAGCACTCCCTGCACAGCGTTCATGTCATCCTCGCAGAGTCCCTTTTTCTTCAACATGAGGGTATTCAACCACATCCCTGACCTGACCCCATACGGATTCTCCAATATCACTAGGAGTGTTGTGTGTCCCGGTCAAGACATGTGCCAAGGTATTCGCGGTGACATGGTTGACAGCCCCAATGGCGGCTTTGTTGGGAGGTATTGGCTGGATATCCTCCACTTGTATGGTAAGGATGCCAGCTTTGACAGCAGTAACTTGTGAGGGAGAGGGTGGAGAATGTAATATCTTGAGCATCTGCGGAATCGTTGGTTATTGCAACCACTTGGTACCAGCGAGAACAACAGGAGTTAGTCAAGGTCATTGCGCTGTTCGTGCATTTCGTGCATCTTGAGGCATGTGGTGCCTCCGTCTGTCGCATTCAAATTCAAAATACTTCCTCGATTGCACCGCTCCACTCTAGTCTCGCATTCCCGGGGACAGAGACAAAATAATCACCCGTCACCACTGGAACGGTCATCTTGAACGCTGGCAAGGGCTGTTTTTCCCATCAAGGCAAGTTCAAGTTTCTAGATTAGGCAGTATAGAACATAGGGAGGCTAGGGAAATTGAGCTCTATTTTTTTTTTTTTAAAAAAAAAAAAGCTTTCTACGCAAACAGACTGGAAACCTCACATCTCCTGCATGTCAAGTAGATGTAAGATCCGTCATATTAATTCATTCTTGGCACCAACCAGGCACACCCTGATATCGACCCCTTTCTCCCTATATGGATCGAGAGGGTTCATGTTGGCGGTGAGAACTTGGATCTCTATCATGTTCAGTATTTTTGTTAAGAGCTAATGGATGGTTGGACGATGTGAAGATGGAACAATCCGCTAGTTTGCTTGTATATTTCGAGAGAGAAAAAAATCAAGGGTTCTTTCGAACATGCTGCCGTCAGAGGAGTCGCTGGTCAGCCTTCATGGAATATCTACCTAGGTACATGACTTGCGGTCTGGTGGAAAACAAACTTGATAAAATCCATTGTGGATCTGGTGTGTGGATGGATGAGGGCATGAACCCACCCCTCCACCTCCAAGTACGTAAACAGGTGGATCAATCGGCACAAGGATACCTTGTCGACTGTAGGTAATGCTTATACTAGCAGCAAAAATATACATGATGCGGTTTGTGTGGGTCGAACACACGGCCTTCAGATTTATATGATTGAAGTAGACTTCAGTCTGACGCTCTCCCAACTGAGCTAAACCCGCGTTGAATGATATTATCAACAAGGTAGGTTCTCAGTATATCAAGCGCTGTCCGACGCGTAGGAATGACGAGTTTGAAGACAGCCCACATGCACGAGATAGATAGACTGGTATAAACGTATGGAAGCAGCGAGCACAAAGATTTTCAGGGCTTGCTGTGATGGGTGTAGATCGACATGAAGCTAGACTTCACTCTGCAAAACCTTCAAACCCAGCATTGGACCAGACACATGCATCAAATGACAATCGGAGAAGATTGAGAGGCTTACTTTAGTTTAATTAAGGGGCATGCACAAAACACTGTCACTACGACACTGTCCCTCTTCTGTACTGTTGGCACATATGTACATGCCTTGATAGATTTCAATAAACTACATCAATGGACATGCATACAACACACTACCCAATGTCGCTCCCATGAAAGCCTCCACTATACTAAACATACCACCATCGATACCCTGTCAAGTAGCTGGACATCACTGCTTAGGGGGAGCTGTTCCCCCCATTCCCGCTGGATTCTCCGATTTCAGTGGCGGCTCGTCAGGGAGCAATTTTTTCTTTTTAGGCTTCGCCTCAGCTGGCTGGTTCTGCCTCCTGTAAGGGTAGCAGTGCATGAGTTGGATACCGCGAACCGTGCCCCTAGATGAAATTAACTGTTAGTAAGTGAATGCTGATTTCACTGGCAAGGGGGGCGAGAACGCACCTGTCCCTGTCATTGTTGCACTCGGATCGCAAACATTGGCGGACTTCAAATGCCAAACGTCCGTCGGAGCTATTACAATTAGCAGCCACGCAAAACACAGAAGGCATAAAAGTTGTAAATACCGGCAAAGGCAACCCCAGTGTTCAGCGCTCGGGCAGCCGGCTTTCCAATATGTCTTGTTCAAGCACTCTGCGGTGCACCCGCCGATCTCAACTTCATCTGACTTGTCGCTAGTGAGGGGATTGCCCGCCGATTTTCGCGCCAAGGTGGCGGTGAGAAGGGCGGAAAGCACCGCAAGGATAGTGAAGGCCTTCATGGGAAATAATTGACAGAGCCTGCGAAATGGGTGTGTGAAGCGGCCGAGATGATCGGAAAAGAGGATTGTGTGTCCGTGTAATGCAGTTGAGCGAGACGGCGGTGTTTATGGAGATGAAGTAGAAAGGAAAGAAAGAGAAGAAGAAAAAAACACATACACACACCCGTACGCGATAATAGAACTCTCCTCTTTTATTTCAGTTTTGGAAAACCCCCAAAGTGGACCGGGAAAGGTACCAGACGAGAACAATTGCCCAAGATAAAATTCAAGCCCTGCGAGGCTTATGGCTCATGGCTTTCTCCTTGCAGTACAGGTTCTCCGGTCGACGCGAGGCCACTTTCCCCCCGCAGGCTGGGAAAATAGCGCATCATTTGACCCGATCCACAAAACTTAAGATGTGTCTATTCAATGTTAACAATCATGACCTGTGACCGACAAGGCTGACGGCCTATAATTGAAAAGCGGTGTCTCTTCATTCCTCTAGAATAGAGCTCACGCCACCGCCGACAGTGCGTCCCACAATAGAAGGCAGTAGATAATTCTGGGGCATAGTTGGAACTTTGCAGGTGTACTTTTTCGACATTGCCGAATGGCGCCGAGAATTATCGTAGTCCAAAAACTTAAAGGTCGGTGAATCATATTACTCT
>Ga0247765_1001247_pt1 | contig 13366 bp, 10 predicted proteins | sample UWRJL106311C6_FD_179949 | JGI IMG/M metagenome (GOLD analysis project Ga0247765, IMG submission 179949) | Plant litter microbial communities from Arlington Agricultural Research Station in Wisconsin, United States - UWRJ-L106-311C-6 | ecosystem: Environmental > Terrestrial > Plant litter >... | reverse complement strand
TCCCCGTGGTTGTGGTGACTGCACTTTGCCATAGTGCAGTCGGCAGCACTCCCAGGGCAGTAGATCAACTAGGCTACAGCACCCAAGGGTGCTGTAGCTACAGGGCAACTGGGCTGTAATTTCAACACCTTATTAATTCGCACCTCTATTACCTTTACTATATATAATACTTATATAATAATCTCCTTAATAGTACTATTATCGTTAATTATAAAAGACTTTAAGTAGTAATTAACCAATTTTACAGGGCTTATAATACGCTCGCTAAAGTTAAGGTTCTTAAATATATTATAATAAACTTATTAAAGCTAAAATAGAAGCTAGGAATCGTTAAGATATTAAAAAACCGCTTTTTATTCCGGAAAGAAGGCTTAAAGCCGCTCCCAAGCCAAATTAAAATCCTCCTTAGTAGCAACGTATACTATATAAGTCCATAACTTATAAAGACCGGTTATAAAATATTCGATTACGCCCTTAATGCGAAGAAACGGCTTATTTATAACTATATTAGTAACGGTGCAATTAGTAATTCTTTCTTAACCCTCGAGGATTAGGTCGGTATCTTCTTAAGGCTATACGCTTAACGGCGTAACCATAGGGTTATCAGCGGTACAAGAAAGGTTAGTAATTACGCTAGCGATTTAAAAAACGACTAATTTATCCCACTTCTTCTATATATAAAGCTTAACGTTCTTATTAAGGTAGAAAATACAAATCTAAGGCGTAATTTTAAAGTAAATTTTTGCAATAACGTTACGCATTGTCTTATCGAAATCCGTAATTGTAATCTTTAACGCCTTAGCTTTAATCCTCTCGCGTATACTATTAACTACGTTTATAAACCAATTAAAGCCTTCCTGGGTCTTTAAATTAATTAAGCCAAAGCCGTAGCTAAAGCTTAAACTAAGGCTATTACAGCCTATAACTTAAAAGAAAGCCAGGCCCTTATTATTTATTTTATAGGTATTATTATAAAACTAAACCCAGGAATTTAATACCTACTACAACTCGGTCTATAGGGTAGTCCAAAAGAGACCCTCTACCTTTAAATTATCTAATTAACCGCTACCGGCCTATTTAATTTGGTATAAAAGCCGTAATTCGTCGAGAAGCTTTATAATAGATTGGAAAGGTATATATTTACCCCGAGCAACCTTACGTAATCGATAATAAATATTCCTAAGCTACTTAAAGGTAAAAATAAGGTCTGGGAATCGCTAGCGCAAGTCGGTAGCTATCTTTTAATTACTAATTACCGGCTAGTTAAGATATAGGGAAATAAACACCTTATATTTAGGTTTAAACTTTTAATTAGATATAAAGCCTTCGCCGGTAATAGGGGTAGGGTGGTTTTTGTATTTAAAGTAACTAGGAATAATTTCAAAAGTCTACTTCCTTCCGTTAGCTTTAAGCGTTTTAGTAACCGTTTACTAGGGGTAGTTTCTTTTCTCCGTAAAAGATAGCCGCGAATACGCTTTTAAAAGCCGAATCTTGTTTTTATAGTAATAAAATTCTACTTTTGTAAGGCCGAAATCCTTAACGTAATTGTTACTATAAGTCTTAATAGCGGAAAATTACGCCTTAGTAACGAAATTATTCAAATCCTCAATTAAATCGTTAATTAAGTCATATTTCTTAGCGTAAAGTGGGTAGTTGGAGGGGGGGTTTAAGAACGGCTTAATTAAACTACCGCTATAGTTACTATCCAAGTCGCTCGCTAGCGAGGCCATTTGCAACTAATTAGCAATTGGAAAATAAAGTAGAAATAGCCTCGATTTTACCTTTTCGAGGCACGCGTAAGCGAAATTCTTAATTTGTTGGATTAGCTGCGTTAGCTACAGTAGAACGCGACCGGTGGATTTGGTGGTTTCGGTGCCGACCAGTGGATTTTTCTTGGCAGTTAATTAAATTAAGGGGGAGTTGCAAAAAAAAGGTGGGTCTGACGGCCGGTGCGCCGGCTGGCAGAATTTTTTTACGGTGCAAAAAGACGCTTTTGACGGTGCGAGGAGGCGCGCTCTTAAAAAGAGCCACTGTGGAGTTGATGGCGGCGAGCTATTCCAATGTCCCCATCCACATACCCTTTTCTTTTTCTCTTTACCCCAATCTCTGAATCTCGAGCTCAAAACCAAAACAAACCTGTTTGGTCCACTTTAGGCCTTGCAAGAAGTCATCTCCCCAACACCCCGCCGTGCCACAAACCTCAACTTGGTAAGGGAAAATCGAACCCCTTCTTGGGCAACCGCAAACGCATGCTGCTGCTAGCACCATGATGTTAAGTTCCGCCCCGCGATCAATGTAAATGTTGTGAACCACCAAAAAAAAAACCCCCCATGCCACGTCTGGCAGTGACAGCAATAAAAGTAAAAGATTCTGCTACACCCACTGCGTAGCTGCGCTCCGCTTCTAATCACAACTTATTCAGAATCTAGTGCTTGTACTAGTACTTGATTCCAAAGCTTGTCTTCTAGAAAAAACAATGCCATCTCTGTCTCTATTACTTGCCGATGCCAGCGCCAAGACGTGAGATTTCCCAAGACCGCATCATCCAAACAATCGCCGTCCAATGATTCATCTCCCCGACAAATAACCTGGCGGGTCTCTGTTCAAAACACATCATCGTAGTCGGGGTCGAGATCCTCATCAATGCCCCACAAGCCATCGTGCGCCCACCGCATGTGGTCATAGATCTGTCCCTCGTCTTCTACCTGCATGCCGCAGTTGTAGCACCAATGAGCGCCGCAGTTAGGAACCGGGCAGGTGATATGGTCACATCCGTATTCTTTTTCCGTCATAACCTTGCACCCGGGGCATGGCTTGGCCCCCTTTTTCTTATCACCACCACCGTTTTCTTGGGCAACAACATCACACTCGGGACAGATCCAGTTGTTCAGTACGGCGGGTGCCCCGGCCGCGCAAATCCGTTCCATATATCGCTTTGCAAGCCCACAATCGCTGCACCAGGCGTAGATCCATGAGCCAGACTCCTCAACAGCGTTATTCAGACCTCCGAGGCACTTGAGCGCACTTGGTATAGTCACCTTGGCCGAAGGGCGGCGGCGGCAGAAGGGACAGCCAAGGGCAGCAACGTTGATGACTTGCCCACGCGAGTTGAGTCCATACCAAGATGCCAAGCATCCCTCACATACCATCTGCAAACACCCCGACCGGAGGCAGGAGGGGCGTAGCGCCTGCTTTTTGAAGGTCTCGAAACACAAGCCACACGTGCCTTGCTCGACCCGTCGAGTCGTGACCCACTTACGCAAAGAGTCCATCATTTCCGGCAGGTTGACAATAAGTTTTCCCTTAACCCTAAGCTCCATATCCTGCAGGGCGAGTGGGGGGAGAATTTCGACCTTATCCGCAAAGCCTTCAACACCTGCCGTGGAGATGACATGGAACAGCGATCTGCCCTCAAAGGGCTTGGTAATCTTGTTGTCCGTGTTACGCAGGAGGCAGGAGACGGCAGCGGGGTCGTCTGCCAGCAGCTTTTCGGCAGAGGTTTCGACATTGACGACGGTGCACTTGCCACTGGTGCACCCAACACACCTGTATTTAGATTCGACGAAGCCTTCGGGGCGGTACTGAGATGGCCAGATAACGCGGCTAAGGCAAACGGAGCATTCCACGCAGGGGGCGGTGGTCTTTCTTTGCCGGTCAGGGTCGTTGCGGGCAACAACCCCATTTTGGCGGCAGTAGTGGCACTTGGGGCGCACGTTGAGCTTGTCCGAAAAGTACAGTACGTACTGGGCTCGGCACTCGGCGTTGGAACATTCGACCCACGTTGCCGGCGTAGCCTCGTTGTCTTCCTTGGATACGTTTCCATGAATCCACAAGTCTCGCTCCTCGGGATCGCTGATATCGTTAATTTCGCACATGCCGCAGAGCCCCTTCTCGGCCATCATCGTGACCGATCGGGGATACTTGCAGCCCTTGCAAACCACTACCGGGCCCAAGGGCATCCTGGCCTTTTCGGGCCGCCAGCCGGCTCTGGCCGTTAGGGTGGTCTTGAGGTTGAACTCTAGGAGTTTGTACTCAACTAGAGTTTGGAAGAGAAGCCGGTCACTCTCATGCAGGATTGGCTCCCTCTTGTCGGGTTTGATGCCACTAGGGTACGTCAGGCGCGACTTTTGGTTGGCGTCGAGAAGCAAGTCAAGACAGCTGGTGTTCCAAGTTTCAGGGATCTCCAAGGTATTCCACTTGTCTTTCCAGAAAAGAAGTTCCAAGTATGCAGCCTCCTGGAGTGGCTTCATGCCCATGCGCAAGCTGAGAGCGGCTAAAAGTGCGGCAGGGCGCCCTGCTAGCATAGTTCCCGGGAGAATGGCATGCAATAGAATCTTCCAGAAGTGGCGGCCGAGTTGAGGCTTTGCCAGAGCCATGGGGATTCGGGGGACTTTGTCGAGTGGCATGACCTTGATGTGGGAGGGGAGCTCCGCTGCCGAGTTCACATATGTGAGGCGTGTGAGAACCCGTCCGAGCCGGCGGAGGATGCGAATATCGCAAGAACGGCCAATCTCCAGAAGCTCATCACGGGTCAAAGTCTCTTCGGCGTTGCCCTCTCCCGACGACGATGTCTGGGTAAAGCCCAGGGTTGGATCGAGGAACACGCAGGGGAACAGGTCGTCCTTGGGAACAGTCTCGAGAATGTCCAGGATTTCTCCAACCCGATCGTATGATTCTTCCAACCAAGTCTGCATGCGTTCTTTGGCCGGGCCGACGAGCTTGCTGACTTGGGCGCCAAACTTGGTAATAAGGATGTCTCGCATCGGGTTGGACCTATCGCTACAGATCGCACGCCAGAGGCTCCCAAAGACGGGATTGATCCCAATAGCGCCGACATCGGCTTCGATCAAGTCTTCCATCTTCCTCGTGACCGATTCGCGGTAAGCTGGGTCTGAGTTGTACCGCTTGGAAAAGTCGGTGGCGGCCTTGTCTTCGGGGTCGCTGATGAGAGTGTGCAGGTTCTCCATCGTCAGTTCGGTCGACTGGATGTTGTTCTTGACAGCCGTGGCCTCGGTTTTCGTGCCCCTCAGCTGAGGGAAGAAGTTTGCAGCCTCTTCCGAAGTTTCGGATTTCACCTGTTCGATCAGACGTCTGTCCTTGTATGTAACGTGCTTGCCGAGAACCCGGTTGTTGAGCTTGGCCCCTTCCTTTTCAACGCCCATCCATGCCAGAAGAACCCCGATGGTCAGCTCGGATATGTCCTCAGCGGAAGGTCCAAGGTTGAGATGCACAGCATGCCCACCAGTAGCCACCGAAAGAAAAGCGTAAAAGGTCAGAGTGCCGATGATGGCGTAAGAGCCAGGGTCGACCAAGCAAAACACTTTGGCACGCTTATCCCCGTGACGAAGGGTTTGAGCAGCCGACGCCCAGTCGACAAAGCGCGCGGCCGAGTCGCCAAATGAGCCGCGGGTCTTGAGAAGTCGTCGCTCGGCCTTGTGGTTGTCACCACCCGTGATCGGCATGTGGGGAGGGGCATCGGTGTAGAGCAGCATAATGGTGGTTGCGCATTCCCTCATGACCTGGTATGCATGAGCAAGCCCAGTCTTGGTTGCCTCGGGCCAGTCGCCACCGTGGTCAGGGCGGAGGACGCTGACAAAATCAAGAAGCGCCGTCTGGGTGATTTCCGTGTCAGGGCCCTCGCTGTACCAGCCAGACCACTGGGTAAGGGGTCCGCCGCAGTAATCGCCATACGTCATGACGCCGATGCGTGAAAAGCGACCGGTTAAAGATGAGATTCGCGTAATGTCCCGGAGCGATCTGTTCAACGAGCGGAGATAAGTGCCCATCGACGCCGTCGAGTCGACGAGGATGAGCAGGTCGTAGTCATTCGCTGCCATGATTGGGATGCCGAGTAAAGATATCTCGGCCCTGGGATTCAATAAGAAAGCGAGGCCTGGACTTTGTGGTCGAGCCCCTGACGATGATGATGATGATGATAATGATGATGCGAAATGTTTGAGGCTGGGGGAAACACAAAGGGCGAAGAAGGAGGTTCTTGTATGTCGTGCGGCTGGGAAGCCACGACGGGAATGGCAAGGTCGGATGAGGACATATGCACCCTTGTCATTCCCCGCACTGTGCTACTGGCCGGGGCATCGTCGCCGGATGACTCCCCCTACCTGACAGTGCTAGCAGGCGGGGCCCAGGGCCAATTCAGCAAGGCATTTCCACTGCTATTAAGGGCTTGATGGAGGAATATAGAGGCTTAGGGGGAAAGACGCCGACAATCTTTAGGGCTCGGGGATTTGATTCAGTACAGTGCGACCCACAATGGCACGGTGCATATTTGGAAGTGACTCCCCGGCGAGAGTCACCATCGACGTCCTCAACCCATCGCCGACGACGTCACGAAACGAAAAACACCCACAATCACAATGGCTAATGAACGGGGTAGAAATTATCGATAGAATTTACATTGACATGAATTTTTTTTATCGACTTGACACCAAGTTGAAAACGTGCTGTTGCAGTGTCCGAGATACCTGCCTGGCAGCTTCTCGCCTTTGCTTGCCCTTTCAACACTTATTTCTCCTCTTAGTTCCTTATAGTTCACCTCAATGCTTTTCCCACTGGGTTTATACGACTGTTTCCTAACTATAAGATTGTTCGAGAAAGTTTGCGCTTGACGGTGATGTTGCCATCATTCCTAGCGACATTTTGCATTCCCTTCGCCGTTTCAGGCTCGATACATTGCAAGACTTTGCGTTTAGCGTTGGCAAAGTCATTTTCCATGGCACCCCGACTCCTGTGGTAGAAGAAACCGGAATGATCTTGACTTCGACGAGCTCCATTTCCGGGAAGGAGCAACTCGGAGCTGGAGTCACGGTGGCTCGTCACCCCACCTGCTCAAGCCCAAATGTCTCAGACCTGGGCGTGTTTGATACCCGACGCGCGGCAAGAAATCCCAAACCTTCCTATGTGATCTCTGGGGCCTCTTTTTTTGCTGTCAATTTGGCATCCCATCCCAACTTCCACCTCAAAATCATGAGTTTGCTCAACACATTGACGCTCCGTGTCTGGTAGGAAACGAATTACCGGAAGACAAGATCCCGGCATAATGTACGTCGTCTAGTCTCACGTATGACACGCGAATGAAATCAACTTCAAAATTCTCGAATGCGCTGGCGTCACCGAGCCGCTGCAACAGGTTGGGTACAGTGAAGTCCAAAAGAGATGCGAAGTGGCTAGAGAACGCGATTTTATACATGTTTGGACCAACATCTGCTGCATCGAAAAGTCGAGCGGCGTCGAGTTCAGTCGCGCCATCAATTCCATGTTTTGTTAGTATGCAAAGACGGAAGTTTGTTACGCCTCGCTGGCCGATTTCACCATTAACGAACCCAAATAGGACACGTTCAAGGAACAGTTCCTCCCCAGCAAGCGGTTTACACGAGGTTGGATGCTACAGGAACTCATTGCCCCGTCCAGCTTAGTCTGGCTCAATTCTGGCCGGAAACCATGCGGGACTAGAGCAGATAACTGAGAGCCGACCTTCCACACTAGGGGTGCAGCGTCCTTCATGTTACGAGATACCTGAAGTCTCACCATGGCATGGACATGGGCAATCTCCTAGAAGAAGTCAGCGTGTGGAGAGAATGAGTTGGGCCTGGAAGAGAACCATGACGTACATTGAAGATATTGCTTACGGTCTGTTGGGATCTTTGACGTTAATATTTCCCATCCTTGCGGCGAGGGCACCGGAACATTTCATGGCAGAACCGGTTGGAGATCAAAGGTAGAGCGAGCCATGGAAAGGGCGAGTCAAGAGACTGGCCGGACATCAGCTGGACTGCTGGCGTTCTTGATCGGGATTCGGCGTAGAGGATGGAAGCCTAGTTCAGCTTCTATTTGGCCGCTCGAGGCGCTTTTGTTCCGCGGCTGTCTGCCGTGTGAAACGGCTGGGAGTGGGCTAGGCATTGGTACTTTGTGCTGGGGACAGAGGACTGGATCAAGGAAAGGATGAGTGTTTCATGGGACGCCATCCGCCTCAAGGAAATCAAGACCTGTCGCGACGGGCTTCGAACCACTGCCTCGCGTCTCCCCAACTCGTGTCAACGAGTTCCCGAGTCAACTTGGGTGGTGTAGCACAATTTCCTGCCGCTGCGCAGCAGGCATCATCATAAGTTGTGATATAGGACAGCACTAGACCGTCTCAGAACTGATACCAGCTTCAAGAGAGATAAACCGAGACATTGGAATGCGATACGACCATACTTTCAAGTCATTAGTCAGCAAGGGGTTGTAAACAGTTGAGACGGTTGGTAAAGGCACAGCCACAGCACTTGCCACCCAACCACCCATCGGCTCTCGCAGAGCAGTCCCGATGCCGACGTCCCCATTCGGACATTAGTTATTTGCAGCGGGGGCGAGCCCGTAAAATGTCGAATCAGCTGGACATCGAGAGACAACAAGCGTCTCCACAAATCACTTTGCTGTCACTCTTGTGTGACATCGGAATGTCGCGCGGACATCTTCCGTATTAACAACAAATTCAGCCGCAAAAATAAACGATTTGCGATGGAGCACAAGAGATCTCGCTGCACGGCGCACTTGGCACGCCGCCACATCGAGAGCGTTTACAGAGCCGCAAGTCCGATTGCCGCAGGAGAAAAAAGTCCGACATGCTCCTCAACAAGCGCGGAGAACCAACTGAAACAAACGCTAAATATGGCAGACGAACAGACGCGCCCATTTCAACTCCTGGTCGTTCCAACTGCTGCCCTTTGTTCTTCAATTGCCAATCATTGACGGCCAGGCCGAAGGTCGCACTCCATGAAACGCGACCGGGCTTGGCCCGTGCGGGAGGAGAGAGAAGGGGATCCCGGTCCGCCAAGAAGATCTATTGGCCTTGTGCAGCGCTACAGCACCGGGGTTCAGCCTTCTGCCACAACGTCCATGCTGCTTGCTTCCGCTTTCGCGTCTCGCAGAGGGGGCCGAGGAGAGTAACGAAGGTGGAATGTATGAATTGCTGGTGGCCGGTGGGTGGCACCCACCCTACGTACGGAGTAAGACAATATATATGAATTGCTGGTGTGGCAATAAATCTGTCGCCTTTTACTGTGGTTACAAGCTAAAAAAATAACATAAAATAAATAAAATAAAACCCCCCCGTTAGGTACTTCTGAACTATCACAGAGGTTTTTCCGAGCCCATCGGCGGGCACTAGCCCTGGCCAACCCAGGCGGTCGATACCAGAGGGTTATTTTATTTACCCATCACACCAAAGTAGGCCCCTTTGGCGGACATGGTCCTTCCGCGACTGCTCATTTCCTTGGGAGGTTCGGAATCCTGGCGGCAACGTCAAGGGTAGTTGCAGCGGCCGTGACACATCAAAATGTTACCGTCACGACGGTGCGGCTGATTAAACTGGGGCAGACGGTCTGGCCCCATTCTGATCCTGGTTCCAGTCTGAGCGCCAACGCGAAAACGATGAGGTTCAAAGCGTTCTTAAGGACGCGGACCGCCACTCCCCGCGCGAACCGTTTGTCCCTTGGTCCTCGATTCCACTCCGCAAGCAGCCCTCGAGATCGACAAAGTCACCGCCATGCAAGAGGTCAAGGCCGCCCCAGCGGCGTACGGCGCGCCGACGTCGCCCAAGGAACAGTACATCCAGCAGACGCCCCTTTGGGTGCTCGTTGTGAGGGTCTTGCAGATCGTCTTTGCCCTCGTCATCCTCGCCATGTGCGGCTACCTCATGCACGGAAAGGCTCTGGAAGCCAACGTCTTTGCTCTCGTTGTGGTAGGCACCCCCTGTTGCGAACCGAAGCCAAAGCTCAAACTGACGGAATTGACACCAGTGCCTCATGACCTGGATCGTCGCCGGATACGCGCTGGTCACTGAGAAGGTGACTAGTGCCAACGGAGCATACAACATTTGGGCAATCCTCGGGCTCGATTTGCTCATGTCTATCTTTTGGCTGTCGTCGATGGGCGCCAACGCCGCGCTCAGGGCCTCATTCAAGCACACGGTCACGGTCGAGGCGTGCTACAACGACGGCAGCCTCGTCAACAGCAACACGTGTGTCGTCTCCAAGCGGCTGATGAGGCGTGCCGACGGTCCAGCCGTGGCCGGTCCGGTTGCATTGGCGGTGATGAGCGCGGTTGCCGGTCTCAGCGCGCTTATGCTGTGAGTCCAAGATCTGTGGAAAGTTCGGGCTTGTACATTTGTTGACTTTATCTCGATACAGGATCTTCCATCTTGCAACCCTCATCTTCCACGGCCACAACTTCCGACTCCACCACGCCGCCACGAAGGGAGCTTCCGACAACGGCAAGGTTGAGATGAATGTTCAGCCTCCAGTTGTTCAGCAGCAGCAGCAGCAACAGCAGCAGCCGCAACAAGGCTATGGTTACCCTGCGGGATACCCACAACAAGGTCAGGGTCAACCGCAACCTTATCCCCAAGGTTTCCCTCAGCAGCAATACCCGCAGACGGTGCCCTCGCCGGCGCCGCCCGTGTCCACGCCTTCCCCCGCGCCATACCACCCATCTCCCGTATCGTATCAGACTCCTCCTGCACCGGGACAGGCACCAGGTGCCCCCACATACGAGCTTCCTCATGGCCAGCCTGGACCCTACCAGATGCCCGGGTCCGAGTCTCAGCCGTATGCATACCAGAATCAGCAACAGCCGTATAATCCCGCAGGAACACCTACACCAGGGCAGCCCTACTACCCGCCGCAGCAGTAATGAGTTAAAGATAGGACCTGGAAACGCCGTAGAGCATAGTAGCTAGTTACTAGCGTTGCATTAATATTGTTTTGTATTACACTATCGGACAGGCTATGCTAGAAATGTTCATACCAAGGAGCAATGAAAATGATTGCAATCATGGCGCTTCAGTATCTCGCTGTCGTGGCTTGATGCATCCCAAGTAGGCCTCCACCTCAATGTCTCCCTATCTCGGCCCAGGGGTTGCTAAAGCAACAACTTCACATCTCTACCACTTCATGCCTCCAGTGATGCACAGCAGTGACGTCATGCCCTGGCTGTTCATCGAATTACTCCTCTTCGAGAGTAAGGTCGTTTCCTCGGTACTTTCGGTTACTTCGCCAGGGGTAAAACGGAATGGCTGAACACACTGGCAAAATCCTCTCCCAGATTCGCAATCAAGTTTCCGACATGCACATGGAGGTCAAGAATGCAGAAATGATGCCAGCGGGCTCTGAATTGAGCATTCTGCACCCCCGGCTCCGAGCCGGCGAATTCGCATCTCCCCTCATCGTTGACAGTCGGCTATCGGCGATACGGCTCTTGGCGACCATGTCGTCAACGGCTCCGGGATGGTATCACCACACCACTGTACCCTTGCATCACCATTGTGTCGCCCGTGTGCTGTTCGCGTCCAATTGGCAAACAAGCCAATCGCTGATACTGACAGGCTGGACATTCGCCATCGACGTCCTGGCCATTATCCCCGCGCTCCTCAACCAGCCATTCAACGAGGCGTCCACTCACGTCAGAGCCATGCTTTCTGGTGTCATCGCACCTTGGAGGTATATACAGAATGGAGTCGGAGATAAGACAACCCTTCTAGAGAGATATAATGGGGAGACGTAGTTCTGTTGATCTCGGCCATCAATATCTGTCAAGACACATAACAACTCATCTTCTCAAACATACCAAGGAATAAACATGTCTCCACCAGCAGTTGAGAACGTTCCCCAACCCGCCGAGGAAATCAAGGTGAAGATACTCCCTGTTCAAGTCAAGGAGGTCCAGCTGGAAGAAGCCGAGTCTCTCGAGGTTAAGCCCGTCGAGCCCAGCAATGGCGCCAACGGGGCCAATGGAGTCAACGGCCATGCCACCCCCAAACAACCCAATGACGCTCGTCCCCAGCGACTTGATGGCCACAAGGAGCCACTCAAACTGAGTAGTGTATTGGATCAGTTCAAGCATTTTGATGTCACGCCCGTCATAGGTCGCGAGTTTGTCGGAATCGACCTGGTTCGTTGGCTACGAGCCCCCAACTCGGATCAGTTATTGCGCGATCTTGCCATCACCAGTACGTCGTCCATTGCACGTGGCTGCTCTCTCCTCGGTTTATTCTATATCTGCTGATACGTAAGCTTCAGTCTCCCAGCGAGGTGTCGTGTTCTTCCGTGCCCAGGATGGACTGACCGACGACCTGCAAAAGGAGCTTGTTCATCGTCTTGGTCAGCTTTCCGGCAAACCTGCAACATCAGGACTGCATATCCACCCCATCAGCAACGCGGCGCGTGAGCACGGCGGCAAGGACAACGAGATTAGTGTTATCTCCTCCGAACAGGCTAAGAAGCTTTACGCCGACGGCTTCGCCAGTAGCTGGGGTGGTGGTGACCGTCGTCAGTCGGGCAAGGGCCAATGGCATTCCGATATCACTTTTGAGCCCATTCCCAGTGATTACGCCTTGCTGCGCCTGACTCAGTTGCCCAAGACAGGTGGAGGTAAGTCCACTTTATCTTTGCAGGATATGTCTGGCTATCACGTTGAGACTAACTAAAATGACTAGACACACTCTGGGCCTCTGGCTATGAACTCTACGATCGCATCTCCCCAACCCTCCGCGGCTTCCTCGACACCCTTACCGCCTATTACGCACAGCCTCTATTCAATGACGCCGCCAAGCGCAACAACTTTGAGATCTACGCAGGCGAGCGCGGTGCACCCGAGAATGTAGGCGAAGTCCTCGAGGCTGTCCACCCCGTCATCCGCACCAACCCCGTCACGGGGTGGAAGTCTGTCTTTGCCGTTGGCCACCACGTCAAGCGTATTCACGGTCTATCAGACGAAGAGAGCCGCCACTTTCTCGACTGGTTTGTGCGTCTGATTGTGGAGAATCACGACTTGCAGGTGCGTTTCCGTTGGCAGGCCGAGAATGACGTGGCGATTTGGGATAACCGGAGTGTTTACCATGCGGCTACGCCGGACTATGTCTTTGAAGATGGCCTGGGCGAGCGAAAGGGCAGTAGAGCGGTGAGCTTGGGTGAGAGGCCGTATTTTGATCCGGCGAGCGCGAGCCGGAGGGAGGCATTGCAGGCTGAAAAGGTTGTAACTGCGTGAGGATATGGCATGTTTGTACATGGCATAGGTACTTATGATAATATCATGTCGGATTTGAATTGAATTGATGCCTCTTAATTAGGAATGCATGGGCCCGACAGCCCTCAACTTGTGACCAAATTTTATCATAGAGACTGGAGGTTTGCTTCCCTAGGTATATGAGAAAGGATAATATCCGTACCCCTTGGTTGACATTTGATGCTTGGCCTTGGCCACATATCAACATACAGAAGAGACTACAGCTCTCTAAATCTAAATATCGTTCCCTTTCTAGCCCTCGTTGCCTCATCTCCCCCTTAACCACTAAGCTTCTTTCAAAAAAACA